>PJUL01000177.1_pt1 | contig 54583 bp, 34 predicted proteins | sample 1512221 | NCBI WGS metagenome assembly PJUL01 (sample SAMN08177667, study PRJNA422409) | Feces metagenome, whole genome shotgun sequencing project.
ATTTACGCCGTCTTTAAAAATTACACCGGCACCGAGAACACCGACACCGCTCACGATATAAGAAGCGATACGGGTGCTTTCACCGTCCGCACCGCCCACTTTATAGGAAATAATAGCAAACAGCGCCGAACCAAGACAAATCACGGTGATGGTCTTGAGACCGGCCGCTTTGTCTTTCAGTTCGCGCTCAAGCCCGAGGATGACGCCGGCAGCTACCGCCGACAAGGCTTTGTAGAGATCTAATATTTCCCAGTGATCCATCATGGAAAGTCAAAAGTAAAAATTCAAAATTCAAAAGTAAAAAGTCAAAAGTAAATGGAAGTTGTGAATAGAAGGATCGCAAAAAGCCTGCCGGTGCCGTTTTTCACGCAAAGGCGCAAAGCAATTAAGTCGCAAAGCCGTTTCATTTATTCACTTACTGCAAAAAAGCATTCCTTAGAGGAATGCCTTTTGAATTTTGAATTAAAAAAGTTCGGTCTGGTTCGGGTCGGTCTTCTCACGGATCCATTCCATCTGCACACTTTTATTGAAATCGATCAGCTTCGCTCCCACGGCTTTCCAGCCCATTACCTCCGCCATTTTACCGATCTTGAATTTGGCCTTACGCACCTGCTCCCCTCTTCCTGTTTGCACCGCCAGCACCGGCTCTTCATCCGTTGTTACCGCTTCCACATAGTTGCCATCGCCTTCCTTGATGAAGAAAAATTTATTCTTCAACGTGCTGGTCTCGATACGGAAACGCTTCACATTGTACTGGAGATTTTTCTTATCGAGATAAACAGCCGTGATGATTTTCTCTGCGTCAAATTTTTCAATCAGCAGGATATTTTCCGCATCAAAACGTTGCGTCATTTCCTGGTCCGTGATCAGGTAATTGCCATCGTTAAATACGACCAGGATGCGATCTTCTGCTTCAAATTTACCCAGGAAGGTGCCCTTCTCTTCAGTATTCAGGCGACCAAATTTCTCATCGAACCACAACTTCTTACCGCTGAGCGTGGCGCGCCCCGCTTCTTTGAACTTCACCGATTTGATCGGATATTTCGTTACCTGGTTGCCCTGGCTGCTGCGGCCTTTGATCGCTTGTTCTTCAAAGTAAAAATCGAATTCCTTGATCCGTGCAGAAGATCCCGGCGTCAGTAGTATACGCACCACTTCAGCCTCTCCGTTCGGATTCACCGAGAAATAGTTCACTTTACTTTTTTCATCACCACGGGTAAGGTCATATTCTTTGTCGCGTGTTATGCCCGTTACATTGAAACGCTTGGCATAACTCACGCCCCCCTTACCATCGGAGTAGATCATGTTATACGTCGTACGCTCGTCGTTTTTCTGGAACACCGCCGCATGAAGGATGTCTTTTCCGATAAATACTTTATCCTGCACACGCACCACTTTCATGATGCCGCGTCTGGTGAATACAATGATGTCGTCGAGATCGGAACATTCAAATAACAACTCATCTTTCTTCAGGCTCGTACCAATGAATCCTTCTTCGCGGTTCACGAAGAGTTTGGTGTTGGCTATCGCAACGTGCTTCGCTTCGATTACTTCAAATTGCTTGATCTCCGTCTTACGCTCGCGGCCTTTGCCATATTTCTTCAACAGGTTTTCATAATAGGCTACCGCAAAATCAATGAGGTTGGCCAGATCATGTTTTACCTGTTTGATATCCGCTTCCAGGCCTTTGATTTGTGCATTCAGTTCATCGATATCCAACCGATAAATACGACGCACAGGCTTCTCGGTGAGCTTGAGAATGTCTTCGCGGGTAATGTCTCTCTTGAGTTGCTTTTTGAACGGGACAAAGGCTTTGTCGATTGCGTCGATCACTTTGTCCCAGGTATCGTGTTTCTTCTCGAGTTCCTTATAGATTTTTTCTTCGAAGAATATTTTTTCCAGCGAGGTATAATGCCATTTCTCTTCCAGTTCATTTTTCCGGATCTCCAGCTCCTGCTGCAGCAGGTCTTTGGTGCGGTCGGTCGACAGGCGCAGCAGGTCATGCACGCTGAGGAATTCCGGGCGCATGTTTACGATCACACAGGCATTCGGAGAAATGGAAACTTCACAATCTGTGAATTTATACAACGCGTCGATGGTGATGTCGGGAGATATACCGGGTGCCAGATCGATCAGGATCTCCACGTTCGCCGCGGTGGTGTCCGTTACTTTTTTGATCTTGATCTTTCCGTTGTCATTCGCTTTTACGATCGACTCCATCAATTGCGTAGTGGTAACGCCGTATGGCACCGTGCGGATCGCCAGCGTTTTCTTATCTACTTCTTCGATGTGTGCCCGCACTTTTACTTTGCCTCCGCGTTTTCCCTGGTTGTAATCCTGCACATCCACCATGCCACCGGTCTGGAAGTCGGGGTATAATTCAAACTTTTTACCACGCAGGTATTTCACCGATGCATCGATCAGTTCGCAGAAGTTGTGTGGCAATAATTTTGTGGAAAGACCAACCGCAATACCATCCGCGCCCTGCGCCAGCAGCAGCGGGAATTTCATCGGCAATGCCACCGGCTCGTTTTTACGGCCATCGTAGCTTAATTGCCAATCGGTGGTTTTGCCGTTGAAAGCCACGTCCAGCGCAAATTTGCTCAGACGTGCTTCAATGTATCGCGGAGCAGCCGCATCATCACCGGTACGCACATCGCCCCAGTTACCCTGTGTTTCGATCAGCAGGTCTTTCTGACCCATGTTCACAAGCGCATCGCCGATACTGGCATCACCATGCGGGTGATACTGCATCGCCTGTCCGATGATATTGGCCACTTTGTTGAATCGTCCATCATCCATTTCCTTCATCGCGTGAAGGATACGGCGTTGCACGGGCTTGAGTCCGTCCTCAACGGCAGGAACTGCCCGTTCAAGAATTACATAGGAAGCATAATCCAGGAACCAGTTTTTATACTGGCCGTATAAACCGGAATCATTATTGGTAACTTCCGCCAGCTTGTTTTTTGCTGCACTCATCGTCTTACTTGTTCTTATTTCCTATTGTTCCCAGATGGGTAAATTTAAAACCTTGATTTGTCTTGAGTCCATAACCAAACATCCTGTCCATCGATGAATGACCAAACAGGATAATGCCTGCGATCATCGTGGGGTTGTCTTTCAAATACCATCCCAGCGCGACCAATCCTATGGCCACACCTTTGTGATGAAACAGGTTATAAAAAAATGCGCCTGCTTTATTGCCACCGAGATAACCGAGCATACTGATATCCGGCCCCAATACTAATAACAGATACATCCACCAGGCACCATTCAGGCACATCAGTGCTGCCACCGCAAGCGCCAGCATACACAATTCTTCCAGCTGAATGAGTCTTTTCATGTTTAACCAGCTTGTTCTTCTGCTGCGTTGGCGGTCTCCGTTTTGGGTGCGCCCGCCAGTCTTACGTCAAATTCTTTCCATCCTTTATTGATATCTCCGAGCACTTCGATCTTTCCTTCCTGCACCAGTTGTTTCATGCGCCACATGATAAATACATCACCGGTTTTGATTTTCATGCGGTTGAGTGTATTGGACAAAACGCGCCATGATTTTTGCCATTCGCCGGTAATATTTTTCAGCAGTTCCGCATCGTAGAATGTTTCTTCCTTGCTCACAATTTTCTTTCCGCCTTCGAGTATGCGTACCGTGGCATTTTCATCGCACAGTTTTTTCCATTCATCCGGGTCTACTTCAAATTCACTGAGTGTGATCGGGCGGGCCAGTTTACGTGCCTTACGGAATTCCGACGGGCGTATCTCGTGCAACCAGGACGGATAGAAAATATTTCCTTTCTCGTTAATGAAAGGCAGATTGTTCATGTACAATACCATGATGCGTCCCTGGAATTCGCGCAACTGCGGCATCAGCCAGTAATAGCCTGATACATCGTGCTGGTTTTGTCCCATCCAGATCCATACTTCCAGTTCCGGCTCTTCTTCGAGTTTCTTTTTCAGATTGTGAACGGTGAGTTTGTCATCCACGAGGTCGGCCTGATCTGCGTATGGAGAGTTTTCCAGCAGTGTTTTCCACCAGTCGCGGCGCTGCTGGTAACCTTCAGGCTCATAGATCGACTGTATAGGTCCTACGGCAAAATCATCTTTGATCTGCCATACTTCGCCTGCCAGGTCCTCTTCGAGTTCGAGCACCTGCTGCATCAGCGCTACTTCACTTTCATTGAATACGATGTGTAACATAAATTATTTCAAGGGAGCAGCTCACTCGGTTTCCACCGGTGCATCCAGCTCTACTTTGAGGTTATTGATAATAAATTCCTGGCGGTCGGAAGTATTCTTACCCATGTAATATTCGAGCAGGTGATGAATATGATCACCTTCTTCCACCCGCATCAGTTGCTTGCGCATGTCGGCACCGATGAATTGTGCGAATTCGTCGGGACTGATCTCGCCAAGACCTTTGAATCGCGTTACTTCGGGGCGATTACCAAGTTTCTTCATGGCTTTTTGTTTCTCGGCTTCGTCGAAACAATAGATCGTTTCCTGTTTGTTACGCACGCGGAACAGCGGTGTTTCCAGCACATATACCTTTCCATGTTTTACCAGGTCGGGGAAGAATTGCAGGAAGAAGGTCATCAGCAGCAGACGGATGTGCATGCCATCCACGTCGGCATCGGTGGCGATAATGATATTGTTGAAACGAAGCCCTTCCATACCTTCTTCAATATTCAGCGCGTGCTGCAGCAGGTTGAACTCTTCGTTTTCGTATACTACTTTTTTTGTAAGGCCGAAGCTGTTGAGCGGTTTACCACGCAGGCTGAACACGGCCTGGGTTTCCACATTGCGCGACTTGGTAATGGAACCACTGGCACTGTCCCCTTCCGTAATGAAGATGGTGGTTTCATTTTGCTTCGCGATGAATTCCTCGCGGTTCTTTGCCGGTGGTTCATCGTTATAATGATAACGGCAGTCGCGGAGTTTGCGGTTGTGCAGGTTGGCTTTCTTGGCGCGTTCGTTTGCCAGCTTTTTGATGCCGGCCATTTCCTTGCGTTCGCGTTCGCTTTGCTCGATGCGCTTTTTCATGGCCTCGGCCACCGCAGGATTTTTATGCAGGAAATTATCCAGTTCTTTGGCAAAGAAATCATTCACGAACTGGCGCATGCTCGGACCGTTCACATCTACGTTGAGTGAACCGAGTTTGGTTTTTGTCTGCGATTCGAACACCGGCTCCACTACCCTTACGGAAACGGCGGCTACGATACCGGTACGTATGTCTGATGCGTCGTAATCTTTTTTGAAAAACTCGCGGACCGTTTTTACAAAAGCTTCACGGAATGCCTGCTGGTGTGTACCGCCCTGTGTGGTATGCTGACCGTTTACAAAGCTGTAGAGATCCTCGCCATAGTCGTTGTTGTGCGTAATGGCAACTTCAATGTCCTCACCTTTCAGGTGAATAATGGGATAACGGATCTCGTCTACATTGGTCTTGCGATGCAGGAGATCGAGCAGACCGTTTTTACTGGTGTATGTTTTTCCGTTGAAAACGATTTTGAGACCGGCATTCAGGAAGCAATAGTTCCAGAGCAGGTTTTCCAAAAACTCGTATTGGAATTTAAAGTTTTTGAAAACCGTTTCATCGGGTGTGAACACAACGGCGGTACCGTTTTGCTCTGTGCTTTTTGTTTCCTTGTGTTCTTTGATTAACTCACCGCGTTCAAACTCTGCGCTTTTCTCTTTGCCGTCGCGGATGGCGGTTACTTTGAAATAATTACTGAGAGCGTTCACCGCTTTGGTACCCACACCATTCAGACCTACAGATTTCTGGAATGCCTTGCTGTCGTATTTGGCGCCGGTGTTGATCTTGCTTACCACATCCACGAGTTTGCCGAGCGGAATACCGCGGCCGTAGTCGCGCACGGTCACCTGCCGGTTTTCGATGGAGAGCTCCACTGTTTTGCCATAACCCATGGTAAACTCGTCGATACAGTTATCCATTACTTCCTTCACGAGTACATAAATACCATCGTCCGGAGAGGAACCATCACCGAGTTTACCGATATACATACCAGGACGCAGCCGGATATGTTCTTTCCAGTCGAGCGTTTTAATACTGTCGTCGGTATATTCAAACATGTTTGTGTCTTTCTCTTTGGCCATTGCTTCTTAAGTACGGTTCTAACGGTTCTGAAAAAATAGTCTTGTAACGGCTCGCCGTTTATGCAATCCGGCAAATATAACAAAACAGGCGACCCCGCCGGAATATTGAGTTATACACGGTTGTGGAAAAGATGTGCCTGCGGCAATCAGTTGATTACCAGGCACAATTGGGCGCAATTTGAAGATTTGATAATTTGAAAATCAGACAATGGCACTTTCAAATCATCAAATTTTCAAATTGTCTGATTAATCGAGGATTACCACCTCTTCCGTACCGTCCTTCTCCTGCCAGTACACTTTTACTTTCTGGGAAATGAGGGAGTCGATTGATTTGCCTACGTAATCGGGTTGTATGGGAAATTGCCGGCTGAAGCGGCGGTCGATCAATACACAGAGTTCCACCTTTTCCGGGCGGCCGAAAGCGAGCAGCGCATCCAGTGCCGCGCGGATGGTGCGGCCGGTATACAGCACGTCATCGATCAATACCACATTTTTTCCTTCAATGGAAAAAGAGATATCGGTCTGGTTGGGCATATGCAGTTCCTTGCGCACATCATCGCGGTAAAAAGTGATGTCCAGCTTGCCGTAGTCGACAGTACTGCCTGCCGGCAGCAATTGCCGGATCTGGCCTACCACCTGGTCGGACAAATAAATCCCGCGCGGCTGAAGACCGATAACGACTGTATTTTCAAGGTCAACATGATTTTCCAGTATCTGGTGACTCAGTCTGCGGATGGTAATAGCCAGTTGCGAAGCCGTAAGTATCGATTTCAAGCCTGTTGTTTTGGCGAATTTACTTAGAAGTAATAAGTTTTAGGTATTAAGTTGTAAGTTTTCGATGGAAGGTTTCAGAGTATCGGTAATTAAAAAGCCTTGGTTCGTGTATACACGAACCAAGGCAAAAACTTATAACTTAAAACTTATTACCTACAACTCAATGGTGTTTGAACTGGTAGAACACTCCCAGTTGAAACACTCCATTTCTGGCATCGTAGGCACGGTTGTCGCTGACATTAGCGATACCGGCATTGAAGCGGGCATCAAAGCCAACACCTGCGGGGAAGATATAGCTGGCGCCGAATACCCAGGAGAAGTCAACCGCTTTTAAATCGTCTTTCACGTTTACTTCCACATCACCTACTCTGCTTTTCGCCGTTGTGAGAATACCCAACTGCGGGCCTGTCTGCAGACGGAAACCGTTGCCAAACATAAACTGTCCGAGCAGCGGCATGTTTACATAGTTCAGCTTGAGCTCATTTCTTCCGTCTTTGCCACCCTGCATGGAATAAACCAATTCTGGCTGCAGTGCGAACATTTTTGTCAAATGAATATGTGCGAGACCACCGAAGTGCCCGCCGGCCTTGGTATCAAAATCACGTCCGTCGTTAACAGCTACGCGCGATAAATTAAGACCTCCTTTCAAACCGAGCTCAACATGTTGAGCTTTTGTTGCGGAGAGGCAGAGAAAGAGAGCGATGCTACTAAAAAGTACCTTTTTCATAAACTAGCTTTTTTTAAATTCAATCAAAACCACCATACCAGGTTTCATCGCCCGCTTATTTTAAAAAATCATGCCAATCACGTTTTCTCTTTCCTATCTCCTTGAAAAACAAAGGGGACAGCCTGAGCCATCCCCTTCTAAACTAAGCGGAAACTAAACTATTATTTGCCGAAAAAATACCCCACGGACAAGCCGATATAAGACGAACGGATTTTGATAGAAGCATCTTCTCCATCCAGGTCATCATTGTAGCGGGAATTATTGGTCAGGCCCTGAACATAATTCAGGCTGAAGGTCAATCCGTTTTTCAGTTTGTAGCCGGCAAGAATGTTGGCACCTGCTTCAAAACGCTTCTGGCTGAAGAGCATTACCTCACCCTGGTCATCGCTTTTGTCATACAGATCATATTCCACATCATCATTACCATCCACTTTCATCTTGGAGGAAAGACCAAACGAAAGGTTGGGACCGATACCGCCAAAGAATCCTTTGGTACGATAAACAAACGTAATAGGCATGTCGATGGTAAAGGTTTTGATGTTAAGTTTTGCATCACCCAGTTCTTCAACATCCATTTTGTTTACACCTTTCATCATGAACAACAGTTCGGGCTGAAGAGCGAAGTTTTCGGCAATGCCGATCTGCGCAACACCTCCCACCTGGAAGCCCACGCGTGAGCCATTCCATTTAACATTCTGATTACCCTCTTCGATTTTATGGTTAAGGAAACTCATATTTCCGCCGGCCTTTACGCCGAAAGAGGTTTGCGCTGAAGCCGAAGCAGCTGCAAGGCAAAAAACAGTTGCAAGAAAAATTCTCATTTGATTTTGATTAGTAGGTTAAAAAGTTATTTACCAAAAAAATAGCCAATGGAGAGACCGAGATAAGCTGAGCGCATTCTGATTTTTGCGTCATCCTCATCTACTTCAGAGTTGGCGTTGGAAGCGTTGGTCAGCCCCTGTACAAAGTTCAGACTGAAAGCGAGACCACTTTTCAATTTGTAACCGGCAAGTACGTTGGCGCCTACTTCAAAACGTTTTTGCGAAAAGAAAACGGCTTCGTTGTTGGTATCATACAGGTCATACTCTGTGTCATTGCCCTTTACTTTCAATTTAGACGAAACGCCAAAAGAAAGGTTAGGACCGATGCCACCAAAGAAACCGTTGGTACGATAGACAAATGTGATTGGCATGTCGATCGCGAAGGTTTTAGTAGTCACCTCAATGTCGCCCAGATCCTGAATTTTCATTTTGTCAGCGCCCTTCAGCAGGAACAGCAGTTCTGGTTGAATAGCGAAGTTTTCGGCAATGCCGATCTGCGCTACGCCGCCTGCCTGAAAACCTACGCGTGAGCCATCCCAGTTATAGGTTTGCGATTCGGACTCTACTTTATACTTCAGGAAACTCATGTTGGGTCCGGCCTTGATGCCGAAAGATATCTGCGCTGATACAACTTGTGCACCGAGGCAGATAATAACTGCAACGAGAACTTTTTTCATGTTGGAGTAGTTAATGATGTATAAAATTATTTTCCGAAGAAATAACCTATCGATAAACCGATATAAGATGAATTGTGTTTGATCGTGGCTTCGTCAAGATCGTCGTTGTACTTGGAACTATTGGTAAGCCCTTTTGCAAAGTTCAGACTGAACGCGAGACCACTTGCGAGTTTGTAACCCGCTACAATATTGGCACCTACCTCAAACCGTTTTTGAAGAAAGAAAGATGCTTCGTCTTCATCGTACATGTCATAAGTATCCCCTTCTGATTTTGCTGTAGAGGATACGCCAAACTGCAGGTTAGGACCAAAACCGCCAAAGAATCCTTTGTTGCGGTAAATGAAATTGATCGGCATATCGATCGTCATTAATGAAAAATCGATATCGCTGGTCGACATGGCGGGGCGAACACCGTTGGCGCCTTTCATCACAAACAACAGTTCAGGCTGAAGAGCAAAATTTTCAGCAATACCAATTTGCGCAACGCCACCCACCTGGAACCCCAGGCGTGAGCCATCCCATGTTTGATTCTCGCTACCCGCTTCAATTTTATACCGGAGGAAACTCATGTTAGGACCGGCCTTGATACCGAAAGACGTTTGTGCTGATACAGCTTGTGCAGCAAGACAGATAATGGCTGCAAGGAGGACTTTTTTCATACTAAAATGGTTGGTTAATATATATGGTTGTGAAAAGAGACTTGATGATTATGTGCCGGACGGTCAACTATACACACAGTGGTATATGCAGCACCGGCGTACTACCGTCTGACAAGTTTATAACAGGCCCTACCCTTTACGCAATAAAAACGCGAGGGTCTAGACTTTATAATAGTGTAATGAATGAATACCGGAAGAGTTGACTGTCATGCGCCTTTCCGGACACGACAATGCTTGAGTGAGGAATAGTTTCATGCTTAGTGGTTAATGGTTGAACGATTAAGCAAAATTAAGGCCAGATAACGTCACAATCAAAATCAGGATACCACTAAAAACAAAAAATACCACGTATGTGGTATTTCTTCTATCCTGAAAAAAGGGATTACGCGTGTGAATCGTCACTGCTCCTGCAAAAATGCATACCGGTAATTAACCGGCGGCTGAAACGTTTCTTTGATAGTACGTGCGCTGAGCCAGCGATAAAGATTGAGAATGCTTCCCGCTTTATCATTGGTTCCGCTCGCACGTGCGCCACCAAATGGTTGTTGACCTACCACGGCACCGGTAGGTTTATCATTGATGTAAAAATTACCGGCGGCATGCTTCAGTTTCACCGTTGCCCGCTCGATAGCCGCGCGGTCGGTAGCGATGATGGAGCCGGTGAGTGCATAAGGAGAAGTAGTATCTACCAGTTCCAATGCCTGCTCAAATTCATTTTCATCGTATACATAAATAGTCAGCACCGGACCGAAGATCTCTTCGCACATCGTAACCGACTGCGGATTTTTTGTTTCGATAACGGTAGGCTGAATAAAATATCCTTTGCTCTTGTCGGCATCGCCACCAACGAGGATCGTTGCGTTGGGATCTTTGGCCGCATCGTCGATGTATTGTTTGATCTTGTCAAAGCTCTTTTCATCGATCACCGCATTCACAAAATTGGTGAAGTCTTCTACCGTACCTACTTTGAAACTTTTGACACCTTCCACCAGTTTCGCTTTCACGTCTTCGGCAATGTTGGAAGGGATATAAGCACGTGATGCAGCAGAACATTTTTGTCCCTGGAATTCAAATGCACCACGCAGCAAAGCTGTGGCCACCACATCGGCACTGGCGCTTTTGTGTACAAGTACAAAGTCTTTACCACCGGTCTCTCCCACTATGCGGGGATAGGTGCGGTAGTTCGACATATTTTTACCAATGGTCTCCCACATTTTGTTGAACACACCCGTAGAACCGGTAAAGTGCACACCCGCAAAATCGCGGTGATTGAAACATACTTCGCCGAGTGTAGGGCCATCTACATACACCAGGTTGATCACACCGTCGGGCAGCCCCGCTTCTTTCAGAATGCGCATGAACATCTGTGCTGAGTATACCTGTGTGTTGGCAGGTTTCCATACTACCACGTTGCCGCAAAGTGCGGCAGATGTGGGCAGGTTGCCGCCGATAGCGGTGAAGTTGAACGGCGTTACGGCCAGTACAAATCCTTCGAGCGGACGGTACTCCATGCGGTTGTGCATGCCGGGTCCGCTCACGGGTTGTTGTTTATAAATCTCTCCGAGAAAATGAACATTGAAGCGAAGAAAATCGATCAGCTCACAGGCTGCATCGATCTCTGCCTGGTAAGCGTTCTTGCTTTGCCCGAGCATGGTCGTACCGTTCATATAGGGACGGTATTTGCCGGCGATCAGATCGGCGGCTTTCAGGAAAATACCTGCGCGGCTTTCCCAGCTCATGGCCGCCCAGCTTTCGCGCGCACCCAGTGCCGCATCGATGGCCTGTTGCACATGCGTGGCATCACCTGCATGAAAATGACCCAGCACATGTTTGTTTTCATGTGGTGGATGAATGGCTACTTTTTTCTCCGTGCGCACTTTTTTGCTACCGATGTACATGGGAATATCAGCCTGCTCATTTTTGAGTTCAGCCAATACTTCTTTCAGTCGTTTTTTTTCTGCCGAACCCGGACCGTAATTGAGTACAGGCTCGTTGGCTGGAAGCGGATAAGAAAAAGTTCCGATGCTCATATTTTACAATTAATTCCGCAGTTGCGGGAGTTATAGTAATCAATTAGATGTTTCGTTTTCTTTCTCACTCATGAGATAGGCTTTGATAAAGCCGTCAAGTTCGCCGTCCATGACCGGCTGGATGTTGCCGGTTTCATAATCCGTACGGTGATCTTTGATCATTTTGTAAGGATGGAATACGTAAGACCGGATCTGGCTTCCCCACTCGATCTTTTTCTTTTTTGCGTTGGTGGCATCCTTCAGTGCATTGCGTTTCTGCAGTTCCATTTCATACAACCGGCTCTTCAGCATCTGCATCGCAAGCTCGCGGTTACCAAGCTGGCTTCTGTCCTGCTGGCAAACCACTACGATGCCGGTTGGAATATGCGTTAACTGCACTTTGGTTTCCACCTTGTTTACGTTCTGTCCGCCGGCACCTCCGCTTCGCGAAGTTTCCATTTTTACATCGGAAGGATTGATCTCGATATTAATCGTATCATCCACCAACGGGTAGGCATATACGCTCACAAAAGAGGTGTGTCGCCGTGCATTACTGTCAAAAGGAGAAATACGCACCAGGCGGTGTACGCCGTTTTCGGCTTTCAAAAAGCCAAAGGCAAAAGGTCCTTCAAACTGCAGGGTGGCGGTTTTGATACCTGCACCATCCCCTTCCTGCCAGTCCATTTCCGTTACTTTCCAGCCTTGCTTTTCGCCGTACATGCGATACATACGGGCGAGCATTTCGGCCCAGTCCTGGCTTTCGGTACCGCCGGCGCCTGCATTGATCTGCAGTACGGCAGGCAGTTCGTCTTCCGGCTCGTTGAGGGTAGCTTTGAATTCGGCGTCTTCGAGGGCGGACAACGCGGCGTCGTATGCCTGCTGGGTTTCCTCCTCGGTGGCATCACCGGCTTTCCAGAACTCGAAGAGCACGGCAAAGTCCTCTACGGCCGTTTCGGTGGCTTCGTAGAGTTTTACCCAGTACTCATTGACCTTCATGTTCTTGAGAATCTCGGTAGCCCTTTTGTTGTCGTCCCAGAAACCGGGACTCAGCGAAAGTTGTTTATCGTCTTCAATCTTTAAGAGGCGGTTCTCGACGTCAAAGAAACCTCCTTATCCCGACAATGCGGGACCGCATATCCTGTAATTTTTCGATTGTCATGGCGCAAATTTAGGAAAAATTACGGCACCCGAACATCTGGTAGTGTTTTAGAATCGCGGACAGCGTGTTGCGTCGAGGGAAGTATTGAATTTATCGAGGAATCCCCGGTAGGTAACCGACAGCTCAAAACCACCCCGGCCAACCGAACGTGTAGCCAGTTTGGAGATGTTTACATCATAACTGAAAGCTACTGCAAACGGACGGTAATCGAGTTTAATGGTCGGGATGACGGCATCGCCCCAACGCAGGAACGCACCGCCGTGCAACACATAATCCGGCTCATCGATCAGCGGACCGATCTTTAGTCCATACAACAGGCCGCCGATAAATTCGGTATAACTGCCCTGCTTCATGAAATCGGAATAGAAAGTAATGGTTGAATAGTCATTTACATCCGCTTTGAAATCGGCAGACAATACCATCTTGGGATCGAGCACCACAGAAGAAGCATTGAAGAATGAATTACGCGGACGGTTGAAATGATGATAAGCAAAACCGATTACCAGGTTGTTGTTTTCATTTTCACCCAAACTTGTATTGTAGCTAAGGCCGGCGCTTCCATCCCAGTAAGTAAAGCCGCTGGCCACCAGGTCTTCCCCGTCGAAACCATTATCATATTGATTGTTGGTCGTGATCTTGGAACGGTCGAAACGACGTTGTACCATGCCTCCCATGAAAGCGGCAGACAGATAACTGTTGCGGTAATCGCTCAGTGATTTGTGATAGTTGATGGCAGGCATTACGATGGTCGTAGTCAGATTAGTGGTACCCGCACGATCATAATAGGCCTGCAAGCCAAGTGTCATGTAATCATCGCCCTGACCGGGTTTTGATTTGTATTCCACGTTGAAAGAACCGGTTTTATAAGCGTTGGCCACACTGTTCCACTGCGAGCGGTAAACGGCCTGCACACGTATATCGCCTTTCATGATACCTGCCAGTGCCGGATTGCGGTAAAGCGGTGTTTCATGAAATTGGGAAAAATGGATATCCTGTGCAGCCGCTGTCAGCCCACACGCACAAACCATTGCTGTCTGAATGAAGTAAAATAGTTTTTTCATAGTCGTTCAATAGGTATTCGAATTTCAAAAGGTCTACCGCAACAAAGTCACGTCACCTTTATAGGATAATATTTCGTTATTCTCACAAACCACTTCGATGCTGTACACAAATACATCGGGAGCCAGCTTCTTACCGCGATAAGTGCCATCCCATCCTGCGGCCGCATCGTTGGCATTGAAATTCTGCGCTTCAAACACCAGCTCGCCCCAACGGTTGAACACGCGGAAAGAACGGATCTTTTGCAGACCCTTACCTCTCGGGTAAAATACTTCGTTCATGCCATTTCCGTTAGGAGAAAATGTATTCGGCACAAACAAGTTGCCATTGTTGCACACTACATACACCGTCATTTCATCACGCGCGGAACAACCGCCCTCATTGGTTACATCGATTACATACTTTGTCGTCTGCCGCGGAGAAGCCGATGGCGCAGGACAATCTATACAGGTAAGATTATAAGCAGGCGACCATCTCCAGGCCGTAACGTCGGCAGAACCTGTGGCACGCAATTGCACAGCCGAACCAACAGCCAGCGTCTGATCAGGCCCTGCTTCCACCTGTGGAATAGGATGCACTTTAACCAGGATGTCTGCCGTATCTGCAAAGCAGTTATCGTTGTCACGTCCGATGACGCGATAGGTAGTGGTGGTGGTTGGATTGGCTTGCGGTCTTGGTGAAGACGTACTGCTCAATCCTGCGGAAGGCGACCATGTGTAGCTATCAGCCCCAGAAGCAGATAAACGTGTACTCTGACCCACACACAAGGTATCACCCGGGCCTGTTTCCATTACAAAAGGCTTGCGCACGCGCACGGCAACCGTGTCTTTGTTGCGGCAACCCGCAGCGCTCACTCCTTCCACGATGTATTGAATATCCTCCTGTGGAATAGCCAGCGGAGCCGCACAGTCGTCGCAACTCAATGTGGCGGCAGGTTGCCAGAGATAAGTGCTCGCACCGGTTGCACGCAATGGTAAAGGTGTACCCAGGCATGCCACAAGATCGGGTCCTGCACTTACAACCGGCAGCGGATGTACGACCAAGGTATGTGTTGTGGTATCGTGGCAATTGTTTGTATCGGTTGCAATAAGCCGGATATTATACGTAGCCGCAGTAGCATAGGTTTGCAAAGGCGGTTGCTGCACGCTGGCCGTATTGCCATTTCCCAATTGCCAGTCCCATTGCAGCGAAGCTGCATCACCGCGGTTCACTAAACCAGCAAATTGAATTTCTGCAGGTACACAGGATTCCGTAGCGCCCTGAACCGCCACCAGTGGTCTTGGATATACGCGCACGGCCGCAGGAAGCGTAAGTGAATCGGAACAACCTGTTTGCGTTTGTGCAACAAGTTTAACATCGTAGTCGCCCGGAGCCGCATAGAAATGTTGCGGCGCAGCGTCGGTGCTGGTAGTGCCGTCACCAAAGCTCCACAACCATCCCGTGATATAATCGTTGCTCACGGTTGTATTGGAGAAGTTCACCGTAAGCTGATCACAGGCAGCGGGACGATCCGCAAAAAAGTCAACTACCACACCGGTTACTTTGATCGTGTCCAATCCCTGGATAGGCACCGCACACCCTGCTGCGTCACGCAGGATGATACGTGGTATGTACTCACCGGCTGTAGCATAAGTATGAGTGATCGTTGGTTCTGAAGTTAATTCAGTAGTACCATCCGTAAAGTCCCACAGAAAAGTAGCGGCGTTGGAAGCGGTGGCAGTAAAAGTGACGGTCAGCGGATTACAACCAACCAGCGGAGAGTAGCTGAATGTACCGGAAGGTCCTTTCAACTCGATGCGTTGAATCGCTGAATCCTGGCAACCGCCGGGTCCGGTCACAATCTGCTTCGCGAAATAAATACCTGGCAATGTATAGGTATGCACGGGATCTGCAAGTACAGAAGTATTGCCATCACCAAAATCCCAGGTAATGCTGCGTGCATTTACAGCCGTATTGGTGAAACGCACTTCAAGCGGCGGGCAGGTGCCTACCGAATCCGACACCGTAAAGCCGGCCTGCGGCATGCTGATATTGATATAATCCGGTTTGGTAATGGAATCGCGGCAACCATACAGATCAACTACCACCAATTTCACGGGATACAGACCTGTATTGGAATAATTATGAACCGGATTAATAGCTGTTGCGCCTTGTCCGTCACCAAAGTCCCAGGTGTAATTCAGCAGCACACCCCATGAGTTATTGATAAAGCTGACGGGTTTGCCGATACAGGATGCCGTGTCCGGCGAATAAAAATCTGCCACCGGTTTTGAAATCACGACGGCTGCCGTGCGGCTTATTTTGTCTTTACAGCCATAGCTGTCCGTAACGGTCAGCGATACGGTATAAGTACCGGCCGTAGCATAAGTATGCCCAAAAGGAGGAGCCGTATTTACTTCCGTTACACCATTTCCATAATCCCATTCCCAACTGGTGATCGGATGTTGTCCGTCTGTTACAGACTGATCGTTGAACGTGATGCGCGGATTATAAATACAGGCAGCCGGTGCAGAAGGAAGGAAGGCGGCCGTTGCTCCATATACATTGATCGTATGCTTTATACTGTCTGCGCATCCGAGCGCATCGATAATAACGAGTCTAACCGTATAAGTACCGGCAGTTGTATAAGTATGCGATACGGACTGCTGATTGTTCGATACAGGTGTACCATCGCCAAAAGACCATTGCCATGATTGTATGTTCGCACTGTTGATACCATTGGCGGTAAAGGCCAAAGCGGTATTGCGGCACACTTCGGGACTCGCCGGTGTGAACGCTGCTTTTTCATCTATCACCCTTACCGTTCTTGTTGTCCGGTGCGAGCAACTACCATTGGTCACTGTCAGCATCACGGTATACGTACCCGGTGAAGCGTAGGTATGCAAAGGATGCTGCTGCGTAGACGTTTGTCCGTCACCAAATTCCCAGAACCATGTTTCAGGCCCGATCGAACGATCGGTGAACTGCTTTGAATATTTGTTGGTACAATTATTCGCCACATCGAACAAAGCGATCGGTGGCTTAATGTGCACGACATTATTGTAACGGATCGTATCGGCGCAGGTATTGCTCATTACGATCAGCGTTACACTGAAGTAACCGGTATCGCTGTAAAGGTGTGAAGGATGCTGCAGGTTGGAAGTGCCGCCATCACCGAAATCCCAGAACCACTCATCAATGTCATCTCCTGTGCTGTTGTCAGTGAACTGTACAGGATCGGATGCGCATACATCTGGAGGCAATGCGCTGAAATCGGCATTGGGCTTCACGCCCACTCTCACTGCGCGGGTAATAGTAACGGTGCGTGTACAACCGCCAACGGTTGTGATGGTCAATGACACATCGTATGTTCCGGCGCGCGTGTAAGTATGTGCAGGTGTGGCAGATGTGGACGTAGTGCCGTCACCAAAATTCCAGAGATAAGACGCCACCGGTTCGTTGACCGTAACTGTCGCAGTCGGATGAACAGTAGCCGGCACACAACCGGTAACCGGAAAGCCTTCGATTTCAATTTCGGGTAACTCGATATTGATATAATCCGTGCGGGTCAACGTATCGCGGCAACCGGATGCGTTGGTTACGATCAGTTGCACGGTATATACGCCAGGTGCCGTATAAGTGTGTGAAGGATTGGAAACAGAAGAAGTGCCTCCATCACCAAAGCTCCATTCATAAGTATAGTTGCCGGATGCGGCCGGTGTAAAGGAAACACTGAAAGGCGCCTGACAGGATTGCGTAGTACTTGCCGCAAACCCTGTGGGCGGCTTTGGATTTACTTTGATCTCGCGTGTGATGGAATCCTTACATGCGCCGAAATCATTCACCAGTTTTATGGTGTAAGTACCAGCTGTTGTATAAACATGTGTTGCCGTTAAACCTGCATCCGTTGTGCCATCGCCGAAGTGCCAGACAGACACGCCTGGTACAGGACTCGTGGTATTCACAAAAGAGGCAGGACTGCCAACGCACACACTATCGGGTGATGTGAACGTTGAATTGATCGTACCTACGGAAATAAGATTGGGCTTGCGGATCGTATCGCGGCAACCCTGCGGGCTGATAACTACCAGCATAACCGTGTAAGTGCCCGGTGCCGTATAAGTGTGTGAAGGATTTTGTTCTGCCGAAACACCGCCATCACCAAACTGCCATTCAAAGCTCAGGTTACCCGGACCGGTAGACGTATTGGTAAATTGAATGGTGGGATTCGCTTCACAGGTTTGCGCCGTGGTATTGGTGAAGTCAGCCTTTACACCCTGCGTGATGGAAACGTAGGAAGGAATGGAAAATACTTCTGTACAACCATGGCTGTTGGTTACGCGCAGTGTAACGGTAAAGTTGCCGGCGATGGTATAAGTATGTGCGGGGTTTTGCTGAGTGGAAGTAGTACCGTCACCAAAGTCCCAAAGCCAGTTGCTCAATGTGCCGCTTACGGGCAAACTGGCATCGGTGAATTGTACGGTATGCGGAAAGCAGCCCGCCGTGCCGGTACCGGTGAAGGATGCAACAGGTTTAGGGAAAATGGTAATGAGTTGCTGGCGTACAACGGAATCTGCATTGGCTCCATTGCGCACTACAAGCTTCACGCTGTAAGTACCGGGATTGAAATAAGAAGCCGTAGGATGCTGCAGGGTGGAAATAGTACCATTACCCAGATCCCATCTCCACGAGGTGGGATTGCCTGTGGACAGATCTGTGAAGCGCACGACAAGCGGAGAACAGCCTTCGGTAACGGAGGCTGAAAAATCAGCATGCAGTTGGGCATTGGTGTTGTTGTGTATGAAGACAAGAAACAACATACATGACAACACCCGGTTTATCCGGGATAAAAATTGGTTCATTTCAATAGGAATTCGATCTGATCTAATTGTCAGTCTGACGAAGTTAGATCAAAGATTTTCTTCATAGAACGTACTTATACGTGATATTCATGTCGCGGAATTTTCCGCTTTTGTATTTAAGCATTAACACCTACAAACCATAATACATTACGGGTATTTCCGCGTGCTTTTCCGCCATTGTTAACGCAAACTTTTTTTTTACTGACTACCCAAAAATTGACTCCGCACAAAAGAATAGCTACAGGCAATTGATTTCATGTCCGTTTTTTTACCAGGCAAAAACCACTTTATAAAAAAAGACCGCTTCGCAAAAAACGAAGCGGTCTGCTATGATGAAATAGGTTAAGCTTACTGGATCACGAAAGGTCGAACCATTTGCTGGTCGGCACCAGCGATGATAAGCTGATACGTACCTGCCTGTGTATTCGCCGGCAGTTGTACGGCTTCGGTGATAGCACCACCCTGGTGTACAAACACCTGGTTAACGATCTGCTGTCCCTGCATGTTCACTACACGGATGGTGTAAGTGCCTTTGGCGAGGCTTGTCGCCTGGAGGGAAAGCTGCTGACCTTTAACGATCGGGTTGGGATACAATACTACTACGGTAGTTTGTCCTTCGCTGATATCCACCTTCACAACGATGCTGAATTTGTTGCGGCCATCGCTCTCTGCAGACTTGATGCGGTAGTAGTTTACACCACGCACAGGACTTGCATCGAGGAAGAAGTATTCCGCTTTCTCTCCGTTGTTGAGGCGTGCGTTTACATCGCCGATAGCGGTAAAGCTGCGTCCGTCGGCTGAACGTTCAACGGAATAGTTGAGCACGTTACGTTCTGTCAGATTTGACCAGTCGATGCGGATGCCTGTACCTTGTTGTACGGCTTTTACATTACCAAAACTAACAGGCAGTGCAGCGGTAGTTTTGCTGATAGCGAAAGGTGAGAAACTAAGCTGACCTGTGAGAGGTACGGCTTGCAAGCCATTGGCAGGAGACAGTGGCTCGATGCCACCTGCGCCAACCCAGTCGCTGCCGTTATAATGCCATACACGTACCGTTCTTACGGGATCTCCATTGTAAGCAGCATCATTCACAAGCTGACTGTTATCTGCATCATCGAAATAAAGCGTGATATCCGGAGCGGTGGCTACGGTGGCAGAAGGTGCAATATGCCAGGTGCGGTTAACCGCTTTGCTGGTATTGAACGGAGACACAACATTATTGACGGCATCTTCAACACGTACGCTCCAGTTGAGGCTGCTGCCGTTATTGATATTTACCGGATTGTAAGTGCTGTTGCCAACAGGGAATGAACGCAGCGTTCCGGCCACTGTGTTGAGTTGCAGCACACCGGTGCCATTCGTGCGGACGTATGCTGTGGGAGAAACGTTGTTGATATTGCCTGCTACGATCAGGTTGTTGTTTCCAAGTACAATGAAGCCACTTCCCTGGAGGTTGATGTCACCGTTTACCGTTTTGGCGGATTGCAGGGTAACCGTGGAGGTTACACCTATCTCCAGCCCGTTTGCATTGGGATTGATTGTACCCGTACCGCCGAGTGTGGCCGTTGTACCGTCAATAACCAATGCACCTACTCCGTTAGCAATAGTAACATTACCGGTACCAGTAATACCGTAACGGAAAATCTTGTCGCTTGTTCCGGTGAAACCTACGTTGGCGTTGGCTTCCAGTATGGCATTAACGGTAAGTGCAGTGCCGCCGCCGACTCCGGAAAGTGGCGCCGAAATACGAAGTATCGGCATGTTGACCACTGCATCAGGGAAGAAAGTAACACCGGTAGTGCCGGGTACCGCGGTTGTATTCCAATCGAAGATCGCACCGGTTTCCCAAATATAGGTAGTAGCTGTGACGAGGAACCCGTTTTGACCGCCGCCGCCGATAGAACCACCTGTACCCAGGCGGATGATACCGTTGGTCTGAATCAGTACGGTGGCACCTGTGCTGATAGTTTGATAGTTAGTATAACCAAGAGCGGAAGTTACATGGTATACACCGCCGCCATGGATAATCAGGTCTTCGCCAGCGCCATCAGCAATCGTAAGTCGGTTGCCTGTTGTGGAAGCATTTTCCAGTACACCGCCATTAGCGATCTCGATCTGATCGGCAGTAGCGGAAGTAGTAACTGTTACTGTATGGCCATTGCGGATAGTAATAGTGTTGGCCGCTGCTGTCGGCGTGATAGTGGCAGCAGTCCAGCTCAAACCGTCCGGAGAAGTTTCCCAGGTAGTGGCACTATTCCAGTTACCGCTTGCAGCAGAACGGAAATAATCGCTGGGGGCAGAAGCAAGTTGGATATCGAATGCAGCACTGGTAATATCCCAGTCGAGCGTTCCGTCTCTTTCAATGTTGAGCGTGAGGCCTGTGCCCGTTGCCGTGTGCGTCAGTGACGCAAAGGTAGTAAGACCAGCTACTGCTGCGGTTACTACGGGTGTGCCGCTGAGTGTACCGGTAGAGGTTACACGCAGGTTTCCGGTGAAATCAAGGTCGCGGTTGCCGTTGGCGTCATTGGCGCTTACGGTTACAGCAGGAGCCATTGCGGTATTCAATCCGGTTGGAGAGGTGGTATTTTGAATAAAAGCGAGTTGTGTAGCCGCCACGGTTACCACGTTGGTGCTGGCACCCGAGCTTACAGACTGGCTGGCAGCAATACCCGAGCTACCCGAACCTGCCGTGCTCACTGAGGAGGTCTGCACCTGGAATTCAAATTGACTTCCATCGATAGTCAGAGGCAATGTGCCGCCGAGTACGGAATTCAGCCACACTTTTACGGTGTAGCTTTTGCTCGCATTATCTCCAATATATCCGATGCTGCCCGCCGTAACCGGCAACGAACCGAAAGTAATAGCGGTTGCAGTGATTGTACCTGTAACGGTGTTGGTTCCGTCAGACAACTCGGCACCTGCAATAGCTTGTGTCCAGTTGGCAAGACTAACACTATTGTTGGCTCCCTGGCCAATAATGATCTGGTTGATCAGTGTAGGGTCGGCATCGTTAGTGCTGCCGTCGTCGGTTACCGTGAAGCTGAAATTAGTTGCGCCTGCAACGGAACTGTTTACCAGCGAAGAAATGCTTGCTGGCGCTGCAACAGGTCCGGCAACAATAGTTGAAAGACCGGAGGCAGTGGCCGCATAAGTAGCTGTTACGGATACATTGTCGATGGCAATGCCCTGTGAGCTGGAGCCGGTGGTATTGATGAGCCAACGCAGGTAAAAGTTGCTGCCGGGAGCGATATTCAAACTGCTGATGGTAATACCGGTTTTAGGTATGGTCAAACCTGGCGTAAAGCTATAGGCACTACCGCCGGTAGGAAATGATGAGGCAGCGATGTCACCGGCAGCAACAGCATTCCATACCGTACCATTGGTGGAATAGAAAAACTGAATAGATGCCGCTGCTGAGTTAACCCGGTAGCGTTCGGCATCATAGCTTACGGTCAGTGACGTAATGTTAGTCGTGCCGTCGTTGCCAAAAAATACCATTGGGTTGTTGGGACTGGCGAAGCCACCCGAAGTCATGGCACCGATGGCTCTTTCAGATGCGGAAGTTCCGAAGTTATAAGTTCCTCCCGCTGAAGGCGATCCCGAGCTTGCCTGCTGGGTGACAACAGTGGCGCCTGCAGCCCACGTTGGCGAAGATGTTGAAGCTCCCATCCGCCAGTTAGCGGGCAGATTTAAGGTCGCTCCCATCCCATCGAAGTCCTGCGAATAGGACGGCGCCAAATTGGTGATACTGATTTGCGCAGATGCCGCGCCGACAACGAACATCGAAGAAAGAAATAAGTAAATTTTCCTCATAGATCCTTTTTTAAATGAAAAGAAGATGTTTTCCAGGTGAGTGGCTTCAGGAGGAAATTGGAGAGTTGAATTTTCGAAAGATGGCAGTTCGATTTCTATGCGAACAGCGAAACTATTGTATTACTGAGTATCCAGCCAAATTCCAGACAGCGGATTTTTCCCCCACCCGAACAGGTTTTTACCCTCACACAACTATTTTACCTATGAACAGAAAGCTTTCTGTTTGGGTAAAATTTCTGTGTTAAGTTTCTGTAAACTCAGCATTAAGCCGTTTAAAATCTTCAGTTGATGTCACTGCTGTTAATGATTGTGCGCACAAATAACCGACCAATAGGAGAAGATTAGTCTCACTTACCGAAGCTGCTTAACAGTAGTGCTATGGTCTAAAAAGACGAGATGCATGTGGGGAGATGCCAGGGACTGAAGACTCAGTTCCTTTCACTGCAACACATGACGGGAATGTGTTTTCTAAGGGAATGGTGATACGATTCGGACGCCGGACACCGAATATAACCAGGATTTAACATTCCAGAAAATTTTTTATTCGCCGGGACTGTCTCCTGTGGCGGGTTTCGGCGATTTGTAGTCGGGCAGCAGAGAAACGATCAGCATGATGGCCGAAGCGACCAACACCACGTAAAACCCGGCCTCGCGTTCGGGGCACTCTCCTGCTTCGCAACGTCCCAACACGATGAAGTTGCGGATGGCCCAGGACATATTGAGGGCCGCAACCAGCAGATTAAGCCGTTTGGCCCAGATGCGGGGAGTAAAAAGAAACACCAGGAAAAAAAAGGCGGTCAGAAAATGGAAATAACCCGGCCGGCCATAACGTGTGCCCTCGGCAGCTACCCCACTGATGACGATGTCATGTCCCGGAACAATGATCCAGTTCATAAAACATCCGGCAATCAGTAATGCAGTAGCCAGCAAGCCAATCCAGGTAGTTTTTCCAAACATATTTTTTCTTTTACGATCGTATGGCCTGCAAGATATAAAATGTAGGGAAAAAGCGCGGTATGTCATTGACAATTCACTTGCATTCCTTTTTCGTAAAAATGGTTCGTGAATACACGAACTACAGTTTAACGTTGAATGATCGATCTGCGCAAGTGGCACCCAACTGGTGGTTCGTGAGGACACGAACCACGGCGACCGATTGACAATTGACAATTCACTATCGACAATTCACTAAAAAAAGAACGGCACCTTTTAAAGGGCGCCGTCTTTGCTGAAAAACACAATTCGTTATTCTTAGAATTTGAAACCTACTGTCAGGCTGAACACACGGTGTTTATTGTTGCGATCTTCGCTGTTGTCGCCTGTGGAAGCGATTTTAGCAAGACCCAGACCGTAGTTGGCAGTGAATACGAAAGCACCAGCTTCAAAACCAGCCAAACCATTCAGACCAAAGTCGAAGCGACGTACACGGAATACACCTGCATCTTCCTGCTCTTCTGTCAGCGGATCGTCATCGTTGAATTCGATGTCTGATTCTGAACTACCGAAGAGTTCAGTATCTGTTTTGAATTTACCACCTACACCCATGGCTACATAAGGACCAGCACCGAAGAAGAGTTTAGCTGCACCAGTGGGAGTTTTGAACACCAGGTTTACGGGTACTTCAATGTACTGGGGATTGAAAGTTGTTTTCACATAATCCAGATCACCGGGGTTGCCGTTCTGAAGTTTTACACCTTTACTTGAATAAAAGATACCGGGTTGGATGGCCAGGAATTCGGTAATGTTGAAATCGCCAACGATACCAGCCTGCCAGGTTGTGAGCATGCGGGAGTCATCATAGCTTCCGTCGTCGTTGTTAGAGATGTTGGCAAAGTTTACACCTCCTTTGATAATTACGGACGAACCTGGTGATGACATGGGGCTTGTGGTGCTTTGTGCTTTCACTGCGGCGGCAAGGGTAAACAGTGAGAGAACGGATAAAACGATACGCTTCATTTTTTTGCTTTTTAGGTTAACAAACTTTTTTCGTTTTTAGAGTGCATAACCAACCACATTTTGGCTGACAGTTTTATCTGCACTATCAGTCCAACCGGTAGAGTACAATGCAGTTGGCCGTTATCGACCATACTTTTGCAAAGGGCTTGCCAGACTTTTTTCAGGCTTGTAATGACTTGATTGGTGAAGCGTTATCTCCACACTTTGCGGCGCGGAAGGGGAATACTATACATGTATCACTGCTGGTTCTTTACCCGGCTGGGTAGCAGATTGCGCATCTTCGTAGATTATGGAGGCAATAACATCAGGAGAAGTCCATTTGGAGAAGTCCGCATCCGGCATCGCTTTCCGGTTCTGCGGTGTATCGATCGTGGAGGGAACAATAACGGTAAAGGTTACGCCTTTTTCAGCAGCCTGGGGTTGCAAAGCTTCTGCCAGGCGAAAGAGTAAGGATTTGGAAAGGCCATATGCAAGCGATGAGGCACTTCTAGGCGCATGCTCTCCGGACAGCGAACCGATTAGATATATTTTTCCACGACCGTATTTTAACATATGTGGAAATAATGGCCGGATGATGTTGTAAGCAGTAAGGAAGTTGATCTCCATCTGTTGTGTAATATTCTCCACAATCGTGTGTTCGAGATCGCCCGGTGCATAACCACCTGCCGTAAGTACGGCCACATCCACCGGTCTGAATTTTCTTGTACAACCCGCTACAAATTCACCGGCGGCTTTTTCATTTTTCAGGTCCACTATATTGTTTTCCCAAAGAACGCCGTTGCGTGCAATAGCAGTAGCATCTCCGTGCCCGAATGTTCCGGTTACATTGTATCCTTCGTCAAAGAAACGACGGGCTACAGCTTCTCCCAGATTTCCGGATGCTCCGGTAACAATACTATTGCGGCGACGGTTCTGCTCCATGCATTAAAGATAAGACAGGCACGGCAGCAACTGAAAATTGAATTGGAAAATTTGATCCCGGAACTACGGAATGTGGCACTGCGAAATGATTGTTCAACCTTGTTTCGCTTTACTAAATAAAAAAGCCCCGCCGACGGCGGGGCAATCAATTTGTTTCTGGCTTCAACCCGAATATCAGTTTCACTGACATACCGACGGCCGGATATGCGGTCTTTCCCGCGCGGATTAACAGGTGAAAGGAGGAATTTGGAACCCAGAAAAGGGTGTAAAGAACTGTGGTTGCTGGGTCTAAGATAGATCGTTCTTTATCTTATTCAAATAGCTTAACCAGAAAATTATTGACACCCTGTGGAAAAATTCAAAAGTCAATCGTGAATAAGATCGCCACGACTCTAATCCTTATACCTTACGCCTTCCACCTAAACTTTAAACTTATTCTCAGGCGTACATTTCCTCGCGAAGTGTTTTCACGCGGCTGTCGTCCAGGTATTCGTCGAAGGTCATCAGACGATCGATAATGCCTTTAGGCGTCAGTTCGATAATGCGGTTGGCCACCGTTTGCATAAACGTATGGTCATGGCTCGTAAGCAGGATAATGCCTTTGTATTCCACGCATTGTTCGTTGAAACTCTGGATGCTTTCGAGGTCGAGGTGGTTGGTCGGCTGGTCGAGTACGATGCAGTTAGGGTTCTGCAGCATCATACGGCTGAGCATACAGCGCACTTTTTCACCTCCGCTGAGTACATTGGTCATTTTCGTTACATCATCACCACTGAACAACATTTTACCCAGGAAGCCGCGCAGGAACGGTTCATCAACATCCGTTACATGCGGTGGTACGTATTGACGCAACCAGTCCATCAGGTTCAGCGGTTCGTTGAAGTATTTGCTGTTTTCCTGCGGCAGGTAGGCCGTAGTAACGGTTGTGCCCCATTCGAAGCTGCCGGAGTCGGCAGTGCCTTCGTTATTGATAATATTAAAGAAGTTTGTTACTGCCAGCGGGTCGCGGCTCAGAAAAGCAATTTTATCACCCTTGTTGACAGAAAAAGTAGCATCCTTGAACAGCATACGTCCATCGACTGAACTCGTCAGTTTTTCTACGTTCAGGATCTGGTTGCCTACTTCCCGCAGTGGTTGGAAGATGATACCGGGGTATTTGCGGTAGCTCGGTTCAATTTCTTCGATAGAAAGTTTTTCCAGGGCTTTTTTCCGGCTGGTTGCCTGCTTGCTCTTCGATGCATTGGCACTGAATCGTGCGATGAAGTCGATAAGCGCCTGACGTTTTTCCTCTGTTTTTTTATTCTTATCGCTCAACTGGCGGGCCATCAGTTGCGAGCTTTCATACCAGAAAGTATAGTTACCCGTAAAGATCTTGATCTTCTGACGGTCTACGTCCGCAATATGCGTACATACCGCATCGAGGAAGTGACGGTCGTGGCTCACTACCAGAACAATGTTCTCATAGTCGGCCAGGAAGTTCTCCAGCCATCCGATGGTTTCGATATCCAGACCGTTGGTAGGTTCGTCGAGCAGCAGGATGTCGGGATTACCAAACAGCGCCTGTGCCAGGAGCACACGCACTTTTAGGGTTGATGGAATGTCCTTCATCAATGCCTGGTGATACTCCTCTCCCACGCCCAGTTCTCCAAGCAGGGTGCCGGCATTGCTCTCGGCCATGTAGCCATCCATTTCTCCAAACTCGCCTTCGAGTTCGGCGGCTTTCATGCCATCTTCTTCGGTAAAGTCGGCCAGGGCATAAATGGCTTCACGTTCTTTCATCACAGCCCACAGTTTTGTATGACCGATCATTACGGTATTGAGGACTGTTTCTTCGTCAAACTGAAACTGGTTTTGTTTGAGGACGGCCATGCGTTCGCCGGGCGTAATGGATACGACGCCTTTATTGGGCTCGATCTCTCCGCTGAGGATTTTCAGAAAAGTACTCTTTCCGGCTCCGTTCGCGCCGATTACGCCGTAACAATTGCCTTTGGTGAAATTGAGATTAACCTCTTCAAACAATACCCTTTTGCCGTAAGCCAGCTTAAGGTCCTTAACACTGATCATGTTTCGTAAATTATTAAGTCTGCGTTTCCCGGAATAGCCGGGTCTTTTTTGGAAGGTGCAAAGGTAAGCTAAAATGCGCTAGTGTACATTATTTCAAAGAGAATAGCCACGTCTTTGCGGACGTGGCTATTCATTATTTTTTTAGAAAAAAGCCTGATTAGTTTACAACCAGCACTTTACCCTCTACCAGTTTTTTACCTGATGCGTCACCTACCACTACGTGATAGATACCACCCATCAACGGACGGATGTCAACATCGAGTAATTGGTAAGGACCGGTAATAGTAAACTGACGCTGATACACTTTGGCTCCTTTGGAGTCAAATACAGTGATCAGGCGGCTCGTGTTCTGGCCATTTGAGTTAAAGTAAGAAACCGTAAAGCGGCCATTGTTCGGGCTGGGGTAAATGAACAGTCTTGAGCTGGAAGTAGCTCCAATGCTCAGTACACTCGATTCATTGTTACAGCCGGTAGTCGTATTAACAATAGCTACTTTATAATCACCAACTTTTACGGAGTCGACGAGGAAACTGGTTCCTGTCACGCCAGGCAGCACATTACCGTTGAAGTACCAGGTAATGTTGAAGCCAGCCGCACTCGGAACGATATTCGCATTGAGTGTGGTCTGCTGACCAGGCAGCAGGTTGGTAAATGGTGTGGCAGTAAGATCAACAGTCGGACGGGCATTTACCGTTAATACTGCTGCAGTAGAGAACACAGGAGCCGTACAGGTAGCATTAGTCAATGCTACGCGGTAACGGTTGTTGTTCATTGCAGTAGTGACGTTGTTCAATTGCAAGGTAGCAGCCGTTGCGCCGGCAATACTGCTGTAGTTGGCACCACCATCGGTGCTTACCTGCCATTGATAAAGTACACCGGGCGATGTGGACGACGCAGTAAAGGTTACGTTACCGGTAGCACAAATAGCCGTGCTGGTTGGGTTGGTCCCTACTACAGGCGGACTTACCACAGCCAAGGTAGCGGCAGCAGATGTTGCCGGTGAAGGACAGGTACCACTTACTATCACACGGTAACGGTTGTTGTTCATCGCCGTTGTGATAGAGTTAACCGTTACTGATGCATTGGTTGCCCCAGCGATGTTGTTGAAGTTGGCACCTGCATCGGTGCTGAGCTGCCACTGGTAGCTGAGACCGGTACCGGAAGCAGTGACAGAGAAGGTAGCATTGCTGCCAAGACAAAGTGTTGCATTCTGCGGTTGTGCAGAAATAGCAGGAGCCGTCTGCACCGTCAGTTGAGCCGGGTTGGAAACAGCACTTCCGCACTGACCGGCTACTACTACGCGGTAACGGTTATTATTAAGTGTAGCTGCAATGGCATTGAGTGAAAGCGTTGCAGTTGTTGCACCGGCAACATTGGTGTAGTTGGTACCACCATCTGTGCTTACCTGCCATTGGTAACCGGTAGCGCCGGTTGCGGCAACGGTAAAGCTCACATTAGAACCTGCGCAGGAAGTAACGGCAGAAGGTTGTGTGCCAATCGTTGGAGCTGCACCCGGATTGATGGTGATCTGCAGATCACGTGTTCTTACAACAGCACCTGCGGTGCCGGTGATCGTGATTGTGTATGTTCCTGCAGCCAATGAAGCGAGTCCGCTCACGGTGGCGGTTACAGATGTACCAGGTGTTACGGGGTTGGCAGCATAAGATACGCTGGCACCTGCGGGCACGTTGGTTGCGGTAAGATTGATCGGAGTGCTGAAGCCGCTTACACCGGAAGTAGTAAAGGTGAATGCAGTGCTTGCGGGAGCAGGACAGCTCAGTGTTGCCGGTGTAGCGGCACCAAAATCGAAACCTGTCACCGGTGTGGTGAGGGTGAAGTTGGCATTGGAAATATCAAAGAAGATATTGTCGATCGCTTCTACTTTCACACGGGCAGTAGTGCTGGTTACGGCAGGGAATGTCACCGCTTCGGAACCGTCGTTGGCAGTGCTTGCCAGCAGTACGGTCGGGAACGTGAGGCCTCCGTCCGTAGACAGGGATATCTTAACGTTGGCAACGCTGACCGGGGCTACGTTGGTATTGGATACGTTCCACGTTACGGTTTGAGTAGAACCGCCCGGATAGCTTTCTCCGCCATTGGGTGATGTAACCGTGAAAGGTGTAGAGTTGATAGCATTTACGGTGAACACAGTGGTATTCTGACAACCATCGCCACCGGAAACCACACCACCACCTGCGGCACGGTTATCACGCACGGTCACGCGGAATTTCATGGTGCGTTCTACCTGGGGCAATATTTCACCGCGCAGACCGTCCATTGCGGAAGGGGCTGCATTGTTGGGATAGTTGGCCGCAATTACACGCGGATCAGGGAAGGTGCGTGAACCGGTTGTTTTGGAAACACGTGTACGGAACAAAGGCCGGTTGTTAGTGCTGGCGGCCGCAGTCCAGGATGGACCGGCAGGACCAACGTCCCATCCTTCCCAGTTATATGTAAGTGCGTCACCGTTTGCATCCGTAGCGGTCGCTGTAAGAGTAAAGGGGGTGTTAACCGGAATGCTGAGGTTGTTGGCAGACATGGACGTGATCACGGGCAATGTATTACCCGTTGGTGTAGCAACACCGCAGGACGAACCAGCGCCACTTGACAGGAAGTTGCTGATCTGGTCGAAGCTGATCGCATGGAAAATGGGATCACTGTTAGGCTGGATATTTTCTGTTCCGGCACAGATACCGGCATAAGCCATGATGGTGGTACCACCACCTACTTCATAAGAACCACCGGGGCTGGCACACTGGCTGGAGTTGTAGCTGTGACCTGCTCCGAACTGGTGACCTATTTCGTGTGCTACGTAGTCGATATCGAAGCCATCGCCAATCAGGCTTGGGCTACCGGTTGCACCGCTGGCCTTTCTGGTTGATACGCAAACACTCCCAACAGATGCCAGGCCATTATCATCCGAAGTAAACAGGTGACCGATGTCATAGTTATTTACGCCGATTACCGCGTTCAGGTTGTTCTGGTTATTGGTCAGTTCTGCCGAACTGATTACGTTGTTGTAGGGATCGGGGTTGGCCAGGTACTCGATCAGATCGTTGTTGGCGATCAGTACCATGCGCACGGCCAGTTCGGTTTCATACACACCGTTGACACGATTGGCAGATGTAACGATGGCAGCATGGGTAGGACCAGCCAGACCACCGCCTACTGCCGCCGCATACTCTGCAGTACAGGCAATGGCGAGCCGGTAAGTCTTCAGTTCTGTACCACGGCAGGGACCAGCCATCACGCGGTTGGCGGTGTTGTCAGGAACCGGGATATCCTCGGTGCCGCATTTGAAAGAGCGTCCGCGGAGGTTGTCGCGCTGGTAATAAGTAATAACATTGTCCGTTTCTCCTTTTGCGTAAGGATCGATATAGATCCGGCCATTGGGAGAAAGGATTTGCGCCCGGAAACCGAAGTAAGGGCTGTAATCAAAACGGATCGTTGCAGCAGGATCATCGATGCCCTGGCCGGCGAAGGTTTTGATTTCAGGGAATTTGGCTGCCAGACCGGGTGCCTGGATGCTGCTCTCCCAAACATGGAAACGGGCATTGGAGCCGTCGGGCATAGGCAGCGTGATCACAGGGGCTGCTGCACGATTGGCATTGACTGATTTTTCTTCGGGAAGTGACCAAAGGAAATTGCGCATCGCATAAATGTCTACCGATACCGCTTCGTATTTGGAAGGGATGATAGCGCGTACGCCTTTACTCTTGGAAAGTGTGGCCGGATCGGCCTTTCTGAAGAAGTTGTTTTGTGCATTAGCACCGGTGACAATAGCACACAGGATAGCACATAAAAAAAGTGTGTAAATTTTTCTCATAAGCGATTTAATTCTTGGCATTAGCTAAGGGATAAATGTATCACTAATCCGGAAAGTCACCAACGAATTTTTTCCCCGTCAGGTTGAAAACAAAGATCCCCGCCATACATGCGGGGATCTTTTAATATGTACCCGGCTACGCCGGTATAAATGACTGAATTAGTAACCCATACCACCCATGTCAGGAGCGCCATGTGTATGCGGAGCTTCTTCTTTCTTGGGTTTGTCAGCTACCACACATTCTGTGGTCAGCAACATACCAGCGATAGAAGCGGCATTTTCCAGGGCCACGCGGCTAACTTTTGTGGGGTCGATCACACCTGCTTTGAACAGGTTTTCATAGGTTTCAGTGCGGGCGTTAAAGCCGAAGTCGCCTTTGCCCTCTTTGATTCGCTGAACCACGATAGAACCGTCGATACCTGCGTTGGCAGTGAGCGTGCGGATAGGCTCTTCCAGTGCACGGCGCACAATAGCCATACCTGTTTGTTCGTCAGCGATCTGGCCTTTTACTTTGGCTTCCAGGCTTTCGATGGCACGGATGTAGGCTACGCCACCACCCGGTACAATACCTTCTTCCACGGCAGCGCGGGTAGCGTGCAGGGCGTCGTCAACGCGGTCTTTTTTCTCTTTCATTTCCACTTCAGTGGCAGCACCTACATACAGTACAGCTACACCACCGGCCAGTTTAGCCAGGCGTTCCTGCAGCTTTTCTTTATCGTAGTCGGAAGTAGTGTTCTCGATTTGTGCTTTGATCTGGTTAACGCGGGCAACGATGTCTGCTTTTTTGCCTTTGCCACCAACAATAGTCGTGTTGTCTTTGTCGATGGTTACAGAAGCAGCCTGACCCAGTGAAGTCAGATCAGCGCCTTCCAGTTTGTGACCCAGCTCTTCGCTGATAACGGTACCTGAAGTGAGGATCGCTATGTCAGTGAGCATTTCCTTGCGGCGGTCGCCAAAGCCGGGAGCTTTAACAGCAGCCACTTTGATGGTGCCACGCAGTTTGTTTACAACCAGTGTAGCCAGTGCTTCGCCTTCCAGATCTTCAGCGATGATCAGGAGCGGGCGGCCGCTTTGTGCTACTTTCTCCAGGATATGCAGAATATCCTTCATGGTAGAGATTTTCTTGTCGTAGATCAGGATGTAAGGGTTCTGCAGTTCCGCTTCCATTTTTTCGCTGTTGGTAACGAAATAGGGAGAAATGTAACCGCGGTCGAATTGCATGCCTTCTACTACGTCTACGGTAGTGTCGGTGCCTTTCGCTTCTTCTACAGTGATCACACCTTCTTTTCCAACTTTAGCAAACGCTTCAGCGATCAGCTTGCCGATCGTTTCGTCGTTGTTGGCAGAGATGGTAGCCACCTGCTGGATTTTTTTGCTGTCGCTGCCAACAGTCTGGCTTTGACCTTTCAGGTTTTCAACGATCAGTGAAACGGCTTTATCGATACCTCTTTTCAGGTCCATCGGGTTAGCACCGGCGGCAACCATTTTCAGGCCTTCGGCGATGATAGACTGAGCCAGTACGGTAGCGGTAGTAGTACCATCACCTGCAATGTCGGCAGTTTTGGATGCTACTTCTTTTACCATTTGGGCACCCATGTTCTCGATGGGATCTTCCAGTTCAATTTCTTTTGCTACGGTAACACCATCTTTGGTAACAGCAGGTGCGCCGAATTTTTTCTCGATTACCACGTTGCGGCCTTTAGGACCGAGGGTGACTTTTACGGCGTTGGCAAGTATGTCAACACCTTTTTTCATTTTATTTCTTGCTTCAATGTCGAAGAAGATTTGCTTTGCCATAACTATTCAATTTGTAATTTGAAATTTTGAAAAAGGGAACAGTGTGCTGCTTAAACGATAGCCAGGATGTCTGACTCGCGCATGATCAGGTATTCTTCACCGTCGATCTGGATTTCGGTACCTGCATATTTGCCATACAATACAGTATCGCCGGATTTAACGGTCACAGGCTCGTCTTTTTTACCAGGACCTGCTGCTATCACAATGCCACGCTGGGGTTTTTCTTTAGCAGTATCGGGGATGATGATGCCACCTGAAGTCTTTTCCTCAGCAGCGGCAGCTTTTACAATTACCCTGTCGTGAAGCGGGGTAACATTGACTTTTTTAGCCATAGTTGTATTGATTTTTGAATTTTTAATGACAATACCCGCCATTTTTGCGGGACGGCAAAGGTAGTCTAATTGTATGCCAGTTGATTTTTAACGGTCATTTTTTCATTTTTTGGCAGAAACCGGCCGACCGGCGGCAAAATTTACCCGACATTTTTTCACGTACTATGACCGGATTACGGTAATTTTCCTCCAAATTCTGCTACTATTAACATCCCCGTATGAGACAACGCTACACACCCGGGCTATTAGCCCTTTTTTTCTCGTTTTTATTTACCCTGCCGCTTTACTCACAGTCACTCTGGCAGGAAGAATCCGTGGCCAACCAGCGCCAGGCTGTCGGTACTAATCGGGGGACATTACCCGATAAATTCCGGCTCCTCCGGTTGAACACCAGCCTGCTTCAGGGCAACCAGCAGGCCGCCGAAGCCGGTCGCGGCGCCAAAGGCCCGATCATGAGCTTCCCCCTGCCCGATGGCTCACAGGTTGCTGCCGAACTGGTAGAATCCTCCATTCTGGCTCCTTCGCTGCAGGCACGTATTCCCGGCGTAAAGACTTATCAACTTGTTGACCCCGCCACGGGCAGCAGCCTGGGACGTGTTACTATTGCCGGCAACGGCATCACCGGTATTCTGTTTACAAAAGACCAGACCGTTTATTTCAACCCGGTTGACGAGGAAAATAACCGCCTGCACGCTGTTTATTATACAAGAGATGTGGTACCACCGGTTCCGCTTGCCTGCGGCGTAAACGACGAGCCGCAACACGATGAGGCAACCACGGGTGCCCGCGTGAATGCAGGAGATTGTCAATTGCGTACCTATCGTCTGGCCGTAGCCGCCACCGGCGAATACACGGCATGGGCGGGGTCGGTGAGCAACGCGCTTACTTATATTACCGCTACCGTTAACACGGTCAATGCCATCTATGAAAGAGATGCCACCATCCGGTTTAACCTGGTGGATATCACTCCTGTCATTTTTACCGATGCCACATCGGATCCTTATACAACCACCACACTTAATTCCGGCGTATTGGATGCCAACAATGCCACGCTCAATAGCGTATACACGGTAAATGGCTATGATCTCGGGATTGTTTTTCACAATGGATGGAACGGTGGTCTCGCGCAATTAAACGCCGTTTGTAATACAGGCAAAGGTCGCGGCGGCGCAGGCCTGAGTTTTGGCTTTGGTGCCAACCCCCTGCAGGGTCCGCAAGGTCCTGCATTCGATGGAACCGTTGCCCATGAACTGGCGCATGAGTTCAGCGCTACACACAGTTTTTCTGCGACCAACGGATCATGCGGCAGCAACGTTTCGGCCGGTACCTCATGGGAACCCGGTGGAGGGTCTACGCTTATGGCCTATGCGGGCGTTTGTACCAACAACTCCTATCAACAAGGTTCAGATCTTTATTTCCACGTGGGCAACGTGCAGCAGATAGCCACCTATGCAACGACCGGCACCGGCAATAGCTGCGCTGTGCGCACGGTATTACAGAATGTAGCCCCGGTGGTAACAGTGGCTGCTGCTGCTTACACCATTCCCCCCAGCACACCATTTATACTTACCTGTCAGCCATCGGATGCCAACGGCAACAACCTGAGCTATACCTGGGAACAAATGGATGTGGGCACTTCGTCTGCGGCGCCTTCTGCTTTTTCCGCAACGGGTCCTAACTTCCGTTCATTCCCTCCCAACAGTTCTCCTACCCGCTATCTTCCCAATATCGCGAGTGTGGTTGCCGGCTTTACACCAACTTATGAAGTGCTTTCCAGTGTGGACCGCACCCTTAACTTCCGTGTGAATGTACGCGACAATGCATCGGGAGGTGGTTGTAACGCGCAAGCCGATATAGCGGTAAATGTTAACACAACCAGTGGTGCTTTCGTTGTTACATCACAGAATACACCTACCACCTATGTAGCCAACGGCACCAATACCATGACCATCACCTGGACAAATGGCATTACCGCTTCGGCGCCATTCAACAGCCCGAACGTCCGCATTGTTTTCTCGCCAGACGGCGGCAATAATTTCAGTTATGTACTGGCCGCTTCGGTTCCCAACAACGGATCAACAACGGTAGTCGTTCCCAATATTCCCACTACATCAGGTCGCATCATGGTGCGCTCGGTAGAGAATATTTTCTATAACATCAATACCGCCAATGTTACGATCACTTCAGCCTGCGGTGCTGAGGGCGCAACGCTTACTCCGGCTGCAACCGTGAGTGCGGGACCTGGTAATGCAGCGCTCAACCTGTCGATCGCGCCCAACTATGGTGATCCGATCATGCCGATTTCCGGCACACTGACAACAAGTGATCTCAACAGTACAGTTGCGGTGAATAATTCCGTTACCGGCGGCTGTACCAATTACAACGGCAACCAGATGCGCTACGACATATACAATTTCCAGGTACCTGTCAGCGGCGCGTACGGCTTCCAGAAAAATACCGGCACATTCCTGGTGAATGTTTACAGCGGTGACTTCAACCCGGGTGCCCCCTGCGGCAACATGGTTGCCTCCAACGGTACCTTTAATGGTTCGAATGTTAATATCAGCAATACTGTATCCGCTAACCTGCTGGCAGGCGTGCGCTACTCCCTCGTGATCGGCACGTTCTCTTCAACGCAACCTACCCTGCCGCTGAATTATACCATTTCACTGGTATCTGCACCTTCGGGCGGTGATATTGTATCCGGCTACCTCCAGCCAGGTCTCGAATACAACTACCGCTACGTAGTGGTTAACAATGCTACGGGCAACATCGTGGCGATACTTACCACACCTAACCTGACCAATGCGGGAACGTTCCCTTCCGGTACTTATACCGTATACGGGTTCTCTTATCTTGCCACCAATTTCAACACGGCAACACTCAACGCTTATGTGGGCGGTCCGCTCTCTGCTTTGACCAATGACCTGCAAAACAACCCAGCCACACGTTGCGGCAACCTCAGCAAGAACGCCGTATCGGTAAATGTGTTCGTGCCATTGCCGGTGCAACTGCTGCCGCTGACGGCGGTATGGGAATCTGCCAATGCTGTCAAATTGTATTGGTCTACGGCAACAGAATCCAACAGCAGCCATTTCGAAATCGAACGTTCGGCTGATGGTATCGGCTTTAGCACCCTGCAAACAGTACCCGCAGCGTTTGTAAGCAATGCAAGGATCAACTATACATCCATTGACGCCAATCCGCTGAGTACAACAGCATATTACCGGATAAAAGCGGTAGATATCGATGGCAAATTCAGTTATACCAATATTGCCACCGTAACACCGCAACAAAGCGGCAGACTGCGCTGGTCTGTGTACCCCAACCCGGCCAGGGAACAGGGCACACTGGAAATCGTGGCCGATAAAACCGGCCAGGGCGACCTGATCCTGGTCAATGGCGCAGGCGCCGTGGTGCGCCGTACTGCGCTGCGCTGGCAGCGGGGTGTGAATGTGGAAAATATCAGCCTCAAAGGACTCGCAGCAGGTGTATATTATGTACAACTGCACGATGGAAGTGAAATACTTACACTTAAGATCACCAAATTATAACATAGAAGAAAGTAAACCAGGCAGGTAATACCTGCGTAAACCCAAACCAACCTTCGATTTAAAGGGTATCTGAAAAGATACCCTTTATTATTGCGTTACCCTTCGGTAAACGGCTTGTTTGCCCTATATTTGCGGCTTCAAAAGTTCTTACATGATCAGTAGAAGAAACATACGGGTAAAAGTGATGCAATCACTCTATACTGTATCGACCCTGGAGACCGAAGCGAAACCCGGCGAGCCCCGGAAAATCTTACAACAACATTTTGATCAGACCCGTTCCCTGTTTGTTTACCTGATCTGGTTCCTGACAGAAGTAGCGCGCTATGCGGAAAAAGATGCTCATCAGCGTGCAAGCAAACATTTGCCCTCTGCTGAAGATCTCAATGTCAACACCAAACTGGCCGGCAACGAACTACTCTGGAAGATCCTCGAAGATCCGCAGTTTATTGCACAGGTGGGCAAAGACAAACCTGTACAACGCACCGATCTCGAACTGATCCGCAAAGTATACCTGCAACTCAAAGACACACCCGAATACCGCGCTTATATCGCCGATGCCACACGTGAGAAAGGCGACGAGCGAAAAATTCTTGAATTTATTTTCAATGATCTGTTGCTCGGTTCGGAAAACTTCACCAGCCATATCGAAGAACTCTTCTCCAATTGGGATGATGACGGGGAAATGGTGATCCAATTACTTGTTGGTTATCTTCAGAAACCCGGTCAGTTGCTGTTCAATCAGATGCTGAGTCCCGATAAGGAACAGTTTGCCAAGAGCCTGCTGCAGACCGTGATCGATAAAAGGGAATACCTGCAGGAACTCATCGTTCCCAAACTCAAAAACTGGGATCCTGAACGTATCGCCCTGCTCGACATGATCCTGATGGAAATGGGCGTGAGCGAATTTCTCTACTTCGAGACCATTCCTCCGAAAGTGACGATCAACGAATACATCGATCTGGCAAAAGAATACAGCACACAACAAAGCGGGCAATTTGTGAATGGTATCCTGGATAATATTCACAAAGACCTGGTGTCGCAGGGAAAAATGCGGAAGGTTGACCACCGCAAGATATCCTGACCTATTTCCGCGATACCCCTAACTTTGCAACGCACAATTGAAAAAGGAATATGAAGAAATTATTACTGGCGGCATTCGCTGCTACCCTTTTGATCGCTTGCGGCGAAACCGATAAGAAAACCACCCTGGAGCAAAAAGAACAGATGCTGAAAGACAGCGCCAACTTTACCTCCATTCAATGGCTCGACTCTACATTTGTGGATATGGGCAAGGTGAAACAAGGACAAGTAGTGGAAGTAGCCTTCCGTTTCCGCAACAGCGGCACCAAAAACCTGGTGATCGAATCGGTAACACCCGGTTGTGGTTGCACCGTGGCCGATACACCGAAAGAACCTTTTGCTCCGGGCCAGGAAGGGGTGATCAAAGCCAACTTCGACAGCAAGAACCAGACAGTCGGCCCTCACCGCAAACATGTAACGGTAAAAGCCAATACATTGCCGGAAAACTCACAGGACCTCGACTTCCAGGTAGAAGTAACCGAATAAATCGTTTTAACGCTAAAACACAATAAAGAATGAACATTTTCTTTTTGCAAGCCAAACCCTCTGGTCCCCTGGGTGGTAACGAGATGCTTGTCGTAATGGGACTTATGATCGTTGTTTTCTGGTTGTTTTTCATCCGCCCGCAAGCCAAGCGTGCAAAGAACCAGAAGAAATTCATTTCCGACCTGCAGAAAGGTGACCGTATCGTTACCATCGCAGGTATTCACGGTACCATTGCAAAAGTAAATGAAGACAACACGCTGAATATCGAAACCAGCCCCGGTTCTTACATCCGCATCGAAAAGTCTGCTATCAGCATGGACTGGACTGCTCAGGTGAACAAAGCTGCAGGTACTGCTCCCGCTGAGAAAAAATAATCATATTTTCCGCACTGAAAATCCGAAATTCGCTCCGGCAGATTTCGGATTTTTTTGTGCCTGTGTGAATGGTCAGTGGTGAATAGTCAATAATGAATGGTGAATGATTAAGCTTACTTATTACTTAATATCTATTACTTAAAACTTGCTCAAAGTAGGACTCACAGGCGGTATTGGCAGCGGCAAAACAACCGTTGCACACATTTTTGAAGTGCTGGGCATTCCCGTGTACTACTCCGATGATGCGGCTAAACAATTGATGAACACCGATCCCCAAATACGTCGCCAACTCATTGAAGAATTCGGGAACGATGTTTATACACCGCAAGGACTGCTCAACCGGGCACATCTTGCTTCGCTGGTATTTCCTGATCCGCAGAAACTGGCGCGCCTCAATGCCATCACCCATCCCGTAACCATCGCTGACAGCGACAAATGGATGCACCGCCAATCCACTCCTTACGCCATCAAAGAAGCAGCACTGCTCGTGGAAGCTGGCGCTGATCAATACCTCGACTTCCTTATCGGCGTTACCGCACCGGAAAATGTGCGCATTGAAAGAGTAATGAAAAGAGACGGTGTATCCGCCGAACAGGTGAGCCACCGCATGCAACGGCAGATGCCCGAGGAAGAAAAAATGAAACGTTGTGATGCCGTGCTGCACAACGATGAGCAAACACTGCTCATCCCGCAGGTGTTGCAATTGCACCAGCAACTCCTTGAGAAAGCAGCTGCTATCGCATCCCCCTAAAAAACAAACGTCCTCCGTTAAGGAAGACGTTTGAAATGATTTGAACACGGGTATTTTTTATTTCAGGTTGGCCAGCGCTTTCTTGATACGCGCCCAGGCTTCTTCAATTTTCTCCAGGCTGTTGGCAAAAGAGAAACGTACACATTCAGGATCACCGAATGCTTCTCCCATTACCGATGATACGTGTGCCGTATTCAGCAGGTACATACAGAAATCACCAGATGTATGAATCGTTGTGTTGCCATCTGATTTTCCATAATAAGAACTTACATCCGGGAAAATATAAAAGGCCCCATCAGGCTCAGGACATTCAATGCCGGGCACTTCTTTCACCAGTTCCAATACTCTTTTCTTGCGGCGCGTGAACTCCTCCACCATTTCCATGGTTGGCTTGAGATCGGTTGTCAATGCCGTTACGGCAGCTTTCTGTGTGATAGAGTTGGTGCCGCTTGTAAACTGTCCCTGTATCTTTTCACAGGCTTTGGCTATCTCCACACTCGATGCTGTATAGCCGAGTCGCCAGCCCGTCATGGCAAATCCTTTACTCAAGCCGTTTACGATCACCACGCGATCTTTGATGTCTTCAAATTGCGCGATGCTCTCATGCGCACCTACGAAGTTGATGTATTCGTAGATCTCATCAGAGATGATGGTGATGTTGGGATATTTGCGGAACACATTCACCAGGCCTTCCAGTTCTGTGCGTGTATACACGGCGCCGCTGGGGTTGCAGGGTGAAGAAAACAGGAATACGTTGGTATGTGGCGTGATCGCTGCTTCGAGTTGTGCAGGTGTGATCTTGAAACCTTCCTTTGCAGAAGTTTTGATCTCCACCACACGGCCACGCGCGATCTTCACGAGTTCACTGTACGTAACCCAATAAGGTGTGGGAATGATCACTTCATCATTTTCATCTACCAGCGACAGCATCAAATTGGCCAGGCTTTGTTTCGCACCTGTTGATACCACAATGTTCTCCGGTTTATAATCAAGATTGTTATCACGTTTGAGTTTGGTACAGATCGCTTCGCGCAGATCGAGGAAACCTGGTACCGGCGTGTAATGGCTCCAGTTGTCGTGGATAGCTTTTACAGCGGCATCCTTGATGTGCTGCGGTGTATCAAAATCAGGTTCACCCAGGCTCAGATCAATAACATCAATACCCTGAGCTCTCAGTTCGCGGCCGAGTTTGGCCATTTTCAAAGTTTCCGGCTCATTGAAGCGCTGCAAAAGAGAAGATAACTGCATGATGGAGATAGGTTGAAAATTTTTAAGGAGTTAAGAATGAGCAAGCGGTTACAAATGTAACGATTTGCACAACGTGTTGCGGCGATGTTGTGTCGTTTCTCCAATACTTTTTACGATCGTAACAAACGTTTGAATGCTTTATTCATCAACGTTTCGGCAGTTCATGCGCATCATCATCGTTTGCGCGTACGTTGTTTTTCCCAGGCGTAAATGAGTTTGCCCAACTCACGGAAAAACGGATAACCGACCGTTTTGTAATCGTATTTGTTATCGTTGAGAATGCCGTCGCTATTGCAGTAGATCACACCACTGAGCATGAACTCCACGCCTGTTTCTTCGTCTTTGATATAAGCGATATCGAGCAGGTAACCATATGCCCCTCCGGTTTTGTTGAAGATGCGCACACCCGGAATCGCTTTACCCGTTGCACCGTACAGCCAATTCTTCACATAGGTATCGGGATAAGCAATATTGTCGTAAGGCGGAAATCCTGCCTCATGCGGAGACATGGACATATAGCGACGCAGAAATGCATAGTCGTCGGGGCGAAGATTGAAACGCTGCTTCGCCGGCACATCATCGGGGAAAAGAATGCTGCGCATGATGTCGTGTAACTCTGGAAGTGTGAGCCTGTTCTTCGCACCAAAATCAAATGGTGATGCAATAAGTTTTCCATTGCTGATAAAACCATTTCCCCGGTAAATGGAAGGACCTGCCTGCCAGTGTGCCGCATACCGTGCGGGTTGCTGGTATAACAACCTTCCGCTGGTATCGGCAAAGGCAACGGGATTGGTATAATCCTGCCGTATGGAAGATTCAAGGCGATGCAGTATGCGTGCATCAGCGTAACCTCTTGCATGCAATTGCTCATTGATATAATCCGGTCCTAAAAATTCATACAATCGGTTATAGGCATCGTTGTCGCTCACCAACAATATCTTCCTGATATAATGCGCAACAGTTGGTCTTCCGTCGGGTGTGGAAGGATCGTTGTAAACGGCCGTCTGTCCGTCGCCGGCGGCTTCGGTGATCATAGCCTTTTCCGGATCGATGTTGAGTTCGTGCAGGCGTTGCAATGCCAGCGCAGCGATGGGAAGTTTTACGGTTGATGCCGGATAGAAATAACGGTCTTCGCGCACATGAAAAAAATGATTGGTGAAATGTGCCCCACCTTTTTCATCGCGGTCGATCTGTGTATAGATCACCTGCACATCGAGTGTGTCGGCCTGTTGAAGCAGGGAATCGAACAATTGCGGATGCGCCGCCATGATGTTATACAGAAAAGTATCGGTGGCGGGAATCTTCTTTGACGTTGCCGTGTAAGGTGCAGATTGACCGGTAGGTTTTGGTGCGGAACAGGCATAAAAGAGCAGGACAATTCCGCAAACTGGCAGCAGGTATTTCATTTGGGGAAAATAATCAGAAACAACGGGGTTGAAAAACGAAAACGGGGTAATCGCCTGCATGGCGCTGGATAAACGATTTAATTTATTAAAAATCAATAAATTAAATAGATAATAACACCCATTCTAACTTATATGGTAAAACATTATCTTTGCACCTCTTTAAAAATTCCGACAAGTCTTGCCCGGATGCGACTGCAAAAAGGAAAGGCCACTAAAACGTAAACTGTAACAACGTATGCAACTGAAAGGTTTGGTTCGATTTTTTACGATCCTGCTTATTATTTACTCGCTTTACCAGCTTTCCTTTACCTGGGTAGTGCGTAATCATGAGGATAAACTGGCAGCGCAGGCGAAGAGAGAAATTGGCGCACAGTATCCGGCACCCGAAGTAAAATTCCCCAATAACACCGACTCCCAGGTAGCTTACCGGGAACAACTTGACAAACTCATTGAAGCCAGAATCACCCGCCTGGAAGACAGCACCAAAAATGTTACTGTTACCTATGGTATCACCGGTGCTATCAGCTACCAGAAGGCGAAAGAACAGGAACTGAGTCTCGGTCTCGACCTGAAAGGCGGTATGAACGTTACGCTGGAAGTGGAAATGAACGGTCTGCTGAGAGGTTTGTCCAACAACCCGCGCGATCCTAACTTCCTGCAGGCACTGAAAAACGCGGACAGTCTTCGCGCCAACAGTGATGCCAACTTCGTACGTCTGTTTGCATCGGAATACAAGAAGCTGGTTCCTAACGGCCGTCTCGCTTCCATCTTTGCTTCCGCTAACAAAGGACTGATCCAGGTTGACTATTCTGACAGCCGTGTAATCAGCATCCTTGAAGAGCAGGCCAAAGAAGCATTCGAAAGCACCTTCAAGGTTCTCACCAACCGTATTGACCAGTTTGGTGTAGCACAGCCTAATATCAGCCCCGACCCGTCCAAAGGTATTATCACCGTGGAACTGCCGGGTGTAAAGGATAAAGAGCGTGTACGCCGTTTCCTCCAGGCCTCTGCCAACCTGCAATTCTGGAAGACCTACAAACTCAGCGAACTGGCTCCCGCTATTCAGCAGGCAGATGCCGCTTTTGATGCTTTCATGAAAGGCAAGGCTCCTGCTCCCGATACCGCGGTTACAACCGCTACGCCGGACACTGCCGGCCAGGCGGCTGTTAAACCCGACAGTGTTGTCAAGAAAGACACTAATATTTTTGCGGACCTCGGTAATGATACCGGCAGCAAAGATCAACAACAAACTGCAGGCGCTGAAAACAACAAGCGCTCACTGCAGGAGTTCATCATGTTCAACCAGGAAGACGGTGGCATTCTCGGTTATGTAAGCGATACCGTGGCTGTACGTTCTTACCTGAGCTCTGAAGCTCTCCGCAGATATTTCCCCCGCGATGCCGTATTTGCTTTCGGTACTGAAATCAAAAGCGGTAAAAACGCCGGACCTCTTGCAGGCAAGTTCCCGCTCTACGCCCTGAAAACCTATGGCAGCGAAAAAGCGCCGGTAGAAGGTGATGCGATCAAAGATGCCAAGCAGGACTTCGAACAACAAGGCGGCAGCCGTCCTATCGTTTCCATGGAAATGAACGACGCAGGCGCCAAGAAGTGGAGCGTGCTGACCGGTGAAAGTGCAAAAGGACAAATTCCTATCGCTATCGTAATGGACGGCATCGTTTACTCTGCCCCCATCGCCAGCGGCGAATTATATGGTAATTCACAGATCACAGGCAACTTCTCCGTACAGGAGGCAAAAGACCTGGCCAACATCCTGCGTTCCGGTAAACTCGTGGCTCCCGCCAAGATCGTACAGGAACAAACTGTCGGCCCAACCCTCGGTGAAGAAGCCGTAAGAGGTGGTCTGATGTCATTCGGCATCTCCTTCCTGGTGATCTTCGTACTCATGCTGGTTTATTACAACACAGCCGGCTGGGTTGCCAACATCGCGCTTATCCTCAACCTGCTGTTTACCGTAGGTGTACTGGCCGGTCTGGGTGCTACCCTTACCGCTCCCGGTATCGCCGGTCTGGTATTGACCATCGGTATGGCCGTGGATACGAACGTAATCATCTATGAACGTATCAAGGAAGAACTGAACCGCGGTAAAGGCTATATCCCCGCGATCAACGAAGGTTACAAGCGTTCACTGCCGCCGGTACTCGACGGTCACGTAACCACATTGCTGACAGCGGTGATCCTGTTCTACTTTGGTCTGGGTCCGGTAAAAGGTTTCGCTACCACACAGATCCTCGGTCTGTTGCTGTCTCTCTTCTGCGGTATCCTCGTAAGCCGCTGGGTAACCGATTGGTTTACTAACCGTAACAAACACCTGGAATATTTCACCGGTGTAAGCCGCCGCATCTTCAAACATGCCGCTTATAAATTCATTGAATTCCGTAAGACTGCCTATATCATCTCCTTCGTGGTGTTAGGTCTGGGTATCGCTTCGTTCTTCAACGGATTCGATTACGGTGTGGAGTTCGACGGTGGCCGCAGCTACAAAATCGGATTCGATAAAAAAGTAAACGTTGAACAGATTCGTGACGAATTGAAAGCAGTTTTCGAAGGTGAAAACCCGGTGATCAAAACCGTAGGTGATGACAAAACACTTGACATCACTACGGCTTACCTGATCAAAGAACCGCGTGCCGATTATGCCGACTCAGTAGTGGAACATAAACTCTACGAAGGTCTGAAAAAGCATTACGACAAAACGCCTACCTACGAACAATTCGACGCCAGCTATAAACTCGGTTTCAAGAAAGTACTGCCGACGATCTCCGACGACCTGAAGAGAGGCGCTGTGAAAGCAACCCTCTTCGCCATCTTTGTGATCTTCCTGTACATCTTCATCCGTTTCCGCGACTGGAGGTTCTCATTGGGTACCATCGTTGCGTTGCTGCACGACGTACTCGTAACCCTGATCGTGTTCTCGTTTGCCCGTGAGATCGTGCCATTCCCGCTGGAAATCGACCAGCACTTCATTGCGGCGATCCTGACGGTGATCGGCTTCTCGATGAACGATACGGTAATCGTATTTGACCGTATCCGTGAAGACCGCAAGAAATACCCGAACATGGAACTGAAGCAGGTGATCAACACGGCGATCAACGAAACACTGAGCCGTACGATCATGACATCACTTACGGTGTTCCTGACCATCCTCATCCTGTTCATATTTGGTGGTGAGGTAACCAAAGGTTTCGCGTTTGCGATGCTGGTTGGTGTAATCACAGGTATCTACTCTTCTATCTTCGTAGCCGCTCCGATCCTCGTGGACCTGGGTGCCGGTAAAAGGAAGAAGAAAGAAGCCGCTGAGAAAAACAAGACGGTTTAAAAAAACTGAGCGATAGTTAAAAAGCCCCCGCCTTGCCGGGGGCTTTTTAATGTGAAAATGTGTCCGGGCTCCGCCCGGAGATGTGTAAATGTGGAAATGGAATACATTTCAGGCTACCTGCCCGCCTGTGTCCAAAACGGCTTTTAACCTATCACCCTAAGCCTTATACCTTAAGCCTTACACCTTATATCTTACGCCCGTACATTTCCCTATTGAGCCGGCAGCGCTCTTTTTGCCCGAAATCCGTTATATTTGAACAAACCAGCTCCTTCGGTGTTGGTGATGTGCCGACCGGTATCTTTTTGCAGGGTACGCCCTGCCTGGTCATACTCTATATCCGGTTTGTCTGCGACGGACCGGCGATTTTACGGAAAACACAGACTGGAACAGAATTATTAGCTTGAAACGCCGCTTGCATGCATCATCTACCACATTTGATCACCGATTTGGCATTGATACTCGGCGCCGCTGCGCTGATGACCCTCCTGTTTAAATGGCTGAAACAGCCACTTGTACTGGGTTATATCATTGCCGGCATCCTTATCAGTTCCCACTTCTCCTGGTTCCCCAACATCCAGGAAAAAGAGAACGTGGAAGTATGGGCCGAAATCGGTATTGTTTTTCTTCTTTTTAGCCTCGGTCTCGAATTCAGTTTCCGCAAACTGGCAACTGTCGGCGGTTCGGCCTCCGTTTCCGCTTTTGTGGAAGCCGCAGGTATGTCCGCCCTCGGATACGGCATCGGTAAACTATTAGGCTGGTCCACGATGGACAGCATCTATCTCGGCGCAGCCCTTGCTGTTTCTTCCACCACCATCATCATCAAAGCGGTGGAAGAACTCGGATTAAAGAAAAAGAAATTCGCCACACTCGTATTCGGCATTCTCATCGTAGAAGACCTGATCACTATCGCCATCCTCGTATTGCTTACCACCATTTCCGTTAGCCAGCAGTTCATGGGTACCGAAATGGTGCTCTCTATTCTTAAATTGATCTTCTTCCTGATACTCTGGTTTATCACGGGCATCTTCTTCATTCCCTCTATTCTGAAGAAGGCCAAGCACCTGATGAACGATGAAACGCTGCTCGTGGTGTCCATTGCCATGTGCCTGATGATGGTATTCCTGGCAGCACAGGCAGGGTTCTCCTACGCGTTGGGCGCCTTCATCATGGGTTCCCTGCTCGCAGAAACGACCAAGGCCGAACGTATCGAGCATTTGGTGAAACCGGTAAAGGACCTGTTTGGCGCCATCTTCTTTGTATCCGTCGGTATGCTCATCGATCTGAAAATGATGGGGGAATTTGCCATACCGATCATTGTGATTACCATCGCCTGTATTGTTGGTAAAGTCATCACAACCGGGTTGGGAGCTTATTTGTCCGGCAACTCACTGAAAGTATCGATGCAAACGGGCATGAGCCTTGCGCAGATCGGTGAATTCTCTTTCATCATCGCTGCGTTGGGCACCAGTCTCAAGGCCACCAGCGATTCGCTCTACCCCATCATCGTTGCGGTATCGGGCGTTACCACCTTCACCACGCCTTACCTGATCCGTGCCAGCACACCTTTTTACGAATGGATAGATAAACGTCTACCCGAGAAATGGCGTAAATCTTTGAACCGTTATAGCTCGGAAGCCACCACCATCACGGCCACCAGCGATTTCCAGCAGGTATTGAAATCCTTCATGATGAACGTGATCATCTTCTCTGTGATCATCGGCGCCATCGTGTACCTGTCATCTACCTATGTCTTGCCATGGGTGGCTACCCATACCGAGTATGCTTTCGGTGGCATAACCGCCGCGGTGATTACACTGGCCATCATGGCTCCGTTTATCTGGGCATTGGTGGTAAGAAATGAACGGAATGAATCGTTCGTGATCATTTACGCGCAGCAACGTTACAGAGGCCCTATCCTGCTGATGCGCGCTATCAAACTCGTGCTGGCCCTGTTCTCGATTATTTTCCTGCTCAACCGTTTCTTTTCGATCAATATAGCCTTGTACAGTGCGGTAATCATGATCATCTTCTTTGTCGTATTCCGCAAAAAGATACAGGCCTTGTATGACCGCATCGAAAACCGTTTTATCCGTAACCTCAACGACCGTGATCTGCAGGAGGAAATACGGCTGGTAGAACAACAGGCCAGCCGCCGCAATGTAGATCTCGCGCCGTGGGATGCGCACATGACCACCTTCGACGTAGAACCCGAAGTGAGCCCGTCGATCATCGGTAAAACATTGGAAGAATTACAATGGCGCGAATACATCGGTGTCAATATTGCGATGATCCGGCGCGGGCAGATTACGATCGCCACACCTCAAAAGCATGACCGGATTTTCCCCTGCGACAAATTGTACATCATCTGTACAGATGCGCAGGAGAAAAAAATGAATGCCATTCTCCGTCCTGATAAAAAGCTGATGGAAAGTCAGAAAGATACCGAAGTGGAATTGGACAAATTCACCATCGAGCACGACTCTCCTTTCCTTAACCTGTCTGTCCGCGATTCGGGTATCCGCGGTACAGCCAACGGCCTGGTTGTAGGTATCGAACGCAATGGCAAACGCATTCTCAATCCCGAATCCACTACCATCTTCGAAGAAGGTGATGTGGTTTGGATCGTGGGTGAGAAAAAACTGATCGTGGCTATTACCGAGCAGGAATTGCCTCGTAAGTAACGGGAGTTATTTTCAATGGTGCGGCAGATTGATCACCCACAGCAGCGGGATTCAGTCCGTGTTGTGACAAATACCAGCCGGTAAACAGTAAGGTAAGCAGCAGCAGGATGCCTGCGATCAGCAGCCAGGGACTGCGTTGCACGGGCACAGGAGCCAGCAGCTCCTTCATTTCGGTAGAAGTTTTTTCGTCCTCTCCCACGCGCACGGTGTGTTCGGATTGTTCGCGGATGATGCGTTCGGCTGTAACGGCCGCTTCAGGTTGAAATGCACGCACCGCAGATTCAAAACGTATTTCGCCGGCCAGCCCCGTGCTCAAAGTGCCCACGTCGGCCCAGCGGATCTTAGCGCCATCGCGCAATTTCTTTTTCAGGTCAAATACAAAATCGTTGAAACGGATAACGGCTTCGCGCTGGTGGATGTTGAGCGCGCCGGCCAACCAGCCAAATAAGCGATGACTGGCGGTTTCGGAGCCGGCTTCACCACTATGCTGCAACGCAATACGGTACGATGCAGGTTCCGCTGTACGCGTGGTGAAGTCCATGACAGCAGCCTGCCGCTCTACCACCAATATCCCTACTCCCGGAATCGTCAGGCGTCCATAACGGACGAGATACGCATACAATGCCTTGTACATATCAGTTCTTTTGTGCGAACGAATATACGATACCGCCCACAAAGTTGAATCCATATACCGGATACTGGTTCCAGCGCTGGTACTCTTTGTTGGTGATATTATTGAATTGTGCCCACAGATTAAGATTACGTGTGATTTTGAATTCCAGTCCTGCATTCAGGTCGAATGCGCCGCTGAGCTTGCCTACCGTTGCATCTTTCTTCAGGTAGTGCGGGCCATCCCAGGCAAAAATGTCCGTTTTGAACCACAGATCTTTCATGATCAGCAATCGCAGAGCCGCATTGAATTCCATTGGCAGCAGGCCCCATGCCTTCGCATTGGATTCCCGCAGGCCACTGAATTGATTCAGTTTGATACCCGCTGTCACCGAGAATTTTTCCTGCACATTATAGCCGACCTCACCACCCATGGTGATGATGCTCATTTTATCTTCATAAACGACGGCAAATGATTTGCCATCGCCCGCAGCGCTGGTGTCATTGATAAACAATGGCTGGTTGTTGAGTGCCGTTACACCAAATCGTGCATTGTAGGTAAAGTGATCGCCCAGCGCTCCTTTGATACCACCATAGATTTCCTGCACCCATGTGTTGTTCAAACGCTCAGGCGCCCACAGCCAGGGATTTTGCGAAGCAAGATATTGATAAGTAGTCTTGCGCACATAACCTGTCCAGCCCGCCTGCACTACGAGGCGCTGATCGCGTGTACCGGCTTCGGCCAGCACATTCGGAAACATTTTGAACTCGCCGTTGTCCCAGCTCGGACGAATGCCCGCCTGGATATTGAATTGCGCACTTTTGTATTGTACACCCGGCGCTACATACCATACGGTGTTGTTGATCGCATTTTTTTCATCAGGAGAAAGACGCGTGAGGTCAAATCCAACTTTGATGCCGGCACTGAAATCCTTACCAATGGCTTTTTCCAGCGGCAATGTCAGTACCGTATTGCTCTCGTTGTTTTTCAGGTGATCACCAAATACATCGATCCGCAGCTCGGGTGCATAACTCAATTCATATTCGGTTTTGCGGATGTTGCGCATCGCAAGACGTCCGGATATCGTTTGAAAACGCTGGCGGATCGAGTCTTTGTCGAATGATAAGGTTTCGGGTTCGTAACCGTATTTGTAAGTACGTTCGGCCTTCATACCCAGTCCTGCATTCCATTCCAGTCCGCCGGCCGTTTTATAAAAACCTTTGATGCTGGCCTGTGTATTGGAAAAATCCTGGTATTCGCGTTTGCCTTGTGAGGATACGTGTTTGGCATAGATATCAACGCCGGCGGTCTGTCCGTCGCCAAAAGAAAAACCTGCCTGTACATAGGGCGTTTTCAGGCTACCGAATCCGGCTTTCACATAATTGCTGTTGTCCCATTTTCCTACGGTATCCGTTTGTAAAGCCAGCGGCTTCAATGATCCGGGCTGATAGGGAAACAACAGGTGCTGATTGGGCACGCTGTATTGCAGCCGCGGCTTGGTGGTATCAGCAGCGGGCGGACTTGCATTGAAATTGATCTTGGCCGCATCGCGTAAGATCGGTTTGAAGGAAGACGTGATATCAACAGATCTTTTGCGGGTGGTATCCTGCGCAGAGGCTGTAAAGGCGAGCAGAGTGCCGATTACCACGAGACAAACTATTCTTTTCATCTTTCGAGTTTATTATTAGGCGAAGAGGAAATTATTATTTACCGATTTTGCTATCCTTTTTTTCCTCCTCGGTTACCAGGTCGAGTTTGGCTTGCGCTTCGCTCTTCAGATCAGGATTGGCGGCATTGTCCACGATGCTCTGGAAAGTGGCTTTGGCGTTGAAATAATCTTTCTGACGGAAATAAATATCGCCAAGCAGGATATAGGATTTCACTACCCAGAAATCGTAAGAACCGGATTTGTTGACCGTTTCGAATGCGGCTTTCTCTGCCTCGGCCAGTTTGCCCTGTGCCAGCAGGCAGTTGGCTATTTCATAACGTGCTTCTGCTGCGAGGGCCGCTTTGTTCTGGCTCACCACCGTGCGGAATGTACCAATGGCCAGGTCATATTTGCGCTCCACTTCATAGGATTTGGCAATGGCCATGTTGGCAAGGGCCTTATCGTCCGAACTGCTGCCTTTCGCAATCGCCAGTTCTTTGGCATTACCAACGGCTTCACTCCATTTCTCCTGTTGATACTGACTTCTCAGCAAGCCGCGCATGGCTTCCAGTTTATTTTCCTGGCTGGATGCTTCCTGGTTCAGTTGACCATAATACAATTCCGCTTTTGCATAATCTTTTTTCTCAAAGAAATTAATACGTGCTGCTTCCAATATCGCCCGCTCTGCATATACGTTGGGTGCTTTGCCGGCTACATACTCATAACCTTTCAGCGCATTGTTCCAATCCTTTTTGTCGTTGTAGATCTCGGCACGGTTGAATTGCGCGTCTACGGCATACACACCGGAAGGGAATTTCTGCAGGTAATTGTTATAGGCAGTTAAAGCGGCGTTGATATTGTTGGCCTGGTAATGACTTTCCGCAACGGAATAGCTCAATGAGTCTTCCGCACTTACACTGAGTGGCTTGCCCGCCTGACGCATGTAGGCGGCGTATTCATCGGTTTTGTTATCGTCTAGATAAACAGTGCGGATATTGTTTAAGGCATCTTCTGCTTCCGGAGAATTGGGATATTGCGATACCAGCGTCTGGTATTGCTTCAATGCCTCCGTGTTATTGTTCATATTATAATAAGCCAGACCGAGTTTCAGGTAGGCCTGTGGTTTCAGGCTTGCATTGCCCGAACTGGCGATCACATTTTTCAGGAATGGGATTGCTTCGTTGAAACGCTCATCGCTGATATAAGAATTGGCGATCTCCATGTTGGCATCTGTTACCAGTGAAGACTGCGGAAATTTCCGCGTCATGGTCGACATCAGCGAGATCTTGTCTTTCGGACTCTTAATACCTGCAATCATCGCGTTCTGGAAAGTGGCATAATCTTCCGCCGGCCAGGAGTATTTCACTACATTATCATACATGCTTTTGGCGCGCGTATAATTTTTTTCCATGAAATAGCAGTCTGCTGTGCGGAGGTATGCGTCCTGTGTGAGTTCGTCTGATTTCAGCGAAGCATTTTTACCGATCGGTTCAAAGAACGTAAGCGCTACGGGATAGTTCTCTTTGCGGAGATAGCAATAACCGAGGTTATAACGTGCATTGACCGCGCTGGCTTCCCCGCTTGCCGGGGCGCCGCCATCGAGGTAGGCATGGTAATACTTAATGGCATCGTCCACTTTGTTGGTACGATAAGCCAGTTCGCCTTTCCAGAAATTCACGAGTGGCAGTACACCGCCTGCATTAGGATCTTTCAAAGCGCGATCCAATAAAGTATTCGCTTCTGCCAGGCGGCCGTCGTTGATCAGTTCTGTCGAGCGCCCATAAAGGATACGCGGATATAGACGTTTGGCATTTTCCGAAGGATTTTTTACGCCTTCCAGTAAAGTAAGTGCGTCGCGGTAGTTGTTGGTATTGGCTAAAACGGCTACCAGCAATTCGCGTGCTTCGGCGGTATAAGTTGAATTGGGATAATCGGTAAGGAAAGAACGGAGACCGTTCAACGCTTCGTCCTGGTAACCGAGCTCATAAGAAAGCTTGGCATACTGGTAACGGGAAATTTCTTTCTGCTCGGCATTGCTGCTGTTGGAGGCGCAAAAAAGAAAAGCGTTACGCGCATTGGTTTTTTGTCCGGTTTTGAGATAAGCATCGCCGAGGAGATACATGGCGTGCTGACTGAGGGCATCTTCTTTGCCGCTGAGTTGTTTGAAGCCTTCGATGGCCTTGTTGAGGTTGCCGGTCTGGTAATAGCAATACGACAATTCATACAGGTCTTCGCGTTTTACTTTCTCGGAGCGGGCCACATAATCTTCCAGGAAGGGAAGCGCTTTGGCGTATTCTTTCCGCTCGAAGTAGGCATGGCCGATCATTTGTTTCAATTCCAGGTCATAATATTGGGAAGAGCCTGTTTTGAGTTTGTTTTCGGCGTAAGCGAGGGCTTCGTCCTTTTTTCCCTGGATATAATAAATCTGTGCGATGTAGTAAGGCACTACCGTCGCATATTCTTTTTCATTTTCCACGATACGGAAGCTGCTGAGTGCTTCTTCGTATTGTGCGTCGCGGAAAGCGAGCACGCCGTAGTAGTAATTGGCGTCAAGGTAATGCTCATTGTCCTTCATACTGCGGACAGTATTGAAGAGCGGTTTGGCCTTGGCAAATTGTTGCAGGGTGAAATAGGCATAACCCTGGTTGAATTTCATCCGGGCTATTTCGGCATTGCTGAGGTTAGCAATATTGGCCTGTTCGTAATAGCGAACGGATTCCGGGTATTTGCGAACGCGGAAATAGTATTCGCCGAGATGATAGCTCATCATCTGCACCCGTGCATTATTGCGTTCCAGATCGATATAGTCGATAGCCTTGGTTTCGGCTACCTCTTCATTCTGTTTGAGCCCACACACGATGGTGTAATAGTTGAGTTCCTGCGTTGTTACGGGATAATTAACGCGGTCGGTTTCCCGTGAACCGGCGTGTAATTCCTTCAGCAGCGGATAAGCCAGACTGTATTGTTCTTTCTGAAAATACTCCTTCGCTTCTTTGAATTTTTCCTGCGGGTCATTATAATAGCGCGTTTGTTGCGCCATTCCAGCTATACTGCCACCAGTGGCGAGTACCAATAAAAGTTGTTGCTTCATGCGGAGTGTCCGTTTAAACCGTGTAGGATAACGTCGCGAATATTCAAATTATTTCAGCCATGACCAAAGAACGTTCCAAACAGGTGTGGATAAGTCCAGATATATGGATTGTTTAACATTTTGCGTCCGCAGGTGTTACAGAAAACGATATTTATTAATATTGCATACAAAATCAAGACCAATGAAGAAACTGTTCAGCACCCGTTACACGGATAATGCATTCAATTTTGCCATCCTCCTGCTCCGGTTGTTTGCCGGCATTTCGATGGCTGTTAACCACGGATATGGCAAGCTTACCGGATTCAAGCAAGTCCTTGCCAAAGGTTTTGCCGATCCATTCGGAATAGGGCAGTCCATGTCTCTTTCACTGACCATCTTTGCGGAATTTTTCTGCGCCATCTTTATTGCGGTTGGATTATTGACGCGCCTGGCTTCCATTCCGCTGATCATTGCCATGTCTGTCGCCTTTTTCATGGCGCACCATGCCCGCATTGGTGAAGGCGAGCTGGCGGGTCTTTACCTCACCATCTTTGTCGTGTTGTTGTTTGTAGGCCCCGGCAAAATCAGTGTCGACCGCCTGCTCGGCAAATAAGCAAATTGTTTTATCAAACAGGAAAGCTGCAGCTTGCGGGCTGCAGCTTTTTTTATAGCCGTTTAATTATGTATACCACAGAAACTACCCTTCGCGTGCGCTATGCCGAAACAGACCAGATGGGTGTCGTTTATCATGGGCATTACTTTCAATATTTCGAAGTGGCGCGTGCCGAA
>PJUL01000178.1_pt1 | contig 54462 bp, 54 predicted proteins | sample 1512221 | NCBI WGS metagenome assembly PJUL01 (sample SAMN08177667, study PRJNA422409) | Feces metagenome, whole genome shotgun sequencing project.
CTGGTCGTATGCCTTGGCTTCGCCGCCGAACTTGGCGGACAGCACGGTAGCGATGGCTGCCGTCAGCGTCGTCTTGCCATGGTCCACGTGGCCGATCGTGCCCACGTTGACGTGAGGCTTGGTGCGCTCGAACTTTCCTTTTGCCATTTTTCCGACTCCGAAAAAAATCAATACCAATCAACAGGATTTCGGCGCAACCAGAAACGGACGCACCGCAAAGTGGTGCCCATGGCGGGAATCGGACCCGCGACCTCTCCCTTACCAAGGGAGTGCTCTACCACTGAGCCACATGGGCAACTTTAACGCCGCTTGCACGACATCAAAAATTTCAAACTCAACAAACCAGCACACACAAGCAATGGAGCGGGAGACGGGAATCGAACCCGCGTCATTAGCTTGGAAGGCTAGGGTTCTACCATTGAACTACTCCCGCATCGGCAACAACCTTTGCGAATTCAGCCTTGCGCAATCACAAGCACCGAACACCAGCTTCAACACTGCTTAATTTATGGTGGAGGGGACTGGATTCGAACCAGTGTAGGCGTAAGCCAACAGATTTACAGTCTGCCCCCTTTAGCCACTCGGGCACCCCTCCGGAGAATTTCGAATTATAGCACTGTTTTAGCGACTGCAGACAAATCGACTTCTTCAACTTGGTGCGGCTGGCGGGGATCGAACCCACGACCCTTGGCTTCGGAGGCCAATACTCTATCCACTGAGCTACAGCCGCACAGCTTTGCATTATTGCACGCCAACACGACGCAACCATCAAGCAGGCAAGTGCAACTCCACAGATGCAGCAGGCAAGGCAAGCCCTAAGCCAGACAGATAGGCGTCCGTACTGACACGCCCCACACGCACCAGATCGAAGCCTCCGTCGTTCAATATCCAGTTCTGCATCAAACCATTGAACAGCGCATGCAAGCCAATGGCCGCCTCCATTGGCGTCATCGGCAAACCAATGCTCTGCATTTGCGCAGCCACCTCGAAATCGTGCGCTAACTGGCGCGTGAACGCGTCAGAGGCCGCGACATGCCGCTCTTTGACACCCGCAAGCTCGGTCACATACTCCACACGATGCAGCGCAATTTCGAACACACGCCGCGTGCGCTCGTCCGACGACACCATCTTTAACACCAACGCCATCACCACACGAAGGCGCTGCACAGGATCGGGGCACGGGCTGGACTCAAAGGCGTTGGAACCCTGCTCCAGCGGCAGACAGACCCGCTCCATCATGGCATTGAACAAATCCACCTTGTCCTTGAAATGCCAATAGATGGCACCCCGAGTGGCTCCAGCCGCCTGCGCGATGTCGCTCAACGAAGCCCGGGAAACCCCCTTCTCCAGAAAAACCGCTTCAGCCGCATCAATGAGGCCGTTGCGCGTAGCAATCGCATCCTCTTTCGTCTTGCGTGCCATGTTGTATGCCTCCATCCTCAAACACCGAAAGCCGACACCCGAATTGATGTCGCCAGGCAGCAACTCACAATTATACATTCATGGTTGTATGTATAATTGCGCACTTATTTGGTCAGACTCTCGCTCGAAGCTCCGCCTGCCTTTGGCCATCCCCTACAACCCCATTTCCTTGACGCCCATCAAAAGGACTCTCATGCCCAAACTGCGTGATAACTCCGCCGTTCCGCCCTTTCGCGCCCCGGCCACCCCGCGAACGCTGACACTGGCCGCCATCGGCGCTGCGGCAGTGCTTCTGGTCGCCTGCGGAAAGTCCGACAGCCCGGCTGGCTCAGGTGGGGGCGCGCCGCAAATGCCCCCCGTGGAAGTGGGCGTGGTTACAGCCACGCCGGGCGATGTTGGGCTGGTGACCGAGCTTCCCGGCCGCGTGGAAGCATCCCGTGTGGCCCAAGTGCGTGCGCGTGCTGCGGGCATCCTGCAGCAACGCCTGTTCAAAGAGGGCAGCGATGTCAAGGCGGGGCAGGCCTTGTTCCGTATCGATTCGGCACCCTATGCAGCCGCCGCTGAAAGCGCCCGCGCAAGCCAGGCAAAGGCCCAAGCCAATTTGGCGCAGGCAAGCGCCTTGGTTGAGCGCTACCGCCCCTTGGTCAGCGCTAACGCGATCAGCAAGCAGGATTTTGTGAACGCCGAAGCGGCAGAAAAGCAGGCAATCGCCGACGTTGCCGCAGCCAAAGCAGCTGTGCGCACGGCCGATATCAACCTCGGCTATGCCAGCGTGACCTCCCCCATCTCGGGACGTATCGGCCGCGCATTGGTTACCGAAGGCGCCCTCGTCGGCCAGGGCGAGGCCACGCCACTGGCAGTGGTACAGCAGATTGACCCTGTGTACGTGAATTTCACCCAGTCAGCCAGTGATGTTTTCCAGCTGCGGCGTGCCATGGAAAGCGGTCAATTCAAGCGCGCATCAGGAGGCGAGGCAGCCAGTGTCAAGCTCGTCCTTGGAGATGGCTCGGAGTACGGTCTGCCCGGAAAGCTCCTGTTCACTGACCTGTCGGTGGACGCCACCACGGGCCAGGTCACGCTGCGCGCTGAAGTGCCCAACCCCAAAGGCGAACTCCTGCCCGGGCTCTACCTGCGCGTGCGCATTGAACAGGCGCAGGCCAGCAATGCCATCACGCTCCCCCAGCAAGCCGTCACCCGCACGCAGCAAGGGGACTCGGTGAGTGTGGTGGGTGATGACGGAAAAGTCTCACAGCGCTCAGTGAAGATCAACGCGGCGCAGAACAACCGCTGGGTGGTTCTCGATGGACTCAAGGCCGGTGAAAAGGTGATGGTGGATGGCTTCCAGAAACTGCAGATGCTGCCCCCCGGAACACCTGTGAAGCCCGTTCCATGGCAAGCCCCTGGTGCGCCAAGCACCCCCGCCGCGCCTGCGTCTGCGACAGATGCAGCAGCCCCCGCAACGGCACAGGCCGCGGCCGCGTCAAAGCCATAAGGGGCAACGCAGATGGCCAAGTTTTTTATTGATCGCCCCATCTTCGCATGGGTGATAGCCCTGTTCATCATGGTGATGGGCGGCGTCGCAATCACGCAGTTGCCCATCGCGCAATACCCTCCGGTAGCACCGCCCGCCATCGTCATCAACGCCGCGTACCCCGGCGCCTCCGCACAAACGCTGGAGGACAGCGTGTTGTCCGTCATTGAACGCGAGATGAACGGTTCTCCCGGGCTGCTCTACATGGAGTCTGTCGCCCAGGCGGACGGTTCCGGCAGCATCACGCTGAGCTTCCAACCCGGAACCAATGCTGACTTGGCGCAGGTGGACGTGCAGAACCGACTCTCACGTGCCTCGCCACGCCTGCCATCGGCCGTGACGCAACAAGGCGTGCGCGTAGACAAATCGCGCTCCAACTTCCTTCTGTTCACGATGCTCTCTTCGGAAAACCCGAAGATGGACACTGTTGCGCTGGGCGACTATGCATCGCGCAACATCGTGCCCGAATTGCAACGTGTGCCTGGCATTGGCCAGGCGCAGCTGTTCGGCACCGAGCGGGCCATGCGCATCTGGATTGACCCTGCCAAGATGGTGAGCTTCAACCTCACGGCCGCAGAGATCACCACAGCCATCCGTGCACAAAACGCCCAGGTGGCCAGCGGCACGATCGGAGACTTGCCCAATGTGGCAGGCCAGGGTATTGCCGCCACCGTGGTGGTCAACGGACAGCTCTCCAGCGTGGAACAGTTCGGCAATGTGGTGCTGCGCGCAAACACCGACGGCTCCACCGTTCGCATCAAGGACGTAGCGCGTGTGGAATTGGGCGGGCAGGCCTATTCGACCTCGGCCCGCCTCAACGGCAAGCCTGCCGTGGGCATTGGCGTGCAGCTGTCCCCAAGCGGCAATGCGCTGGAGGCCGCCAAGGCGGTTCGCGCCAAGATGGACGAACTGTCTCGCTACTTCCCTGAAGCCACAACGTGGAGCATTCCTTACGACAGCTCGCGCTTTGTGCAAATCTCCATCACCCAAGTGGCGATCACGCTGCTGGAGGCCGTGGCGCTGGTGTTTCTGGTGATGTTCCTGTTCCTGCAAAACTGGCGTTACACCATCATCCCGACCATCGTGGTGCCGATTGCGTTGCTGGGCACCTTTGCCACCCTGCTTGCGCTGGGTTTCTCGATCAACGTGCTGACCATGTTCGGCATGGTGCTGGTGATCGGTATCGTGGTGGACGATGCGATCGTGGTGGTGGAGAACGTCGAGCGCATCATGAGCGAAGAAGGCTTGCCCCCGCTGGAAGCCACGCGCAAGGCCATGCGGCAGATCTCTGGCGCCATCATCGGCGTGACCGTGGTGCTGATCTCGGTGTTCGTGCCGTTGGCGTTCTTTGCCGGCTCCACCGGCAACATCTACCGCCAGTTCTCGGCCGTGATGGTGGCATCCATCAGCTTCTCGGCTTTCATGGCCCTGTCGCTCACGCCTGCGCTGTGCGCCACGCTGCTCAAGCCCGTTGAGGCGGGACACCACCATGAGAAGCGCGGCTTCTTTGGCTGGTTCAACCGCGGGTTCTCGCGCACAGCCAAGGGCTACGAAGGCTTGGTGGCACGCATGCTCAAGCGTGCGGCACGCTATCTTGTGATCTACGCGGCCATCATCGGTGCGGTGGTCGTGGTCTACATGCGCCTGCCCACCTCCTTCCTTCCGGGTGAAGACCAAGGCAACATCATCGTGAACGTGCAGTTGCCGCCCGGTGCCACACAGGAGCGCACGCTTGCCGTGATGCAGCAGGTAGAAGAATTCATTCTCAAGCAACCTGAAGTGCAGAGCATGGTGGGCGTGCTGGGCTTCAGCTTCTCTGGCCAGGGCCAGAACGCAGCGTTGGCCTTCGTGACCCTCAAAGACTGGAAGGAACGCCACGGACCGGGCCAGTCGGCGCAGGATGTGGCGAACCGGGCCTTTGGTGGACTGATGGGCATTCGCGATGCGTTCATCTTCCCCCTGAGCCCGCCGCCCATTCCCGAGCTGGGCAATGCCAGCGGCTTCACTTTCCGCCTGCAGGACCGCAGCGGTGCGGGCCATGAGGCGCTCGTGAACGCGCGCAACCAGCTGCTGGGCATGGCCTCGCAGAGTAAGGTGTTGTCGCAGGTGCGTCCGGACGGCCTCGAAGACGCGCCACAGCTGCAGATTGACATCGACCGCGACAAGGCCAACGCCCTGGGCGTGTCGTTCGACGCCATCAATTCCGCGCTGTCCACCGCATTGGGCTCTACCTACGTGAACGACTTCCCCAACCAGGGGCGTTTGCAGCGTGTGGTGGTCCAAGCCGACGCACCGGCCCGCATGCAGCCAGACGATCTGCTCAAGATCAATGCCAGCAACAGCCAGGGCAAGCCTGTGCCTTTGTCGGCGTTCGCCAGCACGCACTGGGTCAACGGGGCACAGCAGACCGTGCGCTACAACGGCTACCCCGCCATGCGCATATCGGGCTCACCAGCCCCTGGACTGAGCACCGGCGCAGCGATGGCCGAGATGGAAAAACTGGCAGCCCAGTTGCCTGCCGGTTTCGGCTTTGAATGGACGGGGCAGTCCCGTGAAGAGAAATTGGCGGGCGCGCAGTCGCTCATCCTCTACAGCTTCGCGATCCTGGCCGTGTTCCTCTGCTTGGCAGCGCTGTACGAGAGCTGGACGATTCCGCTCGCAGTGATCCTGGTGGTGCCGCTGGGTGTGCTCGGGGTGCTGCTGGCCACGCTGCTGCGGGGGTATGCCAATGACGTGTACTTCCAGGTGGGGCTGATCACCATCATCGGCCTGTCGGCCAAGAACGCGATCCTGATCATCGAGTTCGCCAAAGACCTTCAGGCCCAGGGCAAGAGCGTGATCCAGTCGGCGCTGGAGGCTGCGCACCTGCGCTTCCGCCCTATCGTCATGACCTCGATGGCATTCGGCCTGGGGGTGGTGCCGCTGGTGATTGCCTCCGGTGCAGGCTCGGCCAGCCAGCGTGCGATCGGCACAGGCGTGCTGGGCGGCATGCTCACCGGCACCGCACTGGCCGTGTTCTTTGTGCCCGTGTTCTTTGTGGTGGTGCGCTCCCTGTTCAAGGGCAGCGCACGCCAGCAGGAAATGAACCGGCGCCATGCCGATGAAGCAGGAGTTGGAAACCATGACTAATCACCGCAGCACCCTCGTGGCCTTGGCGGCCGCCACGTTGCTGGCCGGCTGCTCGTTCATCCCCACCTACGAGCGCCCCGCAGCGCCTGTGCCCGCAGCCTACGGCACCGGCACCGCACAAGAGTCCGCCGCGCCTGCGGCGTGGCAAGAGTACTTTGCCGAGCCGCGGCTGCGGCAGCTGATCGAAGTCGCGCTCACCAACAACCGCGACCTGCGCATCGCCGTGCTCAACATCGAACAGGCCCGCGCCACCTTTCAGGTACGCCGCGCAGACCTGTACCCCACGGTGGGCGTGGCCGCCAACGCCAGCCGCGCACCCGCTGCCGGCACAGGAGACCTGACCAACTCCTTCAGCGTAGGCCTTGCGATATCGGCTTGGGAGATCGACTTCTTCGGCCGCATCGCCAGCCTCAAGGAACAGGCCCTGGCCCAGTATCTGGCCACGGAAGAAGGCCGTAATGCGGCACAGGTGAGCCTGGTGGCGGCGGTGGCCAACGGCTGGCTGAACCTGCTGGCCGACGAAGAACTGCTGGAACTGTCTCGCCAGACTCTCGCGTCTCGCGAGGAATCCGTGCGCCTGACCAAGCTGCGCCTGGATTCAGGCGTCGCCTCCGAATTGGACTACCGCCAGGCACAGTCGCTGACCCAGGCCGCCCGCGCCACGCTGGCGCAGCAACAGCGCCAACGCGCGCTGGACGAGAACGCTTTGGCCCTGTTACTGGGCCAGGCCCTGCCCGACAGCGTTCGCGCCAGCTTGGCAGGCAGCAAACTGGCCGATGCGCCTGCCATGGCCGCCCTGCCTGCGGGCCTGCCCTCCGAGCTGCTGATCCGGCGCCCGGACATCCGCCAGGCCGAGCAGCAGTTGATTGGCGCCAATGCCAACATCGGCGCGGCGCGCGCGGCTTTTTTCCCGCGCATTGCACTCACCACCCAGGCCGGCACAGCCAGCGGTGAACTCTCGGGCCTGTTCAAGAGCGGCTCCTGGGGCTTCACCATTGCGCCGTCGCTGCTGTTGCCGATCTTCGACGCAGGCCGCAACCAGGCCAACCTGGACAGCGCTCAGGCGGGCCGGGCCATTGCCGTGGCGCAATACGAAAAAGCCATCCAGACCGCCTTCCGCGAAGTGTCGGACGCTTTGGCGGGCCAGGCCACCCTGGAAGACCAAGCCCAGGCACAAAGGCTGCAGGCCGAAGCCGAAACGGTGCGCCTGCAACTGGCCGATCTACGCTACCGCAACGGCGTGGCCAGCTACCTGGACCTGCTGGACGCGCAGCGCTCGCTGTTTGCCATTCAGCAAGCCGTGGTGCAGGTGCGACTGGCCCAGTTGCAAAACCAGGTGTCGCTGTACAGGGCGTTGGGCGGGGGTGTCTCAGCGGCGGCGGCAGGCACGCCATCCTCCTGAATCGGCGAGGGGCGCCCGGCGCAGGCAGGCCCGACTGGGGCGTGCCGGGCCCGCACATATAATTGAGGGTTGATTTCATCATCAAAGCCCCCCGATACAAACTGAGGACGTCATGAGCGACAACCACCACGAAGAAGCCCATACCGGACCGATCAAGAACCCCAAACAGCTGCTGGTCGCGGTACTCGCCTCGTTTGTGATTCCGATCTTCGCCATCATTGGCCTGGTTCTGTATGTCACCTCGGCAGACAAGCCCGCTCCTGGCGCCTCCAACCCTGAGAAGGCCATTGCAGAGCGCATCCAGAAGGTCGGCATGGTGGAAATCCGCGACGCCAACCGCCCCCTGGCCAATGGCGAAGCTGTTTACAAGGCGCAATGCGCTGCTTGCCACGCCACCGGCGCAGCAGGTGCCCCCAAGTTTGCCGACGCCGATGCGTGGGCTGCCCGCCTCAAGAATGGTTTTGAGGCCCTGGTGACCTCGGCGCTCAAGGGCAAGGGCGCCATGGCGCCCCAGGGTGGTGGCGATTTCAACGACACCGAAATCGCCCGCGCCGTGGCTTACATGGCCAACGCCGCTGGTGGCAAGTTTGCAGAGCCTGCGGCCCCCGCTGCGGCAGGCGCCACGGCCGATGCTGCAGCACCAGCAGCCCCCGCAGAGGCTGCCCCCGCGGCCACACCTGCGGCAGCCCCAGCACCTGCCGCTGAAGCCGCACCGGCTGCTACAGCTGCAGCCCCGGTGGCCACAGCATCTGCCAATGGTGAAGCCTTGTACAAGCAAGCCTGCCAAGTGTGCCACGCCGCCGGTGTGGCGGGCGCGCCCAAGCTGGGCGACAAAGCTGCGTGGTCGGCCCGCCTGCCTGCAGGTCTGGATGCACTGCACGCCAGCGTGATCAAGGGCAAGGGTGCCATGCCTCCCCGCGGCGGCGCGGCCCAGGCGTCGGATGCTGACCTGCGTGCAGCCGTGGAGTACATGACGGCGAGCGTCAAGTAAGCTAGACAGCACACACCTTGGCTTGGCGCCTTCATGCAAGGCACCAAGCGCAAAAACCGGCACGGACCATTCCGCTGCCGGTTTTTTTATGCACTGTTCGACTGAAGCTCGCTTGGAATTGCGCTGGAGCTGGCCTGCCACAAACCCGCGAATTGGCGCAGACTCAGGAATTGCCTTGTGTCTGCGCCTGGGGACTGACGACAAAGCCATATCGCGCAGGCAGGTCGGCAGCATCCACCTCCTGCAGTACCCAACGGCCAGCCTCAATGGCCTCGGCCGCCAAGGCCACGTCCTGGGTGTGCACCAGGCCCAGCCCCATGGGGGTCGCCAAATACACCCGGCCCTCTGCATCCATCAGACATTCCTGCACCGCGCTGCTGCAGCCGGTGTGCGACACCACCGAGAAATCCGGCTGCACGCGCCAGATTAGCGGCGTGAGTTCCAGTTCCACAAACACACGCTGGGGCCCGTTCTGAAAGAACCACCGGCCTTGCGCATCGGCCTCGTAGTTGCGCGCGATGAATTCCAGCAGCTTTTCATGCTGCAGCAGTTCTCCGCGCGCTTGCGGAAACGGCCCGTCGGCCTGCGTTGCGTCATCACGCAAATACCAGCGGCCGCGCGTGTCCAGCCCCAACCAGCCATAGGCCGCGGGCACTTTCGGCCACTTGGCGATGGCCTGTTTGACGATGTCATCCATGGCGTGATTGTGCTGGAGCACGCAGGCTCTGGCTGTCAGCCTGCGCCGCAAGCCAGGCACCCACGGCATCTGGCATGGCACGCACGTGGCCGGGCAACCGGCCGTGCGCAAAGCCCACGTGCCCGCCGTGCGCGGGCTGCCACAGCGTCACGCAGGGCCCCACCTCATTCACGGTGGGCAAGCTGCTGGCGGGCACAAAGGGATCGTTGCGCGCATTGACCACAAGCGCTGGAATGCGGATGTGGCGCAGCAAAGGTTTGGCGGAAGCGCGAAGCCAATAGTCCTCGGTGTTTTGGTACCCATGCAGCGGGGCAGTGAACACGTTGTCGAACGCGTACAGGTCGCGCGCAGCCAGCAGCGCATCGCGGTCGAACAGGCCCGGATGCTGCGCCAGTTTGGCCAGCGCCTTGGGCACGAGGGTGCGCATGAACATGCGCGTGTAAATCTGCCGGTTGAAGCCGCGCCCGATGGCATGGCCGCCTGCAGCGAGGTCGATGGGCGAGCACACGGCGGCCACCGCGTCGGCGCTGCGCGCAGCGTCAGTACCCACTTCGGCAGCCCAGCGCAAAAGCGCGTTGCCCCCCAGAGACACGCCCACCGCCATCAGCGGCCCGCGGTGCAGGGCGCGCAGGCGCTGCAGCATCCAGCCAATTTCGGCATGGTCACCCGAATGGTAGGCGCGCGGCGCACGGTTGATCTCGCCGCTGCAGCCGCGAAAGTGGGGCAAGGCACAGGCCCAGCCTCGTTCGCGCGCCAGGTCGGCAAAGGCTTCGCTGTAGTGGCTGCGCGATGAACCCTCCAGCCCGTGGAACACCACCAGGAGCGGGCGCTCACGCTGGGGCTGCGGAGCGGGTGGCAGGGGCAGCGATGGCTGCACGCCATCGTCCAGAAAATCGACGTCCACAAAATCGCCGTCGGGCGTGTCCCAGCGCTCGCGGCGGTAAATGGGCGGAGGGCCGAACACCCTGCGGGACGCCAGTGCGGGCCAGATGGTTTGCAACTGGCCACCAGGAAGCCAAAGAGGCGCTACGTATTTCATAGCTATTAGCGCTTATCCAACAAGCGCCAGAAGCCAAAAACACCTAAAAACTGCGGATTCACAGCATTTCCCAGGCGCTCGTTCAATGCAGCACCGGGCGCTGCGCCTGAACCACCTGTGCGTCAGGTTCGGTGCCGGGGCTCGCGTGGTGCGCCACCATGCGCCAGCCTTCCGGGGTCTTGTGATAGACGTTGGTGGCCAGCACCACGGCTTGGTGCAGGCCGTCGGGCAGCATCACCTCCACCTGCTCGGCCACGCTGTGCACGGCGGCTGTCAGCGCCACCACACGGTGCACCTGCACGGGGCGCGCGCGCACGGTGCCGTTGGCAAACATGCCCTCGAACGCGGCACGGATGGCCCCAGGCCCCAGCAGGCGGGGGCCGCCGGGATGCACACAGACGATGTCATCGTCTTCCGCCCAGCAAGACATCAGCAACTCGATGTCACCGCGCTGCAGGGCTTCGTAAAAGGCGGATTCGGTCTCGTCCGGGGAACCGCCCAGCGTGGCTGCGCGGGAAGTGGAACGGGGCATGGTGAGGCGATGTGGAAAGAGTGAAGAACGGGAATGGCAGCTATTGTGCGGGTAGAGCGCTTGGCGCCAGTGCGAGAGGTCTTTCAGGGGCGGGAGGGTATTGGTGCACGGCCCCTCCACCGCGGGAGGCGGCGGCAGATGGTGCTGCGCTCGCGGCAAAATCCCCTGCAGCGGCTTCCTTATAAGCATTTTCAGCTATCTAATTAATAGCAAACACCCGAACAACAGCTCAAGGCAGGCCAAGCGCTGGTCCGCCCTGAAACAAGGTTGGCCCGCGGATGATGCGGCTTCAGATGCGCTGCGCCCAGTCCGCCATGCGCAGGCTGGCGGGCGAAGGCACCGCGTCCTGCAAGCGGCGCTCCCAGCGCTCCGCATGATTGAGCAGCAGCTCAATCGCCTGCAGCAGGCTGCTGGCTGAGGCTTCAGCCATGGGCAGCGGCAGGTGCAGCACTGCCAGGCCCTGGGCATCCGTTCCTGCCCAGCCGCCACCGAACCCGGCGCCCATGTGGTTGGCTTGCATCAGCAACTGCTGCGCCGCGGCGTCAGCGCGCTGGCCACGCAGCGCACACGACAGCAGCCACCGGCCCTGCGCGGACGCACAGCGGATTTCCACAGCCCGATCCCCATCGAAGAGCAGCCTGCAACATCCCTGCGCATCTGGCCGAAGGGCTGGAATGCCAATGGCTTCGCCCAGCGCAGCGATCAAATCGGGCAAGGAGCTGTCAGACATGTCACCCATGAAGGCAGTTTCAGGAAGGGCAGGCGAAACCCGGCGGCGCGAATCGGCCCACGGAGATGAAGAAGCAACGCATGCGCACATGACGCTGGTCAGGCGCGATGATACGACGGTACACTTTGCTACAACACGCCCGCCGCCGCGTGCAGCCAAAGCTAAGCGCCCTTGCCCAGCGTGCGGGACACCGCGATCTCGTTCACGGCTCCGTCGCGGCGATACGCCAAACGATCCGCCAACTTCCTGACGAAATGCACGCCCAAGCCACCAATATGCCTGTCTTCGAGCGACGCCTCGACATCGGCAGCCACCAGCGTGGTCGGATCGAAGGCAGGGGCTTCATCGCGCAGCACCGCGCTCAGGGTGGAAGGTGTGTCGAACACCACGTGCACCGACACGGGGCCGCCCTGCCCCTTGTACCCATGGGTTGCCACGTTGGTCAGCAACTCATCCAGCATCAGTCCGAACGACGAAGCCAGCGGCACCGGCACGTCATGCAGCAGCGCCCAGTCTTCCAGCTGCTCGAAAAAGGCTGGAAGCTCGGCGACGGTGCCGCTCAGGGTGCATTGCAGTTCAGCCGTTGGGTTCATAGACAGCATGCGCTCGAAAGGGCCATGGACATCGATGCGCACGACCACTCATGGGCCGGTCTGCACGATCGCCGGTGCATTGTGGCATGAGAGGGGCCCCGCTTTCACCCGGCGAGCCCTCCTTGCAGGCCTCTCCAGCGGCCCCAAGTACAACAGCGCCAACGCGCCTGGTCCCCGGCTTTGCCGCGCTGTGGGAGCTGGCAGGGCTGTGGCTTCTCATCGTGCTGGCGGGAGTGGTGCTGATCGCTTGTCTGCTGCTCAACATCCGCGCACAGGAGGAGCAGAACATCCAGCAAGCGCGGCTGTCACTGACCCTGGCCGGGCTGCAGGAGACCATTGAAGGCGATCTGGCCTTGGGGCTGGACCTGCCGGACCACCGCGCCATCCAGCCCAAGCTGGAACGAGCGCTCTCCAGCGACAAGCAATTGCACGCCATCGATGTGATGGACCGTGAAGGCATTGCGCTGTTCAGTACGGACCGGGGAGCCATCGGCGAACCCCTGCACCCCAGTGTGGCGATCGCGGCGGATTTCGGCGCACGCCACGACCGCACTTGGTCTGCCCGCGCTGGCAACGAGGCCGTGATGGGGCTGCCATTGCACAACGCGTTCGGAGAGGTAGTAGGCCACATCAGCACAAGCTACCCGGCGCCAGCCTCCACGCTCGAATGGGCCAATGCCAGCGCCCTGCGCAACCTGGCCCTCAACCCCTTTTTGCTGGTGACCGGCGGCATGCTGCTCCTGGTGCTGCTGATCGGCTGGGCGGCCGCCCGCTGGGTGCTGGCACCACACTACCGCCACCTTCAGGAAGAGCGCGAAGGCCGCCTGGCCCACGCACTCACCCAGACAGCTGCCGTGCGCCGACGCATGGACGATTGCCTGACCCGCCTGGATGAAAGCGAGCGCACCGAATGACCACCACCCCGGTGCGACGATCGCGCAGCCGGCCGCTGAGCGCCGCCACCCGCCTGGGCTTCACCGCACTGATCCTGCTGGCGCTGGTGGCTGCGGCGCTGGCGGGCCACACATACGAGCAACTGCGCGGCATGCGGCATGAGAGCGAGCGTGTCCGTGCACAGCTGATGGCCGAGTCCGTCAGCCAGCGCATTGCCCACGCGATTGACATCGGTATCCCCCTGGACCGCCTGATCGGGGTCGAGGCCCTGTTCAACCAGCGGCTGGCAGCGCACAGTGAAATCCAATCGATCGCACTCATGCAAGGGCCCGGCAAGGTGCTGTGGTTTGTCGAGCGCGAAAGCCAGGCCGGGCAGGCCACAGGCATGGTGGCCGATGCGCCCGTGGTGGTGCGATCTGACACGGTTGGCCTGGTGCGCCTCACCCTGCAGGAAACAGGCGCCGCGCCGTTCTCACGGACCGCCGCGGCCCTGTTGCTGCCGACCGTCCTTCTGCTGGCCGCACTCGCTTTCCTGGCCGCGCGCTTTTGCGAAGCACATGGACTTCAGCTTCGCAACCACGCGGTGCGCCTGGCCGCACGCGCCATTGCCAGTGGTGCCTATGACCGTTCGGTGGTGCTGCCCAACCGCCGAGGCTTCGACTTGCGCGCACAGCAACTCAGCCACGCGGTGCGAGGCGTGCACGAGACGCTGGTGCGGGTGCGCCGTTTGATAGCGTCTTTGCGCCAGACCGAGCCCCAGGCACTGCGCCGCGAATACCTCGACCGCCTGCTGGCCGAGGCCGAAGGCAACGACCGCTTTGCGGAACACGGCCTCTCCCAGTTGAAAGTCGTTGCTGCCGAATCGCAAGCCTTTTGGACCAGCCTGCTGATTTCGTTGACCGCGGCGGGGCTGCTCGGCCTGGCCCTGGCGGCGGACGCCGTCTCGGCCGCACACGGGGGTTGGATAGTGGCGCTGTTTTTTGCGGTCGCTGCCGCGGCCGGCCGTATCACCTCGCGGCGTCAGTGGGCGGCGCTGTCGGTGTTGTTCGGTGCGTGTGGCGCGCTGGTGGTCGTGGCGCTGGCACTTCTGGTGAGGGCACTGGACACGTTCACCGACTTGCAGCAATTGGCACTGCTGGCAGCTGGAAGTGGCATGTTGGCCGGCGCAGCCCTGGCTGCCTGCATGACGGTGGAGCAGTTGCCTGAACGCAGCACCCTGGCCCACGCCATGCCCCGGTGGCACGGTGCCACCTGGGGCGCATGGCTGAGCGCCACACTGTGGCTGGGGCCCGCTCTGGGGACCGTCGCCTATACGGCGCTGGGTGAGATGTACGGCACTCTGGCGCTGTTGCTGCCCATCGTGTGCGCGGGTTTTCTGCTGCTGCGCTGGAACGAGCCGCGCAGTCCCTGGCGCACTCGCCTGGGCCAGCTGCGCCCCCACCCATCACCCACTGCATCACACCCAAGGCCAGCCATGGCGCCCCGTCTGGCACTGGGTGTCACCGCCGGGCTGCTGGCGGTGCAATGCATGGTGGCCAGCGCTGCCGTCGCAGCCCAGCCGCTGGATGCGGCCCTGGCCAGCGCGCTGGGCGTGGGCCTGCTCGCTGGCCTGCTGGGCCGCACCCGTGCGCGCCCCTCCCGCTGGCAAGGCGCCCTGTTGATAGCCGCGCTGGTTTGTGGGCTGCTGGCGCTGGCAATTCCTGCCACGCACGGCGCACGTTCTCTGGGGCTGGCTGCTGCCGCGCTCTTCACCGGCTGGGTGCTGGGCCAGGTGTTCACCCACACCCAGCGCACCGCCCGCATACCGCTGGGCGCCATGCTGCTGGCCTGCGCCGTGGGCGCAGCCCTCGCAGCAGGCATGCACTCTGCGGACTGGCCACTGGCCAGCCTGGGTTTGGCAGCGTGGCTGGCGCTGGCCTGGGCAACCTGGATGGAGGGTCGGCGCGTGGTGAGAACCGCGCCTACCGGCGGAGGCCACGATGCAGCTTAAACGTCGCATCATGTTCATCCTGCTGCTGGCCATGGCGCTGCTGGTCATGGCCCTGGGCACCATGGGTTGGCTGGGCGAGCAGCGCTGGGCCCAGCGCTACAACGAAGCCCTGCTGCAAGGCCAGCGCATTGCCTGGGACCGGCTGCAGAACGAAAGCCTTGAGCGCCAGGAGACGCTGGGGCGACGCTTGCTTGAAGACCCGGCGTTCCGCAACCTGCAGGCACCCGGCGCGCAACAGCGCATCGACACGCTGCTCGCGCAGGCCGTCCGTCAAGCCCCCGGGCTGCGCATTGACATCCTGGCCGCGAATGGCGCCTTGGTTTCGACCACCGAACCGGGCTTTGACCCTCAGCCGCTGGCAGAGTACGGCTGGGTGAAGGCCGCCATGGAGAGCCCCAGCGGCGTTCGCGGCTTGAGCCAGGTCGCGCCACGGCAGTACGACTGGGTGGTGGTGCTGGGCTTTGACGGTGGCGCATTGACCGTGGGCCAGGACGTGTCACAGCGCCTTCCCGAACTGGCCCGCTACCTGGGCGGCGAGATCTATCTGGTCAACATGCGTGGCAAGGAAACGCTGGGCACCCAGCCTGGCGCGCTGGCGGCCACGGGAGCGGTGGTTCCGGTGCGTTCGCCGCAATCGCTGATTCTGCCGTTGCCCAGCACGTACAGCGCGGGCAGCAATGCATTGCAATTGGTCAGCCAGCCCGTGCTGAACCCCGACAAGCGCGTGGTGGGGGCTCTGGTGTGGATGCAGGATGTGACGGCGCAATACCACTCAGACCGCTGGTTCAATGGGGCCGCTGCCGGTGGCGCGCTGCTGTTCGCGGTGCTGGTGGTGCTGGGCCTGGCGGCCTACATGCAGCATGCCATGGAGCCGCTGGCGCGCTCGGTGGGCGTGCTCAAGGCACTGGCCAGCGGCGCCACGGACGCATCGCTGGACGATGGCGAGGAAGATGCCGAGGACGAATCTGGCGCCATTGCCCGGGGGGTGGTGGCGATCCGCTCGGAGCTGCTGAATCTGGAAACACTGCGCCAGGAGCGCGTACGCACCCGCCAGCAGCAAGAGCGGCTGATCCGCGACCAATTGCGCTCGCTGGCCGAAAGCCTGGACCCCACATCGCGCGAGGAAATCCTCACCGCACTCGGCACACGCAGCGAAGCGCCTGCGGCCACCAGCGAGGCACCACAAAGTTCTGCCAATCAGTTGGCCGAACTGGCCGGCATTCTGGGGCGCATGTCCGGGCTGGTCAGCACGCAGCAAAGCCGCCTGCTCAAGCTGCTGCGCGAACTGCAGGCGGCCGTTCAGACCCAGGCCATGCTCGCCAGCCTGCAGCAGGAACTGGAAATCGCGCGGCAGATGCAGTTGTCCATCCTGCCGCGCGCAGCCCCGGATGTGCAGGAGGTGGACATTGCCGCCACCATGATCCCCGCGAAGGAAGTGGGAGGGGATTTCTACGACTACTTCCCCATTGATGACGAGCACCTGGCCGTTGTGGTGGCCGATGTGTCCGGCAAGGGTGTGCCGGCAGCGTTCTTCATGGCCATCTCGCGCACGCTGCTCAAAAGCAATGCCCTTTTCCTGCGGGTTCCGGGTCCCACCATTGCCGCGCTGAACGACCAGCTCTGTGCCGAGAACGATCAGATGATGTTCGTGACGGTGTTCTATGGGGTTCTGCACTTGCGCACGGGGCGGCTGACCTACGTGAATGCTGGCCACAACCCGCCCGTGCGGCTGCGCGATGGCCAGGCCAGTTTTTTCGAGCGTGGATCCAACATGGCTCTGGCGGTGATGGAAGGCCAGGAGTATGTGGAAGGCGAAGTGATACTGGCCGCGGGCGATACCTTGCTGCTCTACACCGACGGCGTGACCGAGGCCAACAATGCCGAGGGCACCCTGTTTGGCGACGATGCGTTGCTGGAGGCCATGGTGGCCGTGGGCGCAGACCCGGTGCACAAGGGCCATGCGGGCGGTGTGCCTCAGCGCGTGGTGCAAGCCGTGCGCGCTTTCGAGGCCGGCGCCGCCCAGGCGGACGACATCACGGTGGTGGCGCTGACCTACCAGGGAGCGCGGTCGTGATGCAAATGCCGCACATAACGCAGATGCACACCAGCCGCATCGCGCACCTCACCGATCCCTGCATAGCCGCGTGCGCAGGCACTGCGCAGCGCATCAAAGTCGTCGCTGCGCACCAGAATTTCGTCACCCATGTCGAAATGCAACCCGTGCTGCAGATCAATCATCGCTACGTGGCGCTGCAGGCCTTCGATGGGGCCGGTCCACGCGATGTGCAGCCCCTGGCGCAGCAGATTGTGGCGGCTGGAGTGGTTGTGCAAAGACACCATGGCCATGCACAGAGGTCGGCCCCGGGCATGTGCCAAGGCCAGCCGCGCTCCCAGCAGCGTGCGCTGCAAGCCCCGCCCCCGCCACTGGGGCAGCACCATGCAGCTGGACAGGTGCGTCACTATCGAGCGCTGTTCGGGCGGCAGGCCCACAGCACGGCCCAGATTGTCGGCTGCCTGTGCGGCAGGAAAACCCACCATGGCATAGGCCACGAGTGCATCGTGCACAAACACGCCAATCGTCTCTCCTTCGGGCTCCGTATGCGCTGCGAAGAACGATCGCTCGTCAGACTCTCGTACGTAAAGATCCGGATGCGGCAAGACCGCCATCACGGTATCGCGCAGTGCCGTCCATTCCTCGAAATCTGTGGGCACCAGCATGCGGGTGCGCAACCCGGGAAAGTTCGCAAATGCGGCATCGGGCGAGAGGTGGGGTGGGGAGAGTTGAATCGACGACAGCAAACCAGGAACTCCAACGGAAGGCGCACGAGTGTGCACGACTGTTGCTTGCTTGCAAAGCAAAATAAACGGCGGGCCGCGTGACCGCCGGGCCCAGCCGATCTCGCCCACATAAGGTAAAGCGACCATGAGTGACACCCCCATCAGCGGCACAGACGGCCCATCCGCCCTCCCCGATCTGGCCACTTTGCGCCCACGCCTGCGGCGTGAATCGCTCGTGTTCGCCGCGATTTTCTCGCTGGCGCTCTTTGGGCTGTCGCTGGTGCTCATTGCGTGGCGCACCGAGCAGTTGCTGACCCAGCTCTCGCAAAACCGTGTGGTGCGCCTCATGCAACAGGTGGCCGACGAAGCCGAGCGTGGCATGCAGTTCGGCGTGGCCGTGCCGGACCAAACCTCGCTGGTCGAACGGCTGCAACGCCTGCAATCGGAAGACCGCTCCGTGCGTGCCGTGTTCGTTGAAACCGACCGGGGCGATCCGGTGGCCAGCGCTGGGGACGACAAACTGCGCAGCGCCGTCGATGCCCGCTGGAACACCCCCTTGCTGGTCGGCGGACCAGACCACCCCCCGGCGGTGCGTACCACGGCACGCGGGGTGTTTGTGGGCACTGCCATGTTCGACTCCACCGGTGCGCCAGCTGCCACGCTGTGGGCCGTCATGGATCCTGCCGAGGTTCGCACCCAGGCCCATGACGCCACACTGAGCATGGTGTTCAAAGCCATGCCCTTGATCGTGGGCACGCTCTTTCTGACCTGGTGGGCGCTGGTGCGCTGGAGCACTCGGGTGATGGCCTCGGTACAGCCCGACCGCAGCACACCGCGGCCGCAGGGCTACGGCAAGGCACTGTGGGCCGCCTTGCTGCTGGCTGGCGTGGCCGCGCCCTCGGCCATGGTGTGGGTTGCACGGGAAGCCGCGCGCCCGTACGTCACCCAGCAAATCCAGAACAATGCCGATGCGGTAGGCCGCACGCTCGCAGGACAGATGTCGCGCGCACTGGCCGCGGGAGTGCCATGGGACCAGCTCAGCGGCGTGGACGCACTGTTCGAGAAGCAGCTGACCGAAGCCCCCGAGCTGAGCTACCTGGCCCTGAGTCAGGGCGATGCCCCACCGGTCCAGGCCATCTGGGGCCGGGACGTGACCGAGAGCCAGCGCAGCCAGGCCGAAGACTTTGCACGCCGCACCGTCAGCGTCCATGAGGATGGCCGAGGCATTGTGGTGGGCTACCCAGCCGACTATGTCAACCGCCAGTTGGGTGGCATGCTGCTGGATCTGGTGCTGGCCCTCGTGATCGCCGCCGTACTGGTCCGCGAGTTGTCTCGCGGGCTGTGGCGCAAATCATTGCTCTATCCACTGTCGGCCTATGCCCAGGCGCGGGGCTGGCAGCACGTCCAACGCCGCTGGCAGCGCCGCCATGCGGTTGACCGCGATGCCGCAGCTGCACACGATCGGGACGCGGCCGAATGCCGCGCGCAGTTGTTGGCGGCCGCCGGTCGCTCTGCCCAGACCTTGAACCACAGTGCCGGAGTCATGCCAGCGGCTGTGGCCTCTCAGCTCACCTTGCTGCGCATGACGGTGTTCCTGGTGGCCCTGTCTGAAGAGCTGTTGCGCCCCTTTTTCACCGTATTTGCCAGCGAGGTGCGCCCGTTTGACATGGCGTTGTCGCCCACCATGGTGGCAGGCCTGCCGGTGGCGGCCTTCATGACCACACTGGCGCTCGCTCAGCCTGCCGGCCCTGCGCTGGCCAAGCGCTTCGACCTGCGCTGGAGCCTCATGCTCTCGGCACTGGTGGGCATGCTGGCGCTGGCCACCACCTCGTGGGCCAAGGATGCCTGGACATTGATCGCGCTGCGTGCCGCGGGCGGCGCCGCCTACGGACTCGCTTTGATCCTGGTGCAGACAGCCATCGTGCGCATCACACCACCACAGCAACGCGCCCGCGGCTTGGCCGAGGTGGCTGCGGCCATCGTGGCAGCGGGCATCGTGGGCCCACCCTTCGGCGGCATGATCGCAGCACGTGCAGGCGATATGGCCGGTTTCGTGGCCTGCGCTCTGTGCATGGCCGCAGCCTTCGTGGCAGCCATGCGCCTGTCGCTCTCGCCGGTCACTCTGGGCGCGCAGGCAGCGCAGCGCGGGCTGGCCACCACGGGCGGCTGGCGTGGCTACTGGGCTGTTCTGCGCGAGCCCCGCGCCGTGTGCGTGATCCTGGGTTCGGCCCTGCCGGGCCGGCTGGTGGCCGTTACCGTTCTGTCGGTGGTAGTGCCGCTGTACATGAGCGAACTGCAGCAGCCACCGGCGGTTGCCGGGCGCGTACTGCTTTTGTATTTCCTGTGCTTTGCCTCCACCGCAACACTGGTGGCCCACTGGTCGGATCTGCTGGGCCAGCGCAAACCGTTCATCGTGCTGGGTGGCGTGCTGAGCGTTCTGGCCTGCCTGTCACTGCCGGTCCTGGGCGGCGTGTGGGGCATGGCGGCCTGCTGCGCTCTGCTGGGCTTTGGCCAGGCACTGCAATCCTCCCCGCAGATCGCACTGACCACCGAAGTGTTCGAACACCAACCTGACCACAAGGCATCTGCCACCCCCGAACAAGCCCTTGCGGCGTTCCGCTTGATCGAGCGTGGCGGCAGCATCATTGCGCCGTTCGTGACCGCCATCGCGGTCACCGCGTTCGGCTATGCGGGTGCGGTGGTGGCCGTGGGCATGTTGCTCACCGTGGCCACGCTGGGCTTGATGGCAGGCCTGCGCGTGGGGCGGCAAAGTGCGCCCGCCTGACTCCCACTGGTCCACACCCGCAATACCCAGTCCCTTTTCTCGCACAGGAGCCACCATGCCCTCCAGTTCCTTACCCTTCCAGGCCCGCCTGGCCGCCGCGCTGACCGCCTTTCTGCTGCTGGGCAGCGGTGGTTTTGCACTGGCCCAGCCCGCAGCACCCGCCGCGTCCAGCGGCGCTGCAGCCGCGGCAGCAGCCGCCACCGCACGCTACACAGTGGCCATGGTGCTGCCTCGCGATGAGCAGAACATCGAAACCGGCTTTACGAGCTACCTGCAACGCCAGGATGTACCGGTGCGGTACGTGAACATCCGCTTCTCCGGCAAAGCCGAAGACGTGGCCGATCTGCGCGCCCGCGTGCGCGCCGCCAACCCCGATCTGGTCTACGTGTGGGGCACACCCACCACGCTGGCCCTGGCTGGTCGCCACGACCAGTCCGAACCCGGGCAGATTCGCGACATCCCGATGGTCTTCACCGAAGTCACCGACCCCGTGGGCGCGGGCATCCTGCCGCAGCTGGAGCAGCACGGCCGCAATGTCACGGGTGTGAGCCATGTGGCGCCACTGCCTGTGCAGCTCAATGCCATCCGCGCCTACCGCCCCTTCACCAAGCTGGGCTACCTGCACAACCCGGTGGAACCCAACTCCGCCATCATCCGCGACCGGCTCAAGGAGCTGGCCAAGAGCCAGAATTTCGAAGTGGTGGAGGCCGCGCTTCCAGTACTGCCTGGCGGCGCACCCGACCCCGCGCAGATCGCACCCCAAATCCAGGACCTTGCCCGGCGCGGTGCAGACCTTTTGTATGTAGGACCCATCACCTTCCTCGCCTTCACCCACCGAGATGCCGTCACCGCCGCCGCACTGGAGGCCAAGCTGCCCACCTTCTGCGCCACCGAGAGCATCGTGCGCCGCTCTGGCTGCATGTTCGGCCTGTTCTCCAATGGGTCCAACATCGGCCGCTATGCCGCCTCCATGGCGCGGCAGATTCTGGTGGAGAAGAAGCACGTTCAAGACATCCCGGCCTCCACCCTGCAGCGCTTTTCACTGCTGATCAACATGCGCACCGTACAGGCGCTCGGGTTGTACCCCCCCATGCTGCTGCTGAATGTGGCGGAGGTCATCAACGTCGACGCACAGGCTGCCAACTAGGCACACAGGACTGCTACACCTGGCGGGTGGTGATGGAACCACCTGACGGCAAGGGTTACCAACGCACCAAGCAGCAGGCCATAGCCTTGGCGCACCGGGCGGCGTGTGCGCAGCCTTGAGAAAACCACGCCCCCAGCACAGACAGGAGTAGCAATGTCCTTTTCACCGATCCAGCCCGGCTCGACCACAGCCCCGTCCTGGACGACCGGCACCCTTCCGACAGACACCGGTGAAGTGCAGGGGACGCTTGGCGGCCACACCGTCACGGCGCTGTCCACCCCACCGCAAGGCGGGTTGAGCGAAGAGCTCCGCACGGCATCCGAGCCCACGGCTAGCAAGCCACTGCAAGACCGCACGGTCACCACCGCACCGCAGGCACCGGTCGGGCTGCGGCGCGAGGCCCTGAGCACACCCACGGCGCTGCGCGCCACGGTGGGCGAGCCCAAGCGCGACTGGAAGCTTTTTGGCATCACGCTCTTGCACCGCTCTTCCGGCTACAAAGAGGTGCTGTCCAAACTCGACTCTTTTCACCGCGCCACCGGCAACGACCGGCCACCCGCAGCGCCCTCCACGCCGGAAGCCCGCAAGACCTACGCCGAAGGGCAGATCGGCAGGCTCTCGCAGGAGCTCGACGAGCTTGAACGCTCCTGCGACGCCTACATCGACGGAAATGCCCGCCACACCCACCGCGACGACATCGCCCAGTTGAAGACCCAGGTGCAGGCCCAGCGTGCACAACTGGATGAATTGCGTGCTCAGGTTGAGCAGGGTGGCTGGCCTGAAGGCGTGAGCGTGGCAGATGCCCGCGCTTTCGCGCAGCACACGCCACCGGTTTCGCTCGCGGAGACCGGTGCGGTGCTGGCCGAGCTGCGCAACGCGGGCATGGCGCCAGGCGAACAGCATGCATGGATCGAAAAGATGCTCGACCTGCCGCTGGACGGCGCATCGCTGGAGCATGCCGCCAAACTCGGAATGTCCGATGGGCTGGTGCGGCAATACGCGCAGACGGGCGTGCCGATCCGGCCAGAAACCTCAGGCCAGACTTTCAACGACGCACATCTGGCCCCTGGCGGCCTGCAGAAGCTGGGCAGCGGCGCGATCAACACGGTGTTCAAAGGCAACTACACCTTCGACGACGGCACGCATTTCACGGGCGTGTTCAAGCCGTCGCAGACGGGTGGACATCCGCCCGAGGCTGTCATCGCGTCGGGCATCTCCACCGATCGGCCGGCCATGGAACAGCGCAACGTGGCGGTGCACAAGATCGACCAGCACCTGGGCATGGGCGTGGCTCCCCGGGCAGAAGTCGGCGTGCACGACGTGGGCGGCCAGCAGCGCATGGGCCTCGTCATGTCGTTCGCGCCGGGGCAGTCGCCACTCAAGTCGGGCGATGTCGTCCAACCGCTGTCGCCCGAGAAGCACCAGGAACTGAGCGTCGACCCTAGGCTGGCCAAGGCATATGCCCAGGAAAAGGGATTCCTGGACGGCCGGCTTGTGGACGGTGGCATTCGGCTTATCAACTCGATGGAGTACGAAGATTTGAACGAAGCCGGCGACGTCATCACGGCGCAGATCGAGAAATCTTCGGCCCTCGACTTCAACTTCTCCGACCCCGTACTTCGCGAGAAGACAACGGACCTGCAATGGCTCGACGCGCTGTGCGGCCAGGTCGACCGCCATGCCCAGAACTACATCATCCAGCGGGGCCCGGACGGGCAGGTGACCGGCGTAACCGGCATTGACAACGATTTCTCCTTCGGCTCCGTGCTGCAAGACCCGAACGATGTGAACGGCCCCGCTTTCAAGGAGCGCACGGGTGCGTTCAAGAGCCCCTTCAATGGCTGCCTGCTGCCCCAGGTGGTGAGCAGCAAGACCGCCTCCGCGCTCCTGGCAATGACGCCAGAGAAGCTCGCCGAACTCATGGGACCCGGTCTCACGCCCGAAGAAGTGACCGCGGCGCAAAACCGACTGGGCATCATGCAGACGCACATCCGCGATCTGCAGGCCAAGGGCCAGGTGCTCGACAAGACCGAGGACTGGGGTTCTGAACGCGTCAGCGTGCTGCTCGGCAACGATCCCGAGGCCCTGGCCGAACTCGACCGGCTGCGCACTCTGCCGCCCACCCCCGAGACCAATCGACAGATTGAGGCGCTGGAAGACAAGATCTGCGCCACCAGCTATATCTCCCGCGAATCCTTCGCCCTGCGCGAAGCGCAGCGGCCCGGCAGCCCGATGTTCAAGCCGGTGCTGTCGGTGAACGACTTCCGCTGACCGCGCCAGCGCTCCGCCCCTCAGAACACGACGCCAGCACGCACCATGGACGACATCCAGACCCTCCTCTCCCGCCCCGCCGTCGCCGCGGCACCCGCTTGGCTGACCCAGGCCGGCCTGCCAGCGCCCCCCCTTTCGCAGGCCGCGCTCCAGGCAATGGAGCCGCTCGCCCAGAACTTGTTCGCGAGCGGGCTCGCCGCCCAGTGGGCGGCATCCGAATCTGACGAGGCCTTCCAGACCTGGGGTGCACGCGGCGCAAGCTTGCGCGGCGATGCGGTGCTCGGCATCACCGGAACGGGCTTGCACGCGCGGCTGCGCTGCTATAGCGCCGGGCCTGACGTGGCGTTGTTCATCCAGCGCGACTGGTCGCCCGTGGGCGACGGCATGGCCACTGGCAGCGCCACGCCATCCATGGCCATCGAGGGCGCGTTCACGCTGGCCCGGCTGTTGCAGGAGCGTGCGGCCAAAGCCCGTGCCGCAGGCCGATGGCCCGAAGGGCGCGCGCTGGTGTTGGTGGACGACACCTTCAACGGCCGTCTGCAGCGCTGGGGCTGGTCACCGGCCAACCGCGCAATGGCGCCCGAGGATCTGATAGCTGACCGTGACGCTTATCTGTCGGCCCTGCAGTCGCTGGGTGCGCTGTAGCCGCCGCGTTTCAAAAAAAGGAGAACCTGCATGTCCGACACCACCACAGCACGCAGCGCGCTGTTCGATGCCTTGCGCCAGGCCACCGGCCTGTTTCCGGTCGAGCTGGATGCGCAGGGCGCGTGCAGCCTCGCCTTCGACCAGATCGCCGTCCATTTGCAGCACGAGCCTGCCGCCCATGTGCTCACCTGCTTCTCGGCGCTGGGCACGGTGCCCGCCGCGCGGCGCGAGGAAGTGATGACAGCGATGCTGCGCGCCAACCGTTTCTGGCGCGGCACCGGCAACGCCACGCTGTCGCTGGATGAGAACGAGCCGCCTTCGGTGCTGCTGGCCCAGCGCTTCGATGAGCGCGTGCCCGGCGCAGCGGCCGATTTTGTGCAGGCGATGGAACGCTTCGTGAACCAGGCGCACGACTGGTCCGCCTTCCTCGGCGCGCAGCCATCGGCAACACCGCCGGTGCCCATGCCCGCCGAACCACAGGGCGGCATGGCCTTCTTCAGCCAGCGCGCCTGACGGCAAAAACACCTGGTGCCTCTCTCTGTGCGGCTGCCATGCGTGAAGCAGGCGTGGCAGCGGGAGGCCGTGTGTTTAGGCGGCCTTCTGGATCACGCCCTTCATCGCTTCAGACACTTCTTTCACGATGGTGCTTTGGATCTGGGTGAACATGGTCCACTGCTGCACCTGCTGCTGCAGGCCCAGCAGGTCGCCAGTGCTGGGGCTGTCCCCCAGGTTGTTGATGGTGTTCTGCAGGTCTGCCTCGCGGCGCGAGGTGACTTGCGAGATGGAGCTGTTGATGGAATTGAAGGTGATACCGCCGGTCGTCAGCATGGAGAACTCCTGGGTCAGAAAAAGAAGGGAAGAGAAAACACGGTGAAAGACATCGCGGTACGGTCCTGCGCTCTTCAGGTCACCCGCACAGCCATTGTCACCACTTCACGCGCCGCCTGGCAAGCGTCCAACACCGCGACCAGCGTGGGATAGTCCGCCGGCGGAACGCCCTCAGTCAACGCCGTGCGCAGGCGCTGCTCCAGCGCAGCAATGCGCTCCAGCGCTTCTTTTTGGGCTTCGGGCGCGCCTGGCCCCTGCAGGCGGGCCTCCAGATCGCTGAGCGGCGCATCCAGGGGCGCGGATGGGGCGTCGGGCAAAAGCAGCTTCATCATCGTCACCGCAACACCACCAGAGGGCGTGGACCGTCGAACACCAGCCGGTCCGGCTCCACCGCCACCAAGCGCCAGCCTGCGCGCCGCCCGCCGGGCTGCAGCTTGGAGCCATCACCGAGCACCACGTAAGGCACGGCGCCTCCAACCACACTGAGGATGCGAAACGGCAGCGGCGCCGCGCTGGCGTGGACGGGCGGGCGAGGGGCCTCGGCCATCGCCACGGCGCGGCTCACCTCGCGCGCCCGCAGCACGAAGGGGATGCCGGACAGCGGCGTGGATGGGCGCGCGAGCAGGTTTTCCAGCCGCGCGCGCTCCTGGCTGCCGATGTCCAGCCCGATCACCATCTGTTCGCCGTCCCAGCGCGCCTCCGCGCCCGCGAAGCCCGCCGTGCGCAGCCACTCCTGCACGGCCCCGCCCTGGTCCGATGCAACGCGAAGGCCATCCACGATCTCAATGCCTTGCGGCACGCGCGCGCGCACCGAGGCCAGCACCCTGTCGCGCTCAGCCTGCGCCGTGACCAGCCCCACAGCCCGCACACGTCCCTCCCCCAGCAGCTCGAAGCGCAGGGTTGGCGCATCCGGGCCACCGGCGTCAACGAGATCGTCCACCAGGTCAGAGGCTGTGCGCACCGACAGAGCCGGCGCGGGCCGGATGTCTGCGAGCCCTTCGGCCAGGCGATCGAGCTGTGCAATGTCGGCCACCCACCCGCTCACGCGCGCGCTACCAGCGGGCAAGGCGTCCACGCGCAGGCGCAGCGCGGGGTCCACGCGGGCGATGGCCAGCTGGATATCGCGCAGCAGGCGCTGCTGTCGCGCGGGGTCCACCTCGGCAGAGGAAGCGGCGGCCGGGCCTGTGTCCGCCACGACCCGGCTGGCCCCCCGCCCCTGAAGCAGCGACCAGAACACCGACAGCAACAGCACCGCCAAGGCCGCGCCGATGATCAACGCTGGCTGCCAGCGCCGGGGCGCCACAGCAGCGGGCGCGGACGGCGCCCTGCCCTCGCGCGCCACCGCATCTTCCACGGCCACCCGTTCTGCCACCAGCATCGCGGCTTCTTCTTGTCCGGGGGTGTCTTTCTGCGACAAGGCATCTGCAACGGGCAAGGGCTGTGGCATGGCATCCGGGACCGCCGGCACCGCGTGCGGCGCAGCGGCCGCAGGCTCCAATCGCGACGGCACCTGCTGCCAGGGCGCATCGGGCGGGCTGACGGTCAGGGCCACCTGCCCCAGGTAGGCGACCACGCCCCACGCCTGCTCTGCCACCCAGGACGACAAGGACTGCGCGGAAACGCCATCGGCCGGGTCGGCGCCTGGCGGATCGGAGCGCACCCACCAGCGCCCGGTGGCGAGCTGGACCCACGCACCTGCCTCGGCAGGCAGCCCCAGGTCGGTCAGGATGAGATCGCAACCATCATCGGGCCCCAGGCGCTCGCCGCCCGCCAGAGGCACCCGGGCGCCGGCGTGGCAGCCCGTGAGAACGCGCAGCTCGGCGGTCGCGCTCATCGCCTTCCTCCCGCGTTGCTGCGCCAAGAAATCCGAGCACCGCGGCAGGGCGGCCCATACAATGCGCCGGTCACCGTTTCCTCCGCCACTCTCCACCCCATCACAGAAGGTTTTTGCCCATGAATCTCGAACAGGAGCGCCGCAACGACATCCTCATCCTGCGCCCCCGCGGCCGCCTGGACAGCAGCAGTTCGCCGGAGCTTGAGCGCGTGGTGACCGAGCAGCTCGACTCGGGCATCCAACGGCTGGTGTTTGACCTTTCGGGCCTGGACTACATCAGCTCGGCCGGCCTGCGCGTCGTGCTGCTGGCGGGCAAGAAGCTGCGGGTCAGCAAGGGCAAGCTTGTGCTGGTGGGCCTGCGCGACATGGTGCGCGAGGTGTTCGACATGAGCGGCTTCCTGAGCCTGTTCGCCGTGACCGCGACGCTGGACGAGGGGCTGGCAAAAGTTTGAGCCAAATCGACCTCTAGCGCATATCCAGAAAGCGCTATCAGCTCTTTTTCTAATAGCAAACACAGACATCGCAGACATCACAGATCGATTCTCGCCAGGGGCTGGATGTTGATCTCCTGCGTCAGCTCCTGGTAGGACAGCACCGGCAGGTCGTACAGGTCCTGCTCGATCATCTTGCGCAGGTAGCGCCGGATGTCCATCGAGGTCAGCAGCACGGGGCGCTGCGCATTGCCGCCGATGTCGCCCACCGTTTTCTTGATGTTCTCCACCAGGCGCTTGCTCACGGCTGGGTCCAGCGCCAGATAGCTGCCCGCCGAGGTCTGGCGGATGGCGCCGCGCACCGTGTCCTCGATGCTGGGGGCCAGCAGGTAGGCCGGCAGAATGTTTTGCCCGCTTGAATACTTGTAGCTGATGTGGCGCTTGAGCGTGGAGCGCACATACTCGGTGAGCAGCACCGAGTCCTTCTCCTTCTGGCCCCATTCGATCAGCGACTCCAGGATGGCGCGCAGGTTGCGCACCGAAATGTCCTCGGACACCAGCCGCTGCAAAATTTCCGCGATCTTCTGGATGGGCAGCACGCGCGTGGATTCCTTGACGAGGTCCGGGAAGCGCCCTTCCATCGCGCTCAACAGGAAACGCGTCTCCTGAATGCCGACGAAGTCGGCCGAATACTTTTTCAGCACAAAGGCCAGGTGGTAGGTCAACACCTGGCTCGGGTCCATGAACGGGATGCCCGCGCGCGACAGTGGCTCGCGCAGCGCACCATCCACCCACAGCGTGGGGATGTGCGGCAGGAACTTGCGGTCTTCCTCGTAGGCGATCTGCAAGGCGCCCAGGTTGGCCGTGCTCTCGCGCACCAGCAGATAGCCGGGCCGCAAACGCCCCTGCGACACCGGCACCTCGGACAACAGGATGTTGTAGCTCTCGGGCGGCAGCCCTTCGTTGAAGCGCAGCTGGATGCCCGGGAAGGGCACACCCAGATCGAAGTAGAGCGCGCGGCGGATCTTGAGCAGTTCTTCGTTGAGCACCTCGGCGTCGAACGCCTGTTGCAGTCCCGCGGCCACGTCCATCAGCAGCGGCACGGTGGGCGCGAATTCCTCGCTGCCGTCGGTGGCCTTCTTCTTGGGCTTTTCGCCGGCGGGCTGCATGGCGGGCACCTCGGTCACTTCGCCCGTCTTTTCGTCCACCACCCGGCGCGTGCCGCGCAAGATGGTGAGCCCGATGGTGCCGATCACCACGGCCAGTACCAGGAACACCGGCAGCGGCATGCCGGGGATGAGCCCCATGCCCAATGCCACGGCCGCAGCAATCAGCAGCGCGCGCGGCTGCGCCATCACCTGCTGGCCGATGTCCTTGCCCACGTTGGAGGGTCCGCCGTCGCCCGTTTGCACGCGGGTGACGATCATGCCCGCGCAAATGGCGATGAACAGGGCTGGAATCTGCGCGATGAGCCCGTCGCCGATGGTCAGCACCGAATAGGTTTTCATCGCGTCGGCAGCGGTCATGCCGCGCTGCATGGTGCCGATCACCACGCCGCCGAGCAGGTTCACCGCCACGATGATGAGCCCCGCGATCGCGTCGCCCTTCACGAACTTCATCGCGCCATCCATGGCGCCATAGAGCTGGCTTTCCTTCTCGACGATGCCGCGGCGGCGCTTGGCTTCTTCCATGTCGATGGTGCCCGCGCGCATGTCGCCGTCAATCGACATCTGCTTGCCGGGCATGGCGTCCAGCGAGAACCGCGCAGCCACTTCGGCCACACGCTCGGCGCCTTTAGTGATCACCACGAACTGCACGATGGTGAGGATGAGGAACACCACCAGGCCCACCACCAGATTGCCGCCCACCACAAAATTGCCGAAGGTGTCGATGATGTGGCCTGCATCGCCCTGCAGCAGGATCAGCCGCGTGGTGGCGATGGAGATGCCCAGCCGGAACAGTGTGGTGACGAGCAGCACCGACGGAAACGACGAGAACGCCAGCGGCGAGGGCAGGTACATGGCCACCATGAGCAGGATGGCCGAGATGGTCATGTTGATGCCGATCAGCGCGTCGACCAGCCAGGTCGGCAGCGGCAGGATCATCATGAAGATCACCGCCACCAGGAAGAACGCCAGAACCAGGTCGTTGCGGCTGGTGATGATCTGGACGAGGCGCTGCAGGCGCGAGCCCAAAGGAAGGGTGGCGGACTGGGACATGGGCGGGTGCAATCAGCGCCGCTCGGGCGCAGTCTCCGGGGAAAGCTCGGCGGTGCGGTTGCGCAGGGCGACAAAGGCCCGCATGGCGCTGGCCGCCTCGTCGCGGCGGTCCAGGGCTTGCAAGGCCTGTGCCCGCACCAGGTGGAAAGGAGCGTCCATGGCGCCGAGCAGCGCCAATTGCTCCAGGGTGTTCAAGGCCCGCTGGGGCTTGGCCGAGCGCACCTGGGCCAGCGCCAGCGCCAGAAGCGCCCGGGGGTCATCCGGCGCGAGGACGTTGCGCGCGGCCAGCAGCACGGCGGCCTTGTCGGGCAACCTGTTCTGCAGGTACACATAGGCCAGCAGGTCCATCAGTTCGATGCTTTCTGCCGGGGGTGCAGAGGACGGCTCCGTACCCGCCGCGGCCGCGTCAGATGCCATGCGCCATCAGCCCTGGTAAAGCGTGCTGCGGTACATCTGCACCAGGTCGCGCAGGCCCACTTCTTCGCTGAGCAGGCGGGTAGCGCGATTCAGAATGCGCAGCTCGTCGTCGCCGTCAGCGGGCTGCCGCTGGGCCGCCACGTCGCGCAGCTGCTGCAGGGCGCTGTCCAGCCGCTCGCGGAAGCGGGCGGGCACCAGCAGGTCCCGGTTGGCGATTTGCGGGCGCGTGGAGGAGTCCAGAAAGTCCTCGATGGAGGGCCGGTCCAGCAGCGCCGCCAGTTGGGCGCGCGCACCCACGTCCGGGGGCGCGGACTCGCCGCGCTCGGGCAGGGTGGGCTGCGCGTCCTGCTGGGCATAGGTGATGCTGTCGATGCCCCGGTCAAAGACCAGGCCGCTGATTCTCATGTCCGTCATACAGCACGCTCCCAGAAGGTTCGCAGGGGTGCGGGTGCAGCCTTGCGTGTTTCAGTAACCGCAGGTGCCGGGAAGTTCCATCCGCCGCGCCAGGAGTGTACGTTCCGGAAAACCCACTGGAATGCTCTCATATCAGTAGCTTTCAGCGCCTCTCCAGCAAGCGCTAGAGGTCAATTTGGCCATATTTTCGATGCCAACAATCAGCCCAGGTTCACCAGCCACTGGCGCAGGAACTCCGAGGCCTCCCGGATGCGGCGCGCACTGGCCTCCTCCGCCGCGAAGCGGGTGGCCAGCACCAGCCAGTCGCCCGACGGGATGCTGCGCAGCCCCACCTGCACGGGCTGTGCAGCGTCGCGCGCATCGCCCGCCTGCTTCATGGCGCGCAGGAGCAGGGCCGCGATGTCGTACCGCACGGGCTCAGCCCAATGCACCACCACGGCCTCGCCCTCCTGCGTGACGCCCAGCAGGGCGCCCGATTCGAACCGCAACTGCACGCTGCCGTCAGGCCCCGGCTCCAGCCCGGGCAGGCCAATGTCGTGGCCGAAGTCGGCCAGAGCCTGTTGCAAATGCGCCGTCATTAGTAGTCCTCCCTGTCGATGGCAGCGTCCAGCGCATCCTGCACCGCCTGAAAAATGGTCTGCCGCTGGTCGGTGTCCACAAACACCTTCACCGGCAGGTCGCGCATCAGCAGCTTGATGCCGGTGAGGAAGTGGATCTGCGCCTCCACGCCAGTCGCGCCGAATTTGTCGGCCAGCGCCGTGAAGCGGCTGCCCGCAACCCACTTTTCCGCGCTGATGCCCACCAGGTCCTGCATCAGGGCCACCGGGGTGCCGCTCAGCGCCCCATGCTGCGCGCCGATACTGGCATGCAGCTCGCGGCTGGCGTCCAGCACCGTGGCCGCCACGCCCAGGTGGTACAGGTCCTGCACCAGGTTCTGCAGCCGCGTGGGGTCGCCCGAGGGCCGTGCGGCCGCCAGGTCCTGCCCCAGCGCCCGCGTGAGGCGGGCGAGCCCGGCGGTGAAGTCACTGTCTCCGAAGCGCTCCAGCGCCAGCTTCAGCGTGCCGGCCAGCGACGGATTGCCCAGCACCACGTCGCGGTAGGTGGCCTGGAACTGCGCTACGTCCGCGGAGCCCCGTGCGCCCTCCCCGGCCGCGCCGATGGTGTTGGCGTCGGCCCGGATGCGCGGGCCGTGCTCCATTTCCAGGTCGTCCAGGGCTTCGCGCAGGGCGTCCAGCACGTCGGCGGGCGCGCCCTCGCGCTCTCCTTGGTGCAGCGCGTATTGCAGGGCCATGAACTGCTCGGTGGGCCCCGGAAACGCCTGCTTGGCCTGCGCGGCCGGGTCGCCCTGGCTGGACTGCATGCGCTTGGCAAGCTGAACCAGTTCCTCCGGGTCTTCAAAGGCCTGGGCGGCCTCCATGTAGGCCATGATGGCCTCGGGGCTCATCAGCTCCATCGGCCGGGCCGCTTCTTTCTTGCGCTCGGAGGTGTGCTTGGTTTCGGCCTTTTCCGAGTGGTGCAGGCTGATTTCCTCGGCCGCGTCGCTCAGCACCGAATTGGCGTCATCCACCTGCACCTGCTGGCCACCCATCTGGCCCACGCCAGCTTGCCCGGCACCGCCCTGGTGCAGGGCCGTGTCGAAGGAGGGGGTGGCGGGGTTGAAGGCGTCAATTCGGGACATGGTGCTCGTGGGTAACGTCGGAGGCCCGGGGGTTCCCTTTTACGGCACCCTCCGTTCCAGGGGGCCGCCGCAGGCGCCAGCCATTGTCGGGCATGGAACCTGCGGCGCCGGGCAGTTACACAGATGCAAGCCCATTCACCGAGGAACATTCATGGACAAGAAGGCATTGGCCCAGCAACTGCTCGACGGCTTTGGCAAGACGCTGACCGTGGGGGCGCTGGCGTTGGACGAGCGCACCAACAGCTGCGTGCTGATCTTCGACGAGCAGCTCGTCATCAACATCGAATTCGACGAACAGACGCAGCGGCTGGTGCTCTCGTCCTACCTGCACGAGCTGCCAGCCACCGGCGCCGAGCCGCTGCTGCGCGAGCTCCTGGCCGCCAACCTGTACTGGCACCGCACCGGCGGCGCCACGCTGTGCCTTGAAGAGGGCACTGGCGGCGTGATCCTGACCTATGCGCACAGCGTGTCCGACCTGGACGCGGCCGGTTTCGAGGTGGTGATGCAGAACTTTGCCGCCCAGGCCGAGCGCTGGACGCGCCGCCTGACGCAGGCCGCGCAAGAAGCACCCCAGGCACCGGCCATTCAGGTTGACCGCCCAGGCATGCCGGTCCTGTTCGGCTAGAAAAAGGACGCGCCCCATGACCATCGGCGAATTCAACAGCATTGCGCGCCAGGCCGGCGCCTCCAACCTGGTGGTGGGCCAGCAGGGCGACCAGCACGTCGCCTTGCGCGAGCCCCTCAACCCGCCCGGCGCCTGGACGAAGTTCAAGGCGGCCCTGAGCAGCGTGCCCCTGCTGGGGCAACTGGGCAGCCTGCGCCAGGCCCGGCAGGAGGTGGACAGCTACCCCGTCAAGCTGGCGCAGTACGAGGTCAGCAACCGCCAGATCCTGGCGGGGTTCGTGAAGGACCTGCGCGAAAGCTACGGCGAGCACGTGTCGATCATGGCCATGCGCAGCGTGGACGTCGCCGATGGCGCACCGCTGAGCCAGCGCATGGTCAAGACCGCGATCGACAGCGCGGAACAGGCGCAAAAGCAGCAGCGGGCCATGAACAACATGCAGGTCACCCGCTTCCTTGATAGCCCGCTGCAGGGCGGCGCGCGGCTGCGCGGCGAAGTGGACATGGCCGATGTGTTTCTGGAGCGCAACATGCCGCTGCACGGCCAGCCCTCGTGGCAGCAGGCTCTGGGCACAGAAGGCGCCAAGTTCGTCAGCCAGCTCACCGCAGGCCTGTGCAGCCGCCTGCCCGAACATTCCCGCCAGCCGCTGACCAACGATCAGATCGCCACCGCCGCTCAGCAAGCGCTGGACACCTACCAGAGCCTGCTGAACACGCCGGACATGACGCCCGCCCGGCTCGAAGGCATCCTGATGCGGGCCAACGAGAAGGCGGCCTCCGGCCACCCTGCCGTGCTCAGCCGGGCGCGGGAGCTGGTGATCACGGACCGGCTGGACGCGCAGCTCAGCCGCTCCAACCCCGAATCCATGTTGAACCGCATCGCCCAGGAGGTGCAGACCTCGCTGCGCGACGACATCGCCGCCCTGGGCCTGCCGCCGCCGGGGCTGAACCTGGGGCCGGTGCTCAAGTCCATCGCCAACGGCATCAGCGAGACCGTTTCATTTGGCATCAACGAACTGCCGGAGCAACTGGGCTGCGGCAAGGACACCCCGTCCATGGCCCGAGCGCTGGACAGCGCACTGCCCGGCAAGATCGAGGCCGCGGTGCGCGAGCACGTGCAGGCCCTCACGCTGATCCAGCAATCGACCACGCTCACCAGTAGCCAGAAGGCCGAGCTGATGGCGATTGCGCAGACGCGGCGCATCGACCCCGTGCAGGTGCAGAAGTACGAAGCCATGGCTGGCGCCTTCTCCGAGGCCACGGACGCCCTGAAGGCCTATGCGCAGGGCGGCGGCAACCCGCAGGCCGTGATGGACCGGCTGGAGAGCGCGCTGGCCCGGTTCGAGACCGAAGCCGGCGCGATGAAAGAACATGGCGCCACGATGTGGGAACATGGCAGCCTGGACGGCGGCGACATGACCACCGTGCTGATGCAGCAGTTCGCCGACGTGGCCGCCCATGCCTTGATTCCCGAGGATGCGCAGGCACTGCTGCCCCTGATCACTGGCGCCGAGGTGGCCACGCTGGCGCAGGTGATGCAAGAGTCCTCGGACATGCGCACGGCGGGCCAGTTGCCCATCGTCCTCATGACACTGCTGCAGGGCGTGGCCCAGCGCGCTGGCCAGGCGCCGCAGGAGGCAGAGACCTTGGTCAAGGCGGCGTTCACGGCGCCGCCCACGGGCCTGGACCTGGACCGCATGCGGCCCAGCCTGGCCATGGCCCTGCTGGTCGACCCCGAGAAGACGGACGTGCACGGCGTGGCGCGCCACGCGCCCAACGCCGGGCTGATCGCGCCGGATTTCGACTCCGGCGCCATCCTGGCCAGCAACCGCCAGGGCCTGCAGGACTACGTGAACAGCGACCCGCTGGACAGCGGCAGCGGCCTGCCCAAAACCACGCTCAAGGACATGGGCCGCGCCACCTTCAGCCTCAACAACGAGCGCATCGGTGGCAAGGGCGAGCCCGGCAGCGAAGTGCAGGCGCGGTTCGAGGCCGCCTTCCCCAGCGACCAGGCGCCCATGGCGCGCGGCGTGGCGCGGTGCATGAACCAGCTGGGCATCAACATGTTCGTCGAGCTCAGCAACAAGGCAGCCTACGGCCAGGACAACCAGGTCGGCAGTGCGTACGGTAGCGGGCAGACGCAGCACGAGGCCTGGCAGCAGGAGGACGGCAGCTGGCTGGTGCGCAGCACGCACACCCAGCGGCCCTCCGTGGTGATGAAGCCGGACGGCACCGCAACCGAAGTCCAGTCCCAGGGGCTGGCAGCCTACAGCGTGACCTACCGCGTCACGCCGCCCACCCAACCCGGCGGCGAGGCCGTCATCACCGTGGAAGACGCCCGGGCCGCCTATGCGATCTGAGGTGTGAAATTCCTGAATTCATAGCAGCTTGCGCTTGTGAATAATCGTTTTCAGTAGATTTTTATGCTGAATCCCTTGAAACATGCGCGCAAGCAGCTATCAATTTTGAATCATCGCGAAAGCGACCCGTAAATTTCACGGGCCAGCGTGGAACCGCCCCGCCCGGCCCGTTACTTACCCGGTGTCGCGGTCGCATACCGCAATTTTCAGCAGCAGACATCACAGGAGTGCTACATGGCCGAAACCCTCAATTCCCAGGAAATCATGGCCCGCGCCCAGGCGCTGATTGACGAGGCGGAGCGCCAGCTCAACGCCACCGACGACTTTTTCCGCAACCAGGGGCTTGACCCCGCCAAGGTGCGCGCTGTGCTGGCAGCCCACACCACCGCCCAGGCCGAAGCCGACGCCCGCGCCGCGTTTGAGGCCGACATGCGCGCTGTCGAGCAGGAAGTGGCCGAAGGCAAGGCCCGCCTGAGCCACGGCACCCCAGCGGCCCCGGCGCGCCGCCCCCGCCCCATGGTGTAAGCCCGCCGCCTGCCCCCACCACCCTCACCCACAGGACAACCCATCATGACCTCCGTCAACCTCCAAGGCGCATCTGCCCTCTCCAATGTCAACCTCCAGGGCTTCGACCTGGAAACCGCTCTCATGTCCGTGCAGATGCAGCGTGCCAACCTGCTCGACAGCCAGCTCGCCACCCAGATCGCGGCCGTGAAGGCTCGCAACGACAAGATCGGCCAGTACAACAACGTGCTGTCGATGCTGACCCAGGCGCAGAGCTACTACGAGGCAGGGAAGGAAGGCCCCAAGGCCACCGACAAGGCCAAGATCGATACCAACTGGCAGAAACTGGAATACCAGATCAACACGGCCGTCAAGGAAGCCGAGATCCCCACGCTGGGCCTGCCCTCCGATGGCAAGGGCCGCTCCGCTGAGAGCACTTGGGTCGAAGGCTCCAACGTTTACAACGGCAACACCACGCGCGGCCAGTTGGAAGGCGCCATCAGCAGCCTCAAGGGCCAGATCGACGCGCTCAACAACTCCAGCCAGACCGACATGCTGGCGCTGCAGTCGCTGACCAACAAGCGCAATGAGGCGTTTGACGTCATGACCAACTTCATCAAGAAGATGAATGACAGCCGTGCCTCCATCATTGGAAACATGCGCTGAAGCCGCCTGAACGCAAGGAGCGCCACCATGACCGACACCGCCGTTCTCAACGAAGTTCCGGACGACGCCGAATCCCTGCAGGCCCAGGCTGCCGTGCTGCGCAACATCCTGCTCAACGGCGGCACGCTGGGCACCGCCGCAGGCGTGAGCCAGCAGGACTGCGAGGTGCTGTACCAGCTTGGTCACGGCATGTACCAGCAGGCCCGCTACACCGAAGCCTTTCGCATCTTCTCGCTGCTGGTCACCTACGACCATCTGGAGCCGCGCTACCTGATGGCGCTGGCCGCCTCGGCCCAGATGCTGGGCCGCTATGCCGACGCCATCCAGCACTACAGCACCGCCGCCGTGCTGACGCTCGACGACCCCGCGCCACTGCTGCACAGCGCCGAATGCTGCATTGCCATCAAGCAGATGGAGGGCGCCGCAGAGGCCCTGCGCATGGCCATCGAACTGATCGACCAGGAGCCTCGGCACGAGGCCCTGCGCCCACGCGCCGAAGCGCTGCTGGCCCCGCTGACCGCCGCCGGGCACTGAAAAAGACTGTCAAGGAGCAACCCCATGAGCAGCATCCAAGGCCCTAACTCCGGCCCCTACATTCCCACCGGCGACTTCCAGGCCGCCGTGAACGGCCCTGGTCAGAATCAGCAGCGCCAAGCCAGTTTTACCCTGGCGGATCCCCCGCCGCCGCAAAGCCAAGGCGTCAGAGATGACCCCGAAACACCCCCACCAGGGCGTGGGTCTTCGCCGGACAACGTGATGGCAGCTCTGGGCGGCCTCACCGCCGACATGATGCAGGCCGACATGTATACCCTGATGGCGCTCATGCAGCAGATGGCCCAGCAGCAGCGCACCTCCGCTCGCGAGCTGCGCAACAGCGAGATGCAGGCCCAAATCTCCACGCTGCAGGACGCCGCGCAGGAGATCCGCAACGCTGCCGCTGACCGGCTGACCGGTGCCATCCTTTCGGGTGTGATGCAAATGGCCGCTGGCGCCATCCAGATTGGCGGCGCGGCGATGAGCTTCTCACGCACCTCCGATGCGCTCAAGGATTTCAAGACGAGCAGCACGACGAGCACGCCCATGACGGACCAGCAACTGAGCGGCGCGCTGAGCAAGGCTGGTGCTTTCACCACCGCAGCCGACGGCGCCAGCAAGATCGGAACCGGCTTTGGCCAGATGCTAAACGCCACCATGGAGCAGGAAGCAGCCGGGCACGACGCCGACAAGGCCATCAAGGAAGCGGGCGCGAAGGCGCACGAAGCCCAAACGCAGCAGGCGGGCGACCTGATGCAGCAAATGCAGGACATCCTGCGCGACATCCGCGACAAGCTCAGCGCTATGGAGCAGTCGCGCATCGAGACCACGCGCGGCATTGCCCGCAACATCTGACAGGAAAGGACGGTTTGGCATGTCCACAATCACCTCCAACACCCCCACTTCGCTGCCCGGCAACTTCACGACTGGCGGCGCTCCGGATGCGGGCGGCATTGGCCTCGATGCCCTCAAAAATGCATCGATTGACAACCCCGCGCTGAACAAGCAGCTCCTGGACGTTCTGGGCAAGCAGATCCAGGGCCAAGGCGGCGGCAACGACGGGCTGAAGAACGCCAACGGCGCCCCCAGCCTCGCCGCACCCTCAGGCAACATTTCTGCCGACGACCTGATCGAGCTGCTGCAGGCCATCCGCAGCAAGTCTCAGGACCAGCAACTCGCCACCGCCAAGTTGGGGCTGGACAAGGCGCGCGTGGATGCCAAGCAGAACAACGAGGCCCAGCAAAAGAAAATCCAGGACTGGATCAAGAAATGCGAGGACGCCCAGAAGGCCAGCCTGGCACAGAAGATCTTTGGCTGGATCGGCAAGATCTTCGCAGTCATCGCCGCCGCGGTCGCTGTGGTCGCGTCGGTGGCAGCCTCGCCCTTCACCGGCGGTGCTTCCCTGGCCTTGACCGCCCTGGCCGTGGTCGGCCTGATGGCTGCGACCATGTCGCTGGCCGACCAGATTTCGCAGGAGGCGGGCGGACCGGAGATCAGCCTGTCGAACATGATGACCAAGATGATGGGTGGCATCCTGGAAGCCTGCGGCATGCCCAAGGAAAAGGCCGAGCAGATCGGCAAGGCCCTGGCTGGCGTGCTGGCGGTGGTCGCCCCAGTGGCGCTGCTGGTGGAACCCAAGTTGCTGGGCACCATGGCATCGGGCATCGCCGCGCTGTCTGGCGCGGACGCGGATCAGATCTCCAAGATCGAGATGGGCGTGACCATCGCCGCCACCCTCACCGTGGGCATCGGCATGGCCGTGGCGGGCTTCCAGTTCTCCAAGCTGGCGGGCGACGCCATGAACGTGACCGCCAAACTCACCACCGCCATCATGGGCGCCGTGGCGCAGACCACGCAGGGCGTTACCGCCATTGGCCAGGGTGCAGCGGGCATCGCCAAGGGCAAGCTGGATGCCGACGGTGAAAAGGCCATGGCCGACAAGAAAGCGCTGGAGGCGCTGATGCTCAAGATCAACCAGCAGATGGCAGACCAGCGCGATGAGCTGCGCAAGATCATCCAGCAGATCGAAGAAGGCGTACAGGCCGTTAGCCAGATGATGCAAGGTACGGCCGACAGCATGACGCAGATCACCGGCAACATTGGAAAGCGAGCCCCCGTATGAGCGTCCAAACCGCTACAGACCCCGCGGCAGATTTTGGTGATGCCCTGCGCACCGGACTGGACGCCTTGCCATCGTCGAAGCGCTTCACGCCCGAGCAGCTGGAGGTGCTGTACGCCATGGGCTACGCCCACATGCAGCAGCAGCAATGGCGGCAGGCCCTGAACCTGTTCGCCTTCCTCAGCCAGTACGGACCCACGCGCCGCCACTACCTCGCGGGCCTTGCGCAGTGCCTGCGCATGGCGGAGCGCTACGAGGAAGCGATCAACATCTGGGCGCTCATCCTGGTGCTGTTCCCGGAAAACCTGAGCCCTTCGCTGCACATCGCCCAGTGCCAACTGGCCATGGGCGACACGGCGGCGGCCCAGCAGACACTGCGCCAGCTCACTGCAGCCTTGGAAGACAGCGACCCGCTCAAGGTGCGTGCGGCTGCGTTGCTAGGACAGCTTGGCTAGCCTACCCGTTCCCCCTACCGCCATGCTGGACAACGACGACATCCAGCTGCTGACCCAGACCGGCTTCATCGCCGCGGGCAGGGCTGACGTGCAGCGCGCCGAACGCATTTTCGGCGCGCTGGCGATGGTGCGTCCGCAAAACGACTTCCCGCATGTGGGCATGGCGGCGGCATTACTCAACGCAGGCCGCCCGGCCGACGCTGCCGCACGCCTGGGCAGCGTGCAACTGCCCCCGGGCGATGCGGCCGACATGGTGCAGGCCTTCCGCGGCCTGGCACTGCAGCTGGACCGGCGCCCCGGCGAGGGCACGCGCGTGTTGCGCGCAGTGGCTGCCCGCGCACAGAATGGTGCAACCCCGTCCGAGGGCGCACGCCTAGCCTGTAAGCTCCTGGGTGAGCCGCCTCTCCCTCCCAACGCTGCGCATTGAGGAATTCCATGGACATTCTTGCCACTCCCGCCGTGGTTTCCACGCTCCCACCGCTGGCGACGCCCGCCGTGCAGCCCGCAACGCCCAATGACCTCGCCGCTGCCCGCTTCTCGGCCTTAATGCAGGCGCCGCCCGCTGCCGCAACGCCCACCGCGCAGGCAGCTGCAGCAGCAGTTAACTCGGCCAATGTGGCGGAGCCCCATTCCGTGGGTGACCGCATCCTGGCGGGCATGCAAGGCGTCTCCAGCGACTTCCAGGCCGCGTGGAAATCGGTTTCTGCATCCCTGGATGCCAATGCATCCACCATGAGCATGCAGGACTTGCTCAAGCTGCAATTGCAGTTGGTGCAGGTGTCGGTGCAGTACGACCTGGTGGGCAAGGCCGTGAGCAAATCCACCCAGAATTTCGACCAGTTGGTGCGCGTGCAATGAAGCTGATGAACCTGGGGCCAGGCCCCGCTGTGCGGCGCAGCCTGCGCGTGTTGCTGGCCTGTGCCTGCCTGGCGCTGGCTGCCTGCGGCGCGCGCGTGGATCTGATGGGCGCCATCCCCGAAGACGAAGCCAACGAAGTGCTCTCGGCCCTGCTCAAGGCCGACATCGACGCCACCAAGATTCCTGGCAAGGAAGGCATGGTGGGGGTGCGTGTGGAAGCCTCGCAGGTCGGGCGGGCCTTGGAAACGCTGCGTGAAAGCGGCTTGCCGAGAGAGCGATTCGCCGGGATGGGACAGGTGTTCAAGAAAGAGGGCCTGATTTCCTCGCCGCTCGAAGAACGTGCGCGCTACATCTATGCGCTCTCGCAGGAACTCTCCAACACCTTGTCCAAGATCGATGGCGTGCTGGCGGCGCGGGTGCACGTGGTGCTGCCCGAGCGCGGCCCGGCCGGCGAAGCTGGCGTGCCATCCACGTCGGCCGTGTTCATCAAGCACCAGGATGGCTACAACCTGGACATCATCCAGCCGCAGATCCGCCGGCTGGTCACCAACAGCATTCCTGGCCTCACGGCAGACCGTGTCTCGGTGATCTTCGTGGCGTCCCAGCCGCGCAGCACCTCCGCAACGCCTGCGCCGCCCATGGCCAGCGTGTGGGGCATCGACGTTCCGGCAGCCGGTGCAGGCACGCTGGCAGCTGCCCTGTGGGGGCTGCTGGCGGTGGCGCTGCTGGCGCTGGCTGGCCTCGTGTTCGTGCTGTGGCGCTATGTGCTGCCCGCGCGCCGCAGCGTGAACGCCAACGCCCCCAGCGATGCCGGCACGGCCCGCATGGTGTAACGCGGCGCATTTCTGGTGGTGGATGCAATGCCTTCCCTGGCCCACACCCCGCCCTTCTTGATGGCGCGGTTGCTGGAGTTCAACCTGCTGCCCAGCCGGAGCCTGCATGCCGAGCGCGCGCAGGCGCTGCTGGATGCAGGCCCTGCGCCAGCGCACCTGCTGAACCAACCTGCGGTGCAGCGGGCACTGCACCGGCGCTGGTCAGCCGAGTTGCTGGCGCGTCTGGGGGACCACGCGGCGCCCGTGCACGACGTCACCCTGCCAGCCTTGCCGCTGGCCCTCGCCGCGCAGCCCTTGCTGGCACGCCTGGTGCGCGATGCCGGTGTGCTGCTGCTGGGCGGGCACCTGCGCCGCACCATTGCGCGCGAGCCGGTGCTGCAAGCGCGCACCGAACTGGGCGCAGACAGCCTGGCATGGGCGCGCAACGGCGCAGCGCAACTGCACCCAGGCCTTGACGACGCTCAGCCCTGGCTGGGCGCGGGCTGGGCCCCTGCCGCCGATGCGCTGGGCAGCAGCCTGCTGGCGCAGGCCTGGCACGATGCCCCTGCGCCACTGCGCCTGCGGGCCGACTGGAAGCTGCCCCCGGCGGCCGATTCCGCCGCCACACGGCAGGCCAGCGGCCTGCAGCCTGCAGCGGCGCGTGCCGTCTGCCTTCAACTTTTGTCCCGACTGGACCCCGCATGGCTTTCCAACTTCCCCGCGACCCGCTGACCCCGCAGCGCACGCTGCAAGCCCGCGTTGCCCCCGGTACGCGCGTGCTGCGGGCGGCCGAGGTGGCGGCCTGGGGCGATGCCGAGGCACTGATCGCGGCAGCGCGTGCGCAGGCCGATGCCATCGTGGCCGGGGCGCAGGCCGCTTTTGAGGAAGAGCGCCAGCGCGGCTATGCCGAAGGTGTGGCCGAAGCCCAGATGGAGCAGGCCGAGAAGATGATCGAAACCGTGAGCCGCACGGTGGACTATTTCTCCAAGGTCGAGACCGACATGGTGTCGCTGGTGATGGCGGCTGTGCGCAAGATCATCGACGATTACGACGATGCCGACCGGGTGCTGATCGTGGTGAAAAATGCCCTGTCAGTGGTGCGCAACCAAAAGCAGATGACGCTGCGTTTGCACCCGCAGCAGGTGGACGCCGTGCGTAACCGCGTGAACGATCTGCTGGCGGCGTACCCGGGTGTCGGCTACCTCGACATCGTGGGCGATGGGCGCTTGGCCCGCGAAGCCTGCATCCTGGAAAGCGAGATCGGCCTGGTGGAAGCCAGCATCGACGGCCAGATCACGGCACTGCAGGGCGCATTCCAGAAGGTGCTGGGCAGCCGCATATGAGCCTCACGCCGCCGGCCTCTGCCACCAGCGCAGGAACGCGTTCCATGCGCCAGTTCGACTACATCACCGAGATGATGCAGCTCGCGCTGGACGACACCTCGGTGCTGCACATCAAGGGGCGCGTCACGCAGGTGATCGGCACCATCATCAAGGCCGTGGTGCCCACGGTGAAGGTGGGCGAAGTGTGCCTGCTGCGCAACCCGGGCGAAGATTTCGAGATGAAGGCCGAGGTGGTGGGCTTTGCGCGCGATGCGGCCCTGCTCACGCCCATTGGCGACATGTACGGCATCTCGTCGGCCACCGAAGTGATTCCGACCGGCCGCGCGCACATGGTGCCCGTGGGCTTTGGCCTGCTGGGCCGCGTGCTGGACGGCCTGGGCCGCCCGCTGGACGAGGCCGAGCGCGGCCCGCTGGAGGCCAGCAAGTTCTACCCGGTGTTCGCAGAGGCGCCCGATCCGCTCAAGCGCAAGATCATCCACCAGCCGCTGGAGCTGGGCGTGCGCGCGCTCGACTCGGTGCTGACCTGTGGCGAAGGCCAGCGCATGGGCATCTTTGCAGCGGCAGGTGGCGGCAAGTCCACGCTCATGGGCATGCTGGTCAAGGGTGCGGACGTGGACGTGACCGTGGTGGCGCTCATCGGCGAGCGCGGCCGCGAGGTGCGCGAGTTTCTGGAGCACGAACTGGGCGAAGAAGGCCGCCGCAAAAGCGTGATCGTCTGCGCGACCAGTGACAAGTCGTCGATGGAGCGTGCCAAGGCTGCCTACGTGGCCACGGCCATCGCCGAATACTTCCGCGACCAGGGCAAGAGGGTGCTGTTCCTCATGGATTCGGTCACGCGCTTTGCGCGCGCCCAGCGCGAGATCGGCCTGGCCGCTGGCGAGCCGCCCACGCGGCGCGGCTACCCGCCCAGCGTGTTCGCCACCCTGCCGAAGCTGATGGAACGTGTGGGCATGAACCAGACAGGCTCCATCACCGCGCTGTACACCGTGCTGGTGGAAGGCGACGACATGACCGAGCCCATCGCCGACGAGACCCGCTCCATCCTCGACGGGCACATCGTGCTCTCGCGCAAGCTGGGCGCGGCCAACCACTACCCGGCCATCGACGTGCTGGCCTCGGCCTCGCGCGTGATGAATGCCGTGGTCACGCCCGAGCACAAGAAGCTGGCCGGGCGCCTGCGCGAGCTGATGGCGAAGTACGAGGAGGTCGAACTGCTCGTGAAGATCGGCGAATACAAACGCGGCGGCGACCCGACCACCGACGAGGCCATCGACAAGATCGAGGCCATCCGCAGTTTCCTCAGGCAGCGCACGGACGAACACTCCAGCATGGCCGAGACGCTGGAAAAGCTGGCCGCCCTGGTGGGCGCAGGAGCGCGGCGGTGAGCATCTTCCGCGACCTGCTGGCGATCAAGTCCTTTCGCGAAAGCCAAGCCGAAGCCGCCGTGCGCGTGCAGCGCGAAGCCCTGCGTGAGGCCCGCGAAGCGCGGGAAGCCGCCGAGGCACTGCTCAAGCGCCTGCTGCGTGAAGGCCTGGACCACGAAATGGCGCTGTACCGCGACCTGTGCGCGCGCATCGTGCGCTTGCGCGAGATCGAAGACGTTCAGCTGGCCGTGGCCGGCCTGCGCCAGCGAGAGGCTGCGCAGCAGGATGCGGTGTCCGCCGCACAGCAGCACCAGAACCGGGCCACGCAGCAACTGGACGCGGCCCGCGCAGCCCACGAAGAGGCGTCGCGCCAGAAATCCAAGTTCGTGGACCTGTCGCGCAACTTTGCCGAAGCCCAGCTGCGCGAGCTGGAGCGCAAGGAAGACCTGGAGATGGAAGAAGCGGCCAGCGTGGCCCGCGACCGCGAAGACTGGGAAGCGCATGATCCGGAGGCCGTGGCATGAGCCGCCCCGCCACACAGCGCACCGCTTGCCGCGCTGAGCGTCTGACCACCGTCAGAAACTATTATTTTGATAGCTGCTTGCGCTTTATGGATAAGCGCTGGAGCCGTTTTTTATTGTTATTCCCATTCAGAAAGGGACGGTACGCATGAACACGGGCCGCCCCATTCATCTGGACCTGGGCATGCCGCCCTCCACCGCGTTTGACCAGCGCACGGGGCAAGGCGGGCAGACCGGAAGCCAGCCGCGCGATACCGACACGTTGGGCAAGGACGCGCAGCACCTGCGTGCGTTGCTTGACCAGCAGCGTTCTGCAACGCCGGCGCCCACTGCCAGCCCACCCGCCGCCGCCCGGCCCTTTGACCTGTTTGGCACAGGCACCCCGCCAGCGGGCGCGCCTGGCGCAGCCACCGCCCCCGCGTCTGCACCCCCGCACGCCGCGGCCGATGTGCCGGCCGGCATTGACGATGCGCTCTCCCAGATGGCGCAGCGCATGCTGGTGGGAGACGGCAGCACCGGCCGCCGCGCCGTGCGCATCCAGCTGGCCGACGACAGCCTGCCTGGCGTGGAAGTGGAAGTGCTGGAAGAGGCCGGCGATCTGGTGGCGCAGTTCACCTGTGCGGTGGAAAGCTCGCGCGAGCGGCTGGCCCGCAACGCCCAATGGCTGGCCGACGGACTGGCCCAGCGCCTGGGGCGATCCGCCTGCGTGCGGGTGCAGACCGACGACCCCGAAGACCTTTGCCTGGTGGAGGCGCGTGCTCCGTGATGCAACCCGCTCTTGTTGATGCCACCGTGGACACGGCGGCCCGATAGACCGCCCTCACCGCCCTCCGACCTTCCCTCCTGAACCATGTCCACCGCCATTGCCCCGTCCCTGCCGCGCCTCTCGCGCAATGAAGCGCAAGCCCGCACCACCCTGGCCCAGCGCGCTGCTGGCCTGCCGGTGCGCCTGGGCGGCAGCGCTTGGCAGGCACGCCTTACACCACTGGCAGCCATAGACTTGCTGCCTGAGCCTGCCTACACCGTGCGCCTTGAATGGGCCGGTGCGGCGTTCGCTCTGCGCCTGCCCGCCGCGGCGCTTGAGGTAGCCCTTTCCACCCTTCTGGATGGCGCCACGTTGCCCGAATTGCCCCCCACGGTGGCCGCTGCGGTGCTGGAGGCAGGCCTGACCGACGCGCTGGAGGCTTTGCAGGCGCTGGGCCGCGGCACGCCGCAGGTGCTGGGCTGGAACCCGCCCGAGGCCGAAGACCCTGCCCCCTTGCCCCCCCATGCGCTGGCCCTGTGGCTCACCGCCGGGGACGGCAGCTCCAACGCGCTGACAGGCTCCCTGCATGCGGACAGCCTGGGCCTGCTGCTGGCGGCAGGCCTGGTGGCCAAACGCCCGCCTGCATCCGGCCCGCTGGGCGAGGACGTGCCGCTTCGCCTGCGCGCCGAAATTGGCTACACCCGGTTGCCGGCCGACCTGGCCACCAGCCTGGACCGCGGCGATGTGGTGTTGATGGATGCCTGCTGGGCCGTGCCCGACCGTGCGCTGTGGCTCAGTGCCGATGGCCGCAGTGGCGTGCACGTGCACTGGCCCGAACCAGCATCCGGCGCTGCGCAGCCTCCACAATTGACCGTTCTCCACCCCTGGACCGACACCATGCCTGCCTCTTCCGCCAGCCCCAGCGACACCCCCGCCGAAACCACCGCCACGCCCGAGAGCCTGCCGGTGCGCCTGTCGTTTGACTTGGGCGAACTGTCGCTGACGCTGGCGCAGTTGCGCAGCCTGCAGCCCGGCCAGACCCTGGACCTGGGCCATCCCTTGGCGGGCGCCGTCCGCATCCGGGCCAATGGCGCGCTGGTGGGCGAAGGCGATCTGGTGGACATTGACGGGCAGGTGGGCGTGTCGGTACGCCACCTGTTTGCCAACACACGCTGAGCGAGGCCCCTCGCCAATGATGAGCAATTTCGATCCGATCACGCTGGCGGTTCTGCTGGCACTGATGGCGCTGGTGCCCACGCTGGTGGTGGTGACCACGTCGTTCCTCAAGATCGCCGTGGTGATGTCGCTGCTGCGCAATGCCTTGGGCGTGCAGCAGATGCCGCCCAACCTCGCCCTGTATGGCATGGCCCTGATTCTTTCGGCCTATGTGATGGCGCCGGTGGGCATGCACATGTTTGATCGTTTGACCGCACAGCCCGATACCCTGCGCAGTGTGCCCAGCCTGATCGGCACCGTGCGCGAAGGTGCCGAGCCGCTGCGCGAGTTCATGCTCAAGAACAGCCGGGCCGAGCAACGCGACTTCTTCGTGCGCACGGCGCAGCGCATGTGGGGCCCCACGTTGTCTGAGGGGGTAACGCAAAAGGACTTCATCGTACTGATGCCGGCCTTCGTCGTGTCAGAGCTCACATCGGCCTTCCAGATCGGGTTCCTGCTGTATCTGCCATTCGTGGTGATTGACCTCATCGTCTCCAACATCCTGCTGGCCATGGGAATGATGATGGTCTCGCCGGTCACGATTTCGCTGCCCCTCAAACTCTTTCTGTTCGTGATGGTGGACGGCTGGTCCCGGCTCATTCAGGGCCTGGTGCTCACCTACGCCTAGCCGCGCCTTTCGTGCGAACAACACCCCCTTCCTTGGAATCCTGCCATGCAGACCGTTGATGTCGTTTCGTTCTTCACCCAGGCGCTGTATCTGGTGCTCTGGCTGTCCTTGCCGCCCATCGTGGTGGGCTCGATCGTGGGCACGCTGTTCTCGCTGTTCCAGGCACTGACCCAGATTCAGGAGCAGACCCTGTCGTTCGGCATCAAGCTGATCGCGGTGTCCGTCACCATCCTGCTCACGGCGCGCTGGGTGGGCGGCGAAATGTTCAATTTCACCGTTCAGATCTTCGACTCGATCTCGATGGTCGGGCGCTGACGCAGCGCAGCCCGCTGCAGATACCCCAGAGACGGAACCGCATGGACCTGCCGGTTACTTACGACGAGGCCAAGGCGTTCATTGGAGCGCTGGCCCTCACGCAACCGCGCATCCTGGCCATGTTCCTCGTCCTGCCCATCTTCAACACCCAGCTGGTACCCGGCCTGCTGCGTTTTTCGGTGGCCGCCGTGCTGGGCGTGGTGATGGTGCCCGTTGTTTCGTCGCAGCTCAGCCTGGTGGAGCTGCAGGCCCCCGCGCTGGTCCTGCTGATCGTCAAGGAGGCCTTCATCGGCTTCGTCATCGGCTATCTGGCAGCCATCCCATTCTGGATTTTCGAGGCCGTCGGCTTCCTGGTGGACAACCAGCGCGGCGCCAGCATCGCATCCACGCTGAACCCCCTCACGGGCAACGACTCGTCGCCGCTGGGCATTCTGTTCAACCAGGCATTCATCGTGTTCTTCTTGCTCACGGGCGGCTTCACCCTGCTGCTCGGTGTGCTGTACGACAGCTTCGGCCTGTGGAGCGTGACCCAATGGACACCCCACCTGCGCGCGGACGCCGTGCCCGTGCTGCTGGACCAGCTGGACCGTCTGGTCCGCATGGCCGTGTTGCTGGCGGCGCCGGTGCTGGTGGCGATGTTTCTCGCGGAAATCGGCCTGGCGCTGGTCAGCCGCTTCGCCCCGCAGCTGCAGGTGTTCTTCATGGCCATGCCCATCAAGAGCGGCCTGGCCATGCTGGTGCTGGTGCTGTATGCGGCCTCATTGTTCGAATACGGAGCAGACGAGGTCGAGTCCATCGGCCGCATCCTGCCCCTGCTGCGCGAGCAGTGGGAACGCTGAGCCGCACGGGAACCGGGAGCCGCAATGAGTGAAAAGACCGAACAGCCCACCTCCAAACGCTTGCGGGATTCGCGCAAGAAGGGCGACGTGGCCTACAGCAAGGACTTCACGCAGACTGTGCTGATCCTGGCGATCTTCGGCTATTTGCTGGCGGCTTCCGGCCGGATGGTGGACACCCTCGCGCAGATGATCCTGATGCCTGGAACGCTGCTGCAAATGGGCTTCAACGACGCAGCCAATACGCTCGTCCAGGCTTTGCTCAAGGAAGCCGCGTGGCTGGTGCTGCCGTTCATCGGGATCGTGCTGGTGGCGGGCATCTTCTCGGATGCATTGCAGGTGGGGGTGCTGTTTGCGTTCGAGAAGCTCAAGCCCTCGGCCAAGAAGCTCAACGCCTTGGCCAACCTGAAGAACATCTTCACGAAGAAGAACTTCATGGAGTTCCTCAAGTCGGTGCTCAAGATCAGTTTTCTGTCGGTGCTGTTGACGCTGCTGATCCGTGACGCGCTGCCCATCATGACGAGCATTCCGCAGGCAGGGCTGGCAGGCCTGGGACAGGTGGTGGGCGCCCTCATGAAGACCATGCTGATCCACATCGGGCTGGCCTACGGTGCCATCGCCCTGGCTGACCTGGCCTGGCAGCGCTTCCAGTACCGCAAGGGGCTGATGATGTCCAAGGATGAGGTGAAGCAGGAATACAAGGAGATGGAGGGCGACCCCCACATCAAGCACCAGCGCAAGCACCTGCACCAGGAGATGCTGCAGGAAGGGGCCGTGAACAGCGCCCGCAAGGCCACGGTGGTGGTGACCAACCCAACCCACCTGGCGGTGGCACTGCGCTACGACGCTGAGGAAACGCCGCTGCCCGTCATCCTGGCCAAGGGCGAAGGCGCGCTGGCCGAACGCATGATGCAGGCTGCCCGCGAGGCGGGCGTTCCGGTGATGCAGAACATTCCGCTGGCCCGCGCCTTGACCGAACACGGACAGCCCGGCCAGTACATCCCGTCTGAACTGGTGGAGCCCGTGGCCGAGTTGCTGCGCCTGTTGCAGCAAATGCAGCAGATGGATGGAAACGGCCCTCCCGATGCCCCCCGTTGACCCAGCCTGCCACCGCAATCGCCCTCTAGACGCCGCCTGACCCGTGCAAGCCCGCAGCCTTTGAAGCCATGAAATCCTCTGCCCCTCCCGATCCCCAGTCTGCGCGCCTGCTTGCGGCCTACGCCAGCCAGTATGGTTTGGCAACACCCGGCCGCGGGTCGAGCGCTGTTCCGGTCGACATGACGGTGGACGGCACCTACCGGTTGCGGTTGCGCGCACTGCCCCAAGGGGGCGTGGCCATCAGCTCGCGGCTGCGCAGCCTGCCAGAGCCCGGCCCGGCGCGTGACGAACTGCTGCTGGGCACAGCCCGCATGGCGTGCGGCACCCTGCGCGCACACACCACAGCCTGTGTGGTGGATGACCGTGAACGCGCCCTGTGGCTGCAGCAGACCTGTGCCGCCGCGTCCAACCAGGACATCGACGATGCGGTGGGCAGCTTCGTGAATTCGCTGGCGTTCTGGTCCAAAGCCATTGCCTCTGTATGAGCCCCGTCTCCCGCGACCCTCACCCCTGCCTGCAACTTCGCCGCTGCACGCACTACACCGTCCGCGCCATGCACACGCTGTTCTCTCCCTTGTCCCGTCCCCGCACGAATCTTTTGCCGCGCCACGAAACGCCCATGAACGCCCGGTCTTCGGTGGCTGGCCAGGCGCCCACACGGCAGCGCTGGCGGCCCGCGGCGCTGGCTCTGGCCTGCGCGCTCGTGCTGGGCTTGGCCAGTCCGGCCTCGCATGCTGGCCCTCCGCCTTGGGCGGACGCGCCCTACAGCTACTACGCGGACAACGCACCTATCGCCAATGTGCTGCGCGACTTCGCAAGCAGCTTCAGCCTGTCTCTGGACCTGTCGCCGTTGGTGGAGGGCAAGGTTAACGGCCGCTTCAACAGCCAGAACCCTACGGAGTTCATGGACCGCATGGCAAGTGTGTACGGACTGACCTGGTTCACCCATGCCGGCACGTTGTTCGTCAGCCGCACCACGGAGATGAGCACGCGCAGCATCACGTCGGGCGGCAGCGGCATTGCTGCGGTGCGCCAGGCGCTCACCAGCCTCGGGGTTCTGGATACCCGCTTCGGCTGGGGCGAGTTGCCGGACCAGGGGGTAGCCCTGATCTCCGGCCCGCCGGCCTACGTGGCACTTGTCGAGCGGACCATGGCGTCACTTCCCTTGATGGCAGGGGGCCAGCAGGTGGCCGTATTTCGACTCAAGCACGCCTCGGTGGATGACCGCACCATTCTTTATCGCGACCGGCAGATCACCACGCCCGGTCTGGCACAGGTGCTGCGCAACCTGGTGATGGGCGGCGGCGGTTCCACCGGCGTCAACAATGCGCTGCTGTCCTCCGTGGCCGCCCAGGCCGCCGGTGCGGGCGCTGGCATGGCCCCTGCCGGAAACACCGCCGGCATCAGCTTCGACGCAGGCAACCAAGGCGCCGCCAACAGCGCGCCGGCCAACCCAAATGGCAGTGCCTCGGGCACCGGCACGGCCAGCAGCGTGCCCCAGGGGAGCAACGCGCGCAATGCGCAGGGGGCGGCTGCCACATCCGCGTCCACAGCGCCACGGCGCCTGGCGCCGTCGATCCAGGCGGACTCGCGCCTGAACGCCATCATCGTGCAGGACACGCCCGAGCGCATCCCGCTGTACAAGGCGCTGATCGACCAGTTGGACGTGCCCACGCCCCTGATCGAGATCGAGGCCATGATCATCGACATCAACTCCACCCGGCTCGACGAATTGGGCATTTCCTGGTCGGGGCGGCGGGGTGGCACGGTGGGTGGCTTTGGCAGCACCCGGCGAGTGGACGACGGCAACGACCTTGTCCTGGGTGCCGTGCAGCGCGGTGCCAGCGTAGACCCCAGCACGCTGATTGTCAGCTCCGGCAACTTCCTGATCAACCGCATCCGTGCGCTGGAAGGCACCGGCGAGGCCACCATCCAGTCGCGCCCGTCCATTCTCACCATCGACAACATTGGTGCGCTGCTGGACTTGTCCGAGACCTTCTACATCCGCAGCATTGGCGAGCGCGTGGCCACCATCACCCCCATCACCGCGGGCACCACCCTGCGGGTGACACCCCACTTCGTACAGCGGGACGAGGGGCCGGTGATTCAGCTCGACGTGGACATTGAAGATGGCCAGATCCAGGAAACGACGGTGGACACCATTCCCACCGTGCGGCGCAGCGTGGTCAGCACCCAGGCCATCGTCGGCGAAGGCCAGACCCTGGTGATCGGCGGCTACAAGAGCACGCAGCGCACCAACGAGCTGAACAAGGTTCCAGGCCTGGGCTCGGTGCCGCTGGTGGGGTTGTTCTTCTCGAACCGCATCAACAATCAGCAGTCCCGCGAGCGCCTGTTCATGATCAAGCCGCGCCTCGTTTCCCTGCCGACTTCGCTGACCACGGCCGTGGACGCTCTGCGGCCTGTTGGCGCCCCCGCTGTGCCTGCGCCGGTACAAGCCTGGCCCGCGCCTCCGTATCCCGCAGCGACACCCAGCATGCCCTCCCCCATGCCCGCACCCGTGGCGCCCAGCGCTGATCCATCGCGCGTGCCGCCGATGCCACTGCAGTAAACCTTGCTTCCACCGCCGGGGCGCGCCGCATGTTGCGCGCCTCGGCGGGCGTATTGAGCGGTGAAGCACAGGCGCCAATGAAGTGGTTACCAGGATGAGGCAAAAGGTTGCTGGGCCTCATCACGCGGGCCGTGTGCGCCGCTGGTCAAACCGCTGTCCGGGAGAAACGCAGCGCAGTAGGCGTGCGGGGAGCCCTAGAAATCGAATGCGATTCCGCGCGCCAGCAGTTTGGCGCGCAGGGCGCTGCGGGCGCGTGACAGCCGACTGCGCACCGTGCCCACCGGCACCGTGAGCAGCGCAGCAGCGTCTTCATACGACAGCTCATCGACGGCCACCATCAGCAGGATGTCGCGCATGCTGTCGGGCAATTCGCTCATCGCCTCCTGCAAGTAGCGCAGATGCTGTGCCTGCTCTGCCGCTTGCGCTGGCGACAGGGTATCGCCCGCCATTTCTGCCAGCTCGGATTCGTCGGTGAATTCATACCGCCGGTGCGGGGCGCGGGAGAGATGGTTGCGCACCAGATTCATGGCGATGCCATACAACCACGTGGAGAGCTCAGACTGGCCTTTGAAGGTCTCGTAGGAGCGTACGGCCTCCACAAAAGCTTGCTGGGTCAAGTCCTCAGCATCGGTTGAGTTGCCGATGTTCTTGATGATGAAGCGGTGGAGCCGTGTGCCATGGGCCTGCACCAGGGTGCGAAACAAGGCATCACGTTCGCTGCGCTCAGCATCTGACAGGCGCGTGGAGGGCACAGATGGCTCGGCAGCAGTTTCGACCTCCATGTCCACCATGTCCCCATGGAGCTCGCTCACTGGCATGCCTGCGTCTTGGAAAGCCAGGTCATTGTCGGTTGCGATTGTTACCAATGGTGGGCGCACCGCAGGGATTTTTACAGAGTAGGTTCAGCCTGTACAGCAGGAATTGCGCGCATTCTCCCCGTCATCGGCGACCCCGTTGGTAGTTACCAACCGGGCAACGGACCTCGTTAATTTTTTGAGCCGATTACGCTAACCGTAGTTAACTGTGCGCGCGTGCCGCAGTGATTTCTTCGCGCAGCCAACTTTGGGCGGTTGTCATGGAAACGGGCGATTGGCCTTGCTCGGCTGCAATCGCAAACCGCTGCTGCATCGCAGCATCAATCGCATCGCGCTGCGCTGCGCTCAATTGGTGCGGTGCCACCCCCAAGCCCTGGCAGGCCTGCTGAAAACCGGAGGCATTGTTCACCGCGTTCAGCGTGAGCTGGGTCAGAAAATCCACCCCTTCCAAGCTCTGCTGGCTGGTGCGCGCCATATCGATGGCCTGCATCACCGTGCGCGACGATAAAGGTTTGCCTGGGGCGGGGCTCAACCCCAGTTCACGCACCACCGAAGCCTGAATGCCTTGGGAAAACGATTGGCCCAGGGCGCCCACAAACGCCGAGGTGGAGTCGGCCTCCGGCTCGATCCAGGCCACAGTGCGTTGGGATGGCGTCGTGCCGGATCCCAGAACTTTCCATTGCGTGCCGTCACGGCTCACGTGCACCCAGGCACCCTCTTTCGCCGCGCTCTGGAAAGCTTCCAGCGGGGGGCGAGTCTGGACGTCAGCAGGAGACAGGCGATTGAAGACGGTCACACCAAAGAAGGGAGCGGTAATGGTCGGTAGTTTAGTAACAAGGTTGCCCGGGTGGTTCCCAGCATTTGCAAACGAGTGTCAGCGTTGGAGATGCCGGCACGGCTGGTGGCAGCACTGCCCGGACGCATACCGGCCAGAGGTTGAACACTGCTCGGTTCAACATCCCGCTCCGCCATGCCCACACAGTCGGGGTGGAACAAGTGGTCGCCCTTGTTCGCGGACCGAGGTACATGGTTCAGACCAAAAACGGAAGGTCTGTTCCTGAGCACTCGCCCCAGAGTTGCCTGGCTGCGGGAAGCATTTGCGTCGATATTTTTAAGTGTTTTTGGCCTCTAGCGCTTGCCTATCAAGCGCTGGCCGCTATGAATATTGATCAGTCGCTGCAAATCCACTGGCATAGGGATGCGGTTCGCCGACGGGTACCACGTCGGTTCCACCGGCATACGTTCTAGTGTCTGTTGCCTTGGCGCATACGGGCCAGCCTGCTCACCGTGCTGTAGCTAACCGGAGGTATGGGGCTTTCGATGGCCCGAAGTTGCGTTGAATTCGCGCGACTGCTTTCTCTCGCAATCCAACCCACCCCGGCCAAGGGGTCTGATTGTTTCCAATACCAGAACAGTCAGTTTGCGACTCGGTGGTTTTTCTCTGAACACCTGCGGCGTACAGTTCATCCCATCGATGAGCCGAGCCCGCAAGGCGACTCACCGAACCCGGTTCAGGAATGGTTCTTTGACCGGCTTTTTTGAGACGCTTTTTTAACTAAAGGAATTCATCATGAACACCACCGCACGTTTCCTCTCCATCGCCGCTGTTGCCGCTTTCGCTTCTTTTGGCGCCTACGCTGACGAAGCCGACGCTTCGCAGTTCGCCACCAAGTTTGAAACCAACCGC
>PJUL01000179.1_pt1 | contig 54443 bp, 51 predicted proteins | sample 1512221 | NCBI WGS metagenome assembly PJUL01 (sample SAMN08177667, study PRJNA422409) | Feces metagenome, whole genome shotgun sequencing project.
ATCGTCGAGTTCGCCAACCAGCTGCGCGACGAGGGGCTGAAGGTCACCGAGGCGGTGATCGAGGCGGCGGCCCTGCGCCTGCGCCCGATCATCATGACCTCGATCGCCACGGCCATGGGCGCCTTGCCGCTGCTGCTCTGGACCGGGGCCGGGGCGGGAAGCCGCCAGACGATCGGGGCCGTGATCTTCTTCGGCGCGATCGTGGCGACCCTGCTAACGCTGTTCATCGTTCCGGTGTTCTACAACCTGCTCGCACGCTTCACGAAATCTCCGGAGTGGACGGCGCGGCAGATCGAGGACTATGAAGCGCGCGAAAAGGCGGGCGAGGGGCATACCTCACCCGTATAAACGGGTGAGGAAGCATGGCTGACGGGTCTCTGACGGCCAAGCGGCAGGAAATCGCGCTGCTGCGACGTCTCGAGGAACGCATTCTCTGGCTGGCGTCGTGGACGATCCACAACGCCAACCACCTTCGCGAAAGCCGCGACGGGCTGAAGGTCGGCGGTCACCAGGCCTCGTGCGCCTCGATGACCACGCTGATGACGGCGCTCTACATGAAGGCGCTGCGGCCGCAGGACCGGGTTGCGGTCAAGCCGCACGCCAGCCCCGTCTTCCACGCCATCCAGCATCTGTTCGGCCGCCAGAGCCTGGACAAGCTGAAGGCCTTCCGCGCCCTGGGCGGCGCGCAGTCCTATCCCTCGCGCACCAAGGACGTCGACGACGTCGACTTCTCGACCGGCTCGGTGGGCCTGGGCGTGGCGGTCACCGCCTTCGCTTCGCTGGCCCAGGACTATCTGGCCGCGCGCGGCTCGGTGAAGCCCGAGAGCATGGGGCGGATGATCTCGCTGCTGGGCGACGCCGAGCTGGACGAGGGCAACATCTACGAAGCCCTGATCGAGGCCTGCAAGCACGACCTGCGCAACACCTGGTGGATCGTCGACTACAACCGCCAGAGCCTGGACGCGACGACCAAGGATCGGATGTTCACCCGCTATGGCGAGATCTTCGAGGCCGCCGGCTGGACCGTCGAGACCCTGAAGTGGTCCAAGCGCCAGCGCGAAGCCTTCGAGCGGCCGGGCGGGGCGGCGCTGAAGGCCTGGATCGAGACCGCGCCCAACGACCTCTATTCGGCCCTGACCTACCAGGGCGGCGCGGCCTGGCGCGAGCGCCTGACCGCCGACCTGGCGGGCGAGCCCGACGCCCTGGCGCTGGTGGCGTCGTACAAGGACGTCGACCTCGGCGAGCTGATGACCGAGCTGGGCGGCCACTGCCTGGAGACGATCCTGGAGGCCTTCGAACGGGCTTCCCGGGACGACGCCCCGCGGTTCTTCATCGCCTACACCGTCAAGGGCCTGCGACTGCCGTTCCAAGGCCACAAGGACAACCACGCGGGCCTGATGAACCCCACCCAGATCGCCGAGCTGCGCGAGCGGCTGGGCGTGGTCGAGGGCGAAGAGTGGGACGCGCTGTCGGGCCTGTCGTCGGCCGAACGCGCGGCGTTGAAGGGCCTGGTGGCCCGCGCGCCCTTCGCGGCGGCCAACGATCGCAACTACACCGCGGCGACCCTGGCCACGCCGACCCAGGACGAACTGCTGGCGGCGGTGACTGGCGGGGCCGAGCAGTCGACCCAGGCCGCTTTCGGCAAGGTCATGTTCGACATCGCCGCCCGCAAGGACGAGTTCGCCGGCCGGGTGGTGACCACCTCGCCGGACGTGACGGTGTCGACCAACCTGGGCGGTTTCGTGAACCGGCGCGGGGTGTTTCACCGCCGGGCCCACGAGGACGTCTTCAAGCGCCGCCGCATCCCCTCGGCCCAGGTATGGTCGATGGGCGAGACGGGCCAGCACGTCGAACTGGGCATCGCCGAGAACAACCTGTTCATCGCCCTGGCGGCGCTTGGCCTGACCGCCCCGCTGTTCGGCGAGCGATTGTTCCCGGTCGGCACGCTGTACGACCCCTTCATCGCTCGGGGCCTCGATGCGCTGAACTACGCCTGCTACCAGGACGCCCGCTTCCTGCTGGTGGCCACGCCGTCGGGCCTGACGCTGGCCCCGGAAGGCGGCGCGCACCAGTCGATCGGCTCGCCCCTGATCGGCATGAGCCAGCCGGGTCTGGACAGCTACGAGCCGGCCTTCGCCGACGAGACGGCGGTGCTGATGGCCCACGCCTTCGAGCGCATCCAGGCCGCAGACGGCTGCTCGACCTACCTGCGCCTGTCCACCCGGAGCATCGCCCAGCCAGAGCGGCCGGACGAGGCGTGGAAGCAGGGCGTCGTCGAGGGCGCCTACTGGCTGAAGCCCCCGGCGCCGGACGCGCGCCTGGCCATCGTCTACAGCGGCGCCCTCGCGCCCGAAGCCCTGGAGGCCCACGCCGCGCTGCTGGAGGACGAACCGGGCGCGGGCCTGCTGGCCGTCACCTCGGCCGACGTGCTGCACCGCGACTGGACGGCCGCGGGGCGTTCGCGCTGGACGCACGGCGCCAAAAGCACCTCGACGGTCGAGCGGCTGCTGGCCGACCTGCCGCGCGATGCGGGCCTGGTCACCCTGGTCGACGGCGCGCCGGCCACGCTGTCTTGGCTGGGTTCGGTGCATGGCCATCGCCTGCGGGCGCTTGGCCTGGAGACCTTCGGCCAGTCGGGCGACCTGCCCGACCTCTATGCGAAGTACCGCCTGGACGCCGACGCGGTGCTCGACGCCTGCGCGGACCTGCTGGCTTAGGGAAGGGCCCCCTCCGGCCCTCCGGGCCACCTCCCCCAGAGGGGGAGGATCTGATCAGCGGGATGCTCCCCCTCTGGGGGAGCTGTCGCGGAGCGACTGAGGGGGGCGCCGAGGGCGCTCTACCGCGTCCCAGGATCCGGCAGGGGGTCTATCCCCACGATCAGGTCGTCGCGGATCAGGTAGGCGATGATGGCGGTGTTCTGCGACCACAGGCGGCCGTCGGGGCGGCGCAGGGCGATCTCGACGTCGGCGTGGACCCAGCCGTCGGCCTGTCGGCGCACGCGCATCAGGCTGATGTCGACGCCAGCCATGGCGAACTGTCGCTCGAAATAGCCTCGCGCGGCTTCCAGGCCCACGACTTCGCCACCCTCCAGGACGTTGGCGAAGGCGATGTCGGGATGCAGCTGGGCGACCACGGCCTCGATGTCGCGCCGGCGCGTCGCATCGAAGTGCCGGGTCAGCAACACTTCCGCCTTCGCCATGCTCACGCCTCGTCCAAACGCTCGACGATATCCATGCGCGACACGCGCTCATCGTGGAACGTGTAGATATGTCGCACGCAGCTGTCGGACCAGAGGCGCCCCTCCAGGTTATGCACGGTCTGGTTCGTGGCCACCAGGATGCGGCCGTCCTCCATCACCGTGAACTCCATGGGGGCGGCCTCGACCCGCACCATGCCGTCGCGACGCGTCCAGAAGGCGCGCATCGCCTCGACCCCCACGACCCTGCCGCCGCCGATCTGGTCGGGCCAGTCGACGGCGGGATCCAGCTCGGCCGCGAAGGCGTCGAAGTCGCCCTTGTTGTAGGCGTCGTAGAGCCGGGTCAGGAGGGCGATGCGCGGGGTCATTGGGCTGATGATGGAGCGGGGGCTGGCGAGGGCTCGGGCTTGTAGCCCGTCTCGACCTTCAGATAGGCGATCAGGTCGATGCGGTCCTTGGGGTTGGACAGGCCCGCGAAAGTCATCTTGGTGCCCGGCAGGAAGGTGCGCGGGTTGTCCAGCCAGTGATCCAGGTGTTCGGCGTCCCAGGTGAAGCCGGCGTTCTTGACGGCGTCCGAGTAGGTGTACTTCGGATGGGTCCCGGCCTTGCGGCCGAACAGGCCGTAGAGGTTGGGGCCGGTCATGTTCGGTCCGCCCTCGGTGATGGTGTGGCACGAGCGGCAGAGGGCGAACTTGCTCTGGCCGTTCAGCAGGTCGCCGGTGTTGTACGGGGCGGGCAGGGCGGCCAGGGCCGCGGCCTTCTCGGCGGGGGTCGGGGGCGGCGCGGGCGGCGGGGTGGCCGCGCCTTGGCCGGAGGTTTCACCGCCCTTGGAGCAGGCGGCCAGAGACAGGCTCATGGACAGGCAGAGCGTCGCGGCGGCGACGACGGTGAGGGTACGCATCACAATCCCCGTAGGCGTTATGTCGCAAGGCTTGCGACGCCGCGCCGCATTCAAATCCAAGCCGGTTTCTGACCCGTGAATTCATCGCGGAACGACGTTATTCGGTCAAGGTCTTGCCGCAGTTCAAAACGGCTCCCTGCGACATCGTCTGCTATCTAGCGAGATTCGCTTGGGAAATGTGATTTCGAGAACCGTGGGTATGCACGGAAGAATTTGACCGACGTTAACCATGATTCTACCGAAGAAGGGCGGGGGCTGATCCCGCACCCTTAAGAAGCGGAAACCGTCATGGACTGGAACGAGGAACGTACCGCCACGCTCAGGAAGTTGTGGCTCGAAGGGTTGAGCGCCAGCCAGGTGGCGCGCCAGTTGGGCGGCGTCAGCCGCAGCGCCGTCATCGGCAAGATCCACCGCCTGGGCATCACCGTCCGCGAGACGCCGGTGCGCCAGCGCGCCGTCACCGTCCGGGTGTCGCGCCAGGCTCCGCGAGCCCGCACCAGCGCCCCGGCCCAGGCCCGTCCGGCCGTCCGCCCGCAGGCCTCGGTGATGGAAGAGCTGACCCCCACGGCCGGCATCCTCGACCTGTCGATGCACTCGTGCCGCTGGCCGATCGGCAATCCGGACGCCGGCGACTTCGGCTTCTGCGGCCGCGAGACGACCAGTAAGCGCGCCTCGTACTGCCCCGACCACACCCAGGGCGCCTTCCGCCGCTTCCAGAGCTCGGCCGACATCGACGCCTGGACCCGCCAGAGCCTGCCCCAGGAACGCCGCGTCCTCTGACGCGCCCTCAAAAGCCCTCTCAGAGAGAGACACTCCCATGATCCTCATCGAGAACGCCGCCGGCAGCAGCCAGGTGATCACGATCATCCAGGAATTCGCGGGCCACTCGGTCTCGCGCGACCTGCAGCCGGGCGACGCCGCCCGCATCCCGGTCGGCCAGTTCAAGTCGATCGTCGTGCGCGAGACCTATCCGGAAGACTGGATGAGCCGCGTGCGCAGCCGTCAGGCCGCCGCCTGAGGCCAGTAAGGGTTCGATCTTCGCGGAACAGCGCGCTCGCCCGTAGGGAGGCTGGAGCCAAGCGCTGAGGATCGCGAAGCAAGCCAGACAGTCCGCGTAAAGAACGACCCCCGCGAACCCGGTTCGCGGGGGTCGTCTTTTTCAGGCCGGCGGCGAGGCCGGGGCCGTGGCGCGGATCAGTTCGTTCAGCAGCAGGCGACCGCGCGGCCAGGCGCCGTGGCCGGAGTCGACATTGATGTGGCCGGCGCGGCCCAGGTCGACGAAGCGCGATCCCCACCCCCGGGCGAAGGCCTCGGCCCGGTCGATGGCCACATAGGGGTCGTCGCGGCTGGCCACCACCAGCGAGGGGAAGGGCAGGCGCGGCCGGGGGATGGGCGAAAAGCCGATCAGCAGGCGGCCGGCGGGACCCTCGCGATTGACGTCGGCCGGGGCCACCAGCAGGGCGCCGCGCACGCCGCGGCCGCCGGTCACCTGGGCCAGGTGGCAGACCAGGGCGCAGCCCAGGCTGTGGGCCACCAGGATCGCGCCGGGACGGCTGCGCACGGCCTCGGCCAGGCTGATCGTCCAGTCGCCGAGGGCGGGGCGCTCCCAGTCGACCTGATCCACACGCTCGGCGGTGGGCAGGGTGCGCTCCCAATGGCTCTGCCAATGGTCGGGACCGGAGTTGTAGAGGCCCGGCACGATCAGGATCGGCGGATCGCCGGCGGGATCGGGCGGCGAGATGAAAGACATCGCTGAACTCTTCAAGACGGGACCGCGCGAAGCGGATTTGACCTGCTTGTCGCTCCCGCGAGGCGGGAGGATCAAACCAGATCAATTCAATAGGAATTGAGAAGTGCTGATGACACCATGCTGGCAGCAGGCCGCCTTGCCCTCGAACGGGGGAACGCCCAAGCTCCCGATCCGTTTTGGACAGCGGCCCGCCCACACGGCCCGTCAGCGCCAGGAGCGTGCATGAGTCCCGACGACACCCTGGTCCTGGCCTCCGTCAACGAGGCTGCAGACACTCCGCTTGCCCGCTATCGCGCCGTCCGCGCGCGGACCGAGGCGCTGGCCGCGCCGCTGTCGCCCGAGGACCAGGCCGCGCAGTCGATGCCCGACGCCAGTCCGACCAAGTGGCACCGGGGCCATTCGACCTGGTTCTTCGAGACCTTCCTGCTGGCCCCGTACGCGCCGGGCTACAAGCCCTACGATCCGGCGTTCGGCTACATCTTCAACTCCTACTACGAGGCCATGGGACCGCGGCAGCCGCGGCCGGAGCGGGGGCTGTTGACCCGCCCGTCCTGCGCCGATGTCGCTGCCTATCGCCGGCATGTGGACGCGGCCATGGCCCGGCTGCTGTCGGGCGCGCTGTCGCCCGAGATCCTGGAGCGGCTGGACCTGGGCCTGGCCCACGAGGAGCAGCACCAGGAGCTGCTGCTGATGGACATCCAGCACCTGTTCGCCCAGTCGCCGCTGCACCCGGCCTATCGCGAGCGCGACGAGCCGCCGCGCGCCGCCGCGCCGGCCCTGGGCTTCGTCGGCTTCGAGGGCGGGCTCGAGTTGATCGGCGCCGAGGCGCGCGGCTTCGCCTTCGACAACGAACGGCCGCGCCACCGCGTGTTCCTCGAACCCTTCCGCCTGGCCGACCGCCTGACCACCAACGGCGAATGGCTGGGTTTCATCGAGGACGGCGGCTATGAGCGGCCCGAGTTCTGGCTGTCGGACGGCTGGGCGAGCGTCCAGGCGCAGGGGTGGCGCGCGCCGCTCTACTGGCGCCAGGACGAGGACGGCGCCTGGAAGACGTTCGGCCTGACCGGCCTGCGTCCGCTGGATCCCGCGGCGCCGGTGGGCCACGTCAGCTACTACGAGGCGGCCGCTTTTGCGACCTGGGCCGGCGCGCGACTGCCCACCGAGGCCGAGTGGGAGGTCGCCGCGCGATCGGGCAGGGGCCTGCGGCAGATGTCGGGCGAGGCCTGGCAATGGACCGCCAGCGCCTATGCGCCCTATCCGGGCTTCCGTCCGGGAGCCGGAGCGCTGGGCGAGTACAACGGCAAGTTCATGGTCGGCCAGATGGTCCTGCGCGGCGGGGCGGCGGGTACGCCGCCGGGCCATGCGCGGTCGAGCTATCGCAACTTCTTCCATCCCGGCCAGCGCTGGATGTTCTCGGGCGTGCGCCTGGCGCGCGACGGCCAGGGCGGTCGCGAGCGGGCGGTGGACGTGGGGTTCCGCGACGACGTGCTGAGCGGCCTTTCCGCCGAAGCCAAGAGCCTGCCCAGCAAGTACTTCTACGACGCCGAGGGCTCGCGCCTGTTCGAAGAGATCACGGTGCTGCCGGAATACTATCCGACCCGCACCGAGACGGCGTTGCTGCGCCGCATCGCGCCCGAGATCGCGGCCCGCATTCCCGAGGGCGCAGCGATGATCGAGTTCGGCAGCGGGGCCAGCACCAAGACCCGCATCGTCCTGGACGCCGCGCCGCAGCTGGCGGTCTACGCCCCGATGGACATCAGCGCCTCGGCCCTGGACGCGGCCGCGGCAGCCATCCGCGCCGACTATCCAAGGCTGACCGTGGCGCCGGCCCTAGGCGACTTCACCCATCCGCTAGGCCTGCCGGCGGCGGCGCGGGGACGGCCGACGGTCGGCTTCTTCCCGGGCTCGACGATCGGCAACTTCCCGACGGACGAGGCGGTCGCCTTCCTGGCGGCGGCGCGTGAGCTGCTGGGCGCCGGCGCGCTGTTCGTGGTGGGGGCAGACATCGCCAAGGGAGCGGACGTGCTGATCCCGGCCTATGACGACGCGGCCGGCGTCACCGCGGCGTTCAACAAGAACCTGCTGGCGCGCATCAACCGCGAACTGGACGCGGACTTCGATCTGGACGCCTTCGCCCATCGGGCGGTGTGGAACGCCGTCGAGAGCCGGATCGAGATGCACCTGGTCAGCCTGCGCGACCAGACCGTCGAGATCGCCGGGCGGCCGATCGCCTTCGCGGCCAACGAGACCATCCACACCGAGAATTCCTACAAGTACGACCCCGACGTCTTCGCCGCGATGGCGGAGAAGGCCGGCTGGCGCGTCGAGGCGCGCTGGATCAGCGATGCGCCGGCGTTCGGCGTCTTCGCGCTTCGCTCCTGAGAGCGGAAATAAGAAGTCGCGGCCGGCCGCTGGATGGCGGACAGCCCAAGAGCCCGGATCGGGAAGACCGATCCGGGCCCTAAAATCCTGATACGTGCGCCACCACCGTCGGCTGCGTCGCCCGTCCCCCCCTCGGCCGCGGCATTCCTAGAGGTCGCGAGAGCCGAGGCGGCCGCCGCCACGCGACGAAGAACCGCCCTTGCGGCCGGCGTTGGCGGCGAGGTCGCGGTCCTTGGCGAAGCTGCGCTTCTCACTGGGGACGCTGGCGCCGCCCTTGCGAGCTATCTCGCGGCGACGTTCCGGATCCATGGCGGCGAAGCCTCGGCGGCCGCGGGGCCGTTCGCTGTCGAGGTCCATGTCTTGCTCCTAATCGGGACTGGTAACGGGAGGAAACGAGCCCGGAGCGGCTCCATAGGGCCGATCGTCGCCCGGCTGCACCGGAGGCGGCTGCAGCGGGACTTCGTCGGGCGTCGAGCCCGGCGGATCGTCCGGCGTTTGCGGCTCCAGCGGAGGCGGGGCGTCGGGGTCGGTCATGGCGTCGTTCCGGTGTTCCGGTGAAGTAACCGGTGAAGCCGAGTTCGGTTTCACGTGTCAGGCGAGACAAATGCGGCGTTAAGGACGATTGTCTGGGGAAAAGGCAGGCTGAGAGCGATGCGCAAGAGTACCTTTGTGGTTGGTAAATCGTCATTAATTACAAGGCATTGGCGTCTCATTGCGGGTGTTCTGACGGGCCTTTTGGGGTGGGTTTTCGCCCGCCAGATAAATCTGCCCGAAAGCACGCATATTTTGATCGGGTGGGATGTCGGCGCCGCGATCTACGGCATTTTGCTGTGGCGCCTGTTCCTCACCGCCGACGAGGCGACGCTTCGGGCCAAGGCCGCGCAGGAGGATGAGGGCCGCTCGCTGATCCTGCTGATCGTGCTGTCGGCCATCGCCGCCAGCCTGGCCGCGGTGGTGGCGGCGATGATCGGCGCGCGCTCGCAGGCGGCTTTCGCCAGGAACCTGACGGCGGCCTGCGCGGGCGTCACCCTGGTGCTGTCGTGGATCGTGCTGCACTCGGTGTTCGTGCTGCACTACGCCCACCGCCATTTCGGCGGCGGGGCGGGGAAGGGTGGGTTCGGCTTTCCCGGCGAGCCGGCCCGCACCTACAAGGACTTCGTCTATCTGGCCTTCAGCATCGGGGCGACCTTCCAGGTCTCCGACAACGACGTGCGCACCGGGGCGCTGCGCAACCTGGTCACCGCCCATGCGGTGACGGCCTATTTCTACAACACCGCCATCCTGGCGCTCGGCATCAACATCATCGCCGGGGTGGTGGCGGGGTGAGGCCTCAGCGCGGCGGGCGGCGGCCGCCCTTGCCGCGCCGGCCGCCTTCGCGCGGCTCTTCCTCGCCGTTCATCATGCGCTGGGCCCGGGTCTGGGGCAGCTCGGCGAGGGTCAGGCGGCCGTCGCCGTCCTTGTCGAGCAACTTGAAGCGGGCGTTGGCCGCGCGGGTCGCCTCGTCGCGGGTGATGCGGCGGTTGAAGTCGGCGTCGGCGCCCATCACCGGCTGGGGTTCGGCCAGCAGGGCGTAGGGGGTGGCGCCCAGCAGCATGTTGCCCAGGCCCCCGTCGCGGCGGGGACGCGGGCCCTCGCCGTCGGGGCCGCCGCCGCCCGAGGGCGGGCCCTGCTGCGGCATGGCCGAGGCCTGGACGATCTCGGGGGCGATGTTGCGCTCGTAGGCCGAGACCTCGAAACCGTCGAGCACGCCCGACTTGTCGGCGTCCAGCCTGTCGAAGAAGCGCAGGGAGTCGGCGAGGAACTCCTCGCGGGTCAGCGCGCCGTCGTGGTCGGCGTCGGCCCCCGCGAACCACAGGGCGACCGGGTAGGGCTGGCCGGGATCGGCGCGGAACGGCTCGCCGGCCGGACTGATGAACACCTGCCGGCCCCCGCCCATGCCTCCGCCCATGCGAGGCCCGCCGGGGCCGCCTTCGCCCGGAGGCGGGCCGCCGCCGAAGCCGGGACGACCGCCCGGTCCACGGCCGCCTGGCCCATCCGGCGGGGCGTGACCGCAGGCGGCGAGCGAGAGGGCGGCGAGGGCCAGGAGAGGCAGGGCACGTGCGGTCATGGAAAGAAGCTCCTTCCGTTCGCTTGAAGCGCCGCCGCATTGCGCGGTTATGTCGGTGCGGCCGCGCTTGATTGCGCGGCCGCAACAACCGTCAGGCCGGCAGGGTGACGCGAGCCCGAAGGCCGCCGCCGGCGCGGTTCACGAGGGCCACGTCGCCGCCGTGGGCGCGGGCCAGCGAGCGGACCACGGCCAGGCCCAGCCCGATGCCGCCGGTCTCGCGGTTACGCGACGGCTCGCCCCGGAAGAACGGCTCGAACACGCGGTCGAGTTCGGCGGACGGCACGCCCGGGCCGTCGTCGTCGATCTCGAGGATCGCGCTGCCGCCCTGGCGATAGACCCGGCCGCGCGCGGCGCCGCCATACTTCAGGGCGTTCTCGACCAGGTTGGTGACCAGGCGCTTGAGGGCGATCGGATCGCCCTCGATGACGATCTTCTCGCTCTCTTCGGCCGTGGCGTCGCCGCCGGTCTCGGCCGCTTCGTCCATGACGCTTTCCAGCAGCGAGGCCAGTTCCAGCTTGGTGCGCTCGGCCGGGCGGCTGGTGTCGCGCACGAAGGCCAGGGTGGCCGAGATCATCGCCTCCATCTGGTCGATGTCGCTTTCGAGCTTGCTCCTGACGTCGTCGGGCGTGGTCTCGATGCGGAAGCGCAGGCGGGTCAGCGGCGTGCGCAGGTCGTGGGCCACCGCGCCGATCATGGCCGTGCGGTCCTCGACGTAGCGGCGCAGGCGCTCCTGCATTTCGTTGAAGGCGTTGGCGGCGGCGGCCACCTCGGCCGAGCCCGACAGGCTGAGCGGCGGGGCGCGCGGGTCGCGGCCCAGGCGTTCGGCGGCGGCGGCGAAGGCGGTGATCGGGCCGGCCAGGCGACGGGCGAACAGCCAGGCCAGCGGCGACACGGCGACGACCGACAGGGCCAGGATCAGCAGGATCCGCACCTGCCAGGTGTCGCGCAGGACGGTGAACTTGGGCTCGACCACCAGCCAGCGGCCGTCGGCCTGGCGGATGCCCAGCTCGAAGTCGCCGAACAGGAACGGCTCGTCGCGCATGACGGCCGCGATGCGGTCGGTGAGCATCTGCACGCCGGGAGGCTTGGGGCCCGTCCCGCCGGGCGGCGGGGGAGGCGGGCCTCCAGGCCCCCCTGGGGCGCCCGGACCTTCGGGGCGCGGGCCGCCGGGGCCAGGAGGCGGCGGCGGGCCCTTCTGGCGCTGGGTGCGGACGAAGAAGCGGGGGCCGTTCTCGGTGCGGATCGAGATCCGGTCGACGGGCACGTTCAGCTCGCGGCCGATGGCGACCTTGAACTCGGCGCGGCGCTGGGAGTCCTCGCCGTCGGGCTTGATGGTGGTGCGATGTCGCACGATCAGCGGGCGGCCGTCGCGCGGGTGCACGGTCTGGCCGGTCTTCAGCGCCCGGCTGATCTCGCTGAGCTTGTAGAGCTCCGGCGGGGGCGGCGGCACGTTGAACACGACCGCCACGCAGATCAGGATCGTTGCGACCAGTGTGACGAGCGCCAGTCCCAGGGCCTGGGCGAACAGGGGCGCGCCGCCGCGCCCCGGGACTGCGAACTTCATGGCGTGCGGGTGACCTTGGGCGTGAACATGTAGCCCTCGCTGCGGATCGTGCGGATCAGCTCGCCGCCGCCGCCGTCGTCCAGCTTGCGGCGGAGCCGGCTGATCTGGACGTCGATGGCGCGGTCGTAGGCGTCGCTGTCGCGACCGCGGGCGAGGTCGAGCAACTGGTCGCGGGTCAGCACGCGCTGCGGGCGTTCGACGAAGGCGCGCAGCAGCGAGAACTCGCCGCTGGAGAGGTTGACCACCACCGACTGCGGCGAGCGCAGTTCGCGGCGGACGAGATCCAGGCGCCAGCCGGCGAACTCGCAGGCCGCTCCCATGGTGTCGTCGCTGGAGCGCGGCTCGGTGCGGCGGCGCAGGACGGCGCGCACGCGGGCCAGCAGCTCGCGCGGATTGCACGGCTTGGGCAGGTAGTCGTCGGCGCCGAGTTCAAGGCCGACGATGCGGTCGGTTTCCTCGCCCATGGCCGAAAGCATGATGATCGCCGGGCCGTCCTGGGCCGCCAGGCGGCGGCAGATGGCCAGGCCGTCTTCGCCCGGCAGCATGACGTCGAGCACCACCAGGTCGACCGGGCCCTTGGCCAGGGCCTGCTCCATGGTGCGCGCGTCCTGGGCCGTGTCGACGACATAGCCGTGGCGGACGAGGAAATCGGACACGACGTCGCGGATGCCCGGATCGTCGTCGACGATCAGGATGCGGGCGCCGGCGCCCTTGGCGGTGTCCGCGACGGCGGCGGACGAGGCGGTGGTCGGGGAGGTCTCCATGCCGATGGTCCTTTCATGCCCCTGTCACCGTCAGATTTCACGCTTGCAACAGGCGCGCAACCTGATCGTGGCCGTCTAGCGTCAAATCGCCACGGAGCGTCTTCATGAACCGACTCGTTTCCACCGTCCTCGGATTGTCGCTGCTGGCGGCGAGCGCCGCCCACGCCCAGCCGGGGGGAGGCATGCGCAGCCCCGACGCCGACGGCGACGGCGTGATCACCGCCGCCGAGTACGAGGCCTCGGCCCTGCAGCGTTTCGAGCGCCTGGACGCCAACAAGGACGGCTTCATCGACGCGGCCGAGATCGAGGCGATCCGGCAGCGCTTCGCCCAGATGGGCGGCGGCGGCGGCGGCGGCGGCGGCGGCGGCGGTGGCGGTCCCAGCCGGATGCTCACCGCGCTGGCGGGCCAGGACGCCGACAAGGACGGCAAGGTCAGCAAGGACGAGGCCCTGGCCTCGAGCCGCGCCCAGTTCGCGGCCGCCGACAAGAACGGCGACGGCAAGCTGACGAGCGACGAGTTCCGTCCGGGCCCGCCCGGCGGCCCGCCGCCGCGTCAGTAGGGACGGCTTACCCCGGCGAGCGGTTCACCGGAGCCGTGTAGCCGGGGCCCTTCATGGCCGCGACCGCGCGGTCGCCGACGAAGGGGTTGGTGCGGCGCTCGGCGCCGAAGCTCGACATGGGTCCGTGCCCAGGCACGAAGCGGACGTCGTCGCCCAGTGGCCACAGCTTGCCGGTGATGGCGTCGATCAGGTCCTGGTGGTTGCCGCGCGGGAAGTCGGTGCGGCCGATCGAGCCCTGGAACAGCACGTCGCCGACCTGGGCGAATTTCGTCTCGCGATGGAAGAACACCACGTGGCCCGGCGTGTGGCCCGGGCAATGCAGCACCTCGAACTCCGTCTCGCCCAGGGTGACGACGTCGCCGTCCTCCAGCCAGCGGTCGGGCACGAAGATGCGCGCCTCGGGCACGCCGTACATCTCGCCGCTTTCCTGGATGCGGTCGATCCAGAACTGGTCGTCCTTGTGCGGGCCCTCGATCGGAACGCCGGTCTTGGCCTTCAGCTCGGCCGCGCCGCCGGCGTGGTCCATGTGGCCGTGGGTGATCCAGATCTTCTCCAGGGTCAGGCCCTGGTCGTTCAGCGCGCGCAGCAGGCGGTCGACTTCGCCGCCCGGATCGATGATCGCGGCCTTCCTGGTCTTGGAGCACCAGACGATCGTGCAGTTCTGCTGCAGCGGCGTGACCGGGGCGATGACGGCGCTGATGGGCGACGGGGAGGTCAAGGTGTCGGCTCCAAACGAAAACGGGCGGGAACCGAAGTTCCCGCCCGCCTGAACTAGAGAGACTAGGTCCCCAAGATCAAGACCGTTCCTCGGGCGAACCCGGGGCCGGAGCGCCCGGCATCGGCGGCACGGGGCCGGCCGGCGCGTCGGCCGCCAGTTCCGGAACCTCGACCAGGCCGCGGGCCAGGTGGCTCTTGCGGATGCCGTAGGCCAGGTAGATCACGAGGCCGATGGCGCCCCAGATCGGCAGCACCAGCATGGCTTCGGCCGGCAGGTTGAAGTAGAGGGCCGCGCAGCCGACCATGGCCAGCGGACCGACCACCCACACCAGCGGGGTCTTGAACGGACGCGGACGGTTCGGATCCTTCACGCGCAGCACCATCACCGCGATCGCCACCATGAAGAAGGCGAACAGGGTGCCCGAGTTCGAGATGTCGGCCAGCTGGCCCACCGGGAAGAAGGCGGCGGCGATGGCGACGAAGATGCCCGTGACGATGGTCACGATGTAGGGCGTCTTGAACTTCGGGTGGATGGTGGCGAGCTTCTCGGGCAGCAGGCCGTCGCGGGCCATGACGAAGAAGATGCGGGTCTGGCCGTAGATCATCATCAGGATGACCGAGGGCAGGGCCAGGTTGGCGGCCAGGCCCAGGGCGTTGCCGACCACCGGCCAGTTGATCTCGCGCAGGACGTGGGCGAGGGCTTCGTTCGAGCAGACCAGGCGGCCGCTGTTGTCGGCCAGCGAGCAGGCGGCCTGGAAGGCGGCCGAGCCGGGCTGGACGGCCGAGCCGTCGGCGCCGAACACCGGCTGGGCGCCGATGGCGCCGATCGCGCCGGCGGCGACCAGCAGGTAGAAGATGGTGCACAGCGCCAGGCTGCCGATCAGGCCGATCGGCACGTTGCGCTGCGGGTTCTTGGTCTCTTCGGCGGCGGTCGACACGGCGTCGAAGCCGACATAGGCGAAGAAGATCGAGGCGGCGGCGCCGACGATGCCCATGCCGCTGGTGCCTTCCGGACCGAACCAGCCGTTGGGGGCGAAGGGCGAGAAGTTGCCGCTCTTCAGGACCGGGATGGTCAGCACGATGAAGGCCGTCAGGGCGGTGACCTTGATGGCCACGAGCACGGCGTTGACCCGGGCGCTTTCGGTGGTGCCGACGACCAGCAGGGCGGTGACCGACAGGGCCACGATGATGGCCGGGACGTTGACGATGCCGGCGCTGAAGTCGGCGACCGGGATGAAGCCGTTCATCGACCAGGCCGGACCGGCCTTGAACAGGGCGGGCCACTGGAAGCCCAGCGCGTTCTCGATCAGGCCGAGGAAGTAGCCCGACCAGCCGGCCGACACGGCGCTGGCGGCCACGGCGTATTCGAGGATCAGGGCCCAGCCGACCATCCAGGCCAGCGGCTCGCCCATCACGGCGTAGGAATAGGTGTAGGCCGAGCCCGAGACCGGGACCATCGAGGCCAGTTCGGAGTAGCAGAGCGCGGCGATGGCGCAGACGGCGCCGGCGATCACGAAGCTCCACATCATGCCCGGGCCGGCCTTCTGGGCGGCCGCGGCGGTCAGGACGAAGATCCCCGTGCCGATGATGGCGCCAACCCCCAGCAGCGTCAGCTGGACCGGTCCGAGCGAGCGATGAAGGGATTTTTTCTCAGCCGTCGCAAGGATCGCATCAAGCGATTTAACGCGCCACATAGTTCCTCCTGGATAGGCAAGACTCCCCCCCGGGGGTCGCCTTTGGAAAATTTTGCGGACGGTGACCCGTTTATGAGCATGGGGTCAAGGCCGCGCCGCCGAAGCGCGTAAATGTTCTCCGCCGGGGAGGCTAGTCCAGTCCTGCTTGGCGTTGATCCCCAGCCCAGCTAAAGCCGGCGCGATGCTGCCCATTTTTCAGGCCATTCCCGCGCTCAAAGGCGCCTTGTCCGACCGCGAGACCGCCGTTCTCGTGGCCCCGCCTGGCGCGGGCAAGACCACGGCCGTTCCCTTGGCCCTGCTGGAGGAAGCGTGGGTGGGCGGCGGCAAGATCGTCATGCTGGAACCCCGCCGGCTGGCCGCCCGGGCGGCCGCGTCGCGGATGGCCCAGACTCTGGGCGAGGCGGTCGGCGAGACCGTGGGTTTTCGCGTGCGGCTGCAGTCGAAGGTGTCGGCCAGAACCCGCGTCGAGGTGGTCACCGAGGGCGTCTTCACACGGATGATTCTCGACGATCCGGGCCTGGACGGCGTGGCCTGCGTGATCTTCGACGAGTTCCACGAGCGCAGCCTCGACGCTGACCTCGGCCTAGCCCTGGCCCGCGATTCTCAAGGGCTGCTGCGCGACGACCTGAAGATCCTGGTGATGTCGGCCACCCTGGACGGCGCCCGCGTCTCGGCCCTCTTGGCCGACGCGCCCGTGGTCGAGAGCGAGGGCCGGATGTTCCCGGTCGAGACCCGCTATCTGGGTCGCGACGACCGCCAGCGCCTTGAGGAACGCGTCGGCCGCGCCGTCGAGCGGGCCCTGGCCGAGGAAAGCGGCTCCATTCTCGTCTTCCTGCCCGGCCAGGGGGAGATCCGCCGGGCCGAAAGCTGGCTGGCCGAGCGCCTGCGCCGGCCCGATGTCGACCTGGCGCCGCTCTATGGCGCGCTGGAGCCGGCCGAGCAGGACCGCGCGGTGCAGCCCGCGCCGGCCGGCCGCCGCAAGGTGGTGCTGGCCACCTCGATCGCCGAGACCAGCCTGACCATCGAGGGCGTGCGCGTGGTCATCGACGCGGGCCTCTCGCGCGTGCCGCGCTTCGACCCGTCCAGCGGCCTGACCCGGCTGGAGACGGTGCGGGTGGCCCGCGCCGCCGCCGACCAGCGCCGGGGCCGCGCCGGCCGCACCGAGCCCGGCGTCTGCTACCGCCTGTGGGACGAGCCGGAGACCCGCGCGCTGCCCGCCTTCGCCCGGCCCGAGATCCTGGAGGCCGACCTGTCGCGCCTCGCTCTCGACCTCGCCCGCTGGGGCGCCAAGGACGCCGAGGGCCTGGCCTTTCTCGACCCGCCGCCGCGCGCGGCCTTCACCGAGGCCCGGTCGCTGCTGAACCGCCTGCAGGCGCTGGACGCCAATGGCGGGCTGACCGCGCACGGCAAGGCGCTGTCGAACATGCCGCTGGCCCCGCGGCTGGCCCACATGGTCGCCCGCGCCGCCGCCTCGGGCCAGGCCCACCGCGCCGCCGAGATCGCCGCCGTGCTCAGCGAGCAGGGCCTGGGCGGCCGGGGCGTTGATCTGCGCGGCCGTCTTGAGGGCTTCGGCCGTGACCGCACCCCGCGCGCCCGCGACGCCCGGGCTCTTGCCGAGCGCTGGTCGCGGCAGGCCGGCAAGCCCAGCGGCGCCGACCCTTTGGACGACGCCTTGCTGCTGGCCGAGGCCTATCCCGAGCGGGTGGCCCGCGCCCGCGGCAAGCCCGGCGAGTACCAGTTGGCCAGCGGCCGCGGCGTCTATCTGGAGCCGACCGACGCCCTGGCCCGCGAGACCTGGCTGGCGGTCGGCGAACTGGGCGGGGGCGACGCCCGCGACCGCATCCTGCTGGCCGCGCCCCTGGAAGAGGAAGCCCTGCGCGCCGCCTTCGCCGACCGCCTGGTGGCCGAGGACCGGCTGGAGACCAGCGGCGGCGGCAAGCTGCGCGCCAAGCGCCTGCTGCGCCTGGGCAAGCTCGTCATCGACGAGAAGATCATCGAAAAGCCCGACCCGGCCCTGATCGCCGGGGCCCTGGCCGACCAGGTGCGCAGCGAAGGCCTTTCAGCCCTGAAGCTGGGCGAGCGGGGCAGGGGGCTGCTCGACCGCGTGGCCTTCCTGCGCGCCCATGACGGCGACGCCTGGCCGGACCTGTCGGAAGCGGCCCTGGTCGCGCGGCTGGACGAATGGCTGGAGCCGCTGCTGGCCGGCCGCTCGTCGCTGGCCAGCCTCGACGAGGCCACGCTGGAGGCGGCGATCAAGACCCTGATCCCATGGGACATGCAGGGCCGCATCGAGGCCCAGGCCCCGGCCCGCTTCACCGCCCCCACCGGCTCGACCTTCGCCATCGACTATGGCGCGGAAGGCGGCCCCCGCGTCGAGGTGCGGGTGGGCGAGCTTTACGGCCTGGCCGAGCACCCGTCGGTGGCCCACGGCAAAGTCCCCCTGACCCTGGCCCTCCTGTCGCCCGCCCACCGCCCGATCCAGATCACCAAGGACCTGCCGGGCTTCTGGAAAGGCTCCTGGCGCGAGGTGAAGGTCGAGATGAAGGGGCGCTATCCCCGGCACGTGTGGCCGGACGACCCGGCCAGCGCAGCGCCGACGACGCGGGCGAAGCCGCGGGGGACGTGAGGAGGTGTCTGCCAACTTTGTGCGTTCAGGTGTCGTGGACAAAGTGTCCAATCGCGACAGTCAGCTTGGCGCCGGCTTCCGCCTCGGAGCAAGCGCGGGTTAAGCGCCAAAGGGGAGCGATGGGAGGAGCCCACGACAAAGCGAGCTCAGTTCGTCAAAGGCCTGGCTCAGTGACCAACGCGGTCAACCGCAACACGTCATCTGATTTCCCGCGCGGTGGTTGAAGGTCTGTAGTTCAGGCCTGAGCGAATTGCTGCTGCTGGGGTTCTGCCGCATTGTCCTCGTGGGGCTAGAATACGCAAACAGCGATATGTAGTGTGGGCGGGCCCGGGCTCATCGGTCATGGCGTCGTGCGTAGTGTCTTCTCGGGGAGCGCATTGAACACTCGTAGAACAGGCGCCGCCGGCGTCAGCCTAGTTGCGGCTGAAGTCCAAAGGCGGTTGAAAAGCGATTGGCAAGATATCGATGCCCAAAACGACGATGCCATCGATGGGGTAATTTTTCTGCGGCATCGGAACAAGTTTTTCGGTCGCCTTCTGTTTGTTCAGGTCAAAAGCGGCCGATCTTTCAAAGTCGACTATCAGGAGCGCAATAAAGATTTCATCGGCGTCAACGTCGGGGCCGAATATATTGCGTCGCACCGGCCTCGCTGGGCCGCTCTCCCAGGGCCCGTTATCCTCGTTTATGTTGACGATCCTGAGGCTTCGTCGCCCAAAATCTATTGGCAGGACCTCAAGAAAGACGCGTCTTATTCTACAACCAACAAATCGGTGGTGCTTGTCCCCCGAGGTCAGACCTTCGGCAGTGAGGCTAAGGGCGCATTCCGCCGCCTTACTGGGTCTGTGCCGGACCAACTTCCCCTGACGAGGATAGATCTGAGCCAGTTGAGATCAGCTCTGGCCACGCCGCGGTTTGACCAGAAAATTGCTCGAGCCTTTTACCGTCGCTGGTCTCAGTCGAACGATCGCACCCATCCCGAGCTTGGCCTCGTCGAAGTCACTAATCTTGGCTGGCGTCACATGACGAGGAAAGGGCGCCGGCCCGAAAACATCTTGAACGCCTTCATGCTACTTGAGGCTGCGCAGGAGATGGTGGTTCAAGGTGCCGCCTGGCGACAGCTTGGCAACGCTAAGATGCGTGAACGCAGTCAGACGGTCGATATCGTCGACATGCTCGGCCTGCGTGCCGAGGTGGTCTTTCGCCACCGGGCACCGGGCCCAGTACAGGTGATCCTGAGGCGCACGCGCGCGATCAACCGGGCCACCGGCGTGTTGGTCTGCAGCAACATCCGATTTATGAGCGTCCATGAGTTGAGGCGCGGTGCCTCTGAACATTATGGGCCCTACTGATGGACCGAACGCCCAAACCCTACTGAGATAGCCCGAGGGATCTCACCCTTCATTATCGGCGAAGGTGGCCGTAAGCGTTGGTCCATCGATGTGATTATAGGCTAGCGCTTTGGCGTTGCACAGTTGTCTTAGCTGACGAGCCACTGGGCGGTTTCAAAGGTCGCCCTTGTGGAAGTGCGCCAGGGTTAGCTACTGGCAGCTTCGCTGCCGTTCGGGCTCCGCTGTCGGCAACGGTATCCGCCAGCGACGTGAAGTGACGGAAGGCGGGGTGATTGACCTACACCCCCTCAACAAACCACGCCTCCCAGCCTTGCGCTCCCCGACCCCCACGGTGCATGAGGAACCCTGACACGGCGAGGCCTCTGCTTCGCCGCCCGCGCTAACCGGCCTTCCGGCGACGGAGGGAGGACAAGAGACATGACCGAAGCTGCTTCCAAGACGATCAAGGGTCGCACCGGCGACTGGGAAATGGTGCTGGGCCTCGAGGTTCATGCCCAGGTGGCCAGCAAGTCCAAGCTGTTCTCGGGCGCCGCCGTCGGCTTCGGCGCCGGTCCCAACGAGCAGGTCAGCCTCGTCGACGCGGCCATGCCGGGCATGCTGCCGGTGCTGAACCGCTTCTGCGTCGAGCAGGCGGTGAAGACGGGCCTGGGCCTGAAGGCGCAGATCAACCTGAAGAGCCGCTTCGACCGCAAGAACTACTTCTATCCCGACCTGCCGCAGGGCTATCAGATCAGCCAGTTCGACCAGCCGATCGTCGGCGAGGGCGTGGTGGTGGTCGAGCGCGACGACGGCACGACCTTCGACGTGCGCATCGAGCGCCTGCACCTGGAGCAGGACGCCGGCAAGTCGCTGCATGACCAGGATCCGAACGCCACCTATGTGGACCTGAACCGTGCGGGCACGGCGCTGATGGAGATCGTCTCCAAGCCCGACATGCGCACCTCGGAAGAGGCGGCGGCCTATGTGAAGAAGCTGCGGACGATCCTCGTCTATCTGGGCACCTGCGACGGCGACATGGAGAAGGGCAACCTTCGCGCCGACGTCAACGTGTCGGTCTGCCGTCCGGGCGACTACGAGAAGTTCCGCGAGACCGGCAGCTTCAAGCACCTGGGCACGCGCTGCGAGATCAAGAACGTCAACTCGTATCGCTACATCCAGCAGGCCATCGAGTACGAGGCCCGTCGCCAGATCGAGATCCTGGAAGACGGCGGCACGATCGACCAGGAGACGCGCCTGTTCGACCCGAACAAGGGCGAGACCCGCTCGATGCGGTCGAAGGAAGAAGCGCACGACTATCGCTACTTCCCCGATCCGGACCTGCTGCCGCTGGTGCTGGACCCGGCCTGGGTGAAGGAGATCGAGACCACGCTGCCGGAGCTGCCGGACGCCAAGAAGGCGCGCCTGCAGTCGGAATACGGCCTCTCGGCCTATGACGCCGGCGTGCTGATCATCGACGCCGAGCGCGCCGACTACTTCGAAGCCGCCGCCAAGGGCCGCGACTCCAAGCTGGTGGCCAACTGGGTGACCAACGAGTTGCTGGCCAAGCTGTCGGCCGCCGGCACGGCGTTCCCGGACTCGCCGCTGCCCTCGTCGGACATCGCCCAGCTTGTCGAACTGATCGAGAACGGCACGATCTCGTCGAAGATCGCCAAGGAGGTCTTCGAACACATGTGGGCCGGCGAAGGCCGTCCCGCCGAGATCGTCGAGAAGCGCGGCTTGGTGCAGATCAACGACACCGGCGCCATCGAGGCGGCGATCGACGAGCTGATCGGCGCCAACCCCGACAAGGCCGCGGCCGTGAAGGAAAAGCCCCAGGCCATCGGCTGGTTCGTCGGCCAGGTCATGAAGGCCACCGGCGGCAAGGCCAATCCGGGCACGGTCAACGACCTGCTGAAGGCCAAGCTGGGCCTCTGAGGCTGGGTGCGTCCTTCGAGGCTCCCCTTCGGGTCGCACCTCAGGATGAGGGATCTATTGCACTGACTTCCTCATCCTGAGGCGCCCGCGCAGCGGGCCTCGAAGGACGCACAGACCAAACGAAAAGGGCCCGTCGCGAAAGCGGCGGGCCCTTCTCTTTTCGGAGGGGACTCGAACTGGGACGCGCCTATTGCGGCGTGGTCGGGTCCTGAGCGGACGACGAGGCGGCCGGATCGCCCGTGTGCTTCTTGTGCTTCTTGGACTTCTTCTCGGGCTTGGTGGCGTCCTCGGCCGCCGGGGCGGTGGTGGTCGAGGTCTCGCCCGGGGCCGTGGCCGAGGTCGGCTCGCCCGCGCTCGCCGCGCTGTCGGCCTGCGGCGTCGTGCTGTCACTGGTCGCCGGGGCGGTGGTCGAGGCCGACGGATCGGTCGTCGTGGTCGACGAGCCCCAGCTGCTGCTGGACGAAGGCGGAGTGGTCTGGGCGGAGGGATCGGCCGGGGCCTGCTGGGCCAGGGCCGAACCGGCGTAGCCGGCGGCGGCGAGGGCGAGGACGGCGGCGGAGATGCGCAAGCTCTTCATCGGTAAGCGCCTTCGTGTCTGCTGCGTCGGACTGTGACGCGAGGCTCACGCTGGCGGCGGCTTGCGGCCGAAATGACCCGACAATCGGGCTTTGCGGCCCGATGCATGGCGCACGCGCGGCGAGCGTGGCGCAAAAACGGCGCCCCAGGTGGTGTTCCCGGGGCGCCGCAAGACTTTTCAGATATCGACGAAATGCCGACGATCTAGTTGTTGATGATCTCGAAGATCAGGCCCGTGGCGATGGCGGCCAGCACGTAGTCGTTGCCGGCGCGGTACCAGTAGTAGCCGCGGGGCGGGTGACGCAGGTGGTAGCGGCCGTAGTCGTGCACGACATAGCCGCCGCCGCGATAGTAAGGCGGCAGGTAGCCGCCGCGACGCCAGGCGTTGTAGCCCGGGCGATAGTCCGGACGGCCGTAATAGTGGGCCGGCGGAGCGCCGTAGTGCCAGCGGTCACGATAGTAGTAGCCGTTGTAGCGGCGGTCGTCCCAGCGGCCGTGGCGGTTGTCGCGGCGGTCGTCGCGACGATCCCAACGGCCGTCACGGCGGTCATCGCGGCGATCCCAGCGGTCGCCGCGGCGGTCGTCACGACGGTCCCAGCGGTCCTCGTGGTGGCCGCGGCCCTGGGCCGAGGCCTCGGTGGCGACGGCGGCCATCGGGCCGGCGACCGAGGCCACGGCGGCGATGGTGAGCAACAGACGTTTCATACTGACGTCTCCTTGTGGTCAGCGGTCGCCTGGCGGCGGCCTAGTCCCTCGACCTTGGAAACAAGATTGATCCCCGGCGCCTGAACCGTCGCTGAACGGTCATGTCAGGATGGGTGTTGGCGTCGCGCGCGGGCGTGGCCATGTTCTGCGTCATCAAGACCGACATCAGGGAGTCGCGTGCATGACCAGCCCCATCGAGCTGCACTATTGGCCCACGCCCAACGGCTGGAAGATCTCCATCGCGCTGGAGGAGATGGGCCTGCCCTACGAGATGATCCCGGTGAACATCGGCGCGGGCGAGCAGTTCAAGCCGGAATTCCTGGCCATCAGCCCCAACAACCGAATGCCGGCCATCGTCGATCCGGACGGTCCGGACGGCCGGCCGATCTCGGTCTTCGAGTCCGGCGCCATCCTGCAGTACCTGGCCCGCAAGACCGGCCAGTTCTACGGGCAGGGCGAGCGCGACCGGGTGAACATCGACCAGTGGGTGATGTGGCAGATGGGCGGCCTTGGCCCGATGGCCGGCCAGACCCACCACTTCCGCCAGTACGCCGGGGCGATCATCGCCGATCAGCGCCAGCTGGCCTACGGCGCGATCCGCTACACCAACGAGACTCACCGCCTGTACGGCGTGCTGAACAAGCAGCTGGCGGGCAGGGATTTCGTCTGCGGCCAATTGTCCATCGCCGACTTCGCCATCTGGCCGTGGGTCGTGCCGTGGAAGAACCAGGGAATCCAGATCGAGGAGTTCCCGAACATCAAGGCGTGGTTCGAGCGACTGAATGCGCGCGAGGCCGTGCAGAAGGGCTTCAAGCTCGGGGCAGAACTGCGTTCCGGCGGCCTGCAAGCGTCTGGAAAAGCTGCCGAAGAGGCGCGCAAGGTTCTGTTCGGCCAGCGGGCGCGTTAACCACCCGTATACCCGTGTTTATCGGGTGTTACTTCAATGATCGAGGCGTGTTGTCGCGCCTCGATTCATGATCTCTGCGCGCTTAACTATATGTTCAGCGAGCAAGGTTTTCTCTGTGTTCATGGCCGAGCTGGACCACTGGGGATCAGCCGGAAGGACTGGGGAACTGAAGTGATGATGATGAGCATCGAACCGCCCGCCGTCGTGATGGGCCTGCCGCTGCCGACCGCTGAATCGACCGGCGACGAGCTGTTCCGCATGGGCATGCTGTATTCGACCGGCCAGGGCGGCGCGCCGCTGGACTATGTCTCGGCCCACATGCTGTTCAACCTGGCCGCCATGCGCGGTTCGGTCGAGGCCAAGGTCTATCGCAAGGAACTGTCGCAAGAGATGGCCAGCGAAGACGTCGCCGAAGCCCAGCGCCAGGCGCGCCAATGGCTGGCTCACGGCTGAACCACGGTTCAGCCGTTTCTACTCTTGGGCCGGACGCTCTCTGGATCCGGCCGTGACTTTCAAGGTCAGTTGCTGAAGCCGTTGATGGCGTAGCTGAAGCTGATCGGCAGCAGGTCTCGGAAGTACTGCTGCATGAACAAGCCCGTCTCCGCCGCCCCGCTGCGCGGCACGTAGACAATGTCGAAGCGGCGAAGCGGCACCAGGTCCGCGCCGCGCGGGTCGGTCAGACCCTTCAGAAGATCCGCCGTCCGCATCATGGCCCGCCCGTCGGGGCCGCGCCGGATGATGATCACCTGGCTGCGCTTGGACGAGCTCTTGAACCCGCCGGCCTGGATCACGGCCCGCAGGGCGTCGCCGTCGCCGGCCATGTCGTAGACGCCGGGATTGCCGACCTCGCCGCCGACGAACACCTTCAGCGGCGCCGTCGCCTTGACCGCCACCTGCACCTGCGGACGCAGCAGCTGTTGGCCGTAGGCCTGGGTCAGCGAGGCTTCCAATTCCTCGATCGTGCGGTCGGCGGCCATGACCGGTCCGACCAGCGGCAAAGCGACGCGGCCGTCGGGCTGCACCACCACCGACTTATTAAGCTCCGTGGCCGAAGGTACGGTCACTTCCAGCTCGTCGCCCGGATAGAAGCGGTAGGCGGGCTCGCTCTCGCTCCAGTCGGCGTAGCCGATGTTGGGGAACTGGCCGGTGGGCCGCGGGGCGGGCGTCAGCGGCTCGCCGTCGACGTGGCCGCAGGCCGAGAGGCTGGCGCTCGCGAGCGCCAGGGCCAGGGCGGTGGAGAGAGCGTTGCGCCGATCCATGCGACGGTTCTTACCAAACATAGGTAACCAAACCTTAAGCCCGGAAGCCCCAGGGTCATGTGGAAATTTGGACCCATTGGATTCGCATGTCGACGAGCGCCTGGACCAGCGTGCCGCACGACCCGCCGTCGCGACGCGACTGGGCGGCGCGGGCCCGCTATGCGCCGACCGATTTCATCACGCTGCTTTGGCGTGAGCGCTGGCTGATGCTGGGCGTGTTCCTGGTGATCCTGTTTCTGGGCGCGGCCTTCGCCTACACGCTGAAGAAGACCTACACCGCCAATTCCAGCCTCTTCGTGCGCCTGGGCCAGGAGTACGTCTACGAGCCGCGCGCCGGCGACGCCGCCCGCGGCGCGGTGCCCGACGTCGACCAGGTGATCCAGTCGGAAAGCGAGATCCTGGGCAGCGGCGAGTTGCGCGAGCGGGTGATCCGCAAGCTGGGCTTCGCCACCGTGTTCCCGGACGCCGCGGCCAAGTACGCCTCGGCCAATCCCGAGCAGAAGCGCAAGATGATCGCCCAGGGACGCGACAGCGTCGGCCGCAGCCTGAAGATCGAGACCGCGCCCGACAACTCGATCATCCGCCTGTCGTTCCAGCACCAGGACCCGGAGACGGCCGAGAAGGTGCTGAACACGCTGCTGGAAGAGTACCTGATCTATCGCCGCAGCCTGCTGATCAACGACGACGACAAGGTGCTCGCCCGCCAGCGCGACACCTTCGAGCAGCGCCTGGCCGAGACCGACACCGCCTACCAGGCGTTCCTGCAGACCAACGACATCGGCGACTTCACCGCCCAGAAGACGGCGCTGACCCAGCTGCAGGCCCAGGTCGAGGCCCAGAAGTACTCGATCGACGCCCAGCTGCAGGACCGCCAGGGACGCCTGGCCGCCGTGCAGGCCGAGCTGGCCCGCACGCCGTCGGAAGCCGTGCTCTATCGCGACCAGGACATGTCGGCTTCGAGCAAGCTGGCGCAGCTGAAGCTCGACCGTGAGGGCCTCTTGGCCCGCTACCTTCCGAACGCCCAGCCCGTGCGCGACATCGACGCCCAGATCGCCCAGCTGGAGCAGGGCGTGGCCAGTGGTCGCACCAACGGCGAGGGCGCGCGCCGCAGCGGTCCCAACCCGATCTGGCAGACCCTGCAGTCGACCCGCAACGACCTGACCGCCGAGGTCGCGGCCCTGCGCCAGTCGCAAGGCGCCTACGCCATGCAGGTGCAGGAAGTGAACGAGCGCCTGCTGCGCCTCTCGCAGCTGGAGCCGCAATTCAACCAGCTGACCCGCGACCGCGACGTGCTGTCGGCCAACGTCCGCGACTTCACGGTCAAGGAACAGCAGGACGAGGCCCAGCGGCAGATGTCGGCCGAGAGCAGCGACAACATCCGCATCGTCCAGCGCGCCGTCGCGCCGTCGCAGGGCAAGAGCCTGCAGAAGCCGGTGATGGTGCTGGCCCTGCTGTTCGCCGCCTTCACCGCCGCCTGCGCGGGCCTGGTTCGGATGCTGCTGCGCCCGGGCCTGCAGACGCCGGCCTCGGCCTCGCGCACCCTTGGTCTGCCGGTCCTGGCGACCGCCGGCGTCAAGCGCGCGGCCTAAGGTCCGAGTGGGCGATTTGGTCGCCTTTCGCGCGAACATGGTTAGGCATTAGTTTCAACGGTCTTCAACGCGCGGCGATTCGGGCGAATGGTGGATTTGAACGTGGAAATGGCGGAACTGTGGGGGTCGCTCGGCGCCCCCGCGGCCGGCCGTGCGCACGTCGTCCAGTTCGTGTCGGCGCGGCGCGGGGAGGGGACCTCGACGGCCGCCCGCGAGTTCGCCCGTTTCGCATCCAAGCGCGCCGGCCGCCGGACCTGGCTGATCGATCTCGACCTGACCACCTCTCCGCAATACCAGGCCATCGCCGCCGACCCCGAACGCTACGGCCCGCTGGGCTCGGGCGCGGCGGCCAGCCCCGACGGCTCGATGTTCTTCACGGTGCAGCCGCCCGCGCCCCGGCCCGACGGCGGGGTCTGGCCGGACTCCAAGTACATCGCCGCCCACAGCGTCGGCGGTCCGCGCTTCTGGGTCACCCGTTTCAAGCGCGAGGCTCTGCGCGGCCGCCAGAAGGCCCACATCCTGCCGGGGGTGGAGTACTGGGCCGCCCTGCGCCGCCACGCCGAGATCATCGTCGTCGATTGCCCGTCGGCCGACACCTCGCAGGCGGCCCTGACCATCGCCCAGCACGTGGACCAGACCATCCTTGTGGTCAGCGCCCAGGAGGCCGACGTGCGGCCGCCGGGCCTGCTGCGCGACGCGCTGGCCTCGGCCGGCGGACGCTGCGCCGGCGTGTTCTTCAACCAGGCCTCGGTGACGCCGCCGAGCTTCCTGCGGGCCATCCTGCCGTGACCTCGTCCTACGGCGGACCGGTCAGCGTCGCGCCGCCGAGGCTCCTGTTTCCCCAGATCGCCATCTTCACCGCCTCGGTGTTCCTGCTGTTGCTCTACAGCGGCGGCTGGGAGCTGCCGCTGGTGGGCGAGAACGCCGACGAGGCCGGCTCGGCCATCCTGCGTGTCGCCTACCTGCCGGCCTATGCGGCGGGCTTTGGCCTGATCGCGCTGGATCCGCGCAACAGCCTCCGGGCCAGCGTGCGCCAGCCGTTCCTGTTCGCCCTGATCGGCATCGTCTGCCTGTCGACCTTCTGGTCGATCGCGCCGGACGTCACCACGCGCCGCGCCTTCGCGGTGACCTGCACGACGCTGGGCGGCGTGGCCCTGGCCGCGCGTTTCCGCTGGCGGGAGCTTGCCGAGGTGTTCGCCGCCACCTTCGCGGTGCTGATCATCGCCTCCTACGCGGTCTGTATCGCCGTGCCGCGCATCGGGGTGATGACCGAGCTGTTCCCCGGCGCCTGGCGGGGCCTGTGGCGCGAGAAGAACGGCCTTGGCGGCATGATGGCCTTCGGCTTCTGCATCGTCTCGGCCGCGGCCCTGCTGAACCCCAAGCGGGCCAAGCTCTGGTGGGGCTTCGCCGCCCTGGCGGTCGGCCTTGTGCTGATGTCGACCTCGAAGACCTCGCTGGTGTCGCTGATGCTGGGCGTGGCGGCCCTGGGCTTTGTCCTGATCGCCCGGCGCGGTCCGGCGGCCGGCACGGCGGCCACATGGACTGCGGTGACGGGCGTGGTGCTGCTGGTCGCCTTCCTGGTGCTGGCTTCGGACGTGTTCTTCGCGATCCTGGGCAAGGACGCCACCCTGACGGGCCGCACCAAGATCTGGAGCGCGGCGCTGGTCGAGATCCAGGAGCGGCCGTGGCTGGGCTTCGGCTATCACGCCATCTGGGGCGACAAGAGCGGTTGGGGCCCCTTCGCCTGGATCAGCAAGAACGCCGGCTTCCAGGCTCAGCACGCGCACAATTCGTGGCTGGAGCAGTGGCTGGGCATGGGCCTGTTCGGCCTGGCCGCCTGGGGCCTGTTCTACATCCAGACCATGACGCTGGCCTTGATCGCCGTGTTCCGTGACCGGGGCGCGTTGCTCGCCTTCCCGTTCCTGGTCGTCTACAGCCTGGTGGCCCTGACCGAGAGCATCGCGGTGGCCTACAACGACTTCCGCTGGGTGCTGTTCGTGGCCCTGGCGGTGAAGCTGTCGTTCCCGGACCGCGAGTTGGAGCGGTAGGGGCTTCCTTCTTTCCCCGCCGTTCCAACCATTCTCCCGTCATTCCCGCCCTTGTGGCGGGAACCCCTCTATCAGCCGCAAGGCCGGATGGGGCGACGTGCTAAGCACGTCGCTGGCTATTCCCGCGCGAACGGACCCAGGGTTTCCCGCCACAAGGGCGGGAATGACGGGAAGGGAAGAGTATGGAAGGAGTGGTCTGCCTAGATCCGCGACCATATCGCCGGCCGCTCGGGCACGGCGCCCAGCCGGTCCAGGGTCGCCGAGCGCAGGGCGACGATCCCTCCTTCCAGGGCGCGCCAGGCCTTCATCCGTCCGCTGACGACCACGCGCTCGTCCCAGGCGGCCGGGCCGGCCGAGACCACGTCCAGGCCGATCTGGCGGTAGACACCGCGCGCCGCCGCGATGGCCCAGGCCGAGCGGACGGGCAGGTCACGCAGGCCCCAGCGGGCCGAGGCGTAGTAGGGCTCGGCGGCCTCGACCAGGCGACGGGCCAGGGCGGCGACGTCGGCGCGGCGGGAGGGATTGGTCAGCTGCTCGACCGGCAGGTTCAGTTCGGCCAGCCAGGCGCGGGGCACGTAGACCCGGTCGTTGCGGGCGTCCTCGACGATGTCGCGGGCGATGTTGGTCAGCTGGAAGCCCAGGCCCAGGTCCTGGGCCCGGCGCAGGGTGGCCAGGTCCGAGGCCGGCACGCCCATGACTATGGCCATCATGGCGCCGACGACGCCCGCCACGCCCCAGCAATAGGCCAGCAGGTCTTCCAGCGTCTCGTAGGTGCGGCCCTCGACGTCCATGGCGAAGCCGTCGATCAGGTCGAGGGCGTAACGCTCGGGGATGCCGCGCCCCAGCGCCACGGCCTGAAAGGCGGCGAAGACGGGATCCGTCGGCGTCTCGCCGGCCAGGGCGCTGCGGGTCTGGGCGTAGAGCGCGGCGAGACGCGCGGGCGCGTCGGCCACGGGGCTCATGCCGTGACCCAGGGTCTGGCCGTCGATGACGTCGTCGCAGTGCCGGCACCAGGCGTACAGCATCTCGGCGTCGGCGCGGGTCTGGGCGTCGAACAGGGCGGCGGCTGCCGCAAAACTCTTGCTGCCCTTCTGGATCGCTTCCCGGCTCTGGGCCTCGATGTCCTGGGCTTCGAGCGCGCTCATTCGGCGACCGGGGCCTGAGTGGCGAAGTCGTCGATCATCAGCCCCGCTGTGGCCTTGGCGCTGCCCACCACGCCCGGAATGCCCGCGCCCGGATGGGTGCCGGCGCCGACGAAATAGAGGTTGGGGATCACGTCGTCGCGGTTGTGGGTGCGGAAGAAGGCGCTCTGGGTCAGGATCGGCTCCAGCGAGAAGGCCGCGCCCTTCCAGGCGTTGAGATCCGTGACGAAGTCGTCGGGCGTGATGAAGCGGCTGGTGACCAGGTCGGCGGTCAGGCCCGGGATGTAGTGCTTTTCCAGATAGGCCAGGATGCGGTCTCGATACTTGGGGCCCTCGACCGACCAGTCGATGTCGGCCGTCTGCAGGTTGGGCACGGGCGACAGGGCGTAGAAGGTCGAGCAGCCTTCCGGCGCCATGGCCGGATCGCTGGCGGTCGGATGGTGGAGGTACAGCGAGAAGTCCTCGGCCAGGCCGTTCTTGCCGTAGATCTCGCCGATCAGCTCCCGATAGCGATTGCCGAAGCAGATGGTGTGGTGGCGGATCTCGGGGTGCTGGGTCTTGAGGCCGAAATAGACCACGAACAGCGACGGGCTCCAGCGCTTGCTCTCCAGCGCCTTGCCGACCTTCTGGCCGCGCGGCTCCTCGCGCAGCAGGTGGCGGTAGGTGTGCATGACGTCGGCGTTGGAGGCGACGGTGTCGAAGGCCTCGAACCCTTCCTTGGTGACCACGCCCGTCACCCGGCCCTCGCGCACGGCGATGCGCTCGACAGGGTGGGAGAGGCGCAGCTTGCCGCCCAGGTCCTCGAACAGCTTGGCCAGGGCCCGCACCAGGGCGTGGGTGCCGCCGCGCGGGAACCACACGCCGCCCCGGCGCTCGAGCGCGTGGATCAGGGCGTAGATCGACGAGGTGGCGAACGGGCTGCCGCCGACCAGCAGGCTGTGGAACGACAGGGCCTGGCGGACGTGGTCGTCCTTCACGAAGCCGGCGACCTTGTCATAGACGCTGCGCCAGGCCTGCAGCTTCATCAGCGACGGCGCGGCGGCGATCATGCTGCCGAAGTCGAGGAAGGGCACGGCGCCGAGCTCGACATAGCCCTTCTGGTACAGTTCCTCGGAATAGTCGTGAAAGCGGCGATAGCCCTCGACATCGGCCGGGTTGCGGGCGGCGATCTGGCGATCCAGGCCCTCCTGGTCGTTGACGTAGTCGAAGACGTCGCCGTCTTCCCACAGCAGGCGGTAGAAGGGATCGACCGGCAGCAGGTCGACATAGTCCTCGATGCGCTTGCCCGAGAGCTCGAACAGCTCCTTGAGGCAATCGGGATCGGTGACGACCGTGGGGCCGGCGTCGAAGGTGAAGCCTTCCTGCTCCCAGACATAAGCCCGCCCGCCCGGCTTCTCGCGGCCCTCGAAGAGGGTGACGTCGAAGCCCTGCGACTGCAGGCGCACCGCCAGCGACAGGCCGCCGAAGCCGGCGCCGATGACGGCCGCCTTGGGACGGGGCGGGACCGGGGCGTGGGCGTTCATGCGTCTTGTCCTCCGAACACGGAACTCTCGCTTATGCACTTCATGGCCGCCGGGATCGGCACCGGCGGCTTGCCGATCAGCACCCGCGCCTTGTCGCGCCAGGTCAGGCGCGCGGCATAGAAGCGTTGGATCAGCGGGACCGACAAGCGGTAGAACCGCTCCAGCACCCGATAGCGCTCTTCCGGCGCGCAGGCGCGGAACAGCATGCGGTTGAGCAGGCGCAGGAAGCGCCGCTTGCGCCAGGTCGCCTTGGAATGGGCCTCGACGCAGGCGCGGACGCTGGCGCTGGTGATGCGGGGCAGGGCGGCGATCTTGTCGGCCAGCCGGGCGGCGTCGGGCAGGGAATAGCCGGTGGTCGGCTGGAAGAGGGCGGCGCGCAGGCCGACTTCCGCCACCTGCGGCCGGGCTTCCTGCCAGTAGGCGTCGATGTCGCCGCCAAGGGCGATGGGCAGCACGCCGTGCTCCTCGCGCTCGACCGCCTCGATCGTCCAGCCCTGGCCGCGCGCGTAGTCGGCGATGGCGGCGCCCAGCAAAGCGCGGTCCAGGCCCGGACCGTCGCTGTAGCGGGTGTCTTCGATCAGCAGGCGATGGGCGTCCAGCGGCAGGACGTAGACGAAGCGGTAGCCGTCGGTCTGGGGCACCGTGGCGTCCATGATGATCGGCGCCGAAAGGCCGTGGGGCGCAGAAAGGCGCAGGTCCTGGCCGACGAACTTCTGCCAGCCCAACGCCAGGCGCTTGCTGCGCCGCGCGCCGCGTCCGTCGATCACCGCGCCCGCGACGATGCGGCGGCCGTCGGCCAGGGTCACCTGGTGCGGATTGACGTCGACCACGGCGACGCCGGTCCAGGCGTCGGCGCCGAGGACGCGGGTCGCCACCTCGTGCAGGCGCTTCGAGGTGATGGCGAGATAGGGCGTGGGCAGGCGGCGGCTGTGGGCGGGAAAGCGCACCTCGTAGCCGGTCCAGCGATGCACGATCAGCGGCCGCAGCCAGCCGCCGATGGCCGCGTCGACGTCGGTTTCGAAGTGGCACCAGGTGTGCTCGCCGCCGATGGTCGCCTCGCGCTCCAGCAACAGCACGCGCAGGCCCGGACGCAGCGCCTTGAGGCGCAGAGCGACCAGGCTGTTGGCCAGTCCGCCGCCCACCAGGACGACGTCGGCGCGAAGCGCGGCGGAAGCGGATTCCATCGTTCTGGCTCTAGCACGAAAGAACGACGCTCACGCCAGCGCTATGACGCAAACCTCGCGCCCGTTTGGGCGTTGCACGCCAGCGGGCGAGACGTTAGGGGAGCGCGCACAGGAGCGCCCCCATGACCCACGCCGCCGCCATCATCGACGGGAAGGCCTTCGCCGCCCGCCTGCGCCAGACCATCGCCGCCGAGGTCGCGGCCCTGAAGGCCGAGCACGGCCTGACGCCCGGCCTGGCCGTGGTGCTGGTGGGCGAGGATCCGGCCAGCCAGGTCTATGTGCGCAGCAAGGGCGAGCAGACCCTTGAAGCGGGCATGCACTCCGAGACCCATCGCCTGCCGGCCGAGACCAGCCAGGCCGAACTGCTGGCCCTGGTCGAGCGGCTGAACTCCGATCCGGCCGTGCACGGCGTCTTGGTGCAGTTCCCGGTGCCCGACCACATCAGCCAGGCCGCCGTGGTCGCCGCCATCTCGCCCGACAAGGACGTCGACGGCCTGACCGTGGCCAACGCCGGGCGCCTGGCCAGCGGCCTGCCGGCCCTGACGCCCTGCACGCCGACCGGCTGCATGATGCTGCTGCGCGACCAGCTGGGCGATCTGTCGGGTAAGCGCGCCGTGGTCATCGGTCGCTCGAACCTGATGGGCAAGCCGATGGCGCAACTGCTGCTGGCCGCCGACTGCACCGTCACCATCGCCCACTCGCGCACCAAGGACCTGCCGGCCGTCGTGCGCGAAGCCGACATCGTGGTGGCCGCCGTGGGCCGTCCGCAGATGGTCAAGGCCGATTGGGTCAAGCCCGGCGCGGTGGTCATCGACGTCGGCATCAACCGCATCCCCAAGGATGACGGCAAGACCCGGCTGGTGGGCGACGTGGCCTTCGACGAGGTCAAGGCCGTCGCCAGCGCCATCACCCCGGTGCCGGGCGGCGTCGGCCCCATGACCATCGCCTGCCTGCTGGCCAACACCGTCCTGGCCGCCAAGCGCCTGAACGGCATCGGCGAGTAATTCTCTTCCTCCCGTCATTCCCGCCCTTGTGGCGGGAAGCCCTGGTTCCGCTTTTACGTGAGGCGCCTGCGGCGTGCCAAGCACGCCGCCTCTACTACCTTTGCGGCTGATAGAGGGGTTCCCGCCACAAGGGCATGTGTTCACCGGAACCGACAACCACTTTCGGTCACGATCTAAGCCGTTGGCAACAGTCTCGCCTGGCTAGGGCACCGAGCGCTGGAACGCTAAAATAGATCGGCCTGCGCCGCGTGCGCCCGGCCGGGCGTCTCGGTGCCCACTATCGTAAGGCCAAGACGATCAGCAGCAGGCTTGATCAATTCCGTGACCTCATAGGAGAAGATGTCCGCTTCGCGAACACGCGCGAACTCTTCAAATTGCAAGTGGCCAAGTGATAGCTCCGCGAGATCACTGATAAAATGTACGCTCTTCTCTTGATCGTTTAGGGTGCCAAATTGAATTGAGTTCTTCAGGCTGGGGCCATATTCGGGTTCAACCAAGAAGCGGGATCCGGCGCGCCCCCGCAGAGAATTGTCCAACACAATCTGTGCAAATCCATCACGGCCGTAACGAGACAGGAGCTCCGTGCCGGCCTTTGAATTAGTGACAAGGTCTTTCCGCTTCGCGAGCGCCAACGCGAGCGCCTTTACACGAGCCGAACGGAAATCAACCCGTAACTCGTTCAACGGACGCACTGCCGGCCGATCTCGCAGAGTCCATTCGAACTTTCCCGTCGTGGCCAGGATAACGAGATCTGACAGAGCGTTCTGCGATTGGCGGGCGCTAGAGCCGAAGGCCTCAGTGTAGGTCGATAGCCAGAACCAGTCGATAAGGGCTGTGCCATCGGTATCAAGCGCAGAGATAGAGAGCGCCGCAACCATGCTGACGATCTGCATGCGGTAAGGAACCATTTCGGGTCGCGAAATGCCGAGTTCACCCTTCAAGAATTTCGCGCACCGCTCCAGAGCGGCGAAAACTTCGTCCAGGCATTGCGGATTCTTCTTAATTGCCGCGCTAACATCATCTGGGTTCGTAGTGTAAATGTCCGCTCCCAGCCTCAACTTTAGACAGCGCAGTACAACCTCTTGGTCAATGTGATCCCATTGTAATGGTGCAAGAACATCTTCTCGAAGCTCCCTGTCCCGCTTTAGGAGGTCGAAGCTTGAGGAGTAACTAAGTGCGTTGAGCATGTGGAGCTCGCTCATGTCGGCTCCACGACTATTTATGCGCTCAAAACTCTTTGTTACAACCTCCAAGCTCGCACTCTTTAGGGTAATAAGTGGGACCTTATACTGTCGAAAAGCTCCAGATACGGAATCGCTTGCTTCTAGTCGGGCGTCCTGTTCAGTGGGGATTTGTCGCTGAAAGCGAATGAGCTCTCGGCTATCGAGAACAATGTTGAGTGGCAGAAAGCGTGAGGGGTCTGTGGAGAAGGCGCTGTCAGCAATGTCAACCCGACGGATAAACCGATCCTGTTCCCGCACAGCATCTAGGTCAGCGTAGACCACGAAATCTTCGACGGCCTCGTCTTGGGTCGCGTCGTAGTCATTCCAAGAGTCTTGGGCGCGCATAGCGCCATACAAGGTTGAAACCCGTTGGATGCCATCCATCAGGTATCGGTTTTCACTTACCTCAGCAGGCGGGAACGGCAGCTTGTGTGGGCCGAGATGCTCGTAAAATCCGACGCGTTCGCCGTCCGATACCCATAGCATCAGCGCTCCAATGGGAAGCCCCTCATAGATGCTGTTGAGGAGGTCGCGCCGCTGCTCCCAGCGCCAAACCAGTGGCCGCTGAAAGCGCGGGATCAGGAGCTTTCCATTCGCTATGTCGTCGAGCACCGAGGTCATGAAGACGACCGTTGGGTCGGCGGAAAAGCGATCAACCATATGGCACTCTCAAGATTTCCATCAAAGCGCTTAGGCTTGGAGCTAACTCCTCCCCACTACCCTCGCGCTCAATTTGTTCGCGCAGCCTCGCCGTCCCCGGCGCACTGAACAACTCACTCAGTTTCTTATCAATTCCAGAGGCCAAGCGCGAGCTTACTCTCTGCGGAAGGCCGGCGTACAACGCCTGTTCCGCAGCCGACGGCGTGGCGCTGAAGCCCGACTTCATATGGAAGTAGTGTCGCTGCAGATCGGACATTTGATACAGAGCTTCGACAAGCGGACGCCGTTGAGTTCTGTGATTTCGGGTCCCCGCCCAATCGTATAGGGCCCCTTTCGGTAAGTAATTTTCAATTGCGCGGCGCTCAAGGCAGTGAAATGGTAAACCACTTGCCTGACAAGACGCGATCACGCGCTCCGCGTCGTTGCTTCTATTTCCTGGCGAAGACGCGTCACTATCAAACATAACCCAATGAGTGAGGCGCCTGTGATCCTTGATGGCCACCTGCTCATCCAGGACGGCTCTAAGTTCACCGATGCCGCCGGCGCCCCAAAATATCAGCTGATCGCTTCTCTCAAGCCATTCAAAATATTCTCTGCTTATTCCGCTCATCATTGATAGTAAAAATGCTCTATCGTATCGCCCGTTTTCGAGGACAATTCGAAATGGTGTATCAATTAGTCTTAAGGCGTCAGAGATGCTCAGCCTAGGGGGGCTGGCATCCCATTCGCTTTGACTGGCATGAACAAGTGACACTCGAAATATTCTATGGGTCGCACTTTGGCGAATTGCCCAATCAATCTGGAACAGCCAAGCGTCACGCCTTGCTTTGCTCAGCCCTCCGAGCCAGTCTTGATAGGATGGGTGTTCGTGATCGGTAACGTATATGAAGCACTTCCGGGAATTAGCTCTCTGAAGCAACCCGAGAAGATTTATGTCGTCCGAGACGTCACCAAAGTAAGATCCGTCTATGATGAAAATCATTTGGCGAGACGTAGCTCCGCAATGCGCCGCGCTTGCTCTAAGGTCTCTCTAAAGACACCCTCTGGCCAGCCCGCCGTGGGGTAACCGTCTTCATCAAATTCAATCCTCTGCATTGATGACCCCTCTTCCGAGGTGTCGATCCAATACACCAGCACTTGTTCCTTGCTAATTCGCCCCTCAAGGACGGCGATCTGCAATGCAAGCAAGAAGCTCTCGGAGTGCGTTTCGATTATGTGCTTGGCCGGTGAGCCGGCCGCGACGCAGTCGACAATAGCGTCGGCCAGCTTGGCTGAAGCATTTGGATGTAGGTGAAGCTCCGGCTGTTCAAATGCGAGGAGCGGCGCTGTCCCTAACAGCCCGCGCGCAGCCTGAAGACAGAGCGTTATGACCGGAATCGATTGAGCCACGCCTTCGCCGACGTCACGCACTGCCACAGAGGCGCCCGTGCCGGCCGGTTGCACGTTGAATGGAAACCACTCGCGCCCATGGATGATTTGGGCGTCGGTCGCCGCAAACGCCAGTTTGCAGCCGCAAGCTTTGCCTAACCAATCTGATACAGCTGACGAAACTCCGTCACTAGCAATAGCACTTGCTCTGAGCGCCTCCGCCGCGCCAGATCCATCATAACGGATACCGATGTTGTCGCCGGGCTCTAGGGTGAATAGGCGTGGCGGCTGAGCTCTGACAGCCGCGATCCAGTGCACCGAGCTGGCGAGTTCATTTAGTCGCGTGCGCAGTGTTGCTAGAACCGCGTCCGACGGGGCATCGCCCATCGGAACAGTGTCGATTCGCATGCCGTGGAAGTGCAGCTCTATTTCTAGTTTCTGGTCTCCACGTGAAATCTCGTAGATCGATTTCGCGGGATCGAGGCTAATACCAGAAATGCTGTGCCCCTCCGAAGATGCAGAGAAAGAAGAAACATACTCCCGTGTCGGCGACTGCTCCTGCTTTACTTGGACATCAAAGGTGCAGTCCGGCCAACTCAGGCGAAATTCCAAGGACTGGCTCGTCGACCCGCGATGCACGAGCTCTGAAAAATTTGCCCCCCGCAACGTGGGTGAAGAATAATCGATGATGGATGGTATGTGGCGGACATGCCTATGAAGAGATGATGCAGCAAGAAGTGGCAGCAATCGCAATACCGCGCTTTTACCAACACTATTTTTCCCAAACAGCAGGGTTATAGGGCGAATTTCGAGGGATGATTCATCCCGAAACGCTTTATAGTTACGGAAATGTATTTCTCTCAGGGCGCTCATCAGCGATCCTTGATTAAAGCATCACAGCTCAGCAGGCCGCAATCTCGCACAGCTTTCGACCGCATCGCCGAGCAACCGTGGCGCGATTGTCGCAGCTTGGCAATGGCGCGAACCATTCGCTCCGAGCGTCTAGCGGTGTGCGGCCCCACCTGAGACGCTAAGGTGTCGGCGGCTATTCGGTACGGGAGCGATGGCGAGAGCGATGGCCAGATAAAAGGAGCGCCGTCGGTCGGCTCTCATGTTGTTGTGGTCGTTGGGTTATTTGCGACGGCGCTTTCCCCGTCATGCCGTCGCATTTTCGAAAATGCCGAACTTTTTCAATGTCATTTCCGCCAGCGGCTAGCTGACAGCCGAACGACGATGGCTCGGCATATCGGCAATGACGACCTGCTGAGTTTCGGGCTCCCAAACATAGTAGATGCGAAGGCAGCGCTTCGGGTCTCGCGTTCCCGAGCTGTCCTTGATGTGCCAGTCAGCCGTCATACGGCGCCGTTGCCAGTCGAATTCAAACTCATCGTTCCCGCACCGTGAGTTCCTGACGCCGGCCTCGATCACGTAGTCGCGGAAATCGCCCGATGCCCCGTCAATTCGACCCTGCCGGTATTCGGTAGCGAGCCACAGAAGACAACGCGCCGCCAACCCGACGTCCTCGAACTCCGGATCCCGAACACCCCTTCGCGCGGCGGACGCCAAGGCCACCCGCCCAGCTAGGGCAACGTCGCACCAGCCAGCGAAGTCCGCCCAACTGGCTGGCAGTTCGATCTGTTCGGCGGGCGCGCCGAGCGCGCTGATCTGTTGGAGCAACTGGTCAATTCGATAGGCGGAAGCTCGTAGCTGCGCTTCGGCGTTGGCAGCTCGCTCCTCTGCCTCCTGGGTGCTTTCGCTAAAGAAGTCGAGCATGGCTTGGGTGTCAGCGACTTCGCCCTCCAGCGCTTCAATGCGGGCTCCGGCAGCCGCGAGCTGTTCACTATCGCTGGCCCCCTCGTCGCTAAGATGTATCTGGCGGGCACGAAGGCTCGCGTTGCGAATTCCAGTGAAGGAGAGAACTCGATGGCCAAGCCGGCTGCGGAAAATGCTCTCCCGCGCAGCAAGAATTCGCATCCATCGGAGGCTGCGAGCTTGATCTTCTCGGGTGTAAAGCTCCTCCGGCCTGGCAAGGCGATGCTCGAACGGACGGGCGTTCTCATTGAAGCCGGGCAGATAAGCGCGAGCCGCGCCGTTGAATACCGCGCGCGGTCTTTGAAACCGATCGCGGATGCGCCAGGTCAAAGCGTCTGGGACAATCGCCACGATTGCGATCCCGGCGGTCGCCCTCGCAAGCGCCGCGGCGTCCACGTTCGGGCCAGCCGCACCTTCCGCCACTGTGAGCACGAATACAGGCACGTCACGATCGGGCGAGGCCATGACATCTAGCAGGTGGGCCATCTCGCTCTCGCGCTCGATCCGCCATGGCTCAACTTCCATGTCGAGCCCTCCGCGACTCAGCCCCAGCGACGAAATCAGCTGAAGAACGAAGCCCGGCGCGTGCGGCTCGATATTGAGATCCTGCTCATTTGTGCTGGCCAGCAAGCGTGCGCTGAAATGGGCGGCTCGGCCGTCCAACCCGACGACGACCTCAGTCGTCCAGACGCGGCCTGGGACAAATTTGTCTGGATCGTCCGCGCGGATCGCCCAGATATCCGAGCTTTCGTATTGGATGCGAATGCCGGCACTGTTCCGCCCGCCGGCTAGGTACTCGAAGCTTTGGAATTGCCATGCTTCCTCTGGCAGCTTTCCCCCTGACCGGTTTTGGGCCCACTTGAGCACCTCCCGTCGCGCAAGATCAGCTGACGCGGACGAATCAGATCCGCCCAGGGTGCCAACGACACGCATAATCTCGTGCTCGCGAACGACACCGAGCCTGCTTGGCCGTTGAACGAAGGTCTTTGCTGCTTCCATGGTTCGCCCCCTAATGGGGACGTTACACAACTGTGACGCTTTAGGCAGGCGCAAAGCCTATCGACGCGTGTCGTGGAGGTGCCAAGCGGCCGTCAGCCCCTCAAGGGCGGCTACCGCCGTCGCCGGCGGCGATGGCCTAGCGGCCACCCTTGACCGCCTGCCGGTCGCCTGGCTGTGGCTCGGCATGCGGCTTAAGCCGCTTCAGGGAATGTTTTCCCTGGCTGTTCAGCCATGGCGCCAGAAATCCCGACTCTGCTTATGGCTGCTGACTCAGATGTGAATCGCGGCCCTCGGGTCCCGGCTTGCAACCTGCGCTCGAAACCGGAAACTGGCCTGGATGAAGCAGAGCCTTGACCATCTCCCCGCCGGCAAGCGCCGCGAACTGGAGTTCGTGGTCGACACCCTGCGCGCGGCGTTCGCCGGCGCCGTGGCGCACCGGACCATGCCGCGCTTCAGGAACGGCAAGCTGCTCAAGGTCATCCTGTTCGGCAGCTACGCCCGTGGCGACTGGGTGGAGGATCCGGTCGGCCGGTACTTCTCCGACTTCGACATCCTCGTCGTCGTCAACCACGAGGACCTCACCGACGTCCCGGAGTTCTGGACCAAGGCCGAGGAGGCGCTGGTTGACGCCCTGGCCTCAGGCCAACACCTTCGCACGCCCGTCAGCGTGATCTACCACGCCCTCGACGACGTGAACGAGCAGCTGACGCTCGGGAGGTACTTCTTCACAGACATCGTCCGCGACGGCGTGGTGCTGTTCGAAGAGCCCGGTCACCCCCTGGCCACGCCGGCGCCGCTGTCGGCAGCCCAGGCCCTTCAGGAGAGCCGGGACTATTACGAGGAATGGCTGACGAGCGCGGATCGCTTCTTCGCGAACGCCAAGGACAACGTGGCCAAGGACTGGAGCAAGGAAGCCGCGTTCCTCCTGCACCAGGCAGCCGAGCGCTACTATCACACGCTCTTCCTGGTCCTGACGCTCTACAGCCCCAAGACCCATAGCTTGAACCAACTGCGCAAGCTGGCCGAGGGCTTGGACCCGGCCCTGGCCCAGGTGTGGCCGGGGCAGAACAAGTTCGAACGCCGCTGCTACGAGCTGATCCGCGAGGCCTATGTGAAGGCCCGTTACTCGCGCCACTACCACATCACCGCCGAGCAACTGGCGTGGCTGGAAGAGCGGATCGGCGTGCTGCGGGAAATGGTCCGCGAGCGCTGCGAGAAGCGCTTGGCCGAACTCCAGAGCGCCGCCTAGCGCTTCAGGCGGACGCCGGCGCCGGCGGCGTCATCGGCCGAGACGAACACCACCCCGGCCTTCTCCAGCGTCGATTGCAGCTTGGCGAGGTTGGCGGCGAGAATGTCGCCCTTGCCGGTCTCGAACCGCAGGATGGTGGAGTCCGCGACCCCGGAGGTTTCCGCCAGCTTGCGGACGCTGAAGCCAACAGCCGCGCGGGCCATCCGGACTTGGGCGGGGACGAGCATTATACCACCGAGATTCAATCTATAGTGACTGAATTTCATTGACTTATTCAATGAATTTCGGTCGACTGTAGCTTCAACCCCATCGAACTCCACTGATTTGACGTCAGCTCGGATCGATCCCACGCGCCGGGAGCCACAGCCATGTCCACGAACAGCCGATCCTCCATCCCCCTTTCGCGCCGCGCCGTTCTGGGCGCGGCGTCCGCCGCCCCGGTGGCGGTTGGCGCGAAGGCCGCCGAGGCCAAGGCGATCGTCGAACGGTGCGGCCAATGGCTGGAGACCGACGCCGAGATCGACCGTCTGGCCCAGCGCTGGGCTGACCTCGGCCATGTGGCCAGCACCGAGCAGGAATATCTGGAGGCGAAACTTGCGCATCTGCATCAGGAGCAAGCACGCGGGCTCGAGCGCATCGCCGACACCAAGGCCCAGGACCTACGCGCCGTGGTCGGCAAGCTTGCTGTCGCCGCCAGCGCCACCCGAGAGGACGGCGAACCTGTCCACGACATCATCATGGATGCCTTGAGAGTCCTGGCACGCGAGGCTTCTGCGAAAATATAGTCAGAATATATTCGCTGTATATTCAGCTAAAATTCGCCAATCCTCGCTATCATGCGATTGTATTTGCTCAGCTTTTGAGGCATTATTACTGCGTTGATGTTGACCTGATCTAGCGCTGGATTGAGGTTGGTGGCTTTCCCTCGCGGAGCGGCCACCATGGTCGATAAGCACAGCAAGCTGACCCTCGTCCGCGCTAGCAACGACAACGACCCTGAGGCCGAGGCCCGGGTCCACGCCGTGGTCATGGACCTTGCCCGCCTCTTGGGCCGCCAGATCGCGCGAGAACTCTTCAACGGCGGCGCGGCCGCCAATGACAATGGCGCCTCGCGGGAGACCGGCGAGGACTGACAGGAAAGGCCCTTGGTCATGACCCGTGTCGCCCTCTATGCCCGCTACTCCGACGACAAGCAGTCTCCCCATTCGATCGACGACCAGTTCCGCATTTGCCGGATGCACGCCGACAAGCAGGCGTGGGAGGTCGTGGAGACCTATTCGGACGCGGGCATCTCCGGCTCTACGGTGATCCTGCGGCCGGGCGTCCAGGCACTGCTGCGCGACGCGCTGGCCGGGAAGTTCGACTTGGTGTTGGCCGAGGCTCTCGACCGGCTCAGCCGCGATCAGGAGGACATCGCCGGCGCCTACAAGCGCCTGCGCTTTGCAGGCGTGCCGATCGTCACCCTATCCGAGGGCGAGATCACCGAACTGCATGTCGGCCTCAAGGGCACGATGAACGCGCTGTTCCTCAAGGACCTCGCTGCCAAGACCCACCGGGGCATCCGGGGCCGCGTCGAGGCGGGCAAGGTCGGGTGTGGCAACGCCTATGGCTATCGGGTCGTGCGCGAGATCGACGCCGCTGGCCGCGTGACCACTGGGGAGCGGGAGATCGTGCCCGAGGAGGCCGAGGTGGTGCGGCGCATTTTCCGCGACTATGCCGCTGGCAAGAGCCCGCGCCGCATCGCCATCGAACTGAACGCCGAGGGCGTGCCGGCTCCTTGGGGCAGCAAGTGGTGCGACAGCTCCATCCGGGGCAACCGGGCCTTGGGCTCAGGGATCATCAACAACGAGTTCTATGTCGGTGAGATGGTCTGGAACCGTCGTCGGCGGATGAAGAACCCTGACACCGGCCGCGTGGAGCCTCGCTTCAATCCCGAGAACGAGTGGGTGCATGTGCAGGCCCCGCACCTGCGGATCATTGAGGATGGCCTGTGGCAGGCGGCTCGGCAGCGCCAGGACAGCCTGGTCCTCGTCTACGAGGACAACATGGCCAAGAGCCGCACGGCGGCGGCGTCGGCCAACCGCCGGCCCAAGACCCTACTGTCGGGCCTGCTGGTCTGCGGCGTGTGCGGGGGATCGGTCGCCAAGCGCGGCAACAACCGCTTCGGCTGCGTCAGCCATATCATGGGCAAGGGCTGCACCAACACCCGGACGATTGATCGCGACGTGCTCGAAGCCCGCGTCTTTGCTGGCCTCAAGGATGGGCTGGTGTCGCCTGACGCCATTGCCGAGGCGATGCGAGCTTTCATTGAAGAGACCAACCGGCTGAACCAGCATCGGCGGGCCTCGCGCGACGTTGACGTCCAGCGGTTGGAGAAGGCTCGCAAGGCCATCGCCGGGATCGTCGCGGCCATTGAGGACGGTGGGTATTCTCGGCCGCTTATGGAGCGGCTGAGGGTGCTGGAGGGCGAAGTCGAGACCTTGGAGGCCCAGATGGCCGAGGCGCCGGTGGATGTGCCTGACGTGCATCCCAATGTCGCCGACATCTATCGCAGGAAGGTCGAGCGGCTGGTCGAAGCCCTCGCACATCCCGAGGAGCACGATCAGGCCGCCCAGGCGCTACGGGCCGTGATCGACAAGATCGTCGTTACGCCTGGAGCCAAGCGCGGGGAGGTCCACGCCGTGTTGTCTGGCTACCTCGACACGGTGCTGGAGTGGGCCGCTGAGCGCGACGCTCCTCGGAGCGAGGCCGGCAAAGCCCCCTTCGCTGAGACTTTGTCGGTTCCGCGTGCCTCACGGGCGGGAATGACGGGAGTGGGGGTAAACGAAGAAAGCCGGGGCGCGAGCCCCGGCTTTCTTATCTTCGATGCTGGTCGCGACCGGTCAGCCGGCCAGATACTCGGCCACGCGGCCTTCCAGTTCCAGCGCCAGGGCGCGGCCCACGGGGTGCTCGTCGGTCTTGATGTCGTCGCGGACGCAGGCCTTGATCGCGTCGATATGGGCGTCGACCAGGAACATCGGGGCCGAAAGGCGGGTGGCCGGGTCGTCGATCAGCTTGCACAGCGAAGCGGCCAGGCGCGTGATCAGCGGGAATTCGTAGGTGGCGCCCAGGCCCTTCAGGTCGTGGGCGCGCAGGTAGAGGGTTTCGACGGTCTGGGCGTTGAGGCCGTCGGCGCGCACGCCCTGGCGGGCGGCTTCCAGCTTGACGATCTCGTCGTTGAGCCATTGGGCGAAATTGCCCGACAGGCTCTTGAGCGCGGCTTCGGCCTTGGCGATCGCGGCCATGTCGATACCGCCGCGTCCGCCCACCTTGAGCTTGAGCATGTTCGGCACCTGGATCACCTCAGCGGTGGGCTTGTTCATCGGGTCGCCTCCCCGTCGGCGTTACTTAGGGAACGGTCACACGACAGGCGTTAACAATGAGTGAGACGAAGGTTTCACTCCACAGGCCCGTGTCGGGTTTCCGACGTTCCCGGCTAGGCCGAGAACTGTTCTGTCAGTACGCGCTCCTCAAGACTGCGGCCCGCGTCGAACAACATCGACAGGGTCGAACCCCGGTCCTCGGAGATATGCACCTCGACGACGTCGCGGACCTCGTAGTTGTCGGCCACGGCGCTGACGGGTCTCTTATCGCATTCCAGGACCTCGAACGTCACCCTCGCGCTCTGCGGCAAAAGCGCGCCCCGCCACCTACGCGGGCGGAAGGCGCTGATCGGGGTCAGGGCCAGCACGCGGGCGTCCAGGGGAATGATCGGTCCGTGAGCCGACAGGTTGTAGGCCGTCGAGCCCGCCGGCGTGGCCACAAGGGCGCCGTCGCAGACCAGTTCGCTCATCCGCACCTTGCCGTCGATCGAGATGCGCAGCTTGGCCGTCTGGCGGGTCTGGCGCAGCATCGAGACCTCGTTGATCGCCAGCGCCCGGTGCTGGCGACGGCGCGAGTCGATGGCGACCATTGCGAGCGGGTGGATGACGGCGCGTTCGGCGGCGTTGATCCGCGCCAGCAGTTCGTCCTCGCTGTACTCGTTCATCAGGAAGCCGACCGAGCCGCGGTTCATGCCGTAGATCGGCTTCTGGTTCAGGATCGTCTCGTGCAGCATTTCCAGCATGAAGCCGTCGCCGCCGAGAGCGACGACGATCTGGGCGTCGTCACCGGCGTCGCCGTAGCGGGCGGCCAGGCGCTCGCGGGCCTCCTGGGCTTCGGGGCGGTCGCTGGCCTTGAAGGTCAGGCGAGTCGAGTACGGCTGGGCTTGGAACATGCCGCCCCAAGTGGCGGGATAGCCGCTTGCTTGTCAAACGGCGGTCTTGCTTGCTTCGTCAGGCGGCGCTGACGGCCTGGCGGAAAGCCATGGCGGCGATGTCGGGGCGGAACGGGCCGAAGGCGCCGCTGGCCCTGCGGGCGGCCTCCGCGCCGCCGCCAGGGCGTCCGCCGTTCAGCTGGCGCACGTGCTCGAGGATGGTCGGAAAGACACTGCGGTCGATGCCGACGGCCGAGCAGGCCAGGGCCAGCAGTTCGGGACGGTTGCTGTCGATGGCGCGGCGCACCTGGCGCACGTCGAAGCGGCCAAGGCGGGCCATGGCGAACACGAAAAGCGGCAGGCGGCCCTCGCGCAGCACCCGCAGCAGGTAGCCCGGGCGCAGCTGGCCGGCGGCGTCGAGCTTTTCGACCAGGGCCGCCTCCATCTCCTCGCGATCGGCCTCGTCCTCGACGGCGAGGGCCGCGGGGGCGGACGGCTGCAGGCCCAGGTGAGCGGCGTGGGTGGCCTCGTCGACGGCGGCCTGCATCCTGGCCGGATCCAGGTCGAAGCGGCCGGTGAGGGCCTCGCGCAGGGCGCGCCCGACCCACAGATAGAGCTGCTCGGCCAGCAGGGGCGACAGGCCCGGGTGGCGGGCCAGGGGCGAGCGCAGGGCCACGACCTCCTTGGCCTGGGCGACCAGGCGGCCCATGGCGTCCTGGTTGATCTCGGCGCTGGCGTTGCCGGCCAGGGCGGTCAGCACGGCCGGTTCGCTTTGGGAGAGGATGGCCTCGACCACCGGCGCGCGCAGGCCCGGCCGGCGGGCGACCTCGATCTGGTGCTCCAGCGTCGCCTGGACCAGCAGGCGGATCAGGTCGTGGTCCTGCAGCACCGGGCTGCGGGCGATGATCGGGCGGGCGATCTCGATCTCGTCGAGGGCCAGGATGTTGACCAGGGCCGACGGGGCCCAGGCCGCATCGGCCAGACGCTCGGCCAGGCGCTGGCGAATCTCGCGCTCGGCCTCGACCACAAGGGTCATGAAGATCGAATCGAGCAGGACCTGGATTTCGGGCGCGGCCGGCTTGCCTTGGGCCTCGCCCGTTTCGCAGAGGTCGACGATGCCGGCGAGCAGGCGTTCGCGGTCTTCCGGCTCGCGGCTGCGGGCCAGGGCAAGAAGCTCGGCGGTCTGTGCGGCTTGGCTCACGACCCTCCTCGGGCGCCAAACGGAACTGTGGCTACCTTGGTGTTCCCAGATGAAAACATGCTTAAACAGGTCAAGCCACGGAACCTGGAGACTAGCGGCGCTCTGTCGCAGGTGAATCCGGGGATGTGAAAGAGGAAACGCGTATGGGGCGAGCACTGATCCTGGCTCTGGACCAGGGAACGACCAGCACCCGGGCCATCCTGTTCGACCACGAGGGCCGGGCGGTGGCCGAAGCCGGACGCCCTCTGCGCCAGAGCTATCCCCATGACGGATGGGTCGAGCACGACGCCGAGGAGATCGCCGCCGCCTGCGTGGCGGTTATCCGCGAGGCGGTCGAAACCTCGGGCGCGGCGCTCGACGAGGTCGTCGCCCTGGGCATCACCAACCAGCGCGAGACGGTGGTGGTCTGGGACAAGGTCACGGGCCGCCCGATCCATCCGGCCATCGTCTGGCAGGACCGCCGCACGGCCGAGGCCTGCGAAAGGTTGCGCAAGGACGGCAAGGAGGCCCGGGTGACCGCCGTCACCGGCCTGCTGCTCGACCCCTATTTCTCCGCGACCAAGATCGCCTGGCTGCTCGACAACGTGCCCGGCGCCCGCGCCCGGGCCGAGGCGGGGCAGCTGCTGGCCGGCACGATGGATGCGTGGACGATCTGGAAGCTGACCGGCGGCGCGCGGCACGTGACCGACGCCACCAACGCCTCGCGCACCCTGCTGTTCGACATCGAGCGGCAGGACTGGTCGGACGAGATGCTGGCGCTGTTCGGCGTGCCGCGCTCGCTGCTGCCGCAGGTGCTCGACTGCGCCGCCGACTTCGGCGAGGTCGGCGCGTCGGTGCTGGGCCGGCCGTTGCCGATCCGCGGCGTGGCCGGCGACCAGCAGGCGGCGCTGATGGGGCAAGGCTGCATCCGCCCCGGCGAGATGAAGGCCACCTACGGCACCGGCTGCTTCATGCTGATCAACACCGGTGCCACCAGGGCCGTGTCGGCCTCCCGCTTGCTGACCACGGTGGCCGCTCGCGTGGATGGCCAGACGACCTACGCCCTTGAGGGCTCGATCTTCGTGGCCGGCGCGGCGATCCAGTGGCTGGGCGAGGGGCTGGGGATCACCGGCGGCCCGCGCGCGGCCGAGGCCCTGGCCCGGGCGGCCAAGGCCGACCATGGGGTCGTCGTCGTGCCGGCCTTCACCGGCCTGGGCGCGCCCTGGTGGGACGCCAAGGCGCGGGGCGCGATCTTCGGCCTGACCCGCGACGCCGGCCTGCCCGAGATCGCCGCGGCCACCTACGACGCCTGCGCCTTGCAGAGCCGCGACCTGATCGAGGCCATGCGCGCCGACGCGCCGGACGCCTTCGCCGGCGAGGCGCAGCTGAGGATCGACGGGGGCATGTCCAAGAGCGCCTGGTTCAGCCAGCGCCTGGCCGACCTGACCGGCCTGCCGGTGGCTCGCTCCAGCTACCAGGAGACCACGGCGCTGGGCGCGGCGCTGTTCGCGGGGCTGGGAGCAGGGCTCTACGACTCGCTGGAGGAGGCCGCCAAGGCGCGCCCCTCGGCCGAGGATCTTCGGCCCGCCATGCCCGTCCACGCCCGCGAGGCGGCTTACGCGCGCTGGCTGGACTGCGTGCCGCGCGTCCGCTCCTGATCCTCAAAATCGCGCGGCGCGCTGCGAAAGGCGTCTCGCCAACCTGGGCGGGCATTGCTATGACATCGCTGTCATAAGCAAGAACCACAAGGGAGGCCTCGACGTATGACCGCGACGCGCCGCACCGTCACGCTGGCTCTGGGAGCCGGCGCCGCACTCGCCGCCGGAGGCCTTTCCATGTCCGCCCAAGCCGCCGTCCAGACCCTGGGCTCCATCCGACGCCTGTCGCCTGCGCTCGACGCCGTGATCGCCGCCGACGCCAAGATCGAGAAGCTGGCCGACGGCTTCGTCTGGTCCGAAGGGCCGGTGTGGGTGAAGGACGGCCAGTACCTCGTCTTCTCCGACGTGCCGGCCAACGTCATGTACCGGTGGAGCCAGAAGGACGGCAAAAGCGTCTTCCTGCAGCCCTCGGGCTATGACGGCCCGCCGACCAAGATCTTCCGCGAGCCGGGCTCCAACGGCATGGCCCTGGACGCGCATGGGGACCTGCTGGTCTGCAATCACGGCTACCGGGCGATCACTAAGCTGGATCTGAAGACCAAGGCGCGCTCCGTGGTCGTCGATCGCTATCAGGGCAAGCGCTTCAACAGCCCCAACGACCTGGCGGTGGCCAAATCGGGCGCGATCTACTTCACCGATCCGCCTTACGGCCTGGAGGGGCTGGACGCCTCGCCGGTGAAGGAGCTCAGCTTCAATGGCGTCTATCTGCTGCGCGCCGACGGCTCGCTGGCGGTGGTCGACGACAAGCTGACCTTCCCCAACGGCGTGGCCCTGAGCCCCGACGAGAAGCGCCTCTATGTGGCGGTGTCCGATCCGAACGGGCCGGTGATCATGGCCTACGACCTGGGCGCCGACGGCCTGCCGACCTCGCGCAAGGTGTTCTTCGACGCCGCCGCCCTGCACAAGGCCGGCGGCCCGGGGCTTCCCGACGGCATGTGCCTGGACACCGAAGGGCGTCTCTACGCCACCGGGCCGGGCGGGGTGCTGGTGATCACCCCGGCGGGCGAGCTGATCGGCGTCATCGAGACCGGCGGCCCGATCGCCAACTGCGCCTTCGGCGAGGACGGCAGGACGCTGTTCCTGACCGCCGACAAGACCCTGGCGCGGGTGCGGCTGAAGACGACCGGACTGGTCTGGTAGCAAGACAAGGAGAGGCGAGGTGATGAACAAGCGCACGTTCATGCAGGCCGGCCTCGCCGCCGGCGCCATGGCCGCGACGGCTCCCGCGGCCGCGCTGGCCCAGGCAAAAGCCGAAGGCCGCAAGCTCGGCTACGCGATGCTGGGCCTGGGTTACTACGCCACCCAGATCATCATGCCGCGTTTCGCCGAGTGCGAGCACTCGAAGCTTACGGCCCTGGTCAGCGGGACGCCGGAGAAGCTCGCCAAGTACGGCGCCCAGTACGGGATCCCGGAAAAGAGCCGTTATTCCTACGAGACCTTCGATCGGATCATTGATGATCCGGCCGTCGACATCGTCTACGTGGTCACGCCCAACAGCCTGCACCGCACCTTCACCGAGCGGGCGGCCAAGGCGGGCAAGCACGTGATGTGCGAAAAGCCGATGGCGACCTCGGTCGCCGATTGCGAGGCGATGATCGCCGCCTGCAAGGCCGCCGGTCGCAAGCTCATGATCGGCTATCGCAGCCGCTTCGAGCCGCACAACCTGGACGCCATCGCCCTGGCGCGGGGCGGGGCGCTGGGGCCTGTGGCCACCATCGTCGCCGATCACGGCTGGACCGCCAGCGACCCGAACATGTGGCGGGTGAAGAAGGCGCTGTCGGGCGGCGGCAGCCTGATGGACATCGGCATCTACAGCCTCAACGCCGCCCGCTACCTGACCGGCGAGGAGCCGATCGCCGTCAACGCCATGGAGTCGACGGACCGCTCCAATCCGGTGTTCGCCGAGGTCGAGGACACCATCAATTTCCAGCTGCTGTTTCCCTCGGGGGCGACGGCGAACTGCGTCTCGACCTACAGCGCCAACTGCAACCGCTATCGGGTCTCGGGTCCCAAGGGCTGGGTCGAGATCGATCCGGCCACCAGCTACGGCGGCCAGGCCATGCGGGCCAATCTCGACGGCCAGGCAAGGCCCCGCACGCCGCCGCCAGTGAAGAAGAGCCAGTTCGCCGGCCAGCTGGATCACCTGTCGGAATGCATCCTCACCGGTCGCGATCCGATCGTGCCGGGCGAGGAGGGGCTGAAGGACCTGCGGATCATCGAAGCCATCTACCAGGCCGCCCGCGAAGGTCGGACGGTGAAGCTTTAGAGGCTTTGCGTCCTTCGAGGCTCGCCTGCGGCTCGCACCTCAGGATGAGGACGATAGTTGCTCTGATTTCCTCATCCTGAGGCGCCCGCGTAGCGGGCCTCGAAGGACGCACAACAACAACAGCAGAACGGAAACGCTATGACCCGCAGGTTCGCCCTCGTTCTTGCCGCCGCCCTGACCCTGCCCGCCCTGGCGCACGCCCAGCAGCGCGTGGCCCTGTGGCCGAACGGCGCGCCGGGCTTCGAGGCGCGCAAGGCCATCCCCGAGCAGTCGGCGGAGTACTGGGCCAAGTCTATCAACGATCCTTCGGTGACCGCGTATCTGCCGCCGGCCGGCAAAGCGACGGGCGCGGCGGTGATCGTGCTGCCGGGCGGTGGTCACAAGATGCTGGTCATCCATCCGGAAGGGACCGACGTCGCCAAGGTGCTGAACCCCATGGGCGTGGCGGTCTTCGTGCTGAAGTACCGCCTCAGCCAGGAAGAGGGCTCGCCCTACGCCATCGACCACGCCCGACAGGACGCGGTGCGGGCGGTGCGGCTCGTCCGTTCGCGCGCCGCCGAGTTCGGCGTGGACCCGAAGAAGATCGGCCTGATGGGCTTTTCCGGCGGCGGCGAGGTGGTCGATCTGGCGGTCTACGGCTCGACCGCCAAGGACCCCAAGGTCGACGCCGTCGACAAGGTCAGCGGCCGTCCCGACTTCCAGGTGCTGATCTATCCCGGCCCGGCTGGTATTCCCGGCAAGATCCCGGCCGATGCGCCGCCAGCCTTCATCCTGGCGGCCGATGATGACGAGTGCTGCTCGGCGCCGCCGGTGGAGCTGCTTTCGAAGTTCCGCGCCGCCAAGGTTCCGGTCGAGTTCCACCTGTTCCAGAGCGGCGGCCACGCCTTCAACATGGGATTCCGCACCGAGAAGGCCGCCATCAGGGCCTGGCCCGAGCGGTTGCGCGACTGGCTGGCCGACAACGGGTGGGCGACCAAGCGATAGCTCTATCCGCGGTCACCTCTCGGTAGTGACCTTGGCTGATAACTCCGGTTGTGAAGCACCGCGACGCTCGTTTTGTGCGAGGCGCGCGGCGCGCAGTTCAGGGAGTTCGTCGCATGGTTCTTTCGTTGCTTGGTCGTACGGTCCAGACGCCCGAAGCCTTTTCGGAGCGCTGCCGGCTGGTGCTCAGCCTGATCCCTTCGGGTCCGGAGTGGTTGGCCTGGGCGATACGCGACAGCAACGCCCACTTCGCCTTCGCAGACGAAGAGGGGCTTCTCGGCGCCGTGCCGGACCTGCATGACAGCGCTCTGATCCTGTTGCCGGCGCTGGGGCTGCAGGTGTGCTCGGCCAAGCTGGTCACGCTGGAGATCGACGCGCTGAAGGCGCTGGTGGCGGCCGAGCAGGCCGGTGGCGAAGAGGCGCTGGCCAAGGCGCGGGCTGTGCTGGTCGAGCACGGTTTGCTGACCCAGGCCGATCTGGCGGCTGGCCCGACTTTCCTGGCGACTCTCGGCGTCGGCGACGCGCCGGTGTTCCAGATCATGGACTATCCGGCGCATGTGGCCGTCCTCGCGCTGGCCGATGTGCTGAGCGGTGTGGACGCCGAGCTGGCCAGGGAAGCGGCCGCCTTCGCCCTGACCGTTTCCAGCACGCCGGCCGAGTTCGCCGACCACGTGGAAATCTACGTCGCGCTGGCTGGCGAGGGCGAGGCTCCGGCGGCCCGCGCCGCCAGGATCGCGGGCGTGGTGCGGGCGCTGAAGGGCAAGGTGTTCGGCTATCTGAGCACGCTGCTGATCAACGAGGCGCATATCGCCGGGATCGTGCGCCAGGCCATCGGCCAGCTGCTGACGCGGGGCCTCTTCCTGGGATTCACCCGCCTGTCGCTGGCCGTGCGCGAGGTGGTGGCGGTCGGTAAGCCGATGGCGCTCGAAGAGGTCGATGCGGCGGTGCGAGCCTGCATCGAACCCATCTCCGGCCTGCTCGCGGGCGGTCTCTTGAGGCTGCGCGAGGGCAAGCTGCGTCAGGACGGCGCCACCGAGTTCCCGATCGAGATTGGCGGGCGGCGTCTGGTGATCCTGCTGACGACCGGCGGCACGGTCAGCCTCGACCGGGCCAGGCTTGCGGCCTAGTCGGCCGCGTCCACGTAGGCCTTCACCCGCGCGAACAGCTCCTCGAACATCGGCGTCGTCAGGCGTCCGGTGTTCGTGTTGAGCCGCGAGCAGTGATAGCTGTTGAAGATGCGGTAGGGGCCGGCCTGGAACTCCGAGCCATGGCCGGGGATGCCGGCCGAGGCCTTCAGGCCCAGGGTCTTCAGCACATTGCGCCGCGAGACGTCGCCCAGGGTGACGATGGCCTTGAGGTTGGGGAACATGTCCAGCCGCGCCTTCAGGAATGGGCGGCAGGCGTTCTCCTCGCTGGTCTCGGGCTTGTTGCCGGGCGGGGCGCAGCGCACCGCGTTGGTCACCGCCGCGCCGACGAGCTGCAGGGAGTCGTCGATGCGCGCCTCGAACCTGCCGGTGGCGAAGCCGTACTTGATGAGCGTCTCGTAGAGCAGCGTGCCGGCATAGTCGCCGGTGAACGGCCGGCCGGTGCGGTTGGCGCCCTTGCGGCCGGGGGCCAGGCCCACGACCAGCAGGCGGGCGTCCTTGTCGCCGAACGACGGGGCCGGGCCGTTGAAGTAGTCCGGATAGAGCTCCTGGTTCTCACGGCGATAGGCCACCAGGCGCGGGCACAGCGGGCAGTCGCGCGGCGGTTCGGCCGGGGAGGGGACGACCTCGCCGGCGATGTTGGAATGCTGCATGGCGTCGGCTCGTTCTCAGTACTCGTCTTCGGCTTCGCGCTCGGCCGGGGTGCGTTGGTCGGTCGAGGCGTAGCGCTGCTGCGGCGCGCGTTGCGGGCGGCCGATGATGTTGCCCAGGTCGGCCAGGTCGACGAAGTTGTCGGCCTGCCGGCGCAGGTCGTCGCTGGTCATCGGCGGCTGGCTCTTCATCGTCGAGACGACGGTGACGCGGCGGCCCTTGCGCTGCACGGCCTCGACCAGGGCGCGGAAGTCGCCGTCGCCCGAGAACAGCAGCAGGTGATCGACCGTGTCGGCCATCTGCAGCATGTCGACCGCGATCTCGATGTCCATGTCGCCGCGCCAGCGCTTGCGGCCCTGGCTGTCGGTGTACTCGCGGGCCGGCTTGGTCACCAGGGTGAAGCCGTTGTAGTCGAGCCAGTCCACCAGCGGACGGATCGGCGAGTAGTCGTCGTTCTCGGCGATGGCGGTGTAGTAGTAGGCGCGCACGAGCAGGCCGCGCTTCTTGAACTCGTCGAGGAGCTTTCGATAGTCGATGTCGAAGCCCAGCGCCTTGGCGGCGGAATAGAGGTTGGCCCCGTCGATGAACAGCGCCAGCCGCTCGGTCGGATAGAAGGTCACGGGTCTAATTCCTTGAAAAATCGGCTGGATAAAAATGGTCGGGACGCGGCCGTGGTCGTCGCCCTCGGCTGTAATCTGCCCGGAGCCTACACGAGTCGCGATGCTCTGTTGGAAGCCGCCGTGGCGGCGCTGGCCGGCGAAGGGCTGGCGGTGGTCGCCCGTTCCGGCTGGTGGACGTCGGCCGCATGGCCAGATCCTTCGGGACCTGCCTATCTGAACGGCGTGGCGCTGGTGGAGACCGACCTTTCACCCGCCGAGGCGCTGGCGGCCCTGCACCGCGTCGAGGCCGCGTTCGGCCGCGCCCGGTCCGAGCGCAACGCCGCCCGCACGCTGGATCTCGACCTGATCGCCCACGGCCGCACGGTGATGGACGGAAACCTCGTCCTGCCCCATCCCCGCGCCCACGAGCGCCTGTTCGTCATGGGGCCCCTGGCGCAGATCGCTCCGGACTGGATCCATCCGGTGCTGGGCAAGAGCGCCGCACTGCTGGCCGCCGGCGCTGACGTGGGGGGCGACGCCCGTCCCGTCGGCTGATCTTCGGGAAATCTACGGCCGCGCTGGACTTTGCTTTTCGGAAAAGGCATACACGCCGCCTCGCGAAAGCTGGGTGACAACCGAAGCGGCGTTGCGTGACGCCGCACGGAGCCCTATTTTGAGAGACCTTACGGTCAGCCCGAGGAATTCATGGCCCGCGTCACCGTCGAAGATTGCGTCGAGAAGGTTCCGAACCGCTTCGCGCTCGTCCTGCTGTCGGCGCACCGCGCTCGCGGCATCTCGGCCGGTGCGGCCCTGATGGTCGATCGCGACAACGATAAGAACCCGGTCGTCGCCCTGCGCGAGATCGCTGACGACGTGATCGATCACGAGGGGCTCAAGGAGCACCTGATCACCACGCTGCAGCGCGTCGACGAGCACTCGGAAGCCGAGGAAGAGGCC
>PJUL01000180.1_pt1 | contig 54312 bp, 47 predicted proteins | sample 1512221 | NCBI WGS metagenome assembly PJUL01 (sample SAMN08177667, study PRJNA422409) | Feces metagenome, whole genome shotgun sequencing project.
AAATTGCGCAATGACGTCGTCGCCAGCCGGACCAGCCGGTCGAAGACGATTTCGAGCATCGGCAGACGCTCATAGCTGACCAGCGCCGAATTGATCAGCGCCTGCACGCCGCTCAGCTCGACATTGCCCGCCGCGCTGGCGTCAAAACCGAGAAGAGAGTCGATTTCGTCCTGATTGAGAACGCGGTCGGGCCCGCCATCCTCGCCATTGGCGCCACCTTCCAGCATCGCCGCCCATTCGGCGGCGGCGGCGGCATTGCGCTCTTCCTCTGTCATCTCGGACTCATCGGGCGCAGCGGCAGCGCTGGCAATATCGAGATTGCCGAGGCCCCAATCGTCGCTGAGTTTGTCCTGATCGCTGGGTCCAGCCATTACTGCACCAGAATTTCCTTGAAGAGCACGCTCTGCACATGGGCGGGATAAATGGCGATATTCACCCGGCGCAGCAGCTCTTCCTTGAGACGATAGACACCGGCCGAGCCTTCGAGGTCACTCTTGCGCAATTCGCGCATGTAAACCTGAAAGGCATCGATGACCTTGGGCAGGCGCGGCTGAATCTCATTCATCATCTGTTCATCAGCGACCTCCAGGGCGATGGTCAGCCGCATCACAGCCGCTTTGCCATCCTCGCTGTTGAGGTTCACCATCATCGGCGCCAGATTGAAAATGAACGTATCTTCGACGTGAATGGCGGCACTCTCGCCATGCCCGCCCGACCCCGCATCCTCGGGCGAAGAGCCCGCTGAAGACATGAAGAAAAACAGGCCGCCACCAGCGAGCAGCAATACGAGAACGGCAGCGCCAATGATAATGAAGAGCTTGGGAATGCCCTTCTTGGCCGGCGCTTCATTGTCGACTTCTGCTTCCGCAGCCATTGCCTATCCCACCAAACCCCAGCGATTCCGGTCATTACCGGACTTATGTCCAGCTAAGGGTGACTTGGTTAACGAATAGTTACTTTTGTCATTAACTCGGCAGTTTTTGCCGGGCAGATTTTACCCGCACAACAAGTAATATCTGCCGCTCGTTACGCGGATGAAATCCATAAGTATCTGATTTTATTAAAAAACCCGTCTTGGCATGGTTGATGCAAAGTAAACGGCGAGGCGTCCGGCTTGGGGAAGCAGGGCGTTTCGGGGAAAGACACGGGGATTGTCATGATCGGAAACGCGCAACTTATCGGCCTGTCACGGCAGATCGCCTTGCAGCGCCAGATGGATGTGGTGGCGCATAACGTCGCCAACATCAACACGACCGGTTTCAAGGCCGAACAGATCCTGTTCGAAGAATACACCATGCCGGTCGCCCGCGACAAAACCTTCCCCAATCTTGACCAGCCCCTCGCCTATGTGCAGGACTGGGCTACCATCCACGACATGTCCGGCGGCACCATCCTGCAGACCGGCAATGACCTCGACGTAGCCTTGAACGGCGATGGCTTCTTCGCCGTCCAGACCGCTGGCGGCGAGCGCTGGACCCGCGCCGGCTCCTTCCAGCTCAGCAATAATGGCACGCTGGTCGATCTCTCCGGCAATCCGGTTCTCGGCCTTGGCGGCCCCATCCAGTTCGGGCCCGACGAAGTCGGCATTGCCATTGCCAGCGACGGCACAATTTCCAGCAGCGCCGGCGTCAAGGGCCAGTTGCGTATCGTCGAATTCGCCAATCCGCAGGCGCTGACCCGCGAAGGCGAAAACCTCTTCGCTGGCGGCACGCCCGCAATCAATACCGGCACCGGCGTCATGCAGGGGCATGTCGAGCGCTCCAACGTTTCGGGCGTCTCTGAAATGGCCGAGCTGATCCGCGTGACCCGCGCATACGAATCCATCGCCTCGCTGACGCAGAAGCAGGACGAACTCCGTCGCACTGCCATCCAGCGTCTTGGCGACGCGAACGCCTGAACCTGAGGACCAAGCCATGAAAGCTCTCTATATTGCATCGACCGGCATGACCGCTCAGGAGCGCAATGTCGAAGTCATCTCCAACAATATCGCCAACATGCGCACCACTGGCTACAAGCGCCAGCGCGCCGAATTCCAGGACCTGCTTTATCAGCAGATCACCCGCGCCGGATCGCAGACCTCCAGCCAGGGCACCATGGTTCCCGCCGGGCTCGAAATCGGCTCGGGCGTGCGCACCGTTGCCACGCCCCGCGTCATGAGCCAGGGCTCGGTCAACATGACCGAGCGCGAGTTGGACGTTGCCATCAGAGGTGAAGGCTTCTTCACCATTCAATTGCCCGATGGCCGCACTGCCTATACCCGCGACGGTTCCTTCGAGCGCGATGCCGATGGCACCATGGTCAATTCCTCCGGCTATACGGTCAATCCCGGCATCACCATTCCCGGCGATGCACGCGGCGTCTCGATCTCGCCCGATGGCACGGTGGAGGCCTATATCGGCACCGACACCATGCCGACCCAGCTCGGCCAGCTCCAGCTTGCCCGCTTCGTCAATAAGTCGGGCCTCGAATCCATGGGCGACAACCTGTTTCTGGAAACCGCAGCCAGCGGCCCGGCACAGATCGGCGTTCCCAATGCCGACGGCACAGGCGACCTGCTCCAGAATTATCTGGAATTGGCCAACGTCAACTCGGTGACCGAAATCGCCGATCTGATCGCCGCCCAGCGCGCCTATGAAATGAATGCCCGTGTCATCTCTGGTGCCGACCAGATGATGCAGGCCACCAGTCAGCTTCGCTGATTAGGAGGACGACATGAAAATCTCTCGCCTTCTTCTCCCACTCCTGGCCTTTGCGCTTTCGAGCGGCACCAGCTTTGCCGCACCCGCTCTCAAGGCCGAAATCCTCGTCATCGCCCCGGTGGTTACGGTCGGCGACATGTTCGACGATGCAGGCGCGCTGGCCGAAAAGCCGCTCTTTCGCTCGCCCCTGCCCGGCACGACCGGCAATGTCGACCTCGCCGCGATCCGCACTGCAACGGCCCGTATCGGCCTCGATGCATTTGAGGCCAATGGCCTGAACCAGGTGCGAGTGTCGCGCGCCGCGGCCATTGTCGACCAGAACCTGCTCGCCGGCCTCATCGCCAACGACCTGCGCAGCCGCGGCATCCTCGCTGGCAACGCCAATGCCAATGTGGTTCTGGCCCGCGCTTTCGATCCGATCCGCGCCGAAGCCAGCGACAACCCGGCGCGTCTGGAGATGCTGCGCTATCTGCCCGGCAACGGCTCCTTCACCGCGCGCTTCATTGTCGATGGTGCGCCGCGCCCCGTAGACGTCAACGGCACAATCGAATTGACCATCGACGCGCCGCACCTGTCGGCAAACTTGCAGGCAGGCACGGTCTTGCAGCCCGATCATTTCGTCCTGCGCCCCATTCCGCTGCAACAGGCCGACGCGCAGGGCATTGCCCCGCTCGAACAATTGGTCGGCATGGCGCTCAATCGGCAGAGCCGCGAAGGCATGCTGATACGCGCCAGCGATGTGAGCGTGCCGCTGGCCGTCGCCAAAAATGACCTTGTGACCATCATTTACCGCCAGGGCCCGATGACGCTCACCGTGCGCGGCCAGGCCGTCACCGGCGCTGCCGAAGGTGCACCGCTTCAGGTTCTCAACCTCATCTCGCGGCGGGTCATCACCGCCCAGGCAATCGGGCCGGGTGCCGTGGAAGTCTCTTCCGCACCGCTGACCCTTGCCGGCCTCTAATTCGGGATCGTACGAAAATGAACATCGCAAAACTCGCCACCATCCTGACCCTCGCCGCTTCGCTCGCAGCCTGCAGCACCATGGATCGCCTCGCCAATGTCGGGCAGGCACCCGTGCTGACCGCCATCAGCGATCCAACCACCACCGCAGGCTATCAGCCGGTGCGCATGCCCATGCCAGAGCCGATTGCCGACACCTATCAGGCCAATTCGCTCTACCGCACCTCGGCCAAGGGCTTCTTCAAGGACGAGCGCGCCCATCGCATCGGCGATATCCTGACGGTTCTGGTGACCATCGACGATAGCGCCAAGATCAACAATCAGACCCAGCGCAACCGGTCCTCCACCAATTCGGCCGGCATGGGCGGTATTCTCGGCGCCGGCTTCTCTGCTATTGCGGGTGACGAAATCAGCCCCGCGACCGCCATCGACTTCAATTCGGGCATGCGTGATACCGGCACCGGTTCGGTGAACCGCGCCGAAGCGCTGGAAACCACCGTTGCCGCAGTCGTCACCCAGGTTCTGCCGAACGGCAATCTCGTCATCGAGGGCCGTCAGGAAGTGCGCGTCAATTTTGAAGTCCGCGACCTGATCGTATCCGGCATTGTCCGCCCCTCAGACATTCAGGCCAACAACACGGTCCAGTCCAGCAAGATTGCCGAAGCCCGCATTTCCTACGGTGGCCGTGGCCAGATCACCGATGTGCAGCAGTCCCGCTACGGCCAGCAGGTGATGGACGCCATCCTGCCCTTCTAAGCGTTTCCAGCAAAAGTAGCCCCGGTTTTGCGGTTCGGAAACGCGCAAAACCAAAGAAATCCCCCAAATCCGGCGCTGCCTTCCCCAAGGCATCGCCGCTCCCCGGCCAGGCGGCAGAAGTTGCCGGGCCATTCTGAAGGGTGCCGCATCCCCCAATGGCGGCCACCCTATCCCCAAGAGGCGCAGCTTCCCCGGCTGCGCCTTTCCCCATTTCAGGAACCCTTGTCGCCCACACGAATTGGTCCATTGCAAAAGCAAGGAGACCAGCATGAATATCGGAACGGCAATCGCGCTTGGTGTCGCTTTTGGCGCAGCGATCGGCCTGACCATGTTTGACAATATCGCCGTCGGCATGGGCTTCGGCATTTCGCTCGCCATCGCGTTTTATTTCGCCTTCAGCGAAGAATTTCGCAGCAAGTCAAAGGACAAGACAGATCCCGAGCCTTGATCGGGCGATGCCGCTATGGGAGAGATCAGGCTCTTATCCTAGGAGCCTTTTATGTCCTTTGCCAAACTCGACGATCTCGGCCGCAGACTGGAGGCGCTCGAACACGCGCTGTCCATCCTTGGCGCCGATGAAGCCACGCATATGGCCGTGGGCGGTGGCGAGAAGCGCGCTGAAGCCATGTCACAACTTGCGGGCATGTATCACGCGCAGGCCACGGCGCCCGAGATCAGCGACTGGATTGAAAAGGCCAAGTCGGAGGATTTGAGCGGCGATCAGCAGCTGGCCATTGCCGAATTCGAGCGCAATTACGTCAATGCCACCTGCCTGCCGACGGAATTTGTCCAGCGCCGCACGGCCGCCACCATGCGCTCGGAACAGCTTTGGCGCGATCTGCGCGCCAAGGGTGATTGGGATAGTTTCCTGCCCGCGCTTGAAGGCGTCGTCTCTTTGGTGCGCGAGGAAGCGGCCCTGCGCTCGGCTGCAACGGGCCTCGCATCTTATGATGCTCTGATGGACCAATATGATCCGGGCAACCGCACCGCCGATATCGATGTGGTCTTTGCCGATCTCAAAAGCTTCCTCAAGGACTTCGTGCCCACAGCTCTGGACCTGCAAGACGAACGCCTTACAAAGCGCCCCCGCCGAAGCCTGAACGCCCCCTACCCGATCGAAAAGCAGCGCGAGCTAGGTCTGGCCGCCATGCGACTGACCGGCTTTGACTTCACGCACGGCTCGCTGGCGGTATCGCACCATCCGTTTTGTGGCGGCGTGCCGAGCGATGTGCGGATGACCACGCGCTACCGCACCGACGAATTCCTCTCCTCACTGATGGGCGTGCTGCATGAAACCGGTCACGCGCTTTATGAGCAGGGCCTGCCCAAGGAATGGTCGCATTGGCCACTCGGCAAGGCGCGGGGCATGGGCATGCATGAAAGCCAGAGTCTTTTTGTCGAAATGCAGATCGCCCGCAGCCCCGATTTCTGGGAATATATGCTGCCGCTGGTGCATCAGCACCTCGGCGCCGATGCCGTGCCCGGCTGGGATGTCACCGACATCCTAGCCGAGGTGAATTTCGTCGAGCGCGGCTATATCCGCGTCGATGCCGATGAGGTCACCTACCCGCTTCACGTCATCCTGCGCTACGAACTGGAGCAGGAGCTTGTGTCCGGCAAGCTCGAAGCCAGCCAGATCCCTGAGGCCTGGGATGCCAAGATGACCGAATATCTGGGCATTTCGACCATTAATGACCCCAAGGATGGGCCGATGCAGGACGTGCACTGGCCCGGCGGCGCATTCGGCTACTTCCCCAGCTATACGCTGGGCGCGATGATCGCCGCCCAATTGGGCACCGCGATGGCCAGGGATATTCCCGATATGGGCGCGCAGATGCGGCAGGGCGATTTTTCTGCCATCAACCAATGGCGTGCCGACAAGGTATGGTCGCAGGCCTCGCGCTATTCGACACCGGACCTCATCACCCGCGCAACTGGCGAAAAACTCAATGCCGACCACTTCAAGGCCCATCTGACCAGGCGTTACGGGCGCTAGGATACGGAACCATGCGCTATGAGCGATTTGCTCCGGGACCTGAGATCGCCGATTATCTGGAGCATTTCTGGATTATAGAGGCCGATCTCGGCTCATCGCGGCGCGAGGAAATCCTCGTGCCGAACGGCCGCCCGACCTTGCTGGTAAACCTGGGCGATACCGGCTGGCGCAAGGATCCGCAATCTGGCGATACGCAGCCCAATTGCAGCGGGCTGACAGGTATCGGCACCAGACCCGTCATTATCGGACAAACGGGAAAAGTCCAGTTGATCGCGGCACAGCTCGCCCCTTTTGGCCCGCCGGCTTTCAACCTCCCATCTGCAATAGACCAGCACCTCGCGCTGAACGCCACGTTCGATGCGCTGTCCCAGGAGTGTCAACGTCTGGGGGCCTGCGAAGCTGCGGTCCGCCACTTGGAACAGGCAATGGTCGCAAGACTGTCGCCGTATCCGACGGAAAAGCTTCGAGGATTAGCCCAGACCTATGTCTTGCTCGATAGCGACCAGCCTGCGGATATCCAGGTCTGGGCAAAAACGGCAGGCATGAGCTACGACCAGTTCTACCGGCTCTTTAAATCTTTCGTCGGCATCTCGCCCAAGACTGCCTTGATGATCGCCCGCTATCAGGCCCATATCGGTTCGCTGCTGGCCGGGGAACGTGGTGGCGGACTGGCGCAACTTGCGCTCTTGCAGGGCTATTTCGACCAGGCTCACGCCAATCGGGATTTCAGACGATTTACCGGAATTTCGCCACGCAAGTTCCGACAAACGCTGAATGGCATCGCCAAAATGATGCATCAGCCACCGCAATCTCCAGATTTATCCAAGAACTGATCGAGCCGCATCGATAGCCTCTCAACGTAACAACAGGGAGACATTCCATGACCGGCATTGTCCATTTCGAAATCACGGCAGATGACGTCAACGCTGCGTCCGCATTTTACGTCCAGGCTCTGGGTCTTTCATCCAGCCCGTCCCCATTCCTCCCGGGATACATAATCCTGTCCGAACAGGCGCAGGCCGTCGGCGCTGTCATGGATCGCAAATATCAGTCGCAGCCGGTGATCATCTGGTTTGCCGTCGATGATCTGGACGCCGCACTTTCGAGGATTGAGGATGCAGGCGGAAAACAGGTTGGTGACATAAATACGATTCCAGGCGAAGGAAAAGTCGTCTATGCCAGCGCCCCAAACGATACCATTTTCGGCCTAAAGCAGATTGAAACCATTTAAAATCAATACGTTATAAAAATCCCTCACGCCCCGCCGGAATATGAACCGTTTCTGAATCACAACTTCAGGAGCGGTTCCAAATCACTCCCCTAGAACAGTCTCCATCAACGACGCGGTCGGAGGGACCGCAACCAACAGGAGACATCAAATGATCCGCACATTCATCATCACCACCGTTGCCGCCGCCGTCATCGCAGCATCCGCCGCGCCGGTCATGGCCAATTCGATCTTCATCGACCAATACGGGTTCGGCAATCAGGTCGGCGGTGGCCAGTCCGGTTGGAACAATACTTTCGGCACGTCGCAGACCGGCTGGTGGAACAATGCGATCAGCCAGCAGTTCGGTGTCAACAACACCTCGGCCATCGGCCAGCAGGGCAACAACAACCATGGCGATGTCTGGCAGAACGGCTGGAACAATGCCGGAGGCGTCGGCCAGTTCGGCGACAACCACACCACGGTGATCACTCAGGATGGCAATGGCAATATTGCCGCCGGTGTTCAGGTCGGCAATGGCTGCAATGCCAATGTGGTGCAGCACGGCTCGGGCAATGTCAGCGCCTTCGTGCAGGCCTGCCCATAACCAGCGCTGACCCGGGCCGGGTGAACCCGGCCCTCACTTTTCCCGAGAGGAGGAAAAGATGCTTCATTCCACTTTCAAGCTCGGCCTGGCCGCCATCCTCGCCCTTGGTGGCGCGGCAGTTGCAGCCAATGCCCATAGTGACGGCAAATCCGACACTCTCGCCTGCGGCGTGAACACCACCACCGAAGGCCGCATGATCTCCATCGAAGGCGTGCTGCAAAGTCCGGAGGCCATGACGGGCGAGTATCGTTTCGCGCTCAAAAGCTCCGGTCCATCCGGTTCGAGCAATATCAGCCAGGGCGGCGCCTTCTCGGCAACCGCCGACACGAGATTGTCTTTGGGCAAAGTCATGCTCAATGCCGGCTCTCAAACCGAGATCGACTTCACCATCACCAGCGGCGGCAAGAAATTCGATTGTTCTCAACAGCTTGCAACGCCGAGTTGAATCTCTTTACTGCACGCAAACATCTTGCCCCGCCCCTGTGCGGGGCTTTTTTCTGCCCGTGCCCAAATGGTGAATGCCACCTGAACGCCCCGCTCGCGCGCCGTTCAGAGCGACGATTCTACTCTCCAATCATGCGCTGGGACACACCAGCAACAGGGAACGCAAAAACCTTTTCGGAGAGAGACAAATGACCAAGGGCTTCACCAAAATCCTCGCCACCGCCATCACCGCCACAATGCTCGGCCTCGCCGCATCCCCCGCCATGGCGGGTGGCCAGATCGCCATCGGCTTTTCGCCGAGCGACCCGGATCAGGCACAGGCGCTCGGCACCGGCCTCAAGATTTTCTCGCTGTTCAAGGGTCTGTCATCGACGGGTGCCAATGCCTACCAGAACGGCTCGGGCAATGGCGCCGGTTTCAACCAGAACGGCTCGGGCAATCATGGGCTGATCTATCAGAACGGCAATGGCCATAACGGCACGATCAGCCAGAACGGCAACAACAATTCCTGCGGCCTGTTCCAGTTCGGTCAGGCAACCAATGCGCAATGTGTGCAGAACGGCAGCAATCAGGCTGGCATCACCACCGTCTTTGGCTTCTGATACCTGCTGCCAGACAAACAAAAGCCCGCATCGCTGCGGGCTTTTTATATTTTGTATGAGACGGTTTACTCGTCCCGATAAACCTTTTCGCGGCGCTCGTGCAATTCCTGCGCCTCAAGGCTGAGCGTCGCGGTCGGACGCGCATCGAGACGCGCAATACCGATCGGATCGCCGGTTTCCTCACAATAGCCATAAGTGCCGTCGTCGATACGCTTGAGCGCGGAATCGATCTTGGCAATCAGCTTGCGCTGCCGGTCGCGCGTGCGCAGTTCCAGCGAGCGGTCGCTTTCCGAGCTGGCCCGGTCGGCCATATCAGGATGGTTCTGGCTTTCTTCCTGAAGGTTTTCGAGTGTCAGCCTGCTTTCCCGCAGGATTTCATCCTTCCAGCCCAAAAGCTTGCCACGGAAGTATTCCCGCTGACGCGGGTTCATGAACGGCTCGTCCTCGGTGGGCCGATAGTCCGTAACGTCGATCGAAGACATGAGCAGACTCAACTCCAATACGCCCTTTGGCGGCCTATATAGGCGGGTCGTCTTCACTGGGCAAGCGCCCAATTTACGACTCATTAATACCCGCCCATCCGCTGCTTGGGGCGCATAGCCCACAAGTGACAACAAGTTGATGAAGGTCGTTCAGAATTCAGGGAAATGACCCAGCTTGGCCAGCTCGACGCGCACCCGCAATTCGATGTCGTCAAGGATAGCGTCCAGCCCCGGCTCGGCCTTCTCCCGCAGACTCCCCAATTGCCCGATAAGGCTCTCCAATTGCCCGGGCCCGACCTGCCCGATCAAGAGATCGGCCTTCAGGTCTTCGAGCATGTCGAGCAGATCAGCCCCGCGCTTGACCGCACGGCGGCGGCTCTCCCGGAAATCACCGACAGTCTGCAAAGCCAGGATAGCGTCCAGCCCTGTCATGGGCGCAACGGGCGCAGCACCGGCAACGCGCGACGCGCCCTGCTCGCCTGCCGGCACAAAGGCCGGACCATTGCCGGCACGGCCCGCGCCGGAGCGGCTGGCAACATTATTGGCGCGATTGGTGCCATCGATACGCAAAATGCGGACTCACTCGCCGGAAAAAGCCATGTCGGCAAAATCTGCCCACACCGGTTAACAAGGCGTTAATTGCCCCGGCAAGAATTGCTTACCCAACAATAGAGGCAACGAGCAAGACGTCGAGTGAGCACTATAAACCCATAAAAATCAAAGCACTACCGGCCTAACAGACATTTGGCACGCTTCTGGCATTACCCCTTGCGAAGGTCGCCCACACTCTTGGAGCGACATCAGCCGGGGAAGAAGATGCCAAACCGCCTGTTCCGCAAAATGATCGCCGCGACGCTCTGCGCCGCTCTGGTTCTCACGCCGATTTCCGGTGTGCAGGCCGCACCGGCGCGCATCAAGGACATTGTCGATATGGAAGGCATCCGCGAGAACCAGCTCGTGGGTTACGGTCTTGTTGTCGGCCTCAACGGCACCGGCGACAGCCTCAACAATTCGCCCTTCACCAAGCAATCGCTGCAATCCATGCTGGAACGGCTCGGCGTCAATACGCAGGGCGAAAACGTCCGCACCAAGAATGTCGCCGCCGTGATGGTGACAGCAAACCTGCCACCTTTCGCCACCCAGGGCTCGCGCATGGATGTGTCCGTCTCTGCACTCGGCGATTCCGGCAGCCTGCAAGGTGGCACCCTGCTGGTAACGCCGCTGCTCGGGGCCGATGGCGAAGTCTATGCCATCGCGCAGGGCTCGGTTTCCATCAATGGGTTCAAGGCTGAAGGCAATGCCGCAACGGTCATTTCCGGCGTGCCGACCACCGGTCGCATTTCTTCCGGCGCGCTGATCGAACGCGAAATCGACTTTCACCTCGGCTCGCAAAGCTCCCTGCGCCTGTCGCTGCGCAATCCGGACCTGACAACGGCGCGCCGCATCGCGCTGGCGGTAAACGACTTCATCGGCGCACCAACCGCCATTCCCGAAGATCCGGCCACTGTGCGCCTCACCCTGCCCCGCGGCTTTAACGGCAATATCGTCGACCTGCTGACCGACATCGAGCAATTGATCGTCCAGACCGACCAGACCGCCAAGATCGTTATCGACGAAAATTCCGGCATCATCGTCATGGGCAAGGATGTGCGGGTATCCGCCGTCGCCGTGGCGCAGTCCAATCTTACCGTCACCATCGCCGAAAATCCCGAAGTCGTTCAGCCCAATCCGCTGAGCGCGGGCCAAACCGCCGTCGAAGACAATACGACGCTCAACGTCAACCAATCCGACACTGCGCTCCAGCTCGTGCCCGAAACCGTGACGCTGCAGCAATTGGTAGATGGGCTCAATGCTCTGGGCATCTCGCCCCGCGACCTGATCGCCATTCTGCAGGCCATCAAGGTCACCGGCGCCCTGCAAGCCGAAATCGAGGTGCTGTGATGTCCGAAATCAACGCCACCAGCAGCGTCAATCCGCAGCAGATGCTGCGCATCCGCCAGCAGGCCGAAGAAATGGAAGGCGTGTTCCTCACCATGCTCACCAAGCAGATGTTCTCCGGCCTCAAGTCCGATGAGAATTTCGGTGGCGGGTTCGGTGAAGAAACCTGGCGCTCCATGCAGGCCGAAGAACTCGCCAACACCATCGCCAAAAGCGGCGGTGTCGGCATCGCAGATCAATTGATGGGCGAAATGATCGCCGCACAGGAGGCCGCAAACGCCTCCAGAACCATGATGTTTCCCGGTATTGGAGTATATGGAAAATGACCGCAGCCGCTCGCCTCGCCGCCCTTGATACCATGCCGGCCGAAGACCTCTGCGCCCATGCAGAAAGCGCGCTGACGGCGCTGGTCGATGTGATGAATCAGGAAACCACCCTGCTTCGCGCCGGTCATATGCGCGAAGCGGGCAAGCTGACGCCCGACAAGACGCGCATGGCGCAGGACTATGTGACGCTTGCCCGCGCCGTGCAGCGGCAGAATGCCCGGCTCGGCGAAGAAGCGCCCGCCGCTCTGGAACGATTGCGCCTGGGCCATGAAAGTCTCGCCACCCAGATGGCCGAAAACCTGCGCGTACTGGCGACGGCCAAGACCGTGACCGAGGATGTGCTGACCGATGTCGCCCGCATGGTCGGCCAGAAGGACCGCACACGCACCTATGGCAACGCTGGCAAACTTTCCTCTGATGCCAATGCTGCCGCGCGCGGCCTCGCCATCAATCGGGCGCTATAGCGCCTTTAGGGCGCCTCTCATTTGAATTAAATGCAGATGGCGGCGCTCACCTGTCGCAAAGACCTCCATGCCTAGCCTTTTTCCGAGTTTATGCATTCGGGGAGAAGGTCAATGGTACTCGCCCTTACCGTAGAGCCCATCTCGTCGGGCGCCACGCATCTGATGGATTTCCGCAATCGCCCAGCAATGGGCGAGCGCACTATTTTGCCTGATAGCACGGCCCGCACCCACCAGAGCCCGCAGCCGCGCAACGAACAGAAGCAGCAGGACCGGACGAAGGAGCAGGCCGCGACGCCACAGCCGCCGCGCAGCTCCTCCTCCAATTTCGCCGCAGCCATCATCGCCGGTTCGCTCCCGCCTGTGCCGCAGAGCATGGACGAATTGATCCGACGCATCGGCATCAGCGAAATCCCGCCGGAATCAGAGGCGCGGCTGAAAGACATTCTCGCCTAGTTAATACGCGATGAAGCCTCCGAAACGCTGATTGAGAAAAAGCCCCGCAATGCGGGGCTTTTTCTTTGGCGCAGCGCCATCGACAAAAGCGAATTTGCCTAAGTCTTAATCACCAAATTAACGCTTCTTTATAGCCTGCCGGAGCAAGTTGCCGTCCAGCCTCAGGAGAGGTGTCGTACATTGCGTAATCCTAGAAAAGGACTCCATAAATGAGTGATATCTCGCTCTCGAAGGCCGTTCGCACGAACCTGCTTTCCCTCCAGAACACCGCTTCCATGATGAACAAGACGCAGGAGCGTCTGGCCACTGGTAACAAGGTGAATTCTGCTCTCGACAATCCTTCCAATTTCTTCACCGCCTCCTCGCTGAACAGCCGCGCTGGCGACCTGAACGCGCTGCTCGACAACATGGCGTCCGGTATCAAGGTGATCGAAGCCGCAAATAACGGCCTCACCGCCCTGACGAAGAACCTGGAATCGATGCAGTCCACTCTGCGTCAGGCTCGCCAGGACAAGTCCTTCCAGACCAAGTCCTTCGAAGTCACCGAAAACTCCGTGATCAACCTTGCTGGTGGCCAGTTCGGCGATCTCAGCAAGTCCATCAGCCTGGCTGATGCCGTTCAGGCGGACGGCGTGAAGTCGCAGCTGACCACTCAGGCCACCACTGCCTATTTCGGCCCCGCTACCGCCACCGCGGATCAGGGCATTGGTGCGCGTTCGGTTGTGTCGAATGACACCACCGTCGCCAACTCGAACCCATTGGCAACCGGTGACAAGTTCACCATTGCTGGTGTCGAAGTTGAAGTCGGGGCAACTGCCACCAATGACGGTGCTGATGGTATTGCAGCAACTGCCCAGGCAGCGCTTGAAGCCAATGCGTCGACAAAGGGCAAGTACATTGTCACTGCTGATGGCACGAATGGCTTCACGGTCGAAACCATCGACCCGACTGCCGAAGCTGCCGAGATCAAGTTCGCTGCTGGCGAGGCCGCACAGAAAAACTCGATCACTTTCAACTATAGCGCGGTTCCAGACAGCGTCACCGTTGGTGGTCAGACCATCGACACCGGCGCAAGCTTTGAAGACTTCGTCGCTGGCCTCGAAAAGGGCCAGAAGGACGGCGGCTACACCGTTACCTCCGACAAGGCTTCCGGCGAGATCACCCTCACCGCATCCGAATACGGTGCGGCCGCTCCGGTCACCAGCATTCCTGCAGCATCAGCTGGCACGAAGCAGATCGATACTCTGACCTTCACGGCCGGCGCATCGGCAGCAGGTACTGTCACTGTTGGTGGTATTGAAATCGACATCGCCATTGGCGACGAAGATGCCGCGGCCGCTGCGGTGCGTAATTTCTTTGCCGATGCTGACAACCTCAGCGACCCCGACGTTGCCGCGTTCCTCGCCAATTATGACGTTGGTGGGACGGGTGCAAACGTGACATTTACCGCAAAGTCACCAGCAGCTAACGTCGCTGCCGTGGAAGTGACTACAGATGCGACAGACCTTGTCGGCGCTTCCACCAACACGACCCCCGGAGCCGCAGCAGTAGACGGCTTCACGGCACCGCCGGAGGTCGAGGGTGCTTACGTCACGACCGTTGCCGCACAGGCCGATCAGTTCTCCGTCTCCTATGATGGCAAGACTGCGAATATCTCCATCACCGGCGTCAAGGGCGGCGGCGTCGAGTCGAACGAAGTCGATGTCAGCAAGTGGCAGGCTGCAACCATTGCATCCGTGAATGCTCAGCTCGAAAAGGCTGGCGTCAAGGGCGTGGAAGCTTCCTTCGACGCTGATGGCAAGTTCTCGATCGTTGCCAAGGAAGCAGAAGCCAAGACCCTCGCCATTTCCGGTCGGGACTCGGTCGCTCTGTTCGGCGATAATGGCGTCAACACCGGTTCGGCTGAAGTTTCGGCTCTGAACTCCACCAAGACCGTTGATAAGTTCGTTGAACTGATCAACCGCGACAATGGTGGCAAGGTCCGCGCTTCCAACGACAACGGCAAGCTCCGCATCGAGAACCTCTCGACGCAGGGTCTGGATGTTGGCGTTGACAAGAACGGCAACAATGTTGTCACCAGCGAAAACATCGGTGGTAACAGCGTTCGTGACAACCTGCACAAGCAGTTCAACGAACTGCGCGATCAGCTCGACAAGCTGGCCGACGACGCCTCGTTCAACGGTATCAACCTGCTGCGCGGCGACAAGCTGACGATCACGTTCAACGAGAACGGCTCGTCCTCCATCAACATCCAGTCCAAGGACAAGTCTGACAATGCCCGTTCGATCAATGCATCGAACCTCGGCATCGACAGCCTGGTCGCCATCGACCTGGATAGCGATGAAGGCATCGACGCTTTCCTCGGCAAGCTCTCGTCGGCCCTGAGCGACATCCGTTCGCAGGCTTCGACCTTCGGCTCGAATCTGTCTTCGGTGCAGAACCGTCAGGACTTCACCAAGAACATGATCAACACGCTTGAAACTGGCGCCGCCAACCTCACGCTGGCTGACATGAACGCGGAAGCTGCCAACCTGCTGGCTCTCCAGACCCGTCAGTCCCTGTCGTCCTCGGCTCTGTCGATGGCTTCGCAGGCCGACCAGTCGGTGCTCCAACTGCTCCGTTAATCGGCGCACAAACACTCGAATCGGAAAGGCGGGCTTCGGCCCGCCTTTTTTCGTTCAAAGCCCCCTTCCCCGGACTTCCCGGCGACGAAAAGAGCCCTTCCCGGCACAAAAAGTGGCGTTTAACCGGCCATTAACAGACCTTTCCAAGGCGTTATCCGGTATAATTAACACCTCGTTAATATTTACCTTCGTAAACAATTCCTAACCAATGGTGGCAGTGAGAGTCGCCGGGATAAGGAAAAGGTCCATGTCCGATATTACTTTGTCGAAGGCCGTACGTACGAACCTGCTGTCGTTGCAGAACACCGCCGAAATGATGTCCAAAACGCAGGAACGTCTTGCAACGGGCAACAAGGTGAACTCAGCGCTGGACAATCCGACCAATTTCTTCACCGCTTCAGCTCTCAATAGCCGCGCGGGCGACCTCAACGCCCTGATGGACAACATGGCCAATGGCATCAAGACGCTGGAAGCAGCGGACAATGGCCTGGGCTCCATCACCAAGACGCTGGAATCGATGCAGTCGACCCTGCGTCAGGCGCGTCAGGACAAGTCGTTCCAGGTTGACACTTACGAGGTCAACAAGCTCAGCACGCTCAAGGTGGGCGGCGGTCGCTTCGGCGAGGAAACCGAAATCCGTCTTCAGGAACCGACCGGCGGCACCAAGGCTACGCTGACGGCAATTCCCGGCGTCGACTTCACCAATCCACCGGCGACGGCAGGCACGCTGGAAGGCGAAGGTCCGCGCACGCTGATCAAGAACGACGCGTCTATTGTCGCCGGCAGCAGGCTGCGCATCGACGGCAAGGAAATCAATCTCGCGGCTCCTGCCACAGCAAGCGCCGCTGATGTGGCTAGTGCCATTTCAGCCGCAATGACGGCCGCTGGCATCAACGTCGAACCGGCCGCCAATGCCGCCTATCGTGTGTCATCCGACCCCGCGACTGATCAAATCATTATCGAAGCAACCGACAAGACGGCAAATTCGCCATCTGTTGAGTTTGTCGCGGGCGTGACGACCGCCAAGCATGGCGAAACCTCGTTTATCTATAACAAGGATAATATCGGTTCGGTCACGGTCGGTAATCAGAACATTTCGACCGGCGGCGGCTCCTTCTCGGCCTTCGTGAAGTCCCTGCAGGAAAATCAGGAAGCTGGAAACTACACCGTTACCTTTGACGCCGTCACGCAGCGCATTACGCTGACAGCGGCCGAACAGGGTGGCGATCCCCCGGTCATCTCCGGTATCCGCGAGAACACGCTCGCAACCGGTGCTTCGCAGACCTTTGCGCTCAACAACGCTATTGGGGATCTCACCGGCGAGGTAATTTTCGGGGTTACCTTAGGCACTATCACCTCCGAGGCCGATGTTCTCGCCGAGCTGAACCACGCGACCACCGGCATGGCTGACCACGTGGCCAGCTTCGATGATGCGGGGAATCTGGTCATTACCAGCAAGACGCCGGGCGCTGCATCACCGGCTGTCAGCACAGCTCCTGCTGATATCGGCACAGAGCTAACGGCAGTCGTCGGCACCAATGTCGCAGGCACTGATCTCATCACCGACGGCATCGCCGTCACTCGCCTGCCAGGCGTCACCGGCACCTACACGACCGAAGTTGAAGCTGCATCTCACAAGTTCACCCTGACCTATGGCACCAAGTCTGCCGAGATCAACATTGTGGGCCGCGACGGCTCGCCGCATGAAGTGACCAATCAGCTCAGGCTGATCAACGATCAATTGCTGGCCGCTGGCCTGCATGACGTCGAGGCCTCTTTCGACAGCAATGATCAATTGATCTTCAGCGGCAAGACCGAAGAAAACAAAATGCTCGCCGTTGCAGGTGAGAACAGCACCATTTTCGGCACCGCGACCGTATCCATCGGCACGCCCGCGATTTCCGCTTACAAGTCGTCCAATCCGGTTGACCAGTTCGTGGAAGAGATCAATCGCAACCCCAATACCAACACCTACCTGCGCGCCTCCAACGACAATGGCAAGCTGCGCATCGAAAACCTGTCCACGCAGGATTTGAGCGTGGTGCTGGACAAGGATGGTGACGGCGTCGGCGCACCCACGAGCCATAAAATCAAGGGCAATGCGATCCGCGCCAGCCTGGCCAACGAGTTCAACGAAGCCAAGAACCAGCTCGATCGCTTCGCCGACGATGCGTCGTTCAACGGCATCAATCTGCTCCGCGGCGACAATCTACGCATCACCTTCAATGAATCGGGCAATTCCTTCATCGAAATCCAGGCCAAGGATGGCCAGGGCATTAGCGCCAACACGCTGGACATGCGCCAGCTCAATGCCATCGATCTGGACTCCGATGATGACATTGACGCTTTGCTGAACGAAGTGAAGCTTGCCCTGAGCAGCGTGCGCACACAGGCGTCCAAGTTCGGCTCGAACCTGTCGATCGTGCAGAACCGTCAGCAGTTCACCAAGCAGATGATCAATACGCTCGAAACCGGTGCTGCAAACCTCACGCTGGCTGACATGAACGAAGAAGCTGCAAACCTGCTGGCGCTACAGACCCGCCAGTCGCTGTCTTCGTCCTCCTTGTCGCTCGCCAGCCAGGCCGATCAGTCGGTTCTCCAGCTGCTGCAGTAAAGGTTTCGTTGAGGACAACACATCTGGGAAGGCGGGCTTTGTACCGCCTTCGTTGTCTTTGCCACGGCAGCGGTTTAAATCCTTTTGCATACTCAAGTGGTGGAGGCTGACTGAATGGCTCTCAAGGTGGAACTCAAGCCCGGCGAAAAGCTGCTCGTTGGCAATTGCATAATCACCAATTCGGATCAGCGGACGCGCCTCTATATCGATGGGCGCGCGCCGATCCTGCGTGAAAAAGACATCCTCACCACCGCAACCGCCGACACGCCTGCCAAGCGCATCTATCTGGCCGTGCAGCTCATGTATATCGAAGACGATATCAGCACGACGACGGATGAATTTTTTGATCTCGTGAAAGAGTTCATCGAGGCAGTCCCCTCATCTGCCGAGATAGTTAACCAAATCAACAACGAGATATTAACCGGGCAGCTTTATAAAGCGCTGAAGGCCTCTCAAAGGCTTATTGAATACGAACAGGAACTAATCTCCCATGCATCAGCAAGGCGCACTGGCTTACCAGAAGACGGCGAAGGTCGTTGAGTCTTCTCGTGAACGGGAATCCGCACTCCTCATGAGGGCAGCCGCCTCCTTGCAGAAAGTTAAGGATGATTGGCCCAATACCACCGCTGAGGAAATGAACGCAGCGCTGAATTTCAATCGCAAGCTGTGGACCATTTTCATGTCGTCCGTGACCAAGGAAACCAGCCCGCTCCCCACGGAAATTCGTCAGAACATCGCAAATCTCGGCCTGTTCGTAATGAACCAGACCCGCGAAATGGTGATGGAGCCCGAGGCGCGGAAACTGGACGTACTGGTTCGCCTGAACCGCCAGATCGCAGCCGGCCTGCGCGGCATGTAAGCCAAAAAATCATTGAATACCAAAGGCTCCGCATCGCGGGGCCTTTTTATTTGCCTCTTGATCAACATCTTGCAGCGCAAAGAAAAACACCCCCACGAGGCTAAGCCGTGAGGGTGTTGATCGTTAAGGCAATAGCGTCTCTGGTAGACGCCTAGAGATAGTTTACGAGGCTCAGCTTGCTGACCATGGCGGTGACCTGGTAGCTGGCTGCAAGCCGCGTTTGCAGGGCCATAATTTCCATGGCGACATCTTCCTTGCTCACCGTCTCGACATCGCTCAGCAGATTGTCGAGCTGCGTCTTGTAATTGGTGTGGCGCTGGCTCGCCGCATTCATGGACGACCACGCCAGCCCGATCTCCATGGTCACCAGCTCGATCGAACCGCGCTCGACATTGCGCGCTTCCGACAATTCAAGCTGCTGGCGGCGCGCCATGGCGTCAAAACGCAGCTTGGCCGGATTGAGATCGTCAGAATTGGGATCGGTGGCGTTGGTCACTTCGGGATAAGTATCGACCGTCATCGCAGCAAACGAGCGCATCATGCGCAGATAGCCGCTCTCATTGGCCTGCATGCCATAATTGACCCGGCCGGTTTCTTCCACCAGCGCACTGACAGACTGGCGGGGGCTGCCCTCGGCATCGGCAGCAGCCTCGGTCACCGAGCGCAGCATGGCCTTCTCGAAATTGGCGGATGTGTCGGCAATATTGCTGCCGATCGTGAACTGGCCCGGCCCCGCCTTGCCGGAAACGGCAGTAAGCGTGACCTCGCGCACACGATTGCTCGGCGCAGGCTCCTGAAGCGTCAGCGTAATCTTATCGCCGGGCTGCTCGGTGCCGTTGAAGGTCACCGACATGGAGGCCGGGCTGCCAGCGGCATAATTGGTCTGGGGGCTGGTTGCGCCGGCAGCGTGGCTGGTAACAGCGCCAACCAGCCTGAACCCATGTGCAGCCGAAACCGGCGACTTCTCAGTCAGCGAGATCGTGCTCGTCGGCACTGGCGGCGTGCCAAGCGCATCGTCATTCGAACTCCGTCCGATTTCCAGGCGACCCAGCCCGACAGCGGAAACAGAGGCCGTCTGGCCGGAATACCACATGATGGTGTCATTGGCATTGGCGACGCGCAGCGACGTTGCCGTAGCCGGATCGCCGCTGACACGCAGGACAGGCTCTCCGGCCGCGTTAAAGAAGTTTTCGGCAGCGGCAAAAGTTGAGGCTGCAGCCAATTCGCTGGGGGCGATCTGGTCTATCTTTGCCAGAAACGCATTCATGAAGTTCTCGGCGGTCTTGGCCACGGCCGCATCCGGATCGTCTTCATCGACGCCGATGACAAATTCGCCCACGGCCCCAGTGGCATTCTCTGCATCCATCGCCGTCAGCGTGATCTGGGTTTCGGTGCCGTCAGGCAGCGTAAAGCCCATGGTGATCGTGTGGCCGGGCTTGATCTGCTCGGCGGGCGGCGCGGCAAATGACACCGACACCTGATCGCCCTGCGTCCCACCGGCGGGCGAAGGCTGAGAGATTGTTACAGCGCCGCTTGTGGTGGACATGGTGGAGAGCTTGAAGCCGAATGGATGGACACCATCTTCGGCAATGCGCACGACATTGGTCGTCAGCACGTCCTGTTCCGCGCCAATACGGCCGCGTCCATCCGCACCCGCATCGGCGGCTTTGCGTTCGGTCAGAACCGTCTGGTAACCGGCGCGACCACCCGCACCGAACAGCAGCGTATCGGTATCGGGCAACGGCGCCTTGTCGGTCACCGAGCCGCCGAACAGGTAGCGTCCGCCAACGTCGGAGTTGAGCATGGTGACCATTTCGTCCAGCCGCGCACGCGATTGCGCGGCAATGGTGGCCATATTGATATTATTGGTGCCGTATTGGCCCATCTGCGCCGAATAGCGCGCCTCGCCCTCGATCTTGTCCATGCGGCTGAGGGTCTTGTCATAAAAGCTCAGGCGCAGCGAAACCTGATCGATGCTGGCATTATAACCGGCAATGGTGCTGAGCCGCGAGCGCACGGAAAGCGAAACCGGCAGATCGCGCCCCATATCGGCCAGCGTCTGTGCCTTGACCCCGGTGCCCAGCTGCATTTGCAGCGTGGCAAACTTGTCCTGCATTTTGGAGATAACCCCAAAACCGGTCTGAAGCGGAAACATCGACTTATTGACGATCATGATGCTTTACTTCCTCAGGTCGACGCAAACAATGTGTCGAGCAGTTCCTTGACGACGGCCACGATGCGGGCATTGGCGGCATAGGCGCTTTGCAGCTCGGTCAGCCGCGCCATCTCCTGGTCCATGTCGACGCCATATTCCGTTTCCATCTGGCTGGTGATGGTATCGAGCGTCAGCATGCGGTCGTCGCGCTGCGACAGCGCCGCGCCAATCGTGGTGCCCTGATAATTCAGCACCTGCCCGATCAGCTGCTCGATTGTGCCGGTAAGCGGGTGCCGATTGACATTGGCCGCAGGCGTGGTGCCGGACACAAAATTCATCGAATTGAGCTGCTTGAGCACGTAATCGGGGCGCGATGCATCGCCCAGTGTGTGGTCGACGTCGAATTGCACCAGCAGCCTGTTATCGGTCAGCACCGCCGGATTGATCGAGATGCGCGCTGCAAAACCAATGACCTGCGGCGGATCGGTATCGAGATTGCCGGTGAACGGCGCCCCGCCCTGATCCACGAACAGGGCCATGGCCAGCTCGCCCGTCTGCATGCCCGCAGCAGTGCCTCGGCTGGTCAGCCCGGTAATATCCCGATTGCCCGAGAGGCCATCATCGAGAACCTGCAATCGGCCCGCGCTCGGGCTGGTGATATTGAGGCCAGGCAGCTTGTTCTGCAACGTGGCCGCAGCCGCACTCGTATCCGACAGATCAACCGAGATGACACGCTGGCCGCTGGAATCGACGTAATCCTGCCCATTGGTGCTGTGCACAATGCGCACGCGCTGTTCAGCGCCATTGATCGTATAGGTCAGATAGACGTCATTGCCCGGCTGCAAATGCGAGACATCAGACACAAGTCCTGTACGGCCGCTTCCATCGCTGGCCGCAGCGCCGGGCGTCGTAATGGTCGAGAAGGATCTGGCAAGCGCACCGGCGATTTCGTCGAGCTGGTTCTGCGCCTCGACCAGGGTCTTGTCGCGCAATTCCACTAGCCCGGCCAGCTCGCCGCCCTGCAATACGCCCTGACGGATCAGGTCGATGGTAAGGCCGGACGGCGTCACCAATTGCAGCGTGCCCACGCGGGTGTCGGTGCTGTCCATGCTCGCCACGGCGCTGGGTGAAAGCGCGCCGGCCGAGGTGAACTTGAAAGTGCTTGCCCCGTTATCGATCAGGCCCACGCCCGAGCGCGTCATCAGCGCCACGGTGCCATTGGGACGATAATCGGCCTGCACGTCAATAATTCCGGCAATCCCGGCTACAAGACGGTCGCGCTGGTCAAGCAGCGCGGAGCGCGCCGTATCGGTCATGCCCAGATCGAGCATGCGATTGTTCACCTCGTTGAGGGACACCATCATCGCATTGATTTCGACCACATTATTGGTGATCTGGGCTTCGGTTTCCTGCCGCAGTTCCTGAACCATGCCCGAAAGCTGGTTCAGCCGCTGCGCCATCGCCTGCGCTTCAGCCACGGCATTGGCGCGGGCGGGATAATCGTCAGGGCTGGTGGCAAGGGCCTGCAACGAATTCTTGAAGCTGCCGAACATGGTGTCCAGCGACCCCGTCTGTCCCGGCTTGCCCAGAAAGCCCTGCAATTTGCTGAGATATTCGCCTTTGACCGCCGCCGAGGACGTGTCCGAGACCTGCCGGTTGTAATAGGTCTGCAGGCTCTGGTTGAAAGCGCGATTAATGCCGGTGGTGCGGGCATAGGAAGAATTTGCCGAATTGTAGTCGACAATATTCAGCGCCTGTTTGTGATAGCCCGGCGTACCCGCATTGGCCACGTTCCGGCTCAGGATCGTGATCGAATCCTGGCTGGTCCGCAGACCCGAAACAGCATTGGAAAGCGAGGAAATCAAACCCATCTAGACCGCCCTCAACCCAAGGAGGCTGGTTCGGAGCCCTGGCCCCGAACCGCGTGCTCAGTGATCGCTCTTAGCGAACCATGTTCAGGGCTTCCTGCAGCATCTCGTCAGCGGTCGAGACGATGCGGGTCGCTGCCGAATAGGCCTGCTGCGTAATGATGAGCTTGGTGAATTCATCCGAAATATCGGTATTGGAGGCTTCGAGCGCCCCACCCAGAATACCCGAGCCGGACAGATCGAAGATCGGCTCACCGGATTCGGAGGTGGTCTGGTACACACCGCCGTCGAGCCGCTTGAGCGAGTTGACGCCGTTGAACTGGGCAGTCACCACCTGCGCCATGTCGATACGCTCACCGTTGGAATAGGTGGCGACGACGCGGCCCGAGTCGGTAATGGCAACCGAGAGGAATTCACCAGCGCCATAGCCGTTCTGGTTGAGCCGCGACACCGAGACCGTACCGTTGACGTCAGCGAACTGGGAAATGCCATTGCTGTCGTGGCGCAGTTCGACATTGCCGATCTGAATGCCATTGACGGTCAGGTTGTTGATCATAACCGTCGGCGTACCATTGCCCACCAGCGAGCCATTGGGACCGAACTGATATGTCTCCCCGACATTGCGCCAGGCCGGTGCACCGCCCACAGCGTTCGCATCGGTCATGTAGAACAGGTTCCAGGTATCGGCCCCGCCTGCGGCGGCACTATCCACCTTTGCCCAGCGCAGCAGCACGTTGGCCGGAGCGCCATTTTCGGCATAAACCGTGATCGCGCCGCCTTCGATGGACTGGGCGATGAACTGATCTTCGTTGGCGGCAGTGATGTAGGACAAGGTGCCGGTCGCGGCGGTCATCGCGCCATTGACGCCGAGAGCCGCGCCGCCATTGCCCGAGATCGTTACGTCATAATGGTAATTGCCAGCGAAGTTCACTTCAACGCCGCCATTGGCGTAGGAGACCTGAACCTGAGAAGCGCCGGGACCGCCATTGGCCTGCAGATCAGTCTGGATATCAGACAACATGGCTGCCAGCGATTGGCCGGCATTGATCTTGGTCTGGCCGGCGCCCGCCGTAACAGTACCGTCAGTGTCGAACACGTAAGTGCGCGTGATGTTGCCGATAGCAATTGTCATCGTCTGGCCATTGGACACTGCCAGATCGGCAGGCATATTGGCCGCAGTCATGCTGCCTGCTGCAATATGCGGGAACGGACCAGCGGTGATGCCCATAATATCGCCGACCTGCGTTCCACCAAGGGCGCGGAAGGAGGCGAAGGACAGGGCGTTCGTGTTGGCCGCACCGCCGGAAATCTCGACCCTGCCATTACGCAGCTTGGCGGTCATCGTCGGATCGATGCCCTGCAACTGGGTCTGGATGCTTGCCAGCATTTGGTCAATGTCACCGCTGGCGTCGATCGTCCATTCGCCGGCAGATGCGGAAGAGACCGGAGCACCAAGAACGGTGTAATGACTGATCGTCAACTCGCCCGTCACGGCGTCATACGAAGCAGAGCTAAATGGGAATGCAGCCTCCGCCGCAGCCACGAGACCGGCAGCATCCGGCGTCTGCGCACCGAAATTGGCAGTAGTTCCGCCGATATCGAAAGTGCCAATCTCGTGCAACATTGCCAGATCGCTCTGGTTAATCCGCAGAGTTGTCAAGGTTGTGGTCGACGAGCCTGTTATCGGGCTTACCAATGGCTGGCCGGTGCCGCTGGTATCAAACCGCATATAGCGATCCACACCGCCGATGGACATGCGCATGAAGTCGCGGTCATTGACAACGCTGGATGCAGCAGCATTGCCAACATATTCACCACCCGTGGCGCGCGCAGGCACCATGGACGCAAAATCAGCGATAGCACTGCCATTCACGCGCGGAATGCTCGGCGAGCCCCCAACGTTGGAATACATCCAGGGCTTGAGCAATTCGCTATTGGGCATCGTCGAATTGTAGCTGGCCGGCTTGGGCATCTGCGGCAGGTTGGCCTGATAATTGACGGTGCGCGTCACATTGGCCGGCAGGAAGGCGTTGGAAAGGCGGATCACTTCCGGCACGGAGCCCGAGATGTTGCCGGTGGCCGGGTCGATGGGCAGACCCTTGAGATAATAGCCGGCACCGTTGACCAAGAGGCCGTCCTTGTCGATTTCAAAATCGCCGCGACGGGTAAAGTAGTTCGAGCCCGCAAAAACCGAATTGCCATCGGACTGGCCGACCTTGGGTTCCACAACGAAGAAACCGCCGGTGTTGAGCGCGATATAGGTCTCGTTGGCGTTGGTCTGGATATCGCCCTGCAGATTATTGGTGGCGCGGGACTGGGCCAGCACCGCACCCGGCACCTGCGATTTCAGCGGCGCATCGGGAATGAGATCGACAAAGCTCGTCTCCATCCGCTTGTAGCCAATGGTTTGCGAGTTGGCGATATTGCCCGAAATATTCTCCAGCGAATGTGCCTGCGCCCGAAGGCCGGTCACCGCGCTGGAAAGAGCCCCATAGATACCCATCTGTCACTCCGATTACCCAATTGCGCCCTGCCGGCGCTCTTCCCCCAATGCAATGCAAGGGCAATGCCAAGTGACTGACACATTGAATTCATTGATCTTTTATCGGAAATCCGGTGCAAATGCGGCCAGAAGGCGGCAGAAGAGTCCGGCCATACAGGCAGAATTTGCCGATTGCTTGCGAAGATGCTGTTGCTGATTTAAACGCAGCAGGGACAGCGGTGCTCAACACCCTGCCAGTGGAGTGATGTAAGACATGCTGTTTTCCAGCGTCGACGAGTTTGTGAAGGCCCCGCGCCGCGCCGTGACGGTGTTCGGCATGGCAGGCGTTGGCAAAACGCGCCTCTCCAACATGCTGCGCGAGAACCACTGGTTCCACTATTCCGCCGATTATCGTATCGGCACGCGCTATATGGGCGAATTCATCGTCGACAATTTCAAACGCGAAGCGATGAAGGTGCCGTTTCTGGCCCAGCTTCTGCGGACGGACTCGATCTATATCTCGTCCAATATCACCTTCGACAATCTCGACCCGCTCTCGACCTATCTTGGCACCCCCGGCGATCCCAATCGCGGGGGACTGCCACTGGCCGAATATCAGCGTCGGCAGGAACAGCATCGGATTGCCGAAATCGCCGCCCTTGGCGACCTGCCCTATTTCATTGATCGGGCCAAAACGCTCTACGGCTACAGCGATTTCATCGCCGACACCGGCGGCTCGCTGATCGAGGTCATCGACCACAACGATGCCGAAGACCCCGTGGTCAAGGCACTGACCAACCACACGGCGCTGATCTATATTCGTGGCACCGAAGAAAATGCCGTCGATCTGGTCAAGCGCTTCAAGAAATCGCCCAAGCCCATGTATTACCGTCCCGAATTTCTCATCGAGAAATGGGCCGAATATAAGCTGATCAACGGCATCCACGACGACAATGATGTCGACCCGGCCGGCTTCGGCGCTTGGGGCTTTGAGGCCCTGCTGCGCGACCGCCTGCCGCGCTATCAGGCTCTCGCCGACAATTTCGGCTATGTTGTGGAAGCCTCAGACCTTGCCATCGTTCGTGATGGCGACGAATTCGTCGATCTGGTGGCCGCCGCAATTGAGAAGCGAATGCGCTAGCGCGTCTTCCGGGGATTCCCGGAGCACGCGCCAGAGCTTGAATCGCTTTCTCATTGCACCCAGCTAAGAGGCTGTCATGCCTATTCGAATTCCCGATAACCTGCCTGCTCGAAAAACCCTCGAAGCCGAGGGCGTCTATGTCATGGATTCCAGCCGCGCCGCGCGGCAGGACATTCGTCCGCTTGAATTCGGCCTGCTCAACCTGATGCCGAACAAGGAGCGCACCGAAACCCAGTTTACGAGGCTGATCGGCGCCACCCCGCTGCAGATCAATCTCAGCCTCGTGCGCATCACCGAGCATCAGTCCAAGCACACGTCAGAAGAATATCTCAATTCCTTCTACCAGACCTGGGAAGAGGTAAAGGAACGCAAGTTCGACGGCTTCATCGTCACTGGCGCACCCATCGCCAACATTCCCTTTGAAGAGGTTCGCTACTGGCCGGAAATGCTCGAAATCATGGAGTGGACGCGCACCAATGTGCACCACACCATGTTCATCTGCTGGGGCGCGCAGGCGGCTTTGCACCATTTCCACAATGCGCGCCGCTATCGTATGGACAACAAGGCCTTTGGCGTCTTCCGCCACCAGATCGTCAAACCCGGCTCGCCTTGGCTAAGGGGCATTTCGGACAATCCGATGATCCCGGTTTCGCGTTATAACGACATCGACCGGCAAAGCATTGGCGACGATCTCGACGTGCTGATCGACAATCCCGAGCTTGGGCTCTGCATGCTTGAGCGCAAGGACGGGCGCGCGGTCTATTTCCTCAACCATCTGGAATATGACAACCGCTCGCTGGCCGACGAATATGAGCGCGACCGGGCAGCCGGTCTCGACACCTCACCCCCCGCCAATCTTTTCCCCAATGGCGACACCAGCCTTGAGCCGGAAAACCGCTGGCGCAGCCACGCCCATCTCCTGTTCCAGAACTGGATCAACGAGATCTACCAGACGACGCCTTACCGGCTGGACGAGATCGGGCTTTAGACGACCTTTCCATCTATCGTCACCACCGGGCTTGTCCCGGTGGTCCATATCTCCGCAACCATCCCATCCACCGCTCGTCACCCTCGGGCTTGACCCGAGGGCTCTTGCGATGGCGGAAACACCCTCGGGTCAAGCCCGAGGGTGACGATCTATGTTGGTGCACCAAGACCCGAGACAAACACGATTTGTCCCTCCCCCTTCTTCAGGGGGAGGTTAGGTGGGGGTCTTCAAATCCTGGCACCCCCGCCCCTTCCCAAACCGCCCCCCGCTCCCTACGTTGAAACAACGAACCGGGGACCAATCTTGCCGCAACCGCCAACCAATATCACCGACGAATTGGGCATAGCCCTGTCCAATCTCGCCGATAGCGCCACCGGCGTGTTCACCCCCACCCTGCGCCTTGGCGTCACCGGCCTTTCCCGCGCCGGAAAAACCATTTTCATCACCGCCCTGGTCCACAATCTTCTCACGCAGGGCCGCTTGCCCGGCTTTGCTCCCCTCGCCGATGGCCGCTTCATCGGCGCAAAACTGGCCGAATATCCGGACGCGACAATTCCGCGCTTTGCCTATGAGCAGCACCTTGCCGCGCTCACCGCCAGTTCGCCAACCTGGCCGGATGGCACGCGCCGCATTTCCCAGCTCCGCATCGTCCTCAAATATCAGTCGGCGAAGTGGTGGTCCGGCATGACCGGCCCGGCAACGATCAATCTCGATATTGTCGATTATCCCGGCGAATGGCTGCTTGATCTGCCCCTGCTCGGCCTCTCCTTTGCCGAGTGGAGCGCCGAGGCCTTGGACCGCGCCCGCCTGCCCGGGCATGAAGACGAGGCCGGAGAGTTTTTGCGCGAACTCGACAGCACCGACATCTCCAAGGCCGCCAACGATTCCGACGCCGAGCGGCTGGCCATGGCATTCACGACCTATCTCCGCCGCTCCCGCGAACATGGCGCACTTTCGACACTCCCGCCCGGCCGGTTCCTGCTGCCCGGCGATCTCGAAGGCTCGCCCGCCCTCACCTTTGCCCCCCTGCCTCGCCCGCCTGCCGCGCAGCGCAACTCCAGCCTCTACGCAATGCTGGAGAACCGCTATGAGGCCTATAAGGCGCAGGTGGTGCGGCCCTTCTTCCGCGACCACTTCGCCCGGCTGGATCGACAGGTGGTGCTGGTGGATACGCTGCGCGCGCTCAATGCAGGTCCCGCCGCCGTCAGCGATCTTGAAACCGCGCTGACCGCCGTGCTCGCCTGCTTCCGGCAGGGCGAGGCCAATCCGCTGCTGCGCCCCTTCTCCCGCCGCATCGATCGCATTCTCTTTGCCGCCACCAAGGCCGACCATGTGCATCACACCAGCCATGACCGGCTGGAAGCCATCCTCAACCGCCTTGTGGCCAGCGCCTCCAAACGCGCCCGCTTTGCCGGAGCAGAAACCCGCTCCATCGCCATGGCCGGCATTCGCGCGACCAGCGAAGGCACGATCCGGGAGAACGGCGAAACCCTGCCCACCCTGATCGGTACGCCGCTGGCGGGCGAGGTTCTCGATGGCACCACTTATGACGGCAAAACCGAAATCGCTCTATTTCCCGGTGACTTGCCGGAGCGTCCGGATTCATTGTTCGAGAACGGCAACCCGGTCGCGCTGAATTTCCTGCGCTTCACCCCACCCCAGCGATTGGAGCGCAATGCAGCGGGCGACCCCGTCCTGCCTCATATCCGCCTAGACCGGGCGCTGGATTATCTCATCGGAGACTGGATGGCATGAAGCGGCCCGTCGCCCACACAATCTCCCGCCCCGATGATGCCAATGCGGTAACGCGCGCACCGCGCGCTTTCACTCCAGAGCGCGCAGAGATCGTCGAAACCACTTTCGATCCCGAACGCGATCCTGAACTGGTGACACCACCGCCCCGCCGCATGGGCTGGATCGGCAAGCTGGCATGGACCACTGGCGGCATTCTCGTCTCCGCCGGTCTGGGCCTCGCCGCCGAAAGATTGATCCGCGATCTCTTCGCCAGTAACGAATATCTCGGCTATATTGGCCTGGGCGTGCTCGGGGCGTTCATAATCGCACTCCTGGCCCTGATCCTGCGCGAAGTTCTGGCGCTCCGCCGCCTCCGCGTTCTCGACGCCCTCAAGGCCGACGCCGCCCGCGCCGTAACCGATAATGACCGCAAACGCGCCGGTTCCGTCGTCGATCACCTCAATGGCGTCTACGCCAATCGGCCCGATCTCGCCCGTGCCCGCGAAACCATAAACACCAATGTTTCCAACCTCTTCGACGGAAACGAAGTCATACACTTGGCCGAACGAAGCCTCATGGCCCCGCTGGACGCCCGCGCCAAGGCACTGACCGCCGCTTCCGCCCGCCGCGTCGCGCTGGTTACCGCCGTATCCCCCCGCGCCCTCATCGACATCGCCTTCGTCATCTACGAGAGCATCCGTCTCGCCGGCGCCATCGCCGCGCTATATGGCGCAAGACCGGGCTTTTTCGGCTTTATTCGCCTGTCTGGCGCGGTCCTCGCCCATCTCGCCGTCACGGGCGGTCTTGTACTCACCGATGGCGTGGTAGAGCAGCTTGTGGGGCAAGGGCTGGCGGCGAAACTCTCGGCACGGCTCGGCGAAGGCGTAGTCAACGGATTGATGACCGTGCGCGTCGGCATCGCGGCAATGCGTGTTGTCAGGCCCCTACCCTTCGAAATCCTGCCCCAACCCATGGTGCGGGATTTCATTCCCGAGCTGGTGAAGGTCACGCAAGATGCGGGAAAGAGCACCCCAGCCTCGCAATGAGGCTCCCTCTATCCCCGCCTACCGTTTGTCACCCTCGGGCTTGACCCGAGGGTGACGAGCTGTGACAGGGGGGCTACAGCGCTCAATCCTTCGCCGCACTCGGCGCCAGCGTCAATTGCAGCCCATCCAGCGCATCCGAGCACAGAATCTGGCAGCTCAGCCGCGAGTTCGATTTCACATCACCCACGCTGTCGAGCATGTCTTCTTCATCATCGCTGGGCGCACCGACGGCATCGAGCCAGTCAGAATCCACATAGCAATGGCAGGTGGCGCAACTCAGCGCGCCACCACATTCAGCCTTGATGTTGAGCCCCCAGTCCCGGATGACCTCCATCACGCGCCAGCCTTCGAGCCCTTCGAGCTCGTGCACCTCGCCTGTCTGGTCCGTAACGATGATCTTCATGAGAAGCGCTCCTCAACAGCGCGATGGGGATAGCGGGCAATGGGCAGGCCCGCAAGACTTTCAGCGTTCACCACTTGTCATCCCGGCGAAGGCCGGGATCCATCTCCATATCTCAGGATAGGCCCCGGCCTTCGCCGGGGTGACAGTCAGCACGTGAGAAAGACTTACGCCACACCCAACTTCTTCTGCAGCTTGGTGCTCGACGTTGTGTACTGGAAAACCACGCGCTCGCCCGGCGACACAATCGCCTTGGCGGCCTGCGCCATCAGTGCGGCTTCGTGGAAACCCGACAGGATCAGCTTGAGCTTGCCCGGATAGTAATTGATGTCGCCGATGGCAAAGATGCCGGGCACCGAAGTCTCGAACTTTTCGGTATCGACCACGATGGTGTTGTCATTGAGCTCAAGGCCCCAATCCGCCACCGGACCAAGCTTCATGGTGAGACCGAAGAAGGGAAGCAGGCGCGTCGCCGGAATGGAGAGATCACCCGCATCGGTGGTCAGGTGCACATGGTTGATCTGCCCATTCTCACCATCGAGCTTGGCAATCTGGCCGAGCTGGAAATTGACCTTACCCTCGGCCACCAGTTCCTTCATCTTGTTGACCGAGGCCGGAGCTGCCTTGAAGGCATCACGGCGATGCACCAGCGTCAGCGTGCGCGCAACCGATTCCAGCGCCAGCGTCCAGTCCAGAGCCGAGTCGCCGCCCCCGACAATGACCACGTCCTGGCCGCGGAAGTCTTCCATTTTACGGACGGCATAGAACACCGACTTGTTCTCGAACTGCTCGATATCGGCAACCGGGGGACGCTTGGGCTGGAACGAACCGCCACCGGCCGCAATCACCACCACCTTGGCGTAGAAGGTCTCGTCGGCATCGGTCTGCAGCTTGAACGAGCCATCTTCAAGCTTCTCAATCGAATTGACCATGCGCGAGAAGTGGAATTCCGGCGAGAATGGCGCGATCTGCGCCATGAGATTGTCGGTCAGCTGCTGGCCGGTAACCACGGGAAAGCCGGGAATGTCGTAGATGGGCTTTTCAGGATAGAGTTCCGCGCACTGGCCGCCGGGGCGGTCCAGAATGTCGATGAAATGACATTTGATGTCGAGCAGCCCGAGTTCGAAGGCCGCAAACAGCCCGCAGGGGCCTGCGCCAATGACGACGACATCAGTGGTGATCTCAGTGCTCATTTTTCAAAGTCCATTCGACACCGGAACCGCTCTGGTTCCGGACTTGGTCCCATCGGGGCGCCGTGCCCCGCTTTTCTGGATGGGAACCGCCGCTGTCACCAGCGGCCCCGGCTTGTGCCATTAAAGGCGACTAACGAAATCCACTTATCTCACGATACGCGGCGAAGGAAGGGGCGAGTGCCCAGAGGTATCTCGGTAACGCCCACAGGCTGATAAAAAACGGCCACTTCGGGTAAGCGGTTCTCGATCAGTGCCTGCCGGGTCGGTTCATGAACGACCACGAGAGCATTGAAGCCACAGCGGCGCATATGCGGAATCTGATCCTGCAAAACATCGCCTACTGCCCCGACTTCACCGGCATATTTCAGCCGCTCCACCAGCAGGCGCGCCGTGGAATAACCGCGCCCATCCGAAAATGAAGGGAACGCGATGGAGATGGAGGCAAAGCGCGCCAGATCGTCGGCCACATCCTCAATCTTTTCACCCGGCGCGACCAAAAGTCCCAGCGGGTGCGGATTGGCCAGAAACTCTGCGCGATTGGCAAGAAAGACCGGCAGCGGCACATGCACATAGCGCGCTTCGGACGGATTGGCGCCCTCTTCCCAATCCTTGAAAGGATCAGCGATGAACGCGCCGTCTTTCCAGAGCGTGTGGCGGTTTGCGGCTTTCATCGGATTGGCGATCGCTCCACTGAAATCATAATGGATGCCGCATTCCTTCTTGTTGAGGCCGCGCCACCGTCCCGCGCGCGGGTCTTCGCCCTCGGCAACAATCGAGGTGCAAGGCGCGCAGCCAATGGACTTGTAGCCTTTGGCATAGAGCGGATGCTCGGGCAAGTTATGCTTCTGGCGATAGGCAATGACGTCAGCATCGGAGAAATAGGCCAGCGGATTGACCTTGATGCGGTCATCGCTGGTCAATTCAAAATGCGGGAGAACGCCACGCTCTTTGGTCTGATGGCGCTTCCGCCCCGTCACCCAGCCACCATATTGCTCCGTGACCGGCTCCAATGGCTCGGTCTTGCGAATGTGGCAGCAGGAATCCGGGTCCGTTTCCCACAGATCACCATTCGGATCGAATCGCTTGATATCATTGGGGTCGGGATGGATGGCATGGATATTAACCAGCCCGAACTGCTTTTTCAGCATCTCGACATAGGCCAGCGTCTCGGGAAAATGCTTGCCGGTTTCGAGGAAATAGACCGGCATGGACGGATCCACCTGCGCCACCATATGCAGTAGGACCGCCGAGTCCGCCCCGAAGGACGAGACGATCGCCAGATCGCCGGGCAGCACATCGCTCACCGCATAACGCAGCACGCCAACTGCATCCATTTCATCGAACATGCCGTTGAGCGCAAGGATACCCAGCGCCCGCAGCTTGTCATTGGCGACAGGAACCGGCGCCAGCTTAGGCATGGCCATTTTGGCGCACTCCATCTTCCCTTCTCCCCTTGCGGGAGAAGGTGCCCCGAAGGGGCGGATGAGGGGTCTGCGATGTCAACGCGAGCACGGTATTTGCGGAGAAAAACCCCTCACCCGTCTCGCGCTGCGCGCGATCCACCCTCTCCCGCACGGGGAGAGGGGAAGAGCGGAGATCAAGCATTCCCATACAACGCCTCCTTGAACGGAGCTTCGCCCAGCCGCCGATAGGCCGCGAGGAAGCTTTCGTCGGTGCCCTGCCGCTGCGCGATATAGAAATCGACCAGCTTCTCGATAGCCCCCGGAACATTTTCGGCCTCAAAGCCGGGGCCGATGATCTTGCCAACCGATGCGCTATCGGTGGCGTCGCCGCCCAGCGTGATCTGGTAAAGCTCGCCCCCCTTCTTCTCGACACCCAGAATGCCTATATGGCCCACATGGTGGTGCCCACAGGCATTGATGCAGCCGGAAATCTTGATCTTGAGATCACCGATTTCCTTCTGCCGCTCGGGCGCCGCAAAAGTCTTGGAGATTTCCTGCGCAATCGGAATTGAGCGCGCATTGGCCAGCGCACAGAAATCGAGGCCGGGGCAGCAGATCATGTCGGTGATCTGGTTATTATTACCCTCGGCCAACCCATTGGCGACCAGCACATCATAGACGGCCCGCAGGTCCGACACGGCGACATGGGGCAGAACCAGGTTCTGCTCATGGGTCACGCGCAACTCGTCATAGGAATAGCGCTCGGCCAGATCAGCCACGACATCGATCTGCACATCGGTCGCGTCGCCCGGCGCACCGCCAACGGGCTTGAGCGAAATCGTCACCGAGGCATAACCGGCCTGCTTATGCGGATGCAGATTATTATCGAGCCAGCGGCCATAGGCCGGATCGATAATGGACTGGTAGGCGACGTCCACCGTCTCGCCCGACCGGTCGGCAAAATCGGGCAACGCGAAATAGGTGGTGATCCGATCCACCTCTTCTTCGGGCAGGGTCAGAACACCGCCGCGCACTTCGGCGAACTCGGCTTCCACCTGCCCCTTGATGCTCTCAAGCCCCTCTTCATGGACGAGGATCTTGATGCGCGCCTTGTACTTGTTGTCCCGGCGTCCATAGCGGTTGTACACGCGCATGATGGATTCAAGATAAGCCAGCAGGTGCTCATTGGGCACAAAGGAATTGATCAGCTTGGCCACCATGGGCGTGCGGCCCAAACCGCCACCAACCCAGACTTCCCAGCCGATATCACCGGCTCCATTCACCGCAGCCTGCAAGCCGATATCGTGAAAGCGGATAGCGGCGCGATCATTGGGCGAGCCGGTAATCGCAATCTTGAATTTCCGCGGCAGATAGGAAAATTCAGGATGCAGGCTCGACCATTGCCGTAGGATTTCGGCAATGGGGCGCGGATCGATGATTTCGTCGGCAGCGGCCCCGGCAAACTGGTCAGTCGTGACATTGCGAATGCAATTGCCCGAGGTCTGGATGGCGTGCATCTCGACGCTCGCCAACTCCTCAAGGATCACCGGAATGTCCTTGAGCTTTGGCCAGTTGAACTGGATGTTCTGCCGCGTGGTGAAGTGGCCATAGCCGCGATCATAGGTGCGCGCGATATGGGCAAGCTTGTGCATCTGGCGCGAATTCATCGTGCCATAGGGCACGGCGATACGCAGCATATAGGCGTGCAATTGCAGGTAGAGCCCATTCATCAGCCGCAAAGGCCGGAACTGGTCTTCGGAAAGCTCACCCGAAAGGCGGCGCTTTACCTGATCGGCAAATTGCGCCGTGCGACCCGCTACAAAAGCGGCGTCGAATTCGTCATATCGATACATGCCCGTCGTCACCTAAGTGCTGGCGATCATACGCCTGCCCATTGAGAGTTAGGGGAGCGGTGGGGCCCGCCGCCCTGATGCGTTCGCGCAGGCGCTTGGGCACGATTATCCCGCCCTCCTGCGATACTTCCTCGATTTCAAGGCTGATGATCCGGCCAGTCGCCTTGGTTGCAGCCAAAGCCGCATCGCGCTCGGCACTTTCCTCCTTGGAGAACAGCCGCGCGGCCTGCAAATCCTCGATCCATTGGCCCGCGCCGTCGAGATAGACGGTGGCGCCCGAGATCAGTTCGTTGCCGGTGAGGATTTCCATGGATCACGCTACCTTGAAATTGCTTGCCGCTGCCGCAGCAGCGTGTTGCCAGTCGCCATGCGCTACGGCACGGCCAACCAGAACGACGGCGGGGCCGTCGATAAAATCTGCCGCGCCTGCGGCGAGTGCGCCCAAAGTGCCAGCATAGGATGCGCTGTTCGCCCGACCGGCATTGACGACGATACCAAGAGGCAAATCTGCCGAAGCACCATGCGCCACAAGACGCGCCGCTGTTTCGGCAGCAATGGCCTTGCCCATATAGAGTGCCAGCGTCAGTCCGGACTGAGCCAGAGCCGCCCAATGCGTCAGGTCGGCATCATCTGCCCCGTGCGCCGTAGCCATCACAAAACCGCTCGACACTTTGCGCAGCGTCACCGGTGTTGCACTATCGGCAGCGGCAGCCAGAGCCGCACTCACGCCCGGCACGATTTCATAGTCGAGCCCAGCCTTGCGCAAAGCCTCGATTTCTTCGCCCGCGCGCCCGAACACCATCGGATCACCCGATTTCAGCCGCGCGACCTTCTTGCCTTCACCGGCCAGCCGCACGATCAGCGTATTGATCTGCGCCTGCGAAAATGAATGATGCCCACGCGCCTTGCCGACACAAATCTGCTCGGCGTCGCGGCGGCCCATCTCCACCACGGCGGCAGGCACAAGCTGGTCATGCACGATCACATCAGCCTGCTGCAGCAGCCGCTGCGCCCGCAAGGTCAGCAAATCCTCTGCCCCAGGACCAGCCCCAATCAGCCAGACCACGCCCTGCCCTGCGCCATGCTCGACATGCTGGGCGAGCAGCGCCTCCGCATCGACATTGGGCCGCGTCACCAGGTCTTCATAGAAGCGTCGGCGCGAAGCACCGTCATGAATCAGGCTCTCAACCTTGTGGCGCAATCCACCGGCCATACTCGCAATTTTGCCGATACCCGGAGCCAGCAGCGCCTCGATCTGCGCACGCACCAGCCGCGCCAGAACCGGCGCATCGCCCTCGGTGGAAATTGCAACAGTCAGCGGCGCGCGATCGACAATGGATGGGGTGTAGAAATCGCATTCTGCCGGAACGTCGACCACATTGAGCGGAATACCAAGCCGGCGCGCCTCCGCCTTGGCGAGATCAGCGTCCTCGCCTTCTTCGGCCACAAACACCAGAGCCGCCCCGGCAATGTCCTTTGCGTTCAGAACACGTTCATGAAGGCTAGCCTGGAACCCCGAAAAGTCCGCTTCAATGCGCCGGGAATAAATCTCTATCGAACCGGTAGTCTTAGAAACCAACCGAACCTTGTTCAGGGCCTCATCGCCGCCGCCGACGATGATTATGCGCTTGCCCTTGACCTTAAAACTCAACGGAAATGTGTTGAGGGAACCCATCATGATCCTGTTCGAGAGATTGGGGCAAAATAGTCTAATCACGCCCCTCGCAACAAGACGTTGAAATTCAATAGCTTTTATATTTCCCGCCGACAGCCCGGATTGGAATGGCGCGCGCGGCTTTACCGGCTAGCCGCCAAATGAATCTTCACTTGACCGGCCCGAAGAAAATTTTGCTTATCCCTGCCGCGTCGGCACGTGCACAACCAGACCGTCCAGCGCATCCCGCACCTTGATCTGGCAGCTAAGACGGCTCGAATCCTTTACGTCAAAGGCGAAGTCGAGCATGTCCTCTTCCATCATCGAGGGACCGCCAACCGTCTCACGCCATTCCTCGTCGATATAGACATGGCATGTCGCGCAGGTGCAGGCGCCGCCGCATTCGGCCACGATACCGGGAATGGCATTCATGATCGCCGTTTCCATCACGGTCGAGCCGATCTCGCCTTCGGTTTCAATGCGCTCACCCTGGGCGGTGACATAGGTAATCTTGGTCATTGGGGGGCCTGTAGTCTTGTGGTCAGCTTTCCAGCAGACCTTCCAGATAATGCTTTTCGATGCCGAACATAGCCTTGACCGCCCCAATCCGGTCAAGCGCCACCTGCCGCGACCCTCCGCCGCCCTTCTGGGCAACGATCAGATTGTTCTTGGGCGTGTGCGCGTCCGAGACGAATTCAAACACCTTGGTCCGATAGCCGCTGGCTTCCAGGATCAGTGCCCGCAGACCATCGGTTACCATCTCGGCCTGCTTTTCCATGAATGTGCCATGGCGCAGCAGAAAGTCGAGATTTTGATCGGGTGAACCGGCCTCCATCTGCCGACGGATCTGCTTGTGGCAACATGGCGCAACGGCGATCAGATCGGCCCCTGCCTTGATCCCCTGAAAGATCGCGTCATCCGTCGCCGTATCGCAGGCATGCAGCGCAATGACGGCATCCGCACCACTGGCATCATAGCCAAGAATGTAACCCGCTTCAAAGCGCAAACCCGAAAACCCGGACATGCGGGCATTCTCATTGCCATCCGCAACCAGTTGCGGGCGCAGCTCCACGCCAATGATTTCCGCCTTTGCGCCCTTGCCCGACAGATAATCGTAAAGCGCAAAATCCAGATAGCCCTTGCCCGCGCCCATATCGATAATGCGCGGAATCTCTGCCTTAAGACCTTGAATCAGAGGCGCAAAGATTTCGACCATCTTGTTGATCTGACGGAATTTATCCTGGCGGTCATTGCGTACCGCGCCATCCCTGCCGGTAATGCCCAGCGCCTGCAGCCAGGGCTTGCTCGTCTCGGTCAACGGACGGTTCTTGGCCCGGTCATGGCTCGCCACAGCCGCCTCGCGCCCAGCAACCTCGCTACGCTTCAGACGCAACTTGTCGCCCTGACGCTCGAATTGCAGATCGAATGCTGTGGTTTCCAGCCTGGCGCTGCGCCATTCCTCGCTAAGCCCGGTCACAAGCAACAAGGCCGTTTCATCCAGCGTCAGATTTTTGGTGATGTCCCGCGTCTTATAGCGGAATACGACGCTCAGCCGCTCACCGGCCTTGATCGAAACCTTGCGTGCCTCGGCAGATTTGAGATCGGTCTCCGGGCCGTGATAGCCGCCAAGCTTGAGCTTGATGAGCGAGCCGTCTGCAAACGCAGATTGCACCGCAGCAACAAATTCACCAATGCGGTCGGGCGCGCTCAATGCCGCTCCTTGGTGGTGAGGAAGCGGATTTTTGGCCAGTCCTGCTTGGCGCGGTCGGCCCACCAGGCATTCTGCGCCAGGAACACCGGCGCTTCATTGCGGTCTTCGGCCATATTGACCTTCTGCGCGGTAATGAAGCGCTTCAGCTCGTCTGCATCGTCGCTTTCCACCCAGCGCGCCACTTCATAGCCAATGCTTTCAAAGCTGATCGGCACGCCATATTCCTTGGCGACACGGGCCGACAGCACTTCGAGCTGAAGCTGGCCCACGACACCAACGATCCAGTCCGCGCCGACCATGCGGCGGAACACCTGCGTGACGCCTTCTTCCGAAAGATCGGTCAGCGCCTTGGCCATCTGCTTGGATTTCATATGGTCGGCCAGCCGGACGCGGCGGATGATTTCCGGCGCAAAGTTTGGAATGCCCGTCACATTAATGTTGGCGCCTTCAGTCAGCGTATCGCCCACCGACAGCGTGCCGTGATTGGGAATACCGACGATATCGCCCGCAACAGCTTCTTCGGCCAATTCACGATTATTGCCGAAGAAGAACATCGGGTTGGAAACCGCCATATCCTTGCCCGAGCGGACATTCTTCAACCGCATGCCGCGTTCGAACTTGCCCGAGCACAGACGCACAAAGGCGATGCGGTCGCGGTGATTGGCGTCCATATTGGCCTGCACCTTGAACACGAAGCCAGTTACCTTCTTTTCCGAGGGCGCAATCGGCGCAGGAATGGCCGGTTGCGGACGTGGCTCCGGCCCCCAATCGCCCAAAGTGCGCAGCAGTTCCGCCACCGACACGCCCTTGAGCGCCGAGCCGAACAGGACCGGGCTCAAATGCCCTTCATGGAACGTCTTGAGATCGAAACCCGGCAGCATGGCCTGCGCCATTTCGAGCGTTTCCAGCGCCGTCATGAAAACCGGATTATCCACCAGCGACTCGATCTCCAGCAGGTCTTCCAGCGCTTCATATTCCGCGATGGTCTTGCCCTGCGGGTTGAGCACCCGCTTTTCGACCAGATCGATATAGCCGCCGAAATCGACGCCCTGCCCGATCGGCCACAATACCGGCGTCAGGTCCAACGCCAGCTTGCCCTGGATTTCGTCGATCAGCTCCAGCGGGGCATGGCCCTCGCGGTCCACCTTGTTGATGAAGGTAATGATGGGAATATCGCGCAGGCGGCAGACTTCAAAGAGTTTGAGCGTCTGCGCCTCGATGCCCTTTGCAGCGTCGATCACCATGATCGCAGCATCGACTGCGGTCAGCGTGCGATAGGTATCCTCGGAAAAGTCCGAGTGACCCGGCGTATCGAGCAGGTTCAGCGTCAGCCCGTCATAGTCGAAGGTCATCACCGATGAGGTGATGGAAATGCCGCGCTGCTGCTCCATTTCCATCCAGTCCGAGCGTGTGGCCCGTACACCCGACTTACCGCGGACGAGGCCTGCAGACTGGATTGCGCCGGCAGCCGCCAGCAAGCGCTCGGTCAGCGTGGTCTTGCCCGCGTCCGGGTGCGAAATGATCGCAAAGGTACGGCGCAAACGGAACGGTTCTGAGACGGACCGGGCCTGAGCCTCGGCGACATTGGACATAGACATGAATCTGCTGGACGTTGTGAGGCCGCGAAAACGCGACGAAACCCAAAAATTATATGGGGCGCTCTATAAGCGTTGGCAAAGGCAGGGTCAAACCACGAGCATATGATGCAGGTGGATCGTCACGCTCAGGCGTTATTCTCTTCCAGCATCCGCGCAACAAAAGCGCGTGCTTCTTCCACCAGAATACCCAAATCCTCGATGCGCTCGCTCTTCAAAGGCCGTCCGTCGCGCAATTCGCCTTCCAGCATCTTGGCGAAATCTGCAATTCCCCATGCGCCAACTCCGGCAGACGCGCCTTTGAGGGCATGGAGGTTGATTGCCAGATCATCAAAGCTGGACGCCTGTTGCAGCCGCACGAAATAGGTCGAGAGCGTGGTGTCGAACAGGCGCAGGATTTCCAGTTCCAGATTTTCATCGCCCAGGCATTGCTTGGCCAGATGCACCAGATCGATCGGGCGCGCTGCCCTCGCCTGACCGTTGACAAGCGGGGTTTCTGAAAAAGCTCTCTGCGCCATTCTGGCAACTCCACAAACGCAGCCATCGAACTCAACACATGCAGGCTGCTGTGGATGAGCTTATGGGTGGCGCATGAATCAGAGATTAAGCCACATCTTCGCCTTGGTTTGACCTTTCATTCCTTAACGTTTCCCACCCAAAAATTAACCTTTGGGTAAGAAAGCGTTCGGTTTGCATAAAATTGAATGTATGTATGGGACTTGAACCAGCACGCGGCGGCGAGGGTTGGGGGATGATGCGGGGCATTTGCATCGAATTGTTCCGAAATGGCTTTTGGCCCGGAAAGGGCCTTAGGCGCATGACAGCTCCCGAAGCCCGCCCAGCCGCTGGTATGTCGACGCGAGAGTTGTAAAGAGTATGGCGAAGAATTCGACCCCGCAGAATGACCCGGCCGCCTTGGCCTTCTCGGCCGTTGAGGACGCTCTCAAGGACTCTGTGTTCAGTCTGGATACGTCCACCCAACCGGCGCAGGAACGCAAGCCTGCCGAAACCGGGCGCTCCGAGCGCCTGCGCGCGGCCGACAAGATCGCCCAGCAGGCAAGCTCCGTCGCCAATGACGATCGCATCTCCGCCTCCAAGCTTCTTTATAGCCTGCAGACGCGCTCTTCGTCCGCGCCCACTTGGCTGGCGCTGCTCCTGTCCATCATCTGGATTGCGGTAACCGGCCTTGTCGCCTGGCTGCGCCTTGGCCCGCAAATGGCCAATATCAGCACCTTTGTCGGCTCCATCGAATTCGTCGCCACCTTGGCGATCATGGTCTTGCCCGTGGTTGGCTTTTTCGCGGTAGCCACCCTGTTCCGCCGCGCCGCCGATCTGCGCAATGCTGCCTCCTCGATCACACAGGCCGCCATTCGTCTGGCCGAGCCCGAAGTCACCGCCGCCGACAAGGTTGCCTCCGTCGGTCAGGCCGTACGCCGCGAAGTCAACGCCTTGGGCGATGGACTCGAGCGCGCCCTGTCCCGCGCTGGCGAACTCGAAGTGATGATCCACAACGAGGTCACTGCACTTGAGCGCACCTATTCGGATAATGAATCGCGCATGCGTGCGCTGATTGCCGAACTGGCCAGCCAGCGCGAAAGCGTTCTGACCAATACCGAGCGCGTTCGTGAAGCCATCACCGAAAGCCATACCGGCCTCGTGTTCGATCTCGACATGATCAGCCAGCGCATTGCCGGCACAATCGTGGAAAGCGGCGGCAATCTCACGCGCGCGCTGGAAACGGCTGGCAATACACTCAATTCCGGCTTCAACGAGCGCGCGGACAGCTTTGTCGGGCTCGTCGAAAACCGCACCACCGATTTCCTCGGCGCACTCGACGATCGCTCCGAGCGCCTCGCCCTGGGCTTTCAGGACCAGACCACGGAGATGGAGCGCGCACTCGATGCTCGCGCCGCCCAGCTCAATTCCGGCATTGAAGAGCGCATCGCTATCCTGGGTGACGCTCTGGATGCGCAGGCAACCAGCATTGCCTCGGTGATCGATTCCCGCACCCAGCAGATTGCCGACCGCACCGATGCGGTTACCGCAGAATTTGAAGATCGCTCGCGCAACATCGCCGGGCTGATCGAATCCCGCACTGGTGAACTGGCTTCAGCGCTGGATGAGCGCACCTCGTCCTTCGCCAACCTGCTGACAGACGGCGGCGCATCCCTGCTCGGCCAGTTGCGCGATCGTGGCGACGAAGTCAGCGCCTCGCTGTCCGAAATCGGCTCGCGTATTGCCGGTGATATTACGGGACGCACCAACGAAGCTGAATTGCTGCTCGCCACCATGACGCGCCAGCTCGATGAATCCGTGTCGATCCAGCTCAACGCCATGGATAGTCGTCTGCAATCGGCGATCATCGAAATCAATGGCGCGCTTGATGAAACCTCCGAACGCGCACGCGACACCCTTTCCACTGCCGGTCAGGATTCGCTCGGTCTGTTCGATACGCGCCTGACCGAAATCACCGGTCTGCTCGACGAAAAGCTGCATGCTCTCGACAATGTCATCGGCCATAAGGGCGAACACCTGATCTCGCGCCTCGATGAACAGGGCACCAGCTTTGCCGCCCGCGCCAATGTGCTGGAAATGGCGCTCAACGAAGAATCCGGCCGCTTCAACGATATCGTGAGCGAACGCACCCGCGAGCTCAGCGACGTGCTCGGTGCCAAGACCAAATCGGTTGCCGAAGTTCTCGACCACCGCACCCGCGAAATCGCCGATACGCTGGACAAGAATGCCGGCCTCATCGCCGAAACCTTCGACAGCCGCGCTGGCCATATCGACGAAATTCTGGCCAATCGCGCCAACGAGGTCACCGAGGCTCTCGGCGCGCGCACCAGCGAGCTTGACCAGACCCTGGCCGCCCGCGCCTCGGAAATTGCCGAGACCATCTCGACGCACGCTCAGGAAATGCAGCAGAATCTGGGCAATCGCACAGCCGAAATCGCTGGCACGATTACCGCCCGTTCCGAGGAATTGCAGCAGGCGCTGGCCGCTCAGGCCACCGAGATGAACGAGACCATCCGCACCCGTTCTCAGGAACTTGGTCAGACCCTCGGCACCGGCACACAGGCCTTCGATCAGGCTATTGCCGGGCGCACCCAGCGTCTTGCCGATGCACTTTCCGAGCGGACCAACACGCTGTCGCTGGAACTCGAAACCCGCACCAACGACCTGTCGAGCCAGATCGACGAGCGCGCCGCAACGCTGGTCAATCGTCTCGACGAACGTACGGTCGCTCTCTCCGATACGCTGGCGACCCACACGACCTCGATTGGCGAAACCATTGGCCTGCACACCTCCGAACTGGCCGAAACGCTCGATCAGCACGGCGCTCGCGCACGCGACAGCATCGATGGCTCGCTGCGTCAGGTCACCAGCACCATGGAAAGCCGCCTCAACGACATGTCGAGCATGGTTTCCACCAAGGTCAGCGAAGTCAATTCCAGCCTCGGCGATGGCCTCGACAATGCGCTGACCCGCCTGTCCGATGCCGAAAAGGGCGTTGCCGCCAGCATCGAACATGCCAGCCAGAGCGTGGGCGAAAGCGCCCGTCAGGCCGCTGCCCTTATCGAAAGCGGCGTGACCTCGGCCCGCAATGCCATTGCCGAAATGGTCGATCAGCGTCTGGGCACCCTGCCCGAGGCGATCACCGCCCGCGCCGATATCACTGCCGAACGTCTGGCCGCACTCAACGCGTCGATCAGCACCTCGATCACCCAGTCGATGACCGATCTCGAAGCGGGCGCCGACCGCATCGAGGAAACCATCGCCACCCGCATCACCGCGGCCACGGCGGCTATTTCCAACAATGTCGAATCCACTGCCACGCGCATGGATTCCGCCGTCCGCGACGCGCTCGATCAGATCCGCCTCGCTGCCGCCAATATCGACCAGATCGTGTCGGTCAAGGCTGTGGGTGCGGTGGACGCCATTGAGGGCCGTCTCTCCAACATCAACCGCACGGTCGAAGAACACACCACCCATTTCGCCAACCTCGTCACCGAGCGCTCGGCCGATCTCGAAAATGCGCTGGCCAGCCACGGCAATCTGCTGCGTGACGCCCTCGCGGACAATTCCCGCGAAGCCGAACAGATCATGTCGGTTTCCACTACCCGTATTCTCAGCGACGTCACCAACGCCCTCAACAAGCTCAACGATTCCAACCTGCTGTTGCAGCGCGTGCTCGATGCATCGACGGCGAACCTTGCCAGCCTGGAAACCAGCGTGGCCCAGCAGACCGCCGCCTATTCCAGCACCATGCGCGAAGCGATGGGCCAGACCGAACAGGCCGGCTCCATGGTTACCCAGCATGTCGGCGCATTGCAGACCACGATCCGCGGCATGGTGGAGCAATTCTCGACCATTCTGGGCAAGCTCGACGCCGAAGCCGTCGGCTTCACACAGGCCTCGCAGGCGCTCGAATCCAGCTCCAGCATCGCTCTGGACAATCTCGAAGACCGCCGCGGAGCCATGGATGCCCTGGCGCAGAGCTTTGCCGCCCGTGCCGACGATATCGATGGCCGCATGCGCCTGTTCGCTCAGACCATTGCCGATACGGTCAACGATACGGAGCGCCGCCTGATCTCGGCCCGCCGTGCCATGGACGACGCCCTTCAGGCCACTTCGCATTCGGTGCATGAGGTTCTGGAGGAAACCACCAGCACCATTACCGGCGCGCTGGAAAGCAATTCCAACGCCGTCACCAATGCGCTTTATGCCACCAATGAGCGCTTCTCCAGCCAGCTAAACGCCAATGTGGCGCAGATGGACAATGCGGTGCGTCGCGCTGCCGATGCAGCCGCAATCGCGCTGGAAGACAATGCCGCCAAGGTCAGCGACGTGCTGACATCGACGGCCTCCACCGTCACAGATGTACTGACCAACACGACCGGCACGCTGGCCGATACGATTGCCGACTCCACCGGCTCGGTGCGCAGCGCCATCGCCTCCAATACCGGCCAGCTTCGCCGGGCTCTCGACGAAACCACCGGCGAAGTCACCGGCAAGCTCAGCGAGTTCCACGAAACTGCCGACAGCGAAGGTCGTCGTGCCAATGCTGCACTGCAGGAAGCTCAGCAGCGCATGGTTGGCGAGGTGCAGCGCGCTATTGAAGATGCCACCCAGCGCTTTGCGGAAACGGCCCGCGCCATGCGCGAAACCGCCCGCGAAGTGGGCGGCGAACTCGAAGCGACCCGTGCTGAACTGGCGCGCGGCGTCAACGAGCTGCCCGAAGAAACCCGCGCCAGCGCCGCTGCAATGCGTCGCGTCGTGGCCGAGCAGATCGAAGCGCTCAGCGAACTCAACGCCATCGTGCGCGCCCAGCCGGCCAGCCACGATCTCACCGATCGTCGTTCGCCCCAGCGCGCCCCGCGCCAGCCCGAGCCGCAGCCCTACCAGCCGCCGCGTCAGCAGGAACCACGCGAAACCTATCGCGCCGAGCCTGCCCCTACGCGTCAGCCTCTGGCCGACCCGATCCGCTCCAACGTTGCCGAGCGGCCGGCCCCGGTCGCCGCCCCTGCCCCGGTCGCTCAGCAGGCTCCGGCCCCCGCACAGCCCCAGGCGGCTGAAGGCGGCTGGCTGCGCGACGTGCTGCGCAATGCCTCGGCCAATCAGGCCGGTGCAGCGCCGCAGGGTCTGTCCGGCCTCAGCGAAGAAATCGTACGCGCCATTGATGATGCCGCTCTGGCAGAGGCTTGGTCGCGTTATCAGGCTGGCGAGTCCAATGTCTTCACCCGCCGCATCTATTCGCTGACCGGTCAGGGCACCTATGACGAAGTCCGCAAGCGCATCCAGCGCGACGCCGACTTCGCCCGCACGGCACAGGCCTATATGAGTGAGTTCGAACAACTCCTCAAACGCGCCGCCGCAGGCCCCAGCCCATCATCGGAAACCCGCGAATACCTGCTCTCCGAGCGCGGCAAGGTTTACACCACCCTCGCCCATGCAAGTGGCCGGTTGAGCTGATCGATCCATCGATGAAACAAAAAGGCCCCGGAGCGATCCGGGGCCTTTTTGTTGGTGCTGCTCTCTGCGTTCTACCGCCCGGTCAAAGGTCCTTGTAGGCAGATTGGCCGCCGAAATAATAAAGCAGCGCAACGATAGATGCGAGAAAGGCGGTCACAAGCCAAAGGACCAATCCGCCAAACGCGTAGAGCAAGGCGCCGCCAATCAAGGGCGCAATTGCAAAGCCCAGGACACCGAGCGAGAAAGCCCCGAAATAGCTGCCCTTCATGGCATCGGGAGCGATCCGGTCAATGATGAGGTTTTGCGTTGGAAACAGGATCGCTTCGCCCACCGAGAGCACGAACATCGCCAGCATGAGGCCATATGGCGTCTCTGTTGGCGCAATGGCAAAGCCGACAAATCCGAACACGAACAGAATCACGCCAAACATCGACCGCCGAAACAGCGTGACCGATTGCATCAGGCGCAGCAATGGAAACTGCAAAATGACAATGGTGCCCGCATTGACCGCGATGAGGATCGCGTAGAGCGAGGCAATATCGGCGACCGACTGGATTTGCAGATATTGCACCAAGGCGGAATCAGTCTGGCCATAGCAGATCGAGCAGATCAGGCTGGCAAGCACCAGCAGAAGAAACGGGTGATCTCGTCCAAGGACGCGCAGCACCTCCCTTAGATTGAGCAACGATCCCGCGGCAGAGGCTCGCGCCGGAGGTTCGATCCGAAACACCACAATGGCGCCGATCAGATAGGCACAATAAACCACCGCAACGAGATAGAAGGTGGATTGCTCGCCCGTTAGCCCAGCCGCGGCGCCCAGAAGCGGGCCGAGCGCGGCACCGACATTGAGCCCGAAATAGCGCATATGGAGCGCCATATCCTTGACGTCCCGATCCTCCACCGTGTCGGTCATCAGCGCCCGCCCCGGATTTTCAACCATTGGCCGGGCCAGCGATTGCATCAAAGTGCCCGCAAAAAGCACATAGAGATTGTTCGCCACCCCAAGCGCAATCATCGCCACGATGGTGAGCACAACGCCGAAAATGATGATCTTTCGCCGCCCGATCCGGTCAGAAAGATAGCCGACATAAAATCCGAAAATAATGCCGACGAGTGACGCTGCGGCCAGAAAAATGCCGACCTCAAGCTCATTCAGCCCAAATTTCTGGTGCAGCAGAATAGCCAGAAACGGCAGGATCATGAACTGCACAAAGCGACCGCCAAACGTGCCGGCGATGATGAGCCAGATGGTCAGATTGAAGCCGCGTATGGCAGCAAGCATGGGATAGTCCAATACAATGGATAGAGGGGCACAGGCACCTTGGCGGCCGACCAGTAGGTCATGCCGCCATCTCGCCGCCGCCCGTTAGGGAAGTGCTGTTTAGGCTTGTGCCGCGCTGATAAAAGAAAGGCCGCGCCGGCACAAACGAGAAAAATTGTCCGCAACCATAACCAAATTTGATGGCCGCAGATCGCCCTATCCGGCCACCGATTTTGGCGGGCGCAGCTTTAGCGACCAGAACACGCAGCCTATCGCCAGGAGCGAGGTGACGGTCGAATAGAAGAACGCATAGCTGCTGAAATGCTCGACCAGCACGCCGAAAACGATCAGTGCGATCATTGCCGTGGCCATATTGAGCATATTGGCAAAGCCCTGCGCCTCGGCCGCATTGGCTTCATTCGTCCAGTTGGCAATGAAATGCACAATGCCGAAATAGCCCATGCCAAAGCTGAAGGCGTGCAGCAATTGGGTAAAAAACAGCACTTCCACGGGCGGGTTGAAAGCCATGATGGTGAAGCGAACCAGCCCGGCCAGCGCGGCGACCAGGATCATGTTGCGCGCGGTCACGCGTCCGCCAAAGCGCCGCCAGGCGAACATCAACACGGCTTCGCCAACCGCTGCGATACCGAGGAGCGGCCCGAGGAAATAATTGGGAATCCCGTTTTCGTGCCATAACAGCGCGGCGAAACTGCCGATCAGCGCGTTGGACGAATTGACCAGCGCGAAGGCCAGGAGTGGCAAGATGAACCACAATTGCAGGCTGTCCTTGAGCCGGCTGGGCGGCGCAGCGCTCTCCACAACCGCATCGGCCAGCGTGATCTTGGGCGACGGCGAGCGGAAACGTGGCAACAGGAAAGCCAGCCCTGCCCGCACCGCGACCATAGCCACGTAGAGGCTGACAAAAACACCGGATCCGAGGACATTGATCAGCAGGCCCAGCCCCCCAGCGGCAAAAACATAACCCACGGTCGCCCACGCCCGGATCACGCCGAAGTCGGAACCATTGCGCCGCGTCATGCGCACCGTCGCGGCATCGATCACCGGCGCCACAAGGCCATTGCTGGTCGCCACCAGCGCCCAGATGGTCAGGATACCCCAGAATTCGGAGACGAAATAAAGCGGCAGGGGCGCCAGCGCCGAGATGATCGAGATATAGATCAGCGCCGTGCGCCAGTCGTCAGCCTTGTCGGCAATGCGCCCCACAACCATGTTGAGCAGCAACAGGCACAGTGTCGGCAGCGCATTGATAATGCCGATCTGGTCGGCAGGAATACCGTGCTCGCTCAGCCAGATACCGAAGAACACGGCCGCAACGCCACCGGGAATATAGACGGTGAACTGATAAATGGATGCGCGCAGCTCGGGAGAATCCAAGCGCGATAGTGCCGATGGCATGGAAAAAAGGACTCCGGGCGCAAAACCGCGCCGCGTGTCGTTTCGTGCCTTGTAAATGCCGGCAATGCAAGAGGCTCACAGCGCACGAAGATGGCTTTTATCCTGCCGGCGCTTCACGTCGCCCGGCAGAGAAAATTATTGCCCGTTTTCGCGCCTGGTCCGGACGCGGCGAGCTTCACCAGTGACCATTTCGGTCCATTTGATCAGCTCGAATCCGCCATCGTGATTCTCGACAATGGCGGTGCAGCTTTCCACCCAGTCGCCGGTATTAATGTATTGAATGCCCAGCCGGTCATGGATATCGGCAAAGTGAATATGGCCGCAGATCACGCCATCGACGCCAGATTCCCTCGCCTCGTGCACCAGGGCTTCTTCAAAGCGGCCAATCACGGAGACCGCGTTTTTCACCTTCTGCTTGGCCCAGGCGCTCAGGGACCAATATTGCAGGCCCAGCCGCCGCCTCACCCAGTTAATGGCGATATTGACCCGCAAAGCCGCGTTATAGGCCCAGTCCCCCACATGGGCGAGCCACTTCATGTTCATCACCACCACGTCGAACTGGTCGCCATGGATGACGAGATAGGTCTTGCCGGTCGCAGAGGTATGGACCGTGCGATCCACCAGCTCGATTTCGCCGAAATATGTGCCCAGATATTCGCGCAGGAATTCGTCATGATTACCCGGCAGGTAGACAATGCGCGTCCCCGCATTGGCCTTGGCCAATAGCAGATCGATCAGGACATTATACTCTTCCGGCCAGTGCCACTGCTTGGCCAGCCGCCAGCCATCGAGAATATCCCCGACCAGATAGATGGTCTCGGCCTCATGCGCGCGCAAAAATTCGATCAGCTGTTTGCTGCGGATCGGCTTCATGCCCAAATGAACATCGGACAAGAACAGCGCCCGGACGCGCCGGACCTCGCGGTCTTCCACCATCAGCCAGTGGTCTCCTGCTGGTTCGCGCGCACATTACAAGCTGCGCGTGACAGTGCAAACATGGCTAAAACAGAAAAGCGGGGAAAGTCCGGCCTATTGAATCCGCGACTTGAGCGCCACGATCCGCTCATAGCTCTGCGCGATCCGGGCGGCAAAATCGGGGTCCGCCTCGGCTTCCGCCAGCAAAATATCGAGAATTTCCTGCGACAATCCGGGGCGGTATTTTGCGGTATTGGAAAACAGCAGAACATCCATGCCCGCGCGCACCGCCTTGGTTACGGTTTCCTCCAGCGTGAAATGCTGGCGAATCGCCCCCATTTCGAGATCATCGCTGATCACCACGCCATCAAAACCCAGCTCATCGCGCAGCACGCCATCGATCCAGCGCGGCGACAGTGACGAGGGCGTCTCACCATCATCATCGGCATAGTCGGCATGATAGAGATGCCCGACCATCACCATGTCGACGATCCCTTCCCCAATCAGCGCCCGATAAGGCTCCAGCTCCGCTTCGTCCCACGTCCTGGTGATATCGACAAAGCCTTCATGGCTGTCCGCTGTCGAAGAGCCATGTCCTGGAAAATGCTTGAGCGCGGTGATCAAACCCGCCGCGTGATGCGCGTTGATAAACGCCTCGTCATAGGCAATGACCGTCTCCGCCTCTGCCGAAAAAGCCCGTCCAAAACGGGCAATGATCTGGTTGTTCGGATTGGTGTTGAGGTCGGCGACTGGCCCGAAATTCACGCTGAACCCTTCGGCGGCAATGCCCTTGGCCATTTCGCCATAGATGTCCTCCGCCACCAGCGGGGAGTGGCTGGCGGCAATGCTCGCCGCATTGGGAATTTCCTTGAACCCCACATCCTTGGTCAGCCGTTCCACCGCCCCGCCCTCCTGATCGAGCGTGATAAAGGGCGGCAGGCCCGGCGAGATGGCGCGGAACATGGCGTTCATCTCCCGCACCGACGCAAGGCTGGCGACATTCTTTTTCAGATACATCACCCCGCCCAAGCGGCCCGCCGCCAGTTCATCAGCGACCGAGGCGACGCCCGCCGCGTCAACGCTATCGCCTTCAAAACCGATGACGATCATCTGCCCCGCCATCTCCTCCAGCGTCACCGCGGCTACAGGGGATGAGAGGCTGGCAAGGGCAGCAAGAGCGAGAATGCGAAGCAAGGGACTACCTGAAGACCGGGAATCGAAAATCCAACATGAAGACCAAATGACGGCGAGACAATGATCCATCCCCTGTTTGGGGGATGCATGGCCTGTTTCGAATCTTCAAAATAGCGCCCGGTGGATGAGGGCCTGGGGATTTCAACCTTCCATCCGGGATACCACCAAACTCATCGGGCGGCGGTCTTGCGACCACCGCCCGATTTTTATTTCAGCAAATCAGGCGGGCCTGTTCTGCCTATTGGCAATCAGATCATCCACCACGGCCGGATCGGCCAATGTGGACGTATCGCCCAGCGAACCGAAATCATTCTCGGCCACCTTGCGCAGGATACGGCGCATGATCTTGCCGGAACGCGTCTTGGGCAGGCCCGGCGCCCACTGGATACAATCGGGCGTTGCAATCGGGCCGATTTCCTTGCGCACCCAATTGCGCAGCTCGCCACGCAGATCGTCGGAATAGTCCTCGCCCGCCATCAGCGTGACATAGCAATAAATGCCCTGGCCCTTGATATCGTGCGGGAAGCCGACAACAGCGGCTTCCGACACTTTCGGATGGGCCACCAGTGCACTTTCCACTTCGGCAGTGCCGAGACGATGGCCGGAAACATTGAGCACGTCGTCGACGCGGCCAGTGATCCAGTAATAGCCGTCTTCATCACGACGACAGCCGTCGCCGGTGAAGTAGCGCCCCTTGTAGGTTTCGAAATAGGTCGAAACAAACCGACCATGATCGCCCCAGATGGTGCGCGCCTGGCTGGGCCAGCTATCGTCGATAACCAGCACGCCTTCGGCCTTGGTCTGCTCTTGCAGCTTGCCTTCGGGCGAAAGCACGGCAGGCTTGATGCCGAAGAACGGTTTCGTCGCCGAACCCGGCTTGGTGGCAATGGCTCCGGGGAAAGGCGCAATCATGTGCCCGCCCGTCTCCGTCTGCCACCAGGCATCCACCACCTCGCAACGCCCCTTGCCGACCTGATTGGCATACCAGAGCCAGGCTTCGGGGTTGATCGGCTCGCCCACCGTGCCGAGCAGGCGCAGCGAGGGCATGTCGTGCTTTTCGACAAACTGGTTGCCAGCGCCCATCAGGGAGCGGATGGCGGTCGGCGCGGTGTGGAAGATATTGACCTTGTGGCGCTCGACCACCTGCCAGAAGCGGCTGGCATCGGGCCATGAGGGGATACCCTCGAACATCACGGTCGTCGCGCCATTGGCCAGTGGCCCATAGACAATATAGCTGTGGCCGGTAATCCAGCCCACGTCGGCCGTGCACCAGAACACTTCGCCGCGCTTGTAATCGAAGCTCAGCTCATGGGTCAGCGAGGTATAGGCCAGATAGCCGCCCTGCGTGTGCACCACGCCCTTTGGCTTGCCGGTCGAGCCGGAGGTGTAAAGGATGAACAGCGGATCTTCGGCATTCATCGGCACCGGCTCGTGGAACGGCTCGACGCCCGCAGCAGCTTCATGCCACCAGACGTCGCGCGAACCCTTCATGGCGACATCGGCGCCGGTATTGTGCACCACCAGAACCTTGGAGACGCCCGGGCAATCTTCCAGCGCCTTGTCGACATTGGCCTTGAGCGGCACGGTCTTGCCACCACGGCGGCCTTCGTCGGCGGTGATGACGACAGCGGAGTCGCAATCGTTGATGCGGCCAGCCAGCGCGTCGGGAGAGAAGCCGCCAAAGACCACCGAATGCACCGCCCCGATCCGCGCGCAGGCAAGCATGGCATAAGCCGCCTGCGGGATCATCGGCAGGTAGATGGTGACGCGATCGCCCTTCTTTACACCCAGCGATTGCAGCACATTGGCGCAGCGGCAGACTTTCTCATGCAGTGTGCGATAAGAAATATGCTCGGCCTGATCATTCGGATTGTCCGGCTCCCAGATGATGGCGATATCATCGCCATGCTCCAGCAGATGCCGGTCGATGCAATTGGCCGCAACGTTGAGCACGCCGTCTTCGAACCATTTGATCGAGACATTGGGATATTCAAACGTGGTGTTCTTGATCGTCTTGGGAAAGGTGATCCAGTCCAGCCGCTTGGCCTGCTCGGCCCAAAAACCATTCGGGTCGTTTATCGAGCGCTCATAAAGCGCGTCATATTGTGTAGCTGTAGTATGGGTGCGTGCGACGGCAGCCGCACTTGGCTGGAATAGGAGCGGTTCGCTCATCGTTTTCCTCCCTTATCTCTCCCAAGAATTGTTCTAATCAGCGAGTCAAGGCGCGGCAAGTGCTGCGGGCTGAGACTTAGGCTGTATTTACAGCAAGGGGATATGCCGAAGCGGCAGGGGTAAAGCCTATTAACCGCCACAAGCTAGACTGTGCCCCTGTCATCATGAGGAGCAGCAGCATGGCGGAAATGACCATTCGCGCGGCGACACCCGCGGACATCGATCTCATTCACCGCGAGCTGAGCGATGTCATCAAGACCTCGCCTCACTACAGCGACCGCTTCAAGCAACACGAAGCCAGTCGGCTCGACAAAACCTTCCTGCGCGGCCTGCTGGCCATCGACCCCTGGCATATCATGATCATGTGCGCCGATGGCGTGCCGGGCGGTGCCATGGTGTCGGGCCCCGAATGCGGCGCCATTTTCCGCTACTGGAGCTGGGTCTTCCCCTCGCATCGCCAAACCAAACTCGGCATGTTCGGCATGCGCGAATTCGACAAGCATTGGGATAATTCCCGCTTCCACAAGGCCTATACCTATGTGCGGCCGGACAATGAAGTGGCCCGCATGCTGCTCAAGCGTTACGGCTACCGGGAAACGGTCCTGCTCGAACAGCACATTTTCGGCGAGGATTACCTGCTGATCGAAAAATTCTACACCCGCCAGGACGGCCCCTATGACAGCGGCTATGTCGGACGGATGGGACGGCTGAAAAACCGGCTCAAGAGTCTTGTAGGGGCGTAAGCCCCTACCCCGCCGCTGCCAGGCGGCGCGCGCGGAACCATTGCATGATCGAAACGTCGATCCTGGCCGTGCGCAACGCGATGCCCCATAGCATCACCGACCACACCGTGATCCCGATCAACGCCGCCATGGCCGCGCCAACCAGATGGAACGGCGGCACCAGCACGATATTGCCCAGCACCAGCGTACCCATGCCGAGCGCCACCGCCGGCAGGCTGGCCCAGGGCCGGTCGTGAATGGACAGAACCATCGAGGCTGGCCCCATGGCCGAGCGCACCACCAGCGCCACACACAGAATGGCCAGCGGCAGGGCCCCCGCGGTAAAGCCTTCACCGAACAGCAACAGCGCAAACGGCCCGCCGATCACCACCAGAACCAGCAGCC
>PJUL01000182.1_pt1 | contig 53982 bp, 52 predicted proteins | sample 1512221 | NCBI WGS metagenome assembly PJUL01 (sample SAMN08177667, study PRJNA422409) | Feces metagenome, whole genome shotgun sequencing project.
AACATCCCTCTTCCCCCGAGCTTCGAAGCACCGCTATTCTAGGCGGCATGCCGCTTTACGAATTTGCCGGAAACCGCCCGCTTGTCGCCGAAGACGCATGGGTCGCGCCCAGCGCCGATCTGATCGGCGATGTGCATCTCGCACCCCACGCCTCGGTCTGGTTCGGCGCCGTGATCCGCGCCGACAACACCCCGATCCATGTCGGCGCGCGCTCGAACATCCAGGACCGGGCGATGCTCCACTCCGATCCTGGTGCGCCCTGCAATGTGGGCGAGGACGTGACCGTCGGCCATCATGCGATCCTGCACGGCTGCACCATCGGCAACCGCACGCTGATCGGCATGGGCGCGACGATCCTCAATCGCGCGGTGATCGGCGAGGATTGTCTGGTCGGTGCCGGCGCACTCGTGACCGAGGGCAAGGAATTTCCGGCCGGCCATCTGATCGTTGGCAGCCCGGCCAAGGCTATCCGCCCGCTCGACGACATGCAGAAGGCCATGCTCAAGGCCAGCGCCGCGCTCTATGTGGCCAAGCAGCGGGACTATGCCGACGGCCTGATCGAGATTGTCCCTGCTCCCTGATCCCCGCGGCAAGCCAAGCCGTCACATTGGCGCGTTAGCCATAAGCCCTTTCGATTCGGCTTGGGGGTTTACGATGAGCTTGTTCAACTGGTTGAAGCGTCTCGTTCAGGCACCGACACCTGCGCCGGTTCCCGCCCCCGCATCGACGCCGCCGGTTGAAACAGCCCCTGCGGCCACCGACAGCGGCTGGCACACGGGCTGCGAGGGCGATACGCTCTGGGTACTCAGTCCCGAAGGCAAGCGCCATGCGCTGCCGCTGTCGCATCTCCACGCCGTTGCCATAGAGACGAGCGACAATGGTGCGCTCGGCAACGCGTTCTGGTGGCTGTTCTACGGTCCGGACGAGGATGTCGCCTTCACCCTGCCGGGCGGCGCCAATGGCGAAGGCGGCATGGCGGAGCGGCTTGCCGCGCTGCCCGACTTCCACCACGATATGTATGCCGCAGCGATCCGCTCGACCGAGGCGGATACCTTCGTGATCTGGCAGCGCCCGTTCGACTAATTGTCGAGCCGCTTCGTCACCTCATAGCCGGCCTTGCGGAGCGCCATCACCGCGGCGAGCGCCTGATAATGGCTCTCCTGCCCGGCTTCGTAGAGCTGTCCGCTCTGCTGGCCGGCGGCTTTGATCGCGTCGCGGACGATGATGTAGATCTCATTGGTGACCATGGCGCTCTCCGGAGCCGTTGCGAGTACCGAGAATGGGGTCGCCGCGGCCCGGCTTCAACGGTCCCCGGCCCGAGTCGGCAATAGCTGTGTGACGATCGCGGTCGGCGCGGCCATGCATGCCGTAGCGTCGGCAGCACCGGGCTGGACGGCCATTCCGGTTTCGCTACAAAACTGATCCATGGCACTGCCTTCGCTCTTCGATCGCCTGCGGCTCCCGGTCATCGGCTCGCCGCTGTTCATCATCTCGGTGCCCGATCTGGTCATCGCCCAGTGCAAGGCGGGGATCGTCGGATCTTTCCCGGCGCTGAACGCGCGGCCGGACACGCTGCTCGACGAGTGGCTGCATCAGATCACCGAAGAACTGGCAGCGTGGGACCGCGACCATCCGGACACGCCGGCGGCGCCCTTCGCAGTCAACCAGATCGTCCACCGCTCCAATCCACGGCTCGAGCATGACGTCGCCGCCTGCGCCAAGTGGAAGGTGCCGATCGTCATCACCTCGCTCGGCGCGCGGCCCGAACTCAACGACGCAGTCCACAGCTGGGGCGGCATCACGCTGCATGACGTGATCGACGACCGCTTCGCCCACAAGGCAGTCGAGAAGGGCGCGGATGGCCTCATCCTCGTCGCCACCGGCGCCGGTGGCCATGCCGGACGGCTCAGCCCCTTCGCACTCGTCCAGGAAGTACGCGAGTGGTTCGACGGGCCGGTGATCCTGTCCGGCGCGATCGCCAATGGCCGCTCGGTGCTGGCCGCCCAGGCGATGGGTGCCGACCTCGCCTATATCGGCTCGCCCTTCATCGCCACCGACGAGGCCAACGCCCAGCCCGCCTACAAGCAGGGCATCGTCGACGGCACCGCCGACGACATCGTCTATTCCAACCTCTTCACCGGGGTGCACGGCAATTATCTGAAGGCGTCGATCATCAACGCCGGGCTTGATCCCGCCAACCTGCCCGAGAGCGATCCGAGTGCGATGAACTTCGGTGGCGCCAAGGCCTGGAAGGACATCTGGGGATCGGGCCAGGGCATCGGCGCGGTCCATGCGATCGAGCCGGCCGCGGTGAAGATCGAGCGGATGAAGGCCGAGTATGCGGCGGCGAAGGCTGTGCTCTGCGCGGGCTGAGCCGGCGTTCCTACAACATCCGCTCCGACGACTCGCAAACGGCGGTTTTTCAGCCGTGGAAAGTCACAAAAGTCTCTACACTCATAGGCCTGCGCCGTTCCCCGGTGCGCGCAACATGATTGCGCAGGCGTGGTCCTATTGTTCCTACGGATCAAAGAGCGGCCGGGGCACAGCCCGGCTGTCTCAGCCAAGCAGGCGAAATCCTACATTGCAAGGCGCGACCGACGACGCCTTGCCCGGGAGCGAGTTCCGGAAGTGCGGGAGCGAAGCCGGCGTCGCTGCGAATACTCTTCTGCTCCCTTCCCGCTTGCGGGAGGGGCCGGGGGGGGGCTGACCAGAGCGGGAGAATGACATCCCCTCCCCTAGCCCTCCCGCAAGCGGAAGGGGGACCTAGAAAGCCGCGGCCAGCCGGTTCATCATGCTGCGCGCCGGGCTTTCGATCACCAGATCCTCGTCGAGCGATTCGTCAAGCCGGGCGACCCGGCGATACAGGTCGATGCTCGTGTTGATGATGCCCACCGCATTCGGCGGCATCGAGTCGAGCAGCCCCTCTTCGGTTTCCGGCGCGTCGCCCAGGCGCCGCGACGGCATCAGCGCGTCGTGCGGCGCGATCTCGCCGGCGTCCACCGCGCGCTGGGTGAGCAACCAGGCGATGATGTGCATCAGCCGCGTCGTCACCTTGAGCGACTCGCAGGAGAAGGCAACGCGGTTCAGCGCCTCGAGCGCTTCGCGCTCGTTGCGGCCGAGTTCATCGAAATAACCGCGCGCCTCATCGGCCAGCAGCATCGCCTCGACATAGAGCGAGTCGATCAGCTTCCGATGAATCTTCGCGGCGCCCTGAATCCCCATGCGCTGAAATTGCCACAGCCTCGATGGTAACAAAATGCTTAATTTCACAGGAGCTTCGTCCCGATGCGGATCGGAACCGGATCAGGCGATGATGTCGGGGATGAGTTGATCCTCAAGCAGCGCAATCTCGTCGCGCAGCATCAATTTACGCTTCTTCAGCCGGGCGACCTGAAGCTGGTCCGACGTGCCCGTGGCAAGCAGTGCGTCGATCGCCGTATCGAGATCGCGATGCTCGCTCCGCACCGTTTCGAGCCGACGTACAATCTCTTTCTCGTCCATCACGAACGCCCCCGTACCGGGACCTCCCTGCACCACACCAGAGAGCTCCGCAACGGATCATCGCGGTAAATTTGCACACTATCGATTAGGCAAGATTCCCCCGCGACAAAGCTGTGGAAAAGTGATCTAGTCACAGGTTCCGGCCACCGATGAAGGAGACTGCTTCCATGCAGAACGCGCATTTCTCGGCACTCTCGGCCAAGCACTCCGTGCTCGACCAGCGAATCGCCGCCGAATCGCAAAGGCCCCAGCCGGACCATCTGGTCCTGGCTTCCCTGAAGAAGCAGAAGCTTCGTCTCAAGGAAGAGATGGCCCGCCCCTAGGCAGCGCCGCGCAAACAGGGGTGTGGCCACGCTGCACCCCGACGGCGCGAAATCATCGGCAATTTACAGATCCGGGCGCTCAGCGCCGGGTGATGATCGGCTTCGTGAAAGCCGGCGTATGCGTGCCCTTGCCTACCGGCTTGCGCGCAAGCATCGGATCGATCGGCGTATCGAAGGCGACACCAACCCGTCCGTCCGTCGCCCAGGCGATGCGGCCCCGCATCCAGCCCAGGCCCCGCACTTCCACTTCCACTTCGGCGCCCCGCTCGATCGGCAGAGCATATTCGGCCATCAGCCCGCCCTGCGACAGGTTGCGGACCCGCACCTGCTCGTCCGGGCGCCCCGCCACGCGGAACTGCGCAGCCAGCATGAGGCTGTCGCGCGATCCGGTACGCTGGCTGGCGAAATCGTCCGCCGACAGCGTGGTGAGGGGATCATGGGAAAACTGGTCCATCGTGTCGCTCGAAACGCAGGGGGAGTACGCGCGCTAAATACACCAGCAAACCTTGCCGAAAGTGTAAACGAATGACGAAAATGTGCCTCCGCCGCGCTGCGTTGGAGGCACAAAAAAGGAGGCCATCGGCCCCCTGCTATTCGTCTCGCGATACCTTCTCGTTGCGCTCGTGCCGCTCCTGCGCCTCGAGCGTCATCGTCGCGATCGGCCGTGCTTCCAGGCGACCGAGGCTGATCGGCTCGCCGGTCACCTCGCAATAGCCATATTCGCCATCCTCGATACGACGCAGCGCGGCGTCGATCTTGGAAATCAGCTTGCGCTGACGATCCCTTGTACGCAGCTCGATCGACCAGTCGGTCTCGCTCGAAGCGCGATCGGTGAGATCGGCCTCTCGCAACGAGTCGGTCTGCAGCTGGTTGAGCGTTCCCGCGGCCTCGCGGAAGATGTCATCCTTCCACATGTTCAGCTTGTTACGGAAATATTCCAGCTGACGCGGATTCATAAAGGGTTCGTCGTTGCTCGGCCGATAGCCGTCGTCGCCGTCATTTGCGGCGGAAGGAACGCGTTTACCCGGTTCGTCGAAGCGATCCAAAACAGTAGCCATCCCCACTCTCCACATCGGTTACCGTCAGGCCCGAGCCAACACGGAGACCGTTTGCCCTGCGCGGCCCTATACTTTCGCGCGAGGGCGTTAACAAGCGTGTGCTTGTTTTAATCCACAGCCGTAATTGCCCGTAAATGGAAGGAAATTACCTGGGGCTGAACATCGCTGTGGCAAGCACCGCATTAACCGCAGGTGTTAACGCGCGGGCGCCCGGAATTTTCCAAACCGTGCCGAAGTAGAACATTAACCATCGCAGACGAAATCTGCGGCGTGGAAAATGCCCTGAAACAGGGTTAACCGATCTTAACGGCGTTGCACTTAACAATTTCTTCTGCACTTTTCGGGCATTGACGGGCGTGAAGCTGCTGACGATCCCGTGGGGAGCGGCACGCCAGCAACGGGAAGAGTGGGAACAATGTCGGTTCGCATGGCTTTGGCGAAACTGTGCGCCTGCACCTGCGGGGGCGCGGTCATTGGGGGGGGTGGCGTCTATGTCACCGAACGGATCCATCAGCCGCGTGTCGTGAAGCACGTCACGGTCGCGAAGAAGCGCGTCGTCAAGCGCACGGTCGCGCGGCCGGTGAAGCGCGTCATCAAGCGCACCGTGACCACCCGGACCACGGCGCAGCCGCAGGTCGTGGTCGTCACCGCGCAGGGCGCACCGATCCCGACGCCGCCGCCCTATTATGGCGGCGAGATGCCGATCGTATCAAGCAGCAGCGGCGGTTCCTCGGGTGCCGTGATCGGCGGCTCGGGCGGCGGCGGCTTCATGGGCGGCTTCTTCGCCGGCGGCTTCTTCGGCGGTTCCTCCTCGGGCAGCTCGAGCGGCTCCAGCGGCATCAACATCGAGATTTCGTCGTCCAACTCGTCCTCGTCGGGTGGCTCGACTTCGACGTCGACCGGTGGCTCGTCCACCTCGACCGGCGGATCGTCGACCTCCACTTCGACCGGCGGCTCCTCGACGTCCACGTCAAGCGGTCAGGTCAGCTCCACTTCGTCCTCGGGCGAGATCAGCTCGACCTCGTCCAGCTCGACTTCGAGCGGCCAGGTGAGCTCGACCTCGTCGTCGAGCGGCGATGTGTCGTCCTCGACCTCGTCCTCATCCAGCGGCGACGTCTCGTCCTCGACCAGTTCGTCGACCAGCTCCTCGTCGAGCGGCGATGTTTCGAGTTCCTCGTCCAACTCCTCCTCGACCAGCTCGTCCAACTCCTCGTCGACTTCGTCGTCGTCGAACGGATCGAGCAGCCACTGGAGCAATTCGAGCGGCTGGGGATCGAGCGGTCACCACGGATCGAGCAGCTGGGGCGGCAGCAGCAGCTGCGGCCGCGGGTGCGGCGGCAGCAGCACGGGCGGCCCTGCTCCGGTGCCGGCACCGCCGATGATCCTGCTGTTCGGCGGCGCCGCGGCGGCCCTGGTCGCCCGCAAGCGCTTCGCGAAGAAGAAGGCGGACGACACGGCCGAGGCCTGAGTTTCTCCAATCCCCGCTTCGGCGGGGATTTTCATTCCGCCCGGATCAGCGCCTGCTCGATCTCTGAGACCGGATGGCCGGTCAGATCCTTGGCCAGTTCGCCGGCGAGTCGGTCGCTCACTTCCTTGTGATAGTGTTTGCGCAATTCGCCGAGCGTACGCGGCGGCGCGACGATGATCAGCGTCTCATACTCGTTGCGCAACGCCCGTTCCTTGAGCAGCGCGGCGGTCTCGGCGGCAAACCGGTCTTCCTCCAGCTGGTGGAAGTCGACCTCCTCCATATTGCCGCCGCCCCATTGCGCGCCCGCGGTGCGCGTACCCATGGCGCCACCGGCGAGATCGGTCGCCTGGTCGTGATGCGCGGGGTTCCGGTCGACCACCTTCTTCTCGACCTGCAGGTTCGGGATCACGGCATCGCCTTCGTTCCGCAAGAACAACATCTTGCGCCCATCCGCGACCACCACGACTGCGTCATGCGGAACCTGCATTTCATCTCTCCTTGTCAGTTGCCTGTTCAACGAGCCGCACGCACCAGGGTTGCGCACGGATTGACGCCGTCATAGGGCGCGGTCATGCACGATATCCGCGCCATCCGAGAGAACCCGACCGCCTTTGACGCTGGCCTCGCCAAGCGTGGGCTGGAACCCCAGGCCGCCGCGCTCATCGCGCTGGACGAAAAGCGCCGCGCGCTGATCACCGAGGCCCAGGCAGTGCAGACCCGCCGCAACGAAGCTTCCAAGGCGATCGGCGCCGCCAAGGCGCGGCGCGACGACCCCACCGACCTGATGGCCGAAGTCGCTGCGCTCAAGGAGCGGATGCCGCAGATCGACGCCGAGGAAAAAGCGGTCGGTTCCGAGCTCACCACGCTGCTGGCAGCGATCCCCAACCTGCCGCTCGCCGACGTGCCCACCGGCGCCGATGAAGAAGACAACCAGCTCGTCGCGACGGTTGGCGAGCCGACGGTGCTCGGCTTCGACGCGAAGGAGCATGATGCGTTCGGCCCGGCGCTCGGCCTCGACTTCGAGACCGGTGCGCTGCTTTCGGGCACGCGCTTCACCCTGGTGCGGGGCGCCGCCGCCAAGCTGCACCGCGCGCTCGGCCAGTTCATGCTCGATACGCTCGAGGCGCATGGCTATGAGCAGGCGATCCCGCCCTTGCTCGTCCGCTCCGAGACGATGTTCGGCACCGGCCAGCTTCCCAAGTTCGCCGAGGACAGCTTCCAGACCACCGACGGCCGCTGGCTGATCCCCACGGCCGAGGTGAGCCTCACCAATATCGTCCGCGAACAGATCCTTGCCGAGACGGAATTGCCGCTGCGCTTCGCCGCGCTCACCGCCTGCTTCCGCTCGGAAGCCGGTTCGGCAGGCCGCGACACGCGCGGCTTCATCCGCCAGCACCAGTTCGAAAAGGTCGAGATGGTCTCGATCACCACGCCCGAGCAGAGCGAAGCCGAGCATGAGCGCATGACCGGGTGCGCCGAGGGCATCCTCACCGCGCTTGGGCTGCCCTTCCGCCGCATGAAGCTGTGCAGTGGCGATATGGGCTTCACCGCTGCCCGCACCTATGACCTCGAAGTGTGGCTGCCCGGCCAGGGCCGCTACCGCGAAATCTCGTCCTGCTCGACCTGTGGCGATTTCCAGGCGCGTCGGATGAACGCGCGCTATCGCCCGGCGGAAGAGAAGGGCACGCGCTTCGTCCATACGCTCAACGGATCGGGCCTCGCGGTGGGCCGCACGCTTGTCGCGGTGCTCGAGAATTACCAGCAGGAAGATGGTTCGGTGACCATTCCCGAGGTGCTCAAGCCCTACCTCAAGGGGCTGGAACGGCTCGAACCGGCAAACTGAGACACCTCCGCATTCAGACGTACCTGACGCGCGCGGAAATGCGCGTTATGGTGCGGCCGAGTATGGTTAATTCGGGGGCGTTTCGATGGCGGTAAAACGGATGGCGCCGGTGGCGTTGCTGTTGCTGGCCGCCTGTATTCCACAGCATGGCGGCGCCTATAGCGACCGGGATTACGGTCCGCCGCCGCGCGCAAGCCAGGATCGCTACCCGCAGCCGCAGCAGGAGCGTTGGGAACGCCCCGCGCTCGGCAACGAGCAGGATGTACGCCGGCTTCCCGCACCGCCGCCCGCCTGGCAGGCGCGCAAGGTTCAGGCGGATTCGCGCGTGGTCTCGGGCCGCACCTACATCGTTCAGCCGGGCGACTCGTTGCGCTCGATCTCGGTCAAGACCGGGGCGGGCTCCGAAGCGATCGCGCGGGCCAACAACATCCCCCCGCCCTTCACGATCCGCGTCGGCCAGAAGCTGGTGATCCCCGGCGGACGCTATCACCTCGTCCGCGACGGCGAGACCGGCATCGCGATCGCCGTGGCTTACGGCGTCGACTGGTCGCGGATCATCGCGGTCAATTCGCTGCAGGAGCCCTATATCCTGCGGACCGGCCAGCGGCTGCTGATCCCGGACACCGCCTCGCCGACCGGCCGGCCTGAGACGATCGAGCAGCGCGCGGCGCGTTTCCATCTCGATCTCGACGTCGACGACATCGTCACCGGCGGTCAGCCCGCCATTGCGGAAAGGGCCAAGCCCGCCGCACCGACATCCTCCTCTGCCAGGGTTCTTTCGCCCACCACCCCGGTGGCTGCGCCCGCCCGCCTCGCCGGCGGTTTCCAATGGCCGCTCAAGGGCAATGTCGTGAAGCGCTTCGGCCCGGGCGCTTCGGGCGAGCGCAATGACGGCATCAAGATCGCCACGCCGCTCGATACGCCGGTGCTGGCGTCGGCGGACGGCGTCGTCGCCTATGTCGGCTCGGACATCCCGGCGCTCGGCGGGCTTGTCATTCTTCGGCATGGCGATGGCTGGACGACCGTGTATGGTCATGCTGGCCAGCTGCTCGTGCAGCGCGGCCAAGCAGTGAAGAAGGGCCAGATGATCGCGCTTTCCGGCAATTCTGGTTTCGCGGACCGCCCCGAGCTCCATTTCGAGATCCGCCAGGGCCGCAATCCGGTTGACCCGCTGCCGAGACTGCCCGCGCGCTGATGGCGCTCAAGCCGCCCGCCACGCTGAAACGCAAGTCGAGCCTGCCGGTCTGGGCCTCGATCGGATGGCGGGTGCTGGCGGTGCTGGCGCTGCTCGCGCTCGCAGTCGGTGTCCACTGGATCGAGCGTGACGGGCTGAAGGACACGGCCGATGGCCAGGTCAGCTTCCTCGACATCCTCTATTTCACGTCGATCTCGGTCACTACGACCGGCTATGGCGACATCGTGCCGGTCAGCGATTCGGCGCGGATGTTCGACGCGTTCATCGTCACGCCGATCCGCGTGTTCGTGGTGCTGCTCTTCCTCGGCACCGCCTATAATTTCGTGCTCAAGCGCACCTGGGACAAATGGCGTATGGCAGTGATCCAGCGGAACCTTGCGGGCCACATCATCGTGGCGGGATACGGCACCACCGGCTCCGAGACGGTCGACGAGTTGATCGCCCGCGGCCGCGAGCCCGGCAGTATCGTCGTGATCGATCAGAGCGAGGCGAACATCGCCCGGGCCAAGGAATGCGGCTGCACCGTGCTCCAGGCCGACGCCACCCGCGACCAGGTGCTGGGTGACGTCCGCATTGGCACCGCCGAGTCGATGATCGTCTGCGCCGGCCGCGACGACACCTCGATCCTGATCACGCTCACCGCTCGCCATCTGGCCCCCGCGCTGCCGATCAGCGTGATCGTGCGCAACGAGGATAACGAACTGCCTGCCCGCGCTGCCGGTGCCACCACCGTGGTCAATCCGGTGAGCTTCGCCGGGCTGCTGCTCGCCAGCTCCTGCCAGGGCCCGCACCTCTCCGACTATCTGATGGATCTCGCCTCGATCCACGGCCAGGTCGAGCTCTCCGAGCGCAAGGTCCGCCCCGAGGAGATCGGTCACCCGCTATCGGCAATCGCGACGGGACTTGGCGTACAGATCTATCGCGACGGCCAGCCTCACGGCCATAAGGAACCGGAAGCGCAGTCGCTGCTGGCGGGCGACACGATCCTGGAGATCGTGACGCGGTAGGCTCCGTCATGAAAATGGATGCAGGCCTAGCCCAAGCTCTCCCGAGCCTCGTCGCACTCCTCGCACCCCGCTTCGGCACCGTGAAGGAAAACTAGCGGATCGGCCTGCACTTTAGTCGCCGCGATCCGTACGAGCGCCTCGGCATCCATCAACCGCGCTTCGGCATGGCCGACGATCCCCTCGCTGAGCAGCCCTTCCGCCTTGAGCCAGTCGTTCGCCAGTTCGAACTTCTCGCAGCAGCTGTCATTCTCGCCGTAATGGACCTCCCGGCCCGCATCATCGATATAGTGGAAGTCGCTGCGATAGGGTGCCCCACCCAGCAGCTCAGCCAGATGCAGCGTGGTATTGGCGTGATGGCCGACGCCGAGCAGCAGAATTTGCCCGCCCAGCGTCCGGATCCGGTCGATCGCGCTTCCGGGCGCGGCGGGCGGCAGCACGAACGGTCCGCCGGTGATCCACGCCGCCTGCGGGCCTCGCGCGGAAACCGCATCGAAATGCGGGCTGCGCACCACGCCCGGCATGCGCCAGAACAGGTCGGCGACGACGCCCAGATCGTCGCGATTGATGGTCGTCGCCGGATCGAAGGCAGCATCGTCGTCGCCGGTCGCCGAGGGCATGGCGAGCGTCCCCTCCGGCCCGAGTGCCTCGGTCAGCGCCGCGACCAGCCCCTCTGGCCCGCCCTCGACAGGCCGGACTGCGCGATAGCTCATATGGACAAGCAGCACCCCGCCCGCGCGTACGCCGAGCGCCTTGAGCTGCGCGATCAACGCGTCTCTCGAAATCGTCTCCATCTTGACCTTGATGCCACGCTGGACAAGGTCGCGCCATGTCCGAGATGCTCTTCGCCCGCCTCGTCCCGATCCTGCTGCTGATCGGCTCGAACGTCTTCATGACCATCGCCTGGTACGGGCATCTCAAGTTCAAGAGCGCACCGCTGCTGCTCGTCATCCTGGCGAGCTGGAGCATCGCGCTGGTCGAATATTGCCTGGCTGTGCCAGCCAATCGCTGGGGCAGCGCGGTCTATTCGGCGGCGCAGTTGAAGGCGATGCAGGAAGTCATCACCCTGACCGTCTTCGTCGGCTTCTCGATCCTCTATCTGGGCCAGAAGATCACGATCAACCACCTGATCGGCTTCGCACTGATCGGAGCAGGTGCCTGGTTCATCTTCAGGGCGCCCGCCTGAGCCCGAACTAGAAGCGGCGTTCAAGCAGAACGAGCGTCGAATCGCCCTCCACTGCGCGCGCTTCGAAACCCATCTCGCGTTCGAGCGAGATCGCCTGGTGGTTCTCCCGGCTCTCGATCGAGATCACCGATTTCACGCCACGCCGCTCGGCCTCGTCGGTCAGATAGTCGAGCAGCGACCAGCCGATACCCTGCGCCTTGCGGTCCGAACGGATCGAGATCGCCACCTCCGCGGTGGTCATGTCCTTGTCGCAGGCAAGCACGGCGCTGGCGACCAGTTCGCCGTCGACATAGCCGAGCAGACTGTCGGTCTGCCAGCGATCGACCTGGGTCATCGCGGCGATCTGGTCGTTCGACAGCCCGTCACAGGCAGTGAGGAAGCGGAAGCGCCGGTCGTCGCTCGAGACCGTCTCGAACAAGGTGCGCAACGCGTCCTTGTCGGCAGGGGTAGCGGGTCGAACATCAAGCTTCACGCCCGAACGCGTGATGAGAGTCGTGCCTTCCGCCAGCTCGGCAGCCATGGGAACCTCCTCGCAATATCAGTGCCGCTCCAATGGGTCGCGGCCTGCGATGTTCCGTGGTCCCGTCAGGCGTCGCAGACCTTGTCGGCGGTCAAACTTGCCCCCGGAAAAGCCCTGCCCTAGCTTTTTTGGCGAAAAAGCCTATGTCGCGCCCCAATCATGGCAACCAAAATTCCTGAGGCGCCCCGCGTGGGCATGGTGTCGCTCGGCTGTCCCAAGAACCTGGTCGACAGCGAACGGATCCTCACCAAGCTGCGCAGCGACGGCTATGCGATGTCGCCCGACTATGCCGGGGCCGACGTCGTGCTGGTCAACACCTGCGGCTTTCTCGACTCCGCCAAGGAGGAATCGCTCGAGGCGATCGGCGAGGCGATCGCGGAGAACGGCCGCGTCATCGTCACCGGCTGCATGGGCAAGGAAGCCGAGGTCATCCGCGCCCGCTTCCCGAACGTGCTCGCCGTCACCGGCGCGCATCAATATGAGGAGGTGGTCGGCGCGGTGCACGATGCGGCGCCGATGCCGCCCTCGCCCTTCGTCAACCTGGTGCCGGACGCCGGGCTCAAGCTCACGCCGCGCCATTACAGCTATCTGAAGATCTCGGAGGGCTGCAACCACCGCTGCTCCTTCTGCATCATCCCGGCGCTGCGCGGCGACCTGGTCAGCCGCCGTCCCGACGCGATCCTGCGCGAGGCGGAGAAGCTGGTCGAGGCGGGGACGAAGGAACTGCTGGTCATCAGCCAGGACACGTCCGCATACGGAGTCGACATCCGCAAGGAGCCGCGCGCCTGGAAGGGCGGCGAAGTGATCCCGCACATGACCGACCTCGCCCGCGAGCTCGGCAAGATCGCGCCCTGGGTGCGGCTCCACTATGTCTATCCCTATCCGCATGTCGACCAGGTCATCCCGCTGATGGCCGAGGGGCTGATCCTCCCCTATCTCGACATCCCGTTCCAGCATGCCAGTCCGTCGGTGCTGCGCTCGATGAAGCGGCCGGCCAATGAGGCCAAGGTGCTCGAGCGGCTGAAGAAGTGGCGCGAGATCGCCCCGGACCTGACGATCCGCTCGACCTTCGTGGTCGGCTTCCCCGGCGAGACCGAAGCGGACTTCCAGTATCTGCTCGACTGGCTCGACGAGGCCCAGCTCGACCGGGTCGGTGCGTTCCGCTTCGAGCCTGTCGAGGGCGCTGCCGCCAACGACCTGCCCGGTGCGGTGCCGGAAGAGGTCAAGGAAGAGCGTTATGCCCGGATCATGGAGAAGACCGCGGCGATCAGCGCGGCCAAGCTCCAGGCCAAGATCGGCCGCACGCTCGAAGTGATCATCGATGAGGTCGGCGAGGAAGGCGGCGCGACAGGTCGCAGCCAGGCCGATGCGCCGGAGATCGACGGCGAGGTATTCCTGCGCGACGCCGGGCATCTCAGCCAGGGCGACATCGTCCAGGTCGAAATCGAGGATGCCGACGAGCACGATCTCTACGGCGTGCCCCTCCAGGGCTGAACCTTCTCTTGCGAGGGGTATAACATCGGGCCAAGGTCCGGGTGACAGGCGCAGCGCTTTCCCTAAGCTGCGCCCATTCCCCGGAGGCCTGATGTTTCGCCCTGCCCTTGCCGCCGTCCTTCTGATCGCCACGCCCGCCGCCGCGCAGCAACTGACCGCCGACGAAACGGCGAAAGTCGATACCCTCGTCACCGATGCGCTGAGGTCGTCCGGAGCGCCGTCCGCCTCGGTCGCGATCGTGCGCGACGGGAAGATCGTCTTCGCCAGGGCCTATGGCGATCAGGGTCCGGGCATGAAGACGACCAGCCCGGCGGCCAAATATCAGATCGCGTCGATCTCGAAACAGTTCACCGCCGCTGCGATCCTGTTGCTCGAGGACGAGGGCAAGCTCAGCCTCGACGACACGGTGTCGAAATGGGTGCCGGACATCACCGATGCCGACAAGATCACCATCCGCCAGCTGCTCAGCCACACCGCCGGCATCCAGGACTATTGGCCGCAGGACTATGACTTTGCGGCGATGTCGAAGCCGGTTACCCCGCAGCAGATCCTCGATCGCTGGGCGAAGAAACCGCTCGATTTCCAGCCCGGCACCGCCTGGCAATATTCGAACACCGGCTATGTCGTCGCCGGCATGATCATCGAGAAGGCTTCGGGCATGAAGCTGCTCGATTTCCTGCAGAAGAAGATCTTCAAGCCGCTCGGCATCGACGCGATCGATCAGGACATCGCGGTGGGCAAGGGCTTTCCCCAGGGCAATCATCGCTTCGCGCTCGGCCCGGTTCGCGCTGCAAAGCCCGCTGCGCCCGGCTGGCTCTGGGCGGCGGGCGAACTCGCCATGTCGGCCAGCGACCTCGCCAAATGGGACATCGCCCGGATCGACCGCAAGATCCTGAGCCCCGAGGATTGGGAGACGCAGGAAACGCCGGTGCAGCTCAAGGACGGCGCCTACACCAGTTACGGGCTCGGCGTTTCGCTGGGCAGCCGCGGCATGGATCGCAGCGTCGAGCATGGCGGCGAGGCGGTGGGCTTCCTCTCCGACAATTACGTGATCCCGGCGAAACGCTTTGCCGTCGTCGCGCTGGTCAATGCCGATTTCGGCGGGACGCAGGATGCTATCACCGGCGGGATCACCGATCTGCTGGTCCCCGAGGGTCCACCCCCGCCGGTCGCGCTGTCGCTCGACCAGGCCCGCGATGCCCTTGCCCGGCGCGTCTTCGACCAGCTGCGCAGCGGCACGCTCGGCCGCGACAAGCTGACCGAGGACGCCAATTACTATTTCACGCCCCAGGCGACCGAGGATTATCACACCAGCCTGGCGCCGCTCGGCGATCCGGCGAGCTTCACCGCACTCGGCAAGCCGCGGCTGCGGGGCGGCTTCGTCAACCGCAACTATGCGATCGTCTATCCCGATGGCCGCAAGCTGATCGCGATCACCTATGCCGAGCCCGGATACACGGGCAAGTTCGAGCAGTTCCTGATCCAGCCGAGGGATTGATGCGCCTTATCGCCCTTGCCACCGCAGCGTTGTTCAGCGCGACGCCGCCCGATGCGGCGACCGTTCGTCCGGTGAACCCGCTGACGGTGCAGGACGATGATTTCGCCCGCCACCGCGATCCGTCCGAATGGAAGGGCCTCCGCGTTACCAGCATCGAGTTCCGCGAGGAACGCGCGCCGTGGCGGCTGTGGCGGATCGTCAACAAAGCGCATCCCAAGGGCCCGCTGTTCTTCGTGCCGCACGACAATGAGAATGCCGGGTTCGAGGCCGGGCTGGTCGCGCTGCGCAAATATGGCGGCGTGCTGATCGCCGTCGATTCCGGCGTATCGCCGGGCAATGACGGGGTTCGGTACAACCAGGCAGTCGATTACGGCAGGCCGATCGATCCGAACCGCAATTTCGATACCGCCCTGCCCGGCTATGCGCGCCACATCCTCGCCGATCTGACCCGTGGCGCCTGGCCGGTGATCGCGCTGCACACCAATGCCAAGGGCTTCGAGACGGCCGGCTCGCATTGCAACAAGGGCGATCCGGAGGGCAGCGGGATCATATCGATCCGCTATTGCGACGACACGCTGAACCCCAGCCCCTCGGTGTCGAAGGCCTATCCCTTCGACGACGACGATACCGTCGCCTTCGCCACCTATCTTGCCCGCAACCAGCCGAGCGACGCCTTTTGCCGTGACGCCATGGTCGGCGCCGACTTCAACGTGGTGCAGGAACGCGTGGTGACGAGCGACGGCTCGCTCTCCAACTATGCCGTGCTGCACGGGCTCAGCTATCTCAACTTCGAGACGCTCGACCGGGGGCTGGACCCGGCCGAGCTCGCCCTTGCACGCGATCGCCTGAGCTTCATGATCGATCATGCGCTTGCGCTGTGTGCCCCGAAGGTGAAGGCGGCGGGCCGCTAGCCCGCAATCCCGTCCAGCACCCGCACCGCCTCGGCCGGCAGCACCAGATCCCGCACCGCAAGATTCTCGCGGAGATGGCCTACCGACGAAGTGCCCGGGATCAGCAGGATGTTCGGCGCGCGCTGGAGCAGCCAGGCGAGTGCGACCTGCATCGGCGTAGCGCCCAGCCCCTTCGCTACCTCGTCGAGCGTGCCCGACTGGATCGGCGAGAAGCCGCCGAGCGGGAAGAAGGGCACATAGGCGATGCCGGCCTCGGCCAGGCTGTCGACCAGCGCTTCGTCCTCGCGGTGGGCGAGATTATACTGGTTCTGCACGCATACCACCGGGGCGATGCCGCGCGCCTCCTCGACCTGCCCGGCGGTGGCGTTGCTCAGGCCGAGGTGGCGGATCAGCCCCTGCTCACGCAGCCGGGCCAGCCGCTCGAACTGCGGCGCGATCGGCCCCTCGCTCGGCGCATGGATGTCGCCCATGATGCGCAGGTTGACCACGTCGATCGCCTCGACACCTAGATTGGCGAGATTGTCATGCACCGCCGCCTCGATCTCGTCGGGCGTCCATGCCGGCAGCCAGGACGCATCCTCGCCACGCCGCGCACCAACCTTGGTTACGATGACGAGATCGTCCGGATAGGGATGCAGCGCCTCGCGGATCAGCCTGTTGGTGACGTGCGGGCCGTAAAAGTCGCTGGTGTCGATATGATTGACCCCGGAGGCAATCGCCTCGCGCAGCACGGCAAGCGCCTGGTCATGATCGCGCGGCGGCCCGAACACGCCCGGGCCAGCAAGTTGCATCGCGCCATAGCCAACCCGGTTCACGCTACGGTCGCCAAGAGTGAAGGTCATCGGAAAGTCGGTCATCTTCGGTCTCCAGTTCGAAGCACGAAATATATCTAGGCCTTGCAGCCCCGCTCGATAATCAGGCACAATCTGCACGGGCTGTGCGGAATTTCGAACAATGGATCTCGACCTAAGCGAGCTGAACGCGTTTCTCTCAGTCGCCCGAGCCGGCGGCTTTCGCGACGCCGCGCGGGCCACGGGCGCCAGCGCCTCCGGGCTCAGCGAAGCGGTGCGCCGTCTGGAGGCGCGGCTGGGCGTGCGCCTGCTCAACCGCACCACCCGCAGCGTCGCGCCGACCGAGGCCGGCGCGCGGCTGATCGAGCGGCTCGGCCCGGCGCTGGGCGAAGTCGAAGCGGCACTCGACGTGGTCAACATCTTCCGCGACCGGCCGGCTGGCACGCTCAAGCTCAACGTGCCGATCGGCGCGGCGCGGATCGTGCTGCCGGCGATCCTGCCCGGCTTCCTCGCCGCCTATCCCGACATCCAGGTCGAGATCGTCGCGCAGGACAATTTCGTCGACCTGCTCGCCGCCGGCTGCGACGCCGGTATCCGCTACGACGAACGGCTCGAACAGGACATGATCGCGGTGCCGATCGGCCCGCGCGTCCAGCGCTTCGCCGCAGCGGCCTCTCCCGCCTATCTGGCGAAGCATGGCACGCCCGAACATCCGCGCGACCTGCTGGGTCATCGCTGCCTGCGCGGCCGGTTCGAAAGCGGCCGGCTGATCCCCTGGGAGTTCGAGAAGGACGGCGAAATCCTGGTGGTCGAGCCGCCGCCCGCCCTGATCGTCACCGTAGGCAGCGCGATCGACATGCTGCTCGACGTCGCGGCGGCGGGCGGCGGCATAGTCACGCTGTTCGAGGATTGGCTCAAGCCGAGCTTCGCCAGCGGCGCGCTGGTGCCGGTGCTGGAGGACTGGTGGGAAAGCTTCCCGGGGCCGTTTCTCTATTATCCGGGACGACGGCTGGTGCCGGCACCGCTCAGGGCGTTCATCGATTATGTGAAGGCGAATCCAGCCGAAACGTGATTTCCAACAGCGCGAGGTGCTTCGACTCGGCGGAAGCGGCGTCCCCGGCGCGGAAAGTCACTAAAGTCTCTACACTCAATGGGCCGCGCCACTCCCCGCCCCTCGCAACATGCTTGCGTCGACGTGATCCTATTTTCCCTACCGGTCAAAGAGCGGCCGGACGCGAGGACCGGCGGGACGAGGGGAACAGAGGAAATCCTACATTGCAAGCCAAGCCGTCGTCCCGGCAAAGGCCGGGACCTTGCCGAAGGCACGAGGGAGAGAGCCGCATGAGATCCCGGCTTTCGCCGGGATGACGATTTCTTCTCACGGCATTGTCTTCTCAGGGCAACGCATAGGCGACCACCTCGTCGCCGATCGGCGTCTCCATGAAGTGGTGCCCGCCGGCATAGATCACCAGATACTGCTTGCCGTTCGCCTCATAGACGATCGGAGTCGCCTGGCCACCCGCGGGCAGTACGGCCTTCCACAGCGTCTTGCCGGTCTTCAGGTCGATCGCGCGGATCAGATTATCGGTTGCGGCCGCCACGAAGATCAGCCCGCCCGCGGTCACTACCGAGCCGCCATTGTTCGGCGTGCCGATAGTGATCGGCAGGTGCGAGGGGATGCCGAACGGCCCGTTGGTCCGGGCCTCGCCGAACGGGCGATCCCAGATCGTCTTGCCGGTCGCCATATCGATCGCGCGGATCCCGCCATAGGGCGGCTGCTTGCACAGCATGCCGGTGAACGGCATCCGCCAGCCGGCATTGACATTGATCGCATAGGGCGTGTGCGCCTGCGGATCGCCGGCGCCTTCCGCACCACCGATCTTGCCGCGGGCCTGATCGCGCGGCGCCCAGCCGAGCTTGTCTGCCTCGGCCCGCGGGACGAGCCGGACATAATTGGGCATGTCGTTGTAATTGGCGACGATCACCCCGCGCTGCGGATCGACTGCGATGCCGCCCCAGTCGGTGCCGCCATTATAGCCGGGATATTCGATCGAGTGGCGGTCCGCCTCGGGCGGGGTGAAGAAGCCCTTGTAGCTCGCCCGGCGGAACTGGATGCGGCAGAACATCTGGTCGATCGGCGACATGCCCCACATGTCGCGCTCGGTCAGGTCCGGCTTGCGCAGCGTATGCCAGAGCGAGACGCGCTGGGTGGCGGCGCGCTGCTGCGGCTCGACGCCGCCTCCTGGCACCTTCATCTCGCCGACCGGGGTCAGCGGCTGGCCGGTCCGGCGGTCCAGGATATAGATATCGCCCTGCTTCGACGGCAGCACCAGCGCCGGGGCGCCCTTATAGTCGACCAAAGTCGCCTGCGCGCCGAAATCATAGTCCCACACGTCGTTGCGCACCGCCTGGAAGCGCCATTTCGGCTTGCCGGTGGTCACGTCGAGCGCGACCAGCGAGGTTGCGTAGAAATTCTCCTCGGGGCGGCGCAGCGACGAATAATAGTCCGCAGCGGCATTGCCCATCGGCAGATAGACCAGCCCGAGTTGCTCGTCGCCGCTCGCCAGCGTCCACATGTTCGGCGTGCCGCGCGCCCATTCCTGGCCCGCCGGCGGTGCGCCGTTCCAGCTCGGGTGCATCATGTCCCACGCCCAGCGCAGCTTGCCGGTAACGACGTCGAAGCCCTGGATCACGCCGGAAGGTGCCCAGCGGTCCTGCCCGTCGAGCACCTGATGGCCGGTTACCAGCACGCCTCGGACAAGGGTTGGCGGCGAGTTGATCGAGACGAAGCCGGCCGGAACCTTGCCCATGCCCTGTTTGGCATCGGCCTGCCCGTTCGTGCCGAAATCGGCGCAGGGCTTGCCGTTCCTGGCATCGACCGCGATCAGGCGCGCATCGAGCGTACCTTCGATGATGCGGGTGGCGCAGGCCTGGTTCGCCGGTGCGTTCGGCACTGCGTAATAGACGACGCCGCGACAGGCCGCAGTGTACGGGATCGCATCGTCGGGGACCTTCGGATCGTAGCGCCACTTCTCCATGCCGGTCGCCGCGTCGAGCGCCAGGATGATGTTCTTCGGCGTACAGATATAGAGGCTGTCGCCCACCTTGAGCGGCGTGTTCTCCGCGCCATAGGTGTTCCGGATCATCGGCGAACTGGGCAGGTCGCCGGTGTGCGTCAGCCATACCTGCTTGAGCTTCGAGACGTTGGCGGGGGTGATCTGCACCAGCGGCGAATAGCGCCGCGCGCTGGTCGTGCCGCCATAGACCGGCCAGTCCGCGCCCGTCTGCTGGCCCGAGGGATCCATCATGCCCGTGGTGCCCGGTGCCGGCAGCGCCGCCATCACCGGATTGGGCTGCCCGGCAGTCGCCGCCCAGAAATTGATAATGCTAAGCACTAGCGTGGCCGCGACACCGCCAAAGGCCAGCCGCCACTTGCCCGGCGCGGTGGTAAGCGTTGGCAATATCAGGATCACCGCGATCGCCAGTACCACCGGCGCGATCACCCGGGGCACCTGCGCCCAGGGATTGGCGCCACTCTCCCACCATGCCCAGATCACGCTGGCGATGGTGATGGCGAGATAGAGCCAGCCGCCGCCCATCCGCCCGCGGATCAGCAGCCAGCCGGACCACAGCATCAACGCGCCGGTTACGAGATAGTAGAGCGAGCCGCCCAGTACCGCGAGCCATGCACCACCGATCGCGAGGACGAGACCGATCAGGCCCACGACCGCGCCGACGATCATCGCGGCGATGCTCCGCCTGGGTCGGGGCCTTTCCTCCACCGGCTCGAGATAGGGAATCCGCTCCCCTTCGTAGCGCGTGTCGGTCATAGCCTGCTCCCTGTGGCCCATGGACCTTTCGGAAACCGGTTGCGAAACGAGACGGTTCCTTGATGAACGAAAATTCATGTTCTGCTTGGGGGCTAGCCCTCGCGGTTCCCATTACCTAGATCGTTTCCCATGACTGATCCCAACACGCTCGTTCAGCCCGACAAGGGCCAGTCCGCCCGCACCATTCACGTGATCGACGCCAAGGGCTTCGACGCCTGGCTTTCGGCCCAGCCGCCGCGCCACCGCACCGCGGCCGCTGCGCAGAAGCTGGCGCCCAGCCCCTATGCAAGCGCGATCCTGCCTGGCGACGGCGCCGAGGACTGGTCGGTGGTCACCGTGGTCGCCAATGCCGACACGCTCTCGCCCTGGTGCCTCGCCAAGCTCGCCGAGACGCTGCCCGAGGGCAGCTACCGCGTCGACGGTGCCGAAGCCGGCAAGGCGATCCATGGCTGGCTCGCGGCACAGTACAAGTTCGATGCCTACAAGAAGGACGAGAAGACCCCGACCGGCCCGCGCGTGCTGCTGACCAGCGACGTCGCGCGGATCGAGGAAGCGGTGCGCATGGCCAACGCCACCTACAAGCTGCGCGACCGGATCAACACCGGCGCCAACGACATGGGCCCGGCCGATCTCGAGGCCGCGGCCGCGGATCTGGTCAAGGCCTATGGCGGCCAGCTCACCGTGGTGAAGGGCGATGAGGTCGAGAAGGGTTATGGCCTGCTCTGGGCGGTCGGCAAGGCTGCCGGCAAGGGCCGCGAGCCGCGCCTGATCGAGATCGAGTGGGGCAATCCCGAGCATCCGAAGATCGCGATCATCGGCAAGGGCGTCTGCTTCGATTCGGGCGGTCTCGACATCAAGCCGGCCGCCGGCATGCGGCTGATGAAGAAGGACATGGGCGGCGCCGCGCACGCGCTGGCCACTGCCGAGCTGATCATGTCGTCGCGCCTGCCGGTGCGGCTGCACATGCTCGTCCCCGCGGTCGAGAACTCGATCAACGGCGAGGCGACTCGTCCGGGCGACATCATGCGCTCGCGCAAGGGCATCACGGTCGAGAACAGCAACACCGACGCCGAGGGGCGCCTGATCCTCGCCGACGCGCTGACCAAGGCCGAAGAGAAGACCCCTGAGCTGGTGATCGACTATGCGACGCTCACCGGCGCCGCCCGCGTCGCGCTGGGTGCCGACCTGCAGGCGCTGTTTGCCAATGACGATACGCTGGCGAGCGAGCTGATGGCCGCCGCCGAGACCGAGGCGGATCCGATGTGGCGCCTGCCGCTCTACGATCCGTACAAGGACATGCTGAAGTCGGACGTCGCCGACATGGTCAATGCGGCCGAAGCCCCGTTCGGCGGCGCGCTGACCGCGGCGCTGTTCCTCAAGGAATTCGTGCCCGAAAAGGCGCAGTGGGCGCATCTCGACATCTTCTGCTGGAACGGCAGCCACAAGCCGGGCCGTCCCAAGGGCGCCGAGGCCGTGAGCCTGCGCGCCGTGTGGAAGGTGCTGAAGGACCGCTACGCGAAGTAAGCGCTGCGCTTTACCGATCGAAGAGGAGGCCGTGGCGCGAAGCCGCGGCCTTTTCTTTTGCGGGGAATGCCCGGGCCATCTCAGGCAGCGACACCGCCGCCCATCGCTGCGATCGACTCCACCGGCATCGGGTGCCCGAACAGGAAGCCCTGCCCCATCGCGCAGCCGAGACGGGCCAGCGTGTCCGCCGCCTCTTCCGATTCGATGCCTTCCGCCACCACCGGCAGCTCCAGCGTGTCGGCGAGCGCGATGATCGCCAGCACCAGGCGCATCGCCTGCGAATCGCGCCCCATCGCCGCGACGAAGGAGCGGTCGATCTTCAGCCGGTCGAAGGGCAGCATCTGGAGGTGCTGGAGCGAGGAATAGCCGGTACCGAAATCGTCGAGTGCCAGCTGGATGCCCTGGTTACGCAGCGAGGCGATCGCTTCCTGCGCGCTCGCGGCGTCGACGATCAGCGCATTCTCGGTGATCTCCACCGTGAGCCGGCGCGCCGGGAAACGCTCGCGGATCAGCACGCCGAGCAGCTTCTGGCTGAACCACGGATCCTTGAGCTGGGTCGCCGAGACGTTGACCGAGATCGGCACTTCCCAGTCGCGCGTCTCGCGGCAGGCGCGGCGGAGCAGGCGCAGCATCAGCGTGTCGATCAGCCCGCATTCCTCGGCGATCGGGATGAACTGTTCGGGTCCGATCTCCTGCCCCACGCTGCGCCGCCAGCGGGCAAGCAACTCATAGCCGACCACTTCCCGGCTCTTCAGGCAGACGATCGGCTGGTAATAGGGGACGAAGGCATCGCTCTCCATCGCCTCGCGCATCTCGCGCTCGATCTCGGCGCGGCGGCGGATCTCGGCGTCGAGCATCGGTTCGAAGGCGCAATGCTGGCCGCGGCCGCTGTGCTTGGCCTTGTACAGGGCGATGTCTGCCCGGCGCATCAGCGTGTCGAGGTCCAGTGCGTCATGCGGGTAGAGCGAGATGCCCACGCTGGCGCCGATGTGATGGACCAGGTCCGATCCGGCGAAGGGCTTCAGCATCGCATTGACGATCGCATGGGCAAGGCGCCGCGCGCCTTCGCGATCGCCGTTCAGGATCACCGCGAACTCGTCGCCGCCGAGGCGGTAGCTGACGCCCTCCTCGCCCACCACGGCATTGAGGCGCGCAGCGACGTCGCGCAGCAGTTGATCGCCGGCAGGATGGCCATGCACGTCGTTGATCGACTTGAACCGGTCGAGATCGATGATCAGCAGGCCGAGCGGGCTGCCCTGCCCGCCCCGCGCCGTGCACCGCTCGAGCGTCTCCGCCAGCGCGCGACGATTGGGCAGGCCGGTGAGCGGATCATGATAGGCAAGCTGGTGCGCGCGCTGCTCGGCGCCCAGCGCGCGGGCCTGTTCCGCCGCCATGTCCGAGCGCGAGGCGAGCATCTCCACAAAAGCGACATGGCTGGTGCGCATCATCCCCACCGCCACAAAGCCCGCGATCAGGATATTGAAGCCCAGCCCACGCAGCGACCAGTCGGACGAGAGGATCAGGCAGATCGTCACCGGCGCCGCACCGCACAGCAATACCGCCTGACCGGCACGCGGCACCGATTGCAGGCAATAGCAGCAGCTGATCGCGCCGATGAAGATATAGAGCGCGATGCAGGCACGGTGCATCAGGTCGGCCTCCGCGTAGAGCAACAACCCCCATCCACCGAAGGCGAAGCTCAGCGTCGAAGCGACGATGATCGTGCCGCGCAGATATTGGGGGATCATCTCCGGCCGCGGAGTCTCCGTGCGGCGCTTGAGCCAGAAGGCAGCGCGTGCCGCCGACAGCATCGCCAGCAACGCCGGCATGCCGATGCTCCACCACGGACTTACCGTGCCATAGGCCGCGAAAGCCAGAAACGCGGAGTCCGCGAACATCATCAGGTACATCAGCGGCACCTGCCGCCGCAGCGCACGGAATTGCTCGACCAGAATCATCTGATTCCGGTCTGCATCGACGGGCCGGGCGGGAAGCGGAAGCCTCAGCATAGTCATATATAGCGGAGCGATACCGGCGAGCAGCCCAAGTTCAGCGCGTTTTCAGTATATTACCTTAGTCCTTGGGGGGAGGTGCCCTATCCGTTCGTCCACCCTCCCCGGCCGCGCCAGGCTCTGCTAGAGCAATGCCATGCAGGCCCGGCATCCGAACCTGACCCTCGCTGCCTGCATTCTGGCATCGAGCCTGGCGTTCATCGATGGATCGGTGACCAATGTCGCACTCCCCGCGATCGGCGCGGACCTGCACGCCACCCCAGCCGAGCTGCAATGGACGATCAACGCCTATATGCTGCCGCTTTCGGCGCTGCTGCTGATCGGCGGCGCGGCGGGCGACCATTTCGGCCGGCGCAAGCTGCTCGTGCTCGGCATCGCGCTGTTCACCATAGCCTCGGTCGCCTGCGCGGTGGCAGCGGACCTCACCCTGCTGCTTGCTGCCCGGGCGCTGCAGGGAATCGGCGCGGCGATCCTGCTGCCCAACAGCCTCGCCACGCTGGGCCATGCCTTTACCGGCGAGGCACGCGGCAAGGCGATCGGCACTTGGGCCGGCATCGGCGCTATCGCCGGCGCGGTCGGCCCGCCGCTCGGCGGCTGGCTGGTCGACGTGATCGGGTGGCGCGCGATCTTCTACGTCAACGTGCCCGTGGCGCTCGCCGCGATCTTCATCGCATTGCGCTATGTCGAGGAAAGCTCGGAAGGCGACCTGCCGCTCGATCTGCCCGGCGCCCTGACCGCCACGCTGGCGCTGGGCGCGCTCACCTGGGCGCTGACACTCTGGTCGAGCCATCATGCGATCGACGCGACGGTCGCGATCGGCCTCGCCGCGGGTCTCGCCGCGATCGGCTTGTTCCTGTGGGTCGAACACCATCGCGGCGACCGCGCGATGATGCCGGTGGCAATGTTCGGCTCGCGCGCCTTTGCCGGGCTGACCCTGCTCACCTTCCTGCTCTACGGCGCGCTCGGCGGCGTGCTGCTGCTCCTGCCCTATGTGCTGATCGAGGCCGGTGGCTATTCCGCGCTGCATGCTGGATTCGCGCTGTTGCCGATGCCGCTCGGCATGGGGATCGCCAGCCGCATCATGGGCCGGATCACCGCAAAGGTGGGGCCGCGCTGGCCGCTCACCATCGGGCCGATGATCGTCGCGATCGGCTTCGCGCTGCTGCTGCTCGTCAACGAGGACGCCCCCTACTGGACCTCGGTCTTCCCCGGCGCGCTGGCGATCGCAATCGGCATGGCCAGTGTCGCCGCACCGCTCACCACCGCAGTGCTCGCCTCGGTCGACGACACCCACACCGGCACCGCATCGGGCTTCAACAGCGCAATCGCGCGCACCGGCGGGCTGATCGCCACGGCCATCGCTGGCGCAGTGATCGCCGCCGCCGGCGCGGGACTGATCAGCGCCTTCCACATGGGTGCATTGGTCGGTGCCGCCGCAGCGGCGCTTTCAGGGGTGACGGCGTTCCTTACGCTGGGCAAGAATTCGCGCCGATAAGGTGCGAAACGCTTGTCTCCCCGGCCCCGACCGATAGCGTCACCCGATCATCCGGGGGAATATCATGGCACGGGAATGGTGGGACGGCGACAAGCTCAATCGCCGGGCGGACGCGGATCATCTGCGGGAGGTTCTGCTCAAGCGCTATGATCAAAGAAAGGCTGCGGGAGCCCCTGCCTCCTATATCCTGAACCTCGACGCCGAATGGGGGCAGGGAAAGACCTTCTTCCTGCAGCGCCTGCAACAGGATCTGGAAAGCGACGGCTATCCCGTCTGCTACGTCAATGCGTGGCAGGACGACCTGTCGAACGAGCCACTGGTATCGATCATGGCCGCGATCGAAGCCCGGCTGAAACCATTGCTACCCGCTAAATCGAAAGCCCGGCAGCACTTCGCGCGCGCCAAAGGAAAACTGGGCGTCGTAGCGCTGGAAGCGGGCAAACAGGCCGCATTACACGGCCTCAAGATCGCCACCGGCATATCGGTCAAGCAACTGGCCGAGAAGTTGAGCGAAGACAGCGCGGAGGATGTCGGGGACGGCGCCGGCGACGCAATGTTCGAGCTCGCCAAATCCAGCTTCGCCCAGTCCATCAAGGAACATAGCAACTCGATCAAGGCGGTGGCGAGCTTCAAGGAAAATCTGGAGCAGGTCATCGATGCCATATCGGACAGCACCGACACCCAGTTTCGCGCCCCGCTGTTCGTGCTGATCGACGAGCTCGATCGCTGCCGCCCGCTATATGCGATCCGGCTGCTCGAGGATGCCAAGCACCTGTTCCAGGTCGCCGGCGTGATCTTCGTGATCGCGACGGACAGCGTGCAGCTCGCCAGCTCGATCAAGGCGATCTACGGTTCGGAATTCCGCTCGCGCGAATATCTGCGGCGCTTCTTCGACCGGACCTATGTGTTCCCCCATGCCGACCGGGGCGACTGGATCCGCTCGGTACTGGCGGAGCGCGGCATCGACATCGACGATTTCGCCTCGCTCGGCACCACGAAGCCGGTCGACATCATCCGCCAATGGTCGCGCGGATTCGGAATGTCGCTGCGGGACATGGAGCAGGTGGCGGACATCATCGAGACGTTCGTCACCTCGTGGAATCATCCCTGCAAGATCAACATCTTCATCCTGCTGATGAACGTCTATGCCTTTTATGCGCAGAGCCGGGCGGCCTGGGTGGCATTCGCCGATTTCAAGCTCACCGAGCTGACGGATGCGCCCTTCAAGGCCTGGCAGGTAAGCTTCGAGAGATTCCACTGGGAACAGGGAGGCAGAGGCCGCTCCACGATCTCAGTCGTGATGTCCGGCGAAAAACTGTTCGAAGAGCTTTGCAACTTGATCCACAGCGCCAATCGTCCAGCCGATCGAACCAACGCCATCTGGGGACAATATTTCAACGACGAGCAAGCCTGGAAAGGCACCTCGTTCGATGAACGACGCAAAATCCTCCGCGAATATACCAGCCGGGTCTGGAACGCCGGCCGGGCGATCGAACGTCCCCCGGCCTATTGACCTTGCTTCCCCTCAGCTGATCGACGCCGCGGCCTCGATGATCGGCACGAACTTTTCGGCGGTCAGGCTCGCGCCGCCGACCAGCGCGCCATCGACATTGTCGAGCGCCAGGATCTGGGCTGCGTTGGCGCCGGTCACCGACCCGCCATAGAGGATCTGGATTCCGTCAGCCTTGGCATCGCCGATCATCATGCGCAGCTTGGCGCGGATGATCGCGTGCATCGATGCGATCTCGTCCGGCGTAGGCGTCTTGCCGGTGCCGATCGCCCAGCGCGGTTCATAGGCGATCGTCAGCCAGCTCGGATCGGCATCGTCGGGCAGCGACTTCTCGATCTGCGACTGGACGATCCGCTCTGCCCGCCCGGCCGCGCGTTCCGCCTCGAGCTCGCCGCAGCACAGAATCACCCGGAGCCCGTGCCGGTGCGCCGCCGCCGCCTTCATATAGGCATCGTGGCTGGTCTCGTGCTGGTCGCCGCGACGCTCGCTGTGCCCGACGATGGTGAGGGTCGCACCCTCCTCCACCAGCATCGGCGCGGAGATGCAGCCGGTATGGGCGCCCTTGTCGGCCTCGTGCAGGTCCTGCGCGCCGATCGGCAGGCTGCCGGCCACCTGCGCGGCCGGATGGATCAGCGTGTAGGGAACGCAGAGCGCCGCATCGACCGAAGGATTCGCCGCCGCCGCCGCCGCAATCGCCTCGATCTCCGGCAGTTGCGCGCGCAACCCGTGCATTTTCCAGTTACCTGCCACCAGCTTGCGGCGCATCACCCAACCTCCCGTTTTGTTTATTTCGGTCGCGGATAGCAGGCGACGGCGTTCGCACAAGCTTGATGGGCGCGAACACACCCCCTAAAGCACCGGCAAACCATTCCAACGATCGGCACTTCATGCTCAGCTTCTTCCGGAATTTCACCAAGTCTCGCTACGGCCTGATCGCGGTGTTCCTGTTCCTTGGCCTCATCGCCATTGCCTTCGCCGCGGGCGACATCACCGGCATCCGCAACAATGCCGGCGGCAGCACGAGCAGCACCCTGGCAACCGTCGGCGGCCAGAAGATCAGCGATACCGAAGTGCGCGACCGTATCGAGCGCTTCCTGCGCAGCCTGCAGCAGCAGGGCCAGAACGTGACGATGGAACAGTTCCTGGCGCAGGGCGGCCTCGACATCGCGGTCGACGAGATGGTCAATCAGGCCGCTCTCATCGAATTCGCCAAGAAGTCGGGCATGCAGGTGTCGAAGAAGCTGATCGACACCGACATCGCCAGCAACCCGAGCTTTGCCGGCATCGATGGCAAGTTCAGCCAGCAGACGTTCGAGAAGCTGCTCGCCGACAATCGCCTCGCCCCCGCCGTGTTCCGCGAAAGCATGATTCGCGAGCGTTTCGGCAACTGGCTGGTCAATCGCGCCACCATCGGCGGCGACGTCCCCAACGGCCTCGTCGCGCCCTATGCCTCGCTGCTGCTCGAGCGCCGCAGCGGCGTGGTGGCGATGGTCAACACCGCGCAGATGGATCCGGGTGCCGATCCTGACGAGAAGCAGCTCAACGCCTATTATGTCAGCCACCGCGCCCGCTATCTGGTGCCGCCGCGCCGGGTGATCCGCTATGCCGTGGTGATGCCGGACCAGATCCGCGCCCAGCAAACCGCAACCGAGGCGGAAATCGCAGACGCCTACAAGAAGGCCGGCAACCGCTATGCCGCGACCGAGAAGCGCGGCGTCCGCCAGCTGGTCGTGCTCGACCAGGCGACCGCCAACAAGGTCGCCGGCGAAGTGAAGGCCGGCAAGCCGCTGGCCGACGCAGCCAAGGCCGCCGGCCTCGAAGCGACCAATTTCGAAGGCATCGAAAAGCCGGAGCTGGCGCGCCAGACCAGCGCCGCGATCGCCGATGCCGCCTTCGCCGCGGCGCAGGGCGCGCTGGTCGGCCCGATCAAGTCGCAGCTCGGCTGGCACATCGTCGTCATCGAGAAGATCGAGAAGATCGCCGCCAAGTCGCTCGCCCAGGCGCATGAGGAGCTCGCCACCGAGGTCACCCAGCGCAAGACCGCCCAGGCCCTCGCGGATCTTCGCCAGAAGATCGAGGACGGCATTGGCGACGGCAAGAACTTCGCCGAACTGCTCGGCGACGCCAAGCTGACCGCCCAGACCACCCCGGCGCTCGCCGCTGGCGGCGTCGATCCCGACAACGAAGCCTATAAGCCCGATCCGGCCACGGTCGCGATCATGCGCGGCGGCTTCACCTTCGAGAATCCGGGCGACGAACCGCAGATCGCCCAGATTTCGCCCGAAGGCGGCTTCGCGATCCTGACGCTCGACAAGGTGATCCCGGCCGCGCCGCGTCCGCTCGCCAGCATCCGCGACAAGGTGAAGACCGACTATCTGACCGACAAGGCACTGGAGAAAGCCAAGGCGGCCGCCACCGCGCTGGTCGCCGCGCTCGACAAGGGCGTGCCGATGGACAAGGCGATCGCGGATACCGGCGCCAAGGGCCCGCCGCCGAAGCCGTTCGATTTCAAGCGCCAGGAAATCGCGGACAAGGAGCAGTTCATCAAGATGGCCTTCAGCATGCAGCCCAAGAAGGCGCGCCTGCTGCCGGCCCCCGATCGCAAGGGCTATTATGTGGTGCTCCTCGACAAGGTGGAGCCGCACGATGCCGCGAACGATCCCATCGCGATGGCCGGCATGCGCAGCGCGCTGCAGCAGCAGATCCCTGCCGAATATGCCCGCGAGTTCATTCGCGCGATCCGCAACGACGTGAAGATCACGCGCAACGAGGCGGCGATTGCCCGCTTCCGCGCCGATCTGACGCGCCAGGGCGTGCGTTGAGGACGTGCATCAGGGGATTGAAGGCATAGAAGCCGCCCGGGCGGCGCGGGCCGCCGGGCGGCCGGCGCTGCTCTGGCGGCGCCAGATCGCGGACACCGAGACGCCGGTCGCCGCGGCACTCAAGCTGATCGAGCCGGGCCGCGGCGATTTCCTGCTGGAATCGGTCGAGGGCGGCTCGATCCGCGGACGGCACAGTCTGATCGGCCTCGCGCCCGATCTCGTCTTCCGGGCGACCGGCAACGAAGCGGCAATCAACGCCGAATGGCTGACCGATCGAAACGCCTTCCGTCCCTGCGCCGAGCCCGCGCTCGACGCGCTGCGCGCCCTCGCCGCGCGCTGCCGCACCGATGTGCCGCCCGAGCTGCCCCGCGCGCTCGCCTGCCTGGTCGGCTATTTCAGCTACGAGACGGTCGGGCTGGTCGAGAAGCTGCCCCGCCCGCCCGAGAACCCGATCGGCGTGCCGGACATGATGTTCGTGCGGCCCACGGTGGTTCTGGTGTTCGACCGGCTGGCCGACGCGTTGTTCCTGGTCGCCCCGGTATGGCCGGACGGTGATGTCGATCTCGCGGCCGAACGGATCGAGACGGTCGCCGCGCAGTTGGCCGGCGCTCCCCTGCCCGCTCCGGTCCGTGCCGAGCCCGAGGCCGTGCAACTCACCCCGGTGCTGCGCCCGGGCCGTTATGGCGAGATGGTCGCCGCGGCGAAGGAATATATCTCCGCGGGCGACATCTTCCAGGTCGTGCTCGCCCAGCGCTTCACCACGCCGTTCACGCTGCCGCCGTTCGAGCTCTACCGGGCGCTGCGGCGTATCAACCCCTCGCCCTTCCTATACCATCTCGATCTGCCGGGCTTTGCGCTGACGGGCTCGAGCCCCGAGATCCTGGTGCGCGTGCGCGACGACGAAGTGACGATCCGCCCGATCGCCGGCACCCGCCCCCGCGGCAAGACCGCGACGGAAGACGAGGAGAACCGCACCAGCCTGCTCGCCGACCCGAAGGAACGCGCCGAGCATCTGATGCTGCTCGATCTGGGCAGGAACGACGTAGGCCGCGTGGCGGAAGCGGGCAGCGTGCGGGTGACCGACAGCTACACGGTCGAGTTCTACAGCCACGTGATGCACATCGTCTCGAACGTGGTCGGCAAGCTGGCAGCGGGCAAGGACGCGCTCGACGCGCTGTTCGCCGGCTTCCCTGCGGGCACGGTCAGCGGCGCGCCCAAGGTCCGCGCCTGCGAGATCATCGCCGAGCTCGAGCCAGAGACGCGCGGGCCCTATGCGGGCGGCGTCGGCTATTTCTCGCCGGACGGTTCGATGGACAGCTGCATCGTGCTCAGGACGGCGCTGGTGAAGGACGGCGTGATGCACGTCCAGGCCGGGGCCGGCATCGTAGCGGACTCGGACCCCGCCTACGAACAGCGCGAATGCGAGGCCAAGGCCGGTGCGCTATTCGCGGCCGCGCGGGAAGCGGTGAAGCAGGCCGGCGAAGCGGGCTTCGGGCAGTAATCCTCTAATTCCACCCCCAGCCTGCTGGGGGTGGGGGACCGCCGAAGGTGGTGGAGGGGCGGCGAACGCAGTCCGCCGTCTTCGCCGGCGGCCCCTCCACCATTCGCTGCGCGAATGGTCCCCCTCCCCGAGACAAACTCGGGGAGGACTTTAGCAGCTCAGGGGATCGCCGCGTCCTTGGCCTTCTGCTCCAGGCGCTCCTGATACCATTGACGGATCGCGGCGCGGGTGCAGCCGGTCTGGCCACCAGTGCCCACCGGCGAGCAGCTGTTCGGCAGGCCGGCACGGTTCACGTCCTCGACCATCTCGACGCGGTTGGTCCAGGCCTGCGACGCGGCATCGTCCTTACGGGCGTTCCGGAATTCCTTGGGGATGCGATAGGGCGAATCGCCGCCGCTCGCGCACACCACGATCTCGTCCTCGCTCTGCGGCTTGGGGCACTCGTCCTGACCGTACAGCAGCACGCTGCGCACCCGCTTGGGCGGGCCCTGATTGTCTTGCGGCTGCTTGGCGGCATCCTGCGCGATGGCAGGCGTCGCGAGCAGCGCGGCGGCGGCGAGCAAACGAACGATCATGAACACTCCTTCTGGCGTAACAACGCCCCTCGCCGCTGGACGTGCCGCCGCACTATGGCAAGCCCAAGGCACAGCGGTGGCTTGTCTGAACGGCATTTCATCTTAAGTGGCAGGCATGATCCGGCCGATCGCCGTTGCCGGCGCCTTCCTGACGCTCGCCGCCTGCGCCTCCAATGGCAGCGTCGACGATGCGTGCCGCAAGATCAGCTTCGAGGGCACCAGCTTCACCGTCTGCCGCGCCGACCCGCAAAAGCATGACGTGCTGCTGGTCGACAAGGGCGTCGATGGCCGCCCGATGCGCGACTTCACCGGGCTGCAGCCCCGCCTGGGCGATCGCTATCCGCGCATCGCCTTCGCGATGAATGCCGGCATGTTCGACAGCACCGGCCTGCCGATCGGCTATTATGTCGAGGATGGTGCCGAGCAGAAGTCGCTCAACCGCCGCCCCGGCCCCGGCAATTTCCACATGCAGCCCAACGGAGTGTTCTGGGGGGACGCAAAGGGCTGGCACGTCGCCACCACCGACGATTTCGCCGCGAACAAGCCCGATCACGTCCGCTTCGCCACCCAGTCGGGCCCGATGCTGCTGATCAATGGCGAACTTCACCCGAAGCTGGCGGACAACGGCACCTCGCTTACCGTCCGCAACGCCGTCGGGGTCAGCCTGAACGGCAGCGCCTGGTTCGCGATCAGCAACGAGCCCGTCTCGTTCGGCCGCTTCGCCCGCCTGTTCCGCGACAGGCTCGCCGCCCCCGACGCGCTCTATCTCGACGGCGCCGTTTCGCGCCTCTGGGATCCCGTGGCGGATCGTCTCGACGGAGGTTCGCCAATCGGCCCGATTGTCGTGGCGCTCCAGAAGCAGTAGCGCAGGCGCCATGATCCTCGTCATCGACAATTACGACAGCTTCACCTGGAACCTGGTCCATTATCTGATGGAGCTGGGCACCGAAGTGCAGGTGGTGCGCAACGACTCGCTTACCGCACGCGATGCCGTCGCCAGCAATGCCCAGGCGTTCCTGATCTCGCCCGGCCCCTGCACGCCGAACGAAGCGGGGATCAGCCTCGATCTCGTCGCCGCCTGTGCCGAGTTGAAAAAGCCGCTGCTCGGCGTCTGCCTCGGCCATCAGGCGATCGGCCAGCATTTCGGCGGCTCGGTGGTCCGCGGCGGGCTGATGCACGGCAAGACGAGTCCCGTGAGCCATGACGGCACCGGCCTGTTCGAGGGGCTGCCCTCGCCCTTCACGGCGACGCGCTACCACTCGCTGATCGTCACCGACATTCCGGACGAACTGATCGTCAACGCCACGGCCGACGACGCCCATGTCATGGGCTTCCGCCACCGCGAACTGCCGATCCACGGCGTCCAGTTCCACCCCGAGAGCATCGCCACCGAACATGGCCATGCGATGCTGGCGAACTTCCTGAAGGCCGCCGGGATCGAGGCGCGCGCGCTCGCCTGAGCGTGCCAAGCTTTGCGACAATTTGCGGCTCGCGATGACATAGCTTCGCGACACGGTGCCGCCAGTTTCTCCACCACGACCCGATCCCGGGTCCGATGGAGAGTGCAATGAATCACAGACTTCAGCTGGTTGCCGCGACGCTGGCGGGCGTGCTCGTCACGGTCGCGGCGGGCGGCATCGCCTTTGCGAGCATGGACCACAGCATGCGGATGGGGCCCTTCGCCCGCGCCGATGCCAATGGCGACGGCATCGTTACCCGTGCCGAATGGATCGCGGCGGCCAATGCCCGTTTCGACAAGTTCGATACCAACAAGGATGGCAAGTTGGTCGTCGGTGAAATCCCGCCCGCGCCGTCGCGCGAACATGGCCCGCGTCACGGCCCGCATGGGTTCGACGGGCCGGAGGGCCCGGAAGACGATGCCGCGCCCGCAGCTGCGCCGGTCCAGCCACCGGCACCGACAACGGCACAGCCGGGCAACGCGAACTAAATTTCCTCTCCCGCCTGCGGGAGAGGGAGGGAGCCGCAAAGCGGCGGAAGGGTGAGGGTGCGCGCGGACCAAAAGCGTGGCATATACCCTCACCCGGCCTCGCTGCACTCGGCCACCCTCTCCCGCAGGCGCGAGAGGGTAAAAGCGGCAGAGGGAATGGGAATTGACCGGCGCCGCACGTGCGCTAGCCTCTACCGGTGACCTTCTTCGAGAGCCTCGTCGCGCTGCTCGCGCTGGCGGTCCTGCTGCTGCAGGTCTCGCGACGGACTCCCATCCCCTATCCGACGATGCTCGCGGCCGCGGGCGTGATCGTCGCCACCATTCCCGGTTCTCCGGACATCGCACTCGACGGGCATACCGCAATGGCGCTGTTCATCGCGCCGGTATTGCTCGATGCCGCGTTCGACTTTCCCCTCGCCGCGATCCGGCGGCTGTGGCGGCCGCTCGTCTCGCTCGCGGTGGTCGCAGTGCTGCTCTCGACCGCCGTGGTCGCCTGGATCGGCTGGCAGTTTGCAGGCTTGCCGATCGCCGCCGCAATCGCCCTTGGCGCGATCGTCGCCCCGCCCGACGCGGCCGCGGCGACCACCGTGCTGCAATCCGCCGCCCTGCCGCGCCGGACCGTCCAGATCCTCACCGGCGAGAGCCTGCTCAACGACGCCACTGCCCTGCTCCTGTTCGGTGCCGCGCTGGCGGTGCAGAGCCATGGCGGCATCGACCCGATAGTCGCCACCCGGCTCAGCCTCGCCGTGCCTGGCGGCATCGCGCTCGGCCTGTTCTGCGGTTGGGCGATGGGCAAGGTGATGCCGTTCACCCGTGGCTCGTTCGGCGGGAACCTGTTCGAGTTCGTCAACACCTGGATCGCCTGGATCATCGCCGAGCGGCTCGGCCTTTCCGCGGTGCTCTGCGTCGTCGCCTGCGCGATGTACATCGCCAATTCGCCTTCGGTGCCGATCAGCGCACGCAACCGCGTCCAGTCCTTCGCGGTCTGGGGTGTCGGCGTGTTCGTGCTCAATGTCGTCGCCTTCCTGCTGATGGGCATGCAGGCGCGCCAGATCGTCGCCCAGATGAGCCCGGAGCGTCTCCACGAGGCTGCGGCCTTTGCCGGGCTGGTCGTACTGGGCGTGATCGCCACCCGCATGGCCTGGTCGCTTGCCTATAACCTCCTCGTCCGCGCCTTCCCGATGATCCGCGGCGACCTGCCCCCGCCCAGCTTTGCCCAGAGCATAGTCGTCGGCTGGTGCGGGATGCGCGGGCTGGTGACGCTGGCTACTGCCTTCGCGCTGCCGCACAACTTCCCCCAGCGCGACCTGATCGTGCTGTCGGCCTTCGCCGTGGTGCTGGCGACGTTGGTGCTGCAGGGGCTCACCCTCGCCCCACTCATCCGCCTGCTGGGCCTTGCCGGCAAGGGCGATGGCGAGGAACTGCTGGCAAAGGCCCGCCGCAAGCTTGCCGAAGCCGCGCTCGTTACGCTTGAGGGCGAGCAGGGCCTCGTCGCCGACGAGACCCGCCGCCAGTTCGAGATCGATCGCAACGGCGCCGACAATATCTGTCCGGAGTTCGACGCCCGCCAGCGCCTCCAGCTCGCCGCCGTCGCCGCCCAGCGCGCCAAGCTCGACGAACTGCGCGATACCGATGTGATTGGACAGGACCTGTACGAACAGCTTCAGGAAGAGCTCGACTGGCGCGATCTCGCGATCAGCCCCGAGGGCCGCCGGCTGATCGAGGCTGGCTAAAGCAAGAATTTCTCGACTTCCCATATCGGGAATTCGATAGAGCCCTGGTGACGACCTTCACTCTTCTCCCCGATCCCGCGACCCCGCTCGCACGGGAGTCCGCCGCCCAGGCCTTTGCCGACATTCTCGACGGCAAGGTGCCCGATCCCGAGATCGAGCGGTTCCTGATCGATCTCTCGATCCGCGGCGAGACCAGCATCGAGATCGCCGAGGCCGCCCGGGCCATGCGCGCCCGGCTGATCCCGATCACGGCACCCGAAGGCGCGATCGACGTCTGCGGCACCGGCGGCGACGGGCACCACACGCTCAACGTCTCCACCTCCGTCAGCCTGGTGGTCGCCGCGGCCGGCATCCCCGTCGCCAAGCACGGCAACCGAGCCGCCTCGTCCAAATCGGGCGCGGCCGATACGCTGGAGGCACTCGGCCTCGATCTCGATCGCGCGGGCGCGCGGGCCGAGGAATCGCTCCACGAGCTCGGCATCGCCTTCCTCTTCGCCCAGGCGCACCATCCCTCGATGGCGCGGATCGGGCCGCTGCGCCGCCGGATCGGCCGCCGCACGATCTTCAACCTGATGGGCCCCCTGGCCAACCCGGCCCATGTCCGCCGCCAGCTGATCGGCATCGCCCGCCCCGATTATGCGCCGATCTATGCCGAGGCGCTGGAGCAGCTCGGCGTGGACAGCGCCGCGATCGTCTCGGGCGAGGAAGGGCTGGACGAGCTTTCCACCGAACATGCCAGCGTGATCGTGAGCGTCGGCAGCTCCGGCCTGCCCGCCCGGATCGTGCCCGAGGATGCCGGCCTGCCGCGCCACCCGCTGGCGGCCATCCGCGGCGGCGGCCCGGAATATAACGCGCTGGCGCTCCGCCGCCTGCTCGAGGGCGAGCATGGCCCCTATCGCGACGCCGTATTGCTCAACGCCGCCGCCGCCCTCGTTATCGCCGGGGCGGCCGCGGATCTGCGCGAAGGTGCCGAAGAAGCGGCCGAGACGATCGACAAGGGCCTTGCCAAGGCGCTGCTCGACTGCTGGATCGCCTTTTGATGTCCACGATCCTCGATACGATCATCGCGACCAAGCACGACGAGGTCGCCGCCCGCCGCAAGGCTGTTCCGCTGTCCGCGCTGCACGACATGGCGCTCTCGCGGACGCCGCCGCGCGGCTTCAAGGCGGCGCTCGACGCGAAAGCCGCCGCCGGCGGCTATGGCCTGATCGCCGAGATCAAGAAGGCCAGCCCGTCCAAGGGACTGATCCGCGCCGATTTCGATCCCCCGGCGCATGCCCGCGCCTATCAGGCCGGCGGCGCCGCCTGCCTCTCGGTGCTGACCGATATCGAATATTTCCAGGGGCATGAGGAGTATCTGATCGCTGCCCGCGCCGCCTGCACGCTGCCGGTGATCCGCAAGGACTTCATGGTCGATCCCTGGCAGGTGCTCGAATCGCGCGCGATCGGCGCGGATGCGATCCTGATCATCGTCGCGGCGCTCGAGGATGCCCGGATGGCGGAGATAGAGGATACCGCGCTCGGCCTGGGCATGGATGTGCTGGTCGAAGTGCACGATGCCGCGGAGCTGGAACGCGCGCTCAAATTGCGGTCGCGGCTGATCGGCGTGAACAACCGCAATCTCAAGACCTTCGAGGTCGACGTCCAGAAGACCTATGAGCTGGTCGGCCAGGCCCCGAAGGACTGCACCTTCGTTGCGGAGAGCGGGCTCAACAGCCGCGCCGATCTCGATGCGATGGCCGAGCACGATATTCGCTGCTTCCTCGTCGGCGAGTCGCTGATGCGGCAGGACGATGTCGAGGCGGCGACCCGGGCACTGGTCGGATGAGCGACCTGACCCATCTCGACGAGACCGGCGCCGCGCGCATGGTCGATGTCGCGGGCAAGGCGGTCACCGCGCGCGAGGCGATCGCCTGCGGACGCATCGAGATGTCCCGCGAAGCCGCCGCAGCGATCCGGGCGGGCGCCGTGAAGAAAGGCGACGTGCTCGCTACCGCGCGCATCGCCGGAATCATGGCCGCCAAGCGCACCGCCGAACTGATCCCGCTCTGCCACCCGCTGCCGCTCAGCAAGGTGTCGGTCGATCTCGTACCGGACGAAACCGGCGTCACCGTCACCGCGACTGCCGCCACCGAAGCGCAGACCGGTGTCGAGATGGAAGCGCTCACCGCGGTCTCCACTGCATTGCTCACGCTCTACGACATGGCCAAGGCGCTCGATAAGGCCATGGTGATCGGCGAGATCCGCCTGCTTTCCAAAAAGGGCGGCAAATCGGGCGATTGGACCGCCTGACCGGCGGATCATCCACCAGAAAACAGATGCCGTAGAGCCGGAAGCCGGATAGCCAGTTCCGCAACCAACCTCTGCGAGGATCGACATGGCGCTGCAACTCTTCGGCCACCCTTTCTCGTCCTACACCTGGAAGGCGCTGATCGCGCTGTACGAGAACGCCACGCCTTTCGAATTCCGGCATCTCGAGGATGAGGCAGCCGGCAAGGAATGGGCGGCGCTCTGGCCGATCGGGCGCTTCCCGACGCTGGTGGATGGCGACCGCGCGATCTTCGAGGCCTCGGTGATCATCGACTATCTCCAGCTCCATCATCCCGGTCCGGTGCGGCTCCTGCCTGCCGACCCCGATGCCGCGATCGAAGTACGGATGCTCGATCGGGTATTCGACAATTATGTAATGGGATCGATGCAGGTCCCGGTTCTCAACGCGATCCGCCCCGATGGCCAGCGTGACCCCTATGGCGTGGACCAGGCGATGGCGATGCTCGACAGGAGTTATGCGTGGCTGGACGCGCGCATGGCGAGCCGCGAATGGGCGGCCGGCGACTTCGGTCTGGCCGACTGCGCGGCGGCCCCTTCGCTCTTCTATGCCGATTGGGTGCGCCCGATCCCTGAGACGCTTGCCAATCTGCGCGCCTATCGGTCCCGGCTGCTCGCGCGCCCTTCGGTCGTCCGCTGCGTCGAGGAAGCCCGTCCCTATCGCCATTATTTCCCGCTTGGCGCGCCCGACAGGGATTGATCGTTACGGTTGCGCATTAGGGTTTTCGCAACCCTGCAGATTAACCCCGCCTTCAGACCCTGGTCCGCACTATCGGCGCGGGAGCCGGGCGGGAAAATCATTTATGCGACAGGGACTTGCTTCCTCCACCATCTTCAGCCTGTCCGGCGAGGCGCCGGCGGCGCAGATGCTTGCCGAACCTGCCGAACATGCAGCCTTCGATTCCGCCGCCTTGCTGGGCGAGAGCGGCCCCCTCCCCTGCTCGATCCGCAAGCTGAGCGCCGCTGGCGCGATGCTCCAGATCGACCACGAGATCACCCAGGTCGACGGTCTCCAGCTGGAACTCGCCAACGGCCAGTCGCTGGCAGGGCGGATCGCATGGACCGAGCAAGGCTCGGCCGGCTTCCTGTTCGAAAGCCCGATCGACGTGATCAGCACCCTCGCCCGCAACCTCGCCGCCTTGCCCGCCGAGCGCCGCAGCGTGCCGCGTGTCGAGTTAAACCAGACGATCTGCGTGCGGCGTGGCAACCAGGTCGAATTTACCCGCAGCCGCAATCTCTCGCAGGGAGGCTGCGGCTTCGAGACGGAGATCGCGCTGCAGGAAGGCGATGCCGTCCAGATCAATTTCGACGGGCTGCGCCCACTCGATGGCGTGGTGAAATGGTCGCAGGGTAATTTTGCGGGCATCGCCTTTGACGAGGATCTCCCCTGGCAGGTGCTGATGCCCTGGCTGCGCCAGGCCCAGCAGCAGCCTTCGCACCACACCCGCATCGCGATGATCCAGGAGCCGACCGGCCTGATGCCGGACCAGAAGGCGATCCGCCTCGACGCGCCCGCCCGGGTGCGGGAGGGCGCGCGCTGGTGGAACGTGAAGCTGCGCGGGATCACGCCGCAGCTGGTCGAATTCGAATCGCGTGCGCCCTTCGCGAATGGCGCCCAGCTCTGGATCTCGCTGCCCAATATCGGCGGCGGACCGGCATCGGTGATCGAAACCGACGATCGCCACCGCTTCCTCTGCGAGTTCCGCCTCCCGCTCAAGCCCGACGACCTCGGCCGGATCGCAGGGTAACCGAGACTGGCGCGGCCTGCCTGCCTGCCCTAGGCAGCGAGCATGGCCGCCCTTCTCCCCGTCGCCGAAGCCCAGCGGCGCCTGTTCGCGCTCGCCGCGCCGGTCGATGCAGAAACCTGCCCGGTCGACCGCGCCGCCGGGCGCTGGGCTGCGGATGCCTTGCCCGCGCTACGCACCCAACCCGCCGCGCCGCTATCGGCGATGGACGGCTATGCGATCCGCTTTGCCGACCTGCCGGGCCCCTGGCAGGTGATCGGCGAAAGCGCCGCCGGCCACGGCTTTGCCGGCGCAGTCGCCGCCGGCCAGGCCGTCCGCATCTTCACCGGTGCCTCCGTCCCACCGGGCGCGGACAGCATCCTGATCCAGGAAGAGGCCGGGCGCGACGGCAGCCGCCTCACCCTCACCGGCGAGGGCCCGCCACGCCCGGGCAGCAACGTTCGCGCGCGCGGTCTCGATTTCACCGATGGCGATCTGCTGATCCATGCCGGCGAGCGGCTCACTCCCGCCCGGCTCGCGCTGGCGATGATCGCCGGCCACGCCACCCTGCCCGTCCGCCGCAAGATACGTGTCGCGATCCTGTCCACGGGCGACGAGCTGGTACCACCCGGCAAGCTGCCGAAACCGGACCAGATCCCCGAGACCAACCGCCCGATGCTCGCCGCGATGCTTGCCGATCTGCCGGTGGAGCTGATCGACCTCGGCATACTACCCGACCGGCAGGACGTGCTCGAAGCCGCATTCCGCGGGCTGGATTGCGATCTTCTCGTCACCACCGGCGGCGCTTCGGTCGGCGATCACGATCTCGTGCGCCCGGCGTTGCTCGCGGCTGGCGCGCAGCTCGACTTCTGGAAGATCGCCCTGCGCCCGGGCAAACCGGTGATGGCGGGCAAGCTTGGCGATACGGTGGTGCTCGGTCTTCCCGGCAATCCGGTATCGGTCTTCGTCACCGCCACCCTGTTCGTTCGTCCGCTGATCGCGCATCTCTCCGGTGCCACCGATCCGCTTCCGCCAACCCGGACGATGCCACTCGGCGAGCCCTTGCCGGCAACGGGCGCGCGCGCCGATTATCTGCGCGGCGAAATAATCGACGGCCGCGCCCATGCCGCGACGATCCAGGACTCCTCGATGCTCCGCGCTCTGGCGCGCGCGACATGTCTGATCGTCCGCCCGGCGGGCGCGCCGGAGGCAAAAATCGGCGACTCGGCAGAAATCCTCGACATCGCTTGACAAGCCGGCGGAACATTGCAAAAACGTTCCCAGTCTGTTCCAGACCGGGAGAAACTGGATGCTCACGCGCAAGCAGCACGAGCTCATCTGCTTTATCGCCGATCGGCTTGCCGAGACCGGCGTTTCGCCTTCGTTCGAGGAAATGAAGGAAGCGCTCGATCTCAAGTCGAAGTCGGGCGTCCATCGGCTGATCTCGGCGCTGGAGGAGCGCGAGTTCATTCGCCGCCTGCCCAATCGTGCCCGCGCACTCGAAGTGCTGCGCATGCCGGAGCGTGGCGAGCCTGCCAAGAAGCCGGCCAAGTCGGTCGCGAGCGCGCCTGCACCCGCGAGCGTATCAAGGGATTCAACGAATCTCCCGGCACCGGCCAACGACGTGATCGAGATCCCGCTGCACGGTCGCATCGCCGCCGGTACGCCGATCGAGGCGCTGGAGAGTTCGTCCATGCTCCCCGTTCCGGCCGCGCTGCTCGGCTCCGGCGAACATTATGCGCTTGAGGTTGCCGGCGATTCGATGGTCGAGGCCGGCATTCTCGACGGCGATTATGCTCTCATCCGCCGCACCGAGACCGCACGCGACGGCGAGATCGTCGTGGCGCTGATCGACGATGCGGAGGCGACGTTGAAGTATTTCCGCAAGGAAGGCGCGATGATCCGGCTCGATCCGGCCAACCGCGACTATAACGCCCAGCGCTATCGCCCCGATCAGGTCCGCGTGCAGGGCCGCCTTGCCGGGCTGCTGCGGAAATATTGAGGCGCTTATGACCGGGTGTCAGTTCGTCCGCACATAGGGCGGCTGCACCCGGGCCGGGTTGCGCCACGGATGCCTGCCTGCTCCGCGAACCATGGTCACCCGTCCGCTGGCAAAGGCGATCGCCACGCCGCCGGTCTTCGCGAGTTGCGGCCGGTCCAGCTTGAGCCAGCGCGGCGTGCAGGCCGCCGGCAGGCGCCGGTCGCTGATCATCACATCGACGTTGCGGCATAATGCGGTGAATTCGGCCCAGGGGAGCGTATAGCCACTGCGTGTCGCGGCGACCCGCCAGACGCGATCTCCGGCACGATGCTCGATCAGGCAAAGATCGAGACTGCACCGCGCACCGGGCTGGTCGGCGAGCGCAACCGGCTCGGCATCGCTGCCGCCAGTCTCGGCCAGCATGTCGCGCGTATAGTCGCCGGCACGGTCGCGCAGCAGCGCCATGCTGCCATCCGCCATACGTATCGCAAGATGCCGGCCGTCACCAGTGACGATCAGATCGGGCGCTGGTGTCGCCAGCATCCACAGGAGGCCGAGAGCCAGAGGCACCGTTCCCATCCAGCGCAACCGCGTCCGCCACAGCGCGAACCATAGCCCACCCGCCGCCATCAGCGCGAAAGCGCCCTGCGGCATGCTCGGAAAGGCCGACACGGCACCCGGTGCAGCCGCAGTGGTCCGGGCCAACCAGAGCAGCATCTGGAGCGCGAGATCGGTCAGCCTCCACAAGGGCCCGCCCAGCCCGACCAGGTCGAGCAGCAGCGCCAGCGCTTCGAGCGGCATGATCACGAAGGTCGTCAGCGGGATCGCGACGATATTGGCGAGCGCGCCGTACAGCCCGGCCTGATGAAAATGGAACAGCCCGATCGGCATCAGCGCCAGTTCCACCGCCACGCCGGTCAGCAGCAGCGAGCCCAGACCGCGCAGGAAGCGCATTGCCCGCCCCTCCTCGCGCTTGCCGAACCAGCGCTGCATCCACGCGCTCTCGTGCAACGCGACGATCGCGGTCACCGCCGCGAAGCTCAGTTGGAAGCTCGCCCCCGCCAATGCCTCGGGCCAGAACAGCAGCACGATCACCGCGCCTGCCGCGACCAGCCTGAGCGTGATCGCCTCGCGGCCCAGACTGAGCGCAAGCAGCACCAGCAGCGCTGCGACGCAGGAGCGGATCGTCGGCACCTCGGCACCGGTGAGCCAGGTATAGCCAATCGCGGCGAGCGCCCCGGCTCCGGCCGCGACCAGCGGCAACCGCCAGCGCAGCGCGAGCGTCGGGCTGAGCGCAAGTAGCTTGAGCACCAGCAGCATCGCCGCCGCGGTCACCGCCGTCACGTGCAATCCGCTCACCGACAGCAGATGCGCGAGCCCCGAGCGCTGCATCGCCTCCACGTCCGCTTCGGCGATGGCACCCTGATCGCCGGTGGCCAGCGCACTGGCGATGCCGCCCGCGCTTCCCTCGACTCGCGACTGGATATGTGCGGAAAGCGATGCCCGCAGATCCGCACCCGGTGCCTTTGCCGGCGCCACCAGCTCGATCGGATCGAACCCCTTGCCGGTGGCCCCCAGCCCCGCGAACCAGGCGGTACGCGCGAAGTCATAGCCACCGGGGACCGCAGCCTCGGCGGGCGGCATCAGCCGGGCACGCAGCTTCACCACCGCCCCCTGCGCCAGCCCTGCCGGCACGTCCCGGGCTTCCAGATTGACCCGCACGCGCGGCGGCAGATCGCTGCGGCCCGGCAGCAGCGTTGCCCGCACCATTTCGCGCGCCGGCATCCGGTCCACCCGCACCACCCGCCCGGTCATTTCGACCACCGCCGGTCGCGCCAGCACCGGTGCCGCGACACGCTCCGCCCGCCACCAGATCAGGCCGCAGCCGGTCGCCATCGCCAGTCCGCCCAGCAAAAGAGCTCGCCCCAGCCGCCCCGGCAAGGCGAAACCGAGCAGCGCGATCGCTCCCGACAGAAGCAGGAACCCGATCCAGCGCGGCGCGTCGGGAAGCAGGAACCAGGCGGTGATCCCACCGCCCAGCGCCACCGGCAGCCACAGCGGCAGCTGATCCCGCTCGGCCTCCAGCCAGCGCTCGATTACCGCCCCGATCTGGCGAAATGCCGCCCCGCCCCCCATTTGAAGGGAGGTAAACCCCGTGCTAGGGGCGCCCTCGGCGGCTGAATGGGCCATCGGAAACACAGTCTGGGAGCAAGCTCGATTGGGCGCAACATCTGATACGGGTGCGAAACAGGTCGTCACGCGGTTCGCGCCGTCGCCTACGGGTTTCCTTCACATCGGCGGTGCGCGCACTGCCCTGTTCAACCTGCTGTTCGCCCGCCATCACGGCGGCAAGTTCCTGCTGCGCATCGAGGATACCGATCGCGCCCGCTCGACCGAGCCGGCAATCGCCGCGATTCTCGACGGGATGCGCTGGCTGAACCTCGATTGGGACGGCGACGAAGTCTATCAATTCTCCCGCGCCGATCGGCACGCCGAAGTGGCGCGCGCGATGCTCGCCAATGGCCATGCCTATAAGTGCTTCGCCACCGCCGAGGAGCTCGAGGCGATGCGCGCCGAGCAGAAGGCGAACAAGCAGCCCCTGCGCTATGACGGCCGCTGGCGCGATCGCGACGAAAGCGAAGCCCCCGAAGGTGCGCCCTATGTCATCCGCCTCAAGGCGCCGCGCGAAGGCGCGGTGACGATCGACGATCACGTCCAGGGCCCGGTGACGGTCAATAATGCCGAGCTCGACGATCTCGTCCTGCTCCGCTCGGACGGCACGCCGACCTATATGCTCGCGGTGGTGGTCGACGATCACGACATGGGCGTGACCCATGTGATCCGCGGCGACGATCACCTGAACAACGCCTTCCGCCAGCTGCCGATCTATCGCGCGATGGGCTGGGAAGAGCCCGAATACGCGCACATTCCGCTGATCTTCAATCCGGACGGCACCAAGATGTCGAAGCGGAAGAACGCGGTGGCGGTCGATGAATATCGCGACCAGCTCGGCATCCTGCCCGAAGCGCTGTCCAACTATCTGCTCCGCCTCGGCTGGGGTCATGGCGACGACGAGATCATCAGCCGCGAGCAGGCGATCGAGTGGTTCGAGCTGTCCGGCGTCGGCCGCAGCCCGTCGCGCTTCGACCTGAAGAAGCTCGAGAGCCTCAATGGCCATTATATCCGCGCGTCGGACGATGATCGACTGGCCGGCCTCGTTGCCGCGCGACTCGGTTTCGAACTTTCGGAATCGCAGACCGATCTTCTGCGCCGCAGCATGGCGACGCTCAAGCCGCGGGCCGCGAATCTCCTCGAATTGGCCGAGGGTGCAGGCTTCCTGTTTCGCACTCGCCCACTGGAATTGGACGACGGCGCCAAGGCTCTGCTAGAGGGCGACGCGCGAGCCTTGCTGACTCGGCTTCATGCCGCGCTTGACGGCGTGGAAAGCTGGGATACGGAAGCGCTCGAAGCAGCGGTACGCACCGTTGCGGAAGATGCGGGTGTCAAGCTCGGTGCGGCTGCGCAGCCTCTGCGCGCGGCACTTACCGGGCGCCGGACATCTCCGGGCATCTTTGACGTCCTAGCGCTGCTTGGACGCGAAGAGAGCCTGGCTCGCATCGCAGACCAGATGACCGTGCCGGCCTGATCCCAGGTTCGGCCCAAACATAGGACGACGTTTATGAGCGACACCGCGAAGCTGCAGGTTCCGGGAAAGGATGTTGAATATCCGATCCTTACGGGCAGCGTCGGACCGGACGTCATCGACATCCGCAAGCTCTATGGGCAGACCGGCAAGTTCACCTATGATCCCGGCTTCACTTCGACCGCATCGTGTGAATCGGGCCTGACCTATATCGATGGCGACGAGGGCGTCCTGCTCCATCGCGGCTATCCGATCGGTCAGCTCGCCGAACAGTCGAGCTTCATGGAAGTGGCCTATCTCCTCCTGAACGGCGAACTGCCGAATCAGGGCGAACTGGACGCGTTCGAGAACACGATCACCCGCCACACCATGCTGCACGAGCAGCTCGCCACCTTCTATCGCGGCTTCCGTCGCGATGCGCACCCGATGGCGGTGATGTGCGGCGTCGCCGGCGCGCTTTCGGCCTTCTACCACGATTCGACCGACATCACCGATCCGAAGCAGCGCATGATCGCGTCGCATCGCCTGATCGCGAAGATGCCGACGATCGCGGCGATGGCCTACAAGTATTCGGTCGGCCAGCCGTTCCTCTACCCGGACAACAAGCTCAGCTACACCGGCAACTTCCTGCGCATGACCTTTGGCGTGCCGGCGGAAGAATATGAGGTGAACCCGGTCGTCGAAAAGGCGATGGACCGCATCTTCATCCTCCATGCCGATCACGAGCAGAACGCCTCGACCTCGACCGTGCGTCTCGCCGGTTCGTCGGGCGCGAACCCGTTCGCCTGCATCGCGGCCGGCATCGCCTGCCTGTGGGGCCCGGCGCATGGCGGCGCCAACGAAGCGGCGCTCAACATGCTGCGCGAGATCGGTCGTCCGGAGCGCATCCCCGAATATATCGCCCGCGCCAAGGACAAGAACGATCCGTTCCGCCTGATGGGCTTCGGTCACCGCGTCTACAAGAACTACGATCCGCGCGCGACCGTGATGCAGAAGACCGTGCGCGAAGTGTTCGACGCGCTCAAGGTCAACGACCCCGTCTTCGAGGTTGCCCTGCAGCTTGAGGAAATGGCGCTCAACGATCCGTACTTCATCGACAAGAAGTTGTTCCCGAACGTCGATTTCTACTCGGGCGTCATCCTCTCGGCGATCGGCTTCCCGACCACGATGTTCACCGCGCTCTTCGCCCTTGCCCGCACCGTCGGCTGGGTCGCGCAGTGGAACGAGATGATCTCGGATCCCGAGCAGAAGATCGGCCGCCCGCGTCAGCTCTACACGGGCCCGACGCAGCGCGACTACGTGCCGGTCGACAAGCGCTAACAACCCGTCACTCCGGCTTCCGCCGGGGTGACAAGATAGAGATCACGCCGCCTCCGCCTTCGCGGGGGCGGCGTTTTCAGTTAGCCAACAGGTGACCATCCCGCTGGAGTCGCCTGCATGCGCCAGAACATCCTTATCCTGATCGGCATCCTCGGCTTCATCGCCGGCTTGGTGTTCATGCTCCAGGGCCTCGGCGTACTGCGTGCGCCGATCTCCAGCCCGATGATCGACAGCCAGACCTGGGTGGTCCGCGGCGGTATCATCGCGCTGCTCAGCGTGATCCTGGTCGGCGGCGCTCGCCTCGTCCCGACACGCGCTGAACGCAAGGCCGCGCGACGGGCAGGACGCGACGCGCGCTGAGCCAGCTTTGGCCGATCATTCCTTGCCAGTGAGCCGCTGTCGCCAATAGCTGGTGAAGAATATATTGCTCGGATCGCGCTTGGCGCGAAGTTCGAGGAACGCATCGAGCATCGGCAGCTGCTTGCGGTAATGCTCGGCCCAATAGGGGAAATCATAGGCCGGGACATATTTGCCCCAGTGCAGACGGAACGGGATGCCATGGTCCCGGAACAGGTCCCAATATTGCTGGAAGAAGCCGCCCTTCACATTAGGCTCGCCGGCATTGGCGCGGAACCAGAACACGTCGAAACGAACCACGCCGTCCCTGTACTCGTCCTTCCCGTCCGAATAGCCGGCGCTCATCCAGGCGCTGTCCGGCTTGGCACCATAGACTTCGGTCGAGAACCAGCCGACGGCCCGCTCGCCCTTGTCGACGAACATCTGGTTCATCAGCTGCATGCAGCGTTCGGTATATTGGATCGGTATCCAGATCTCGGTGAACTCGGTGCCCATCAATATGTCGTCGGCGGTGTTGTCCATGCACAGGCTGCGCCAGTAGAAATCGTTGAACCTGGTCGGTCCGTCCTTGCCGGTCATCGGCTGGAACACGCCCAGCGCCGCCGGGAACAGCTTGGTCAGCAGACCGGGCAGCAGGATGAACAGCAGCTCCGGGATCGCCATCACTGCGGCGATGATCAGCGTCACCAGCAATGCCCCGACGGCAGCGATCGGCACCGAGACCTTGGGCGCCCAGAGCCGAGTCACGCAATGCCAGTAGCGCGCATAGCTGTGGAAGAGCTTGGGGACCGCGCTGGATCCCTTGTTGCCGAGCAGCGAATAGAAGACCGAGCCGAGCAACTGCTCGGTCCAGCCCGCCAGATTGGGCGCGAACTCCTGATAGGGCACCGGTGTGAAGCCCGGCGGCGGCGGTCCGTCGATACGGTCCGCCTGCCAGATCACCACGCGCTCCGCGCCCTGCTGCGGCCACCAAAGCACCCGGCTGTAGGGAGTATCGGTCAGGAATTGCCGCATCGAGGGCTGGGTAGCGCTACCCGGGCCGAACAGGTCGATCGGGCACGCCGCATCGGTGGGTGTCGTCACTTCATCCCCGACGACACGGAAGCTCTTGTTCAGCTTCAGCCGCACCCGGGTGATGATGCCGAGCAGTCCCACCGACACCCGCATCGCGTCGAATTCCGGGTCGCCCTGTTCGATCCAGGCCACATCACCGCGACCATCGACCACGCGGAAGCCGATGATGTTGTCGAGCTCATATTGCAGCGAACCACCCGAGGAGCCGGTGCTGGCAAAGCCGGCCACGGTCTGGTGGGTGATACCGCCGAGATCGTTGACGCCCCAGTCTTTCTCGAAGAGCTGGAAGAGCAGGCTGTTGTCAAGATCCGCGCGGCCCAGAGGGTTATAGGGGTCGGCACCCAGATGGATCCCCGCCCCCGCCTCGGCGATCCCGTTGGCCTCATCGATCCATTGCAGGTCGTTGATCTTGTCGAGCGAGAGGTCGAGGTTGCCGCCGGCAGGCGGATGGCGCGTGAGGGTGCGGTTCACCGGCAGCCCGCCGACCGGATCGGTGAAGATGCTCCATGCCGTCGAATGTGAAGCGCCGCGAACGCGAATCTGCAGCGTGTTGGCGACGGCGTATTTAACCAGCGCCGCAACTTCCGCCTCATTTCGCGGATGATAATATCCGTCGGCGCCTTTTGCGATGATCTCCGAAACCGCCATGGAACTGCCCCTCCCCACAAGAAAAGGCAGCATGTTGTCATCGATTTTACTTGTCCATCATGCCCGGGGATTGATTAGTCCGATACGGTATAGTCTCCAGGCGGCTGCCGCCTCGCCAAATATCCTCCAAAGTATTGCCACAGGTCCCGAAACGAAAAGCTGTACCCAAGCTTACAACGCAGTTCAGCAACCGGACCGTTTCCCAAGCGTAGAAAAAGGGCATGCGGGAAGAGAGGAATGGAGAGTTGCAATGAACCTTGCGAAGCTGATCGCCGCCGTCGCGCTGGCCACCGTTGGCGTCGCCAGCGCCGCCACGCCGGCCGCCGCCGCCCCGGTATCCGTCACGAGCGCGGTCGCGCTCGCCGCTGCCGCGCCTGCCGCACAGGACTGGCGCTACCAGGAGCGCTATCGCGACCGCCATTATGATCGCCGGGATCGCGGTCGTGGGTGGGATCGCCATCGCGGCTGGGACCGCGGCCGTGGCTGGGATCGTGGCCGTGGCTGGGACCGTGGCCGTCGCTATCATCACAATCGCCGCGTCTGCTGGCGCGAATGGCGTTACGGCAATCGCGTGACCGTCTGCCGCCGCTGATCGGCGCAGACCATAGCATCATGGGCGTCCGCCAGACCGGCGGGCGCCCTATTTGCGGATCGGCAGGCTGAACACGAAGCGGGCGCCCTGCCCCGGCGCGCTGTCTACGAGCAGTTCGCCGCCCATCGCACGGGCGAGGCGCCGGGCGATGTAGAGGCCAAGCCCCGAGCCGCCGGGTTCGGTCGGGTCGACACGGCCGAACTTCTCGAAGATCTTCTCCTGATCCGACTGGGCGATACCCTTGCCCTGATCGGCGACGATTACATGGCCGTGGGTGTCGTCACGCTCGAGCCGGATCCACACCATCGCACCTTGGGGCGAATAGCGGACCGCATTGCCGATCAGATTGACCAGCACCTGCAGGGCGCGGCGGAACTCGCCCTGCACGAACACGGCTTCGTCCATCGCCGGACGGTCGATACGCACCTCGGCCTGGGCAGCACGCACCGCCAGCAGGCCCGCGGCCCGCCGCGCGACGTCGGCAAGGTCGATCTCCTCGTCCGCCGTGACGAAATCGTCGCGCTCGATCGCCTGCAGGTCGACGAGATCGTCGACCAGCCCGAGCAGATGCCGACCGGCATTGGCGATGTCGTTCGCATATTCGGCGTAATCCGCCTTGAGCGGCCCCTCGGTCTGGGCGCTGATCGAATCGGCATTGGCGATGATCTTGCCGAGCGGCCCTCGCAGCGCCCGGTCCAGCCGCTGGCTGAACGAATCGGGGAAACCTCCGAAAGGCATCGCTGCCGCTGGCACTGGCGCATCCACCTTGGGCGCCGAAAGCACGGCCTGATCGAGCATGTGCGCCGCCCCGACGAAACCGGCGAAGCGGCCGCCGGGATCGGTTCGCGGCGTAGCGGCAAGCCGCACCATCCGGCCGGTCCCGCGCAATTCGGCTTTCTGTCCGTCGAACCGCACCTGCGCCGCAACCGCGGTGAGGATCGGCAGTTCGCCCGATTCGTCATGCTCAAGCCGGAACAGGCGGGTGAGCGGCTGACCCAGCATCGTCGAGCTGTCGAACCCGTATCGTGCACCGGCTTCGATCGAGAGGAAGGAGATACGCAGCGAAGCGTCGGTTTCCCACAGCCAGTCCGCCGCCGAGCGGAAGAAGTCGCCGTCGCGCTCGGGCTCGCTGGCCGGCGCACGCCAGCCCGGACGCAGCCGCCAGCCGCTGACCTCGACGCGCACCCCGCCCTGATCGGGCTCGGCGCGAACCCAGAGTTCCAGATCGTCCTCGCCATCGGCGGCGATCACATTGCGCGAAATCGCGATGCCCAGCCGCTGCGACAGGCGCGCAAGCGTGGCGATCTGCGGCACGGCAAGCGGCGTGCCGATCCCGCCGCCGGCACGCATGTTAAGTTCGAACAGCCGCGCCTCGGCGTCGATCAGCCTGCCATCGGCGTCGAGCCGGGCAATCGACAGGGGCAGCGTGGGGTCGATGATGTTCACTTCGCGGCTCCCCGCTGGAGCGCTATCAGCGCCGCGCGATAATCCGGATCAAGCTTGAGCGATGCCAGCCCGGCCCGGGCCTCCGCCGGCGTGATCGCCGTGATGGTGTCGAGCGTGTCGGCAAGAGCCTCCAGGTCGCGGCGCGGATCCGCCTCGCTCAGCGCATAGCCGATCTGGGCAACGCCTTCGCGCCCGATCTCGAGCGCGCGCAGGGCCAGCCACAGCCGATCGGCTGCCGGATCGAGCACCAGATCGCGCGCCAATGCATAGGATATGCCCAGCGCGTGACCGAGCAGCGCGATGAACAGCACCACGCGCCGGTCTCCCAGCAACTCGACCAGCATGTCGGAAAGCTCGCCGGGCTGCGCATCGATCGCGGCGGCGAACCGCATCGCGGCGGCCTCGAGCCGGTCGCCTTCGTCATAGGCGGCAAGACTCCGCCGCGCGGCGTCGCACAGCATGAGGTCGAATACTTCACTGCCGCCGTCCACGCGCTCGCGCAGGGCGGCGACCGTCCACCACACCAGCTTGTGGTGCAATTCCGCGGGCAGCTCGGTCTGAAACTGTCCCACTTCGGGACCAGCCCGGCGCCTGCTTTCGGCAATCAGCACCGCCATCGCGCTCGCGGCAACGACTCTGTCCGGATGCTGGACGAATCGGTTGATCAGGCTCGGCCGCTCGGGATCGTCCGGCGCGCTCATCGGCAACGCCGCGCCGAGCATTTCCTGACGCACCCGCGCGATCAGCTCGGCCATGAAATCTTCGTCCCGCAACAGACCGCTCGACCAGAGCCGCGTCAGCACCGACGGCGCCGGTCTCGTCAGCGCGCTGACCAGCGCCGATTCGCCGCGTCCGGTGAGCAAACGCACGGCATGCTCCCGAATTTCGCTCTCCACAGTCTCCACGAGTCCACGAAGCAGCGCGGCCAGGCCTGCGCGGCTATGCTCATCGAGCCTTGCCTCTTCGGGCAGAAAGAAATCTTCGACCGCGACCATCAGACCCTTATAGACACGCAGCTCCGCAGCCGCCGCACGTGCGAGCAGCTCCCGGGCGCTGACGGCCAGGCCATCACGCTTGTCGATGGGATTATCCGACATCGACCCCAAGTTACCGGAAATGTCCTTAAGACGAGACTAAGCTTTTTCGCGCGTGCCCTCAACTGCCGCAGCCAGCGTCAGGAAGGAATATATCGCACTTGCAGCAAGGCCGATCGTCACAAATCCGGACAGTGCGAACGGGGTCAGCACCAGCAGATGCGCGGACGGGCTCGACCACCAGCGCTTCTGCCGGCCCGGCGCGCGCTCGACCAGCAGTTGCGCAGCAACGGCGACCAGCGCGAGCACCGGCGGAGTCGCGCTGCCCGTCGCCGAGAATTCGACCCAGCCGCTGAGCAGCGCAAACAATGCGAACAACGCGAAGATCGCCCATTCGAGCAGCGCGGCCCGCTTGTCCTCGCCGCGCAGCACCGCCATTGCGGCCCCCGTTGCGAGCGTCGCGGTGCCGACCAGCGCGGTGACGCTGCCCGCTCCCAGCCAGCCCATCGCGGCGGAAACCAGCGCCAGCGCCGAAACCACACCCCCGCCGACACTCACCGCCCAGCCCGGCACGTTGCGGCCGACCAGCTCGGGCAGCACGATTCGGGCGGCACGCGTGAACACCCAGCGGTCCGCCCAGTTGGTGCGGCGCTCCGTGAGCGCCGCGAGCACGCCCGTATTGCGCGCGGCCAGCCCCTCGACGCTCCGCTCGACGGCATGGCCGCCCTTCAGCCAGCCCGCAGTCAGCCCGACATGTTCGGCGCCAGACTGGGCGGCGACACGCAGCAGCGCCGACTGGAAATCATAATCCTCGGGCATCTGCGCGATCTGGGCGAGCTGCTCGACCGAGATGCGGGCGATCCCCGCCCAGCTGTCGCGCATATCGAGCCGCTCGATCGCGGCGGGCGACGTGGGATCGTCGGTGACGAGCAACGCCTCGCCGCCGGCCTTCGCCATCTTGTCCATGACCGGGTCGGTGGTGACCAGCCCGTCCGCCATCACCAGCACCTGCGCGCCCGGCGCGATCTTCTCCGCGGCTTCCTCGGCCGACCGGACGATCTCGATGTTCGGATGGCGCTTGGCCGCGCGATTGACTGCCGCGAGCAGCGCCGGCGTCATCTTGCCGACCGCGACCAGCACCCGTTCGGTGCCGGCGCCGAACAGCAGCCGCGCCTGATATTCGAGCAGCGTCATGCCGCCGAACGGCAACGTCGCCATCAGCGTACCCGGACGGCCCTCGGCCTCCTCGACAGCAAATATGAGCCCCGCGAGCATGTGGGGGTGGTTAAGGGGTTCGCGCACGACAATCAAATCCGTGTGATCCCTCCCCGGAAGGGAGGAAAGCGAGGTCAGTAAATCAGGTGCGGGCGCCGCGCCTCGATCCAGGCTGCTTCGTCCGGCAAGGTCCGCGCGTCGAGATCGCCCGGCTCGGCCGCCGCATCATCGACCCATTCGCGCATATCGGTGCCGCCGTTGATGACGTCGATCGCCAGCTTGTCGAACACATATTCATAGGGGAAGTCGCGCCACAGCGGGTAATCGCCGTACAGCTTGCGGATCGCCTTGAAGCCCAACGCCTGCAGCCGCCACGGATTGAACGCCTGATGATCATAGGCTGCACCTTCGGCATGGATGAACACGCCCGAGCAGAGTTCGCCGACATGCTTGTGGAAGGTCGGCTGGAACCAGAAGTCGCGCAGCGTGCAGCCCGCCAGCCATTGCGGCGCCAGCGTGTACATGGTGACGATCAGCTTCTTCGCATCGATGTCCGGTGCGCCGAATAATTCCAGAGGACGCGTGGTGCCCCGGCCCTCGGAAAGATTGGTCCCTTCCAGCATCACCGTGCCGGCATAGGCGCGCGCCATATTGACGTTCGCGGCATTGGGGCTCGGGTTGATCCAGGGGCGCTCCGGCGGCCAGCCAAATCCGGGCGCGGCGTCGGGCTGCCAGCCTTCCATCGCGATCACCCGGTAATCAACGTCCAGGTTGAACTGCCTGATGAACCAATGGCCCATTTCGCCCAGCGTCATGCCGTGGCGCATCGGCATCGGCCCGGCCCCGACGAAGCTCTCCCAGCCCGGCAGCAGCGTGGT
>PJUL01000184.1_pt1 | contig 53573 bp, 45 predicted proteins | sample 1512221 | NCBI WGS metagenome assembly PJUL01 (sample SAMN08177667, study PRJNA422409) | Feces metagenome, whole genome shotgun sequencing project.
CTCGTGTTCCGGGCTGATCACGCATTGCATCCGCCGCATTGTTCACGAGGTTCACAAGAACCTGCTGCAGTTCCACCGGATCGCCGCTGATCGATGGAACGGGATCGGCACACGCGACCCTCAGGTCGATACCGGCCCGCTTCAAATCCGGATCCAGAATGTCTTTCGTGTCCGCAGCCAGACGGCAGAGATCGATCGCCTCCACGGCCCTTCGCCCGGAGACAATATTCTCACGCGTTCGTTGGACAATGCCGGCGACGCGCTGCGCCGTCTTGTCAACGCGCTGGAGGAGCCGCTCAAGCGCCTCCAGGTCGGGGCTGTCACGGGCGACGATCCGGAGCCCGGTCTTCGCGTCCATGAGCATCGACGCGATGGGCTGGTTCAGTTCATGGGCAATGGACGCCGAAAAGGCACCGACAGTCGCCACACGATTCGCCCGAGCCAATTCCGCCTGCGCAGCTCGGCGCATCCCTTCGATACGCTCCTGGTCGGACAGATCGAGATGGCTGGAGAGATGCAAGCCATCCGGCAAGCGGGTCACGGTGAAATAGACAGGAATCCGGCGCTCGCCCTTCCCTACCAGAATGGTGCGGCCATCGATGTGGTCGATGCCGTAATAGTACATCTCCAATTGCCGAAGCAGCACCTCGGGGCCGTCATCGGCGTTTTGCGCTGGCGGGTGCTCGACAAGGTCGGCTACGCTGTCATATCCCATCATCCGCGCTAGCGCCTCATTCACGCGGGTCGTTCGGATTGCGGCTAGTACCCGCGCTAAAGCTTCCGGATGTGCACCCATATAGGCACGCAGATCGGTGACTCCCGTCGCCTTGATCCCGTCGAGCAACTTCTCGGCCGCGGTGAAGTCCATCTCCGCGAAAGTCATGTTGCTGACATCGAAAAGCCCTGCGTAACGACGCTCCGTGCGCAGGAGGTCGGAGGTTCGTTCCGCCACTCGCTCCTCAAGTGTCTCGTTCAACTCGCGAACCTGCTGGTGCGCGGTCACCTCTTCATGGATGTCGGATACACCGCCATAATAACGTATTTCGTCCGACCCTTCGCAGACCGGAACAGGCCGGCCGACAAGAGACATCCACCGATAACTGCCGTCGGCATGCCGTAGCCGAAAGGTCGCCCGAAGCTCCGCTCCTGCGACAAAGGAACGTTCGAGGTTCTCAAGATACCCGGCTCGATCGTCGGGGTGGAAATCCTCGATCCAGTCCTGCTTCTCAATGACCGCATGCAGATCTCGTCCCGTCACCTGTGTGAAGCGCTCGTTATAGAAATCGACGCGCGCCTGCCGATCCGCCCTGAACAGGATCTGCGGAACCGAATTGGTGAAGTTGAGCAACTCCCTCCTGCTCGCCTCGAGCTCGGTCCGGAGGCGTTGGAGCTCTTCCTTTGCCACAACCTCATCATGGACGTCGGAGAGGCCGCCAAATCGCTCAACCAGCCCAGTCAGGGGGGAGTAAGCCGGATTGTCGTAGATCTGCATCCAGCGATAGGAACCATCGGCCTGCCGGATCCGCACTTTGAGATCGGTCACCGTTTGGGTCGCGACTGCCCGGGATACCGTTTCGTTCAACGCCGGGATGTCGTCAGGGTGGACAACGTCGTTGTACCGTTGCCCCTCCAGAACGCTCCAGCGATCCAGCCCGGTGACGATCGTCCAGCTCTCATTGAGATACTCGATCTCTCCTTGGGGATTTGAGCGCCAAAGGACGAAGGGAACCGAGTTGGCAAAGAGCTCGACCTCGGACCGGCTGCGATCGAGATCCCGCTTCGTAGCCTCCAGCCGCTTGCGGTTGACCAGGAGCGCGGCCGTGACACCGATCGCGATGCAGGCGAAGAGGCCGCGTAAAGCGCTCGCGCCCGACGGCTGCGGCAAATGCACGATCACCCATGCGACCACCGCCAAGGCAATGCAGAGCTGGCCAGCACGCGCGACTGTCTTCGCACTTCCGCCAGCATAGACCAGAACCAGCACAGCAAGGTACAGGATCGAGATCGAGAAATCATATTCCGCGACGCTGTCGATCGCGAATACGCCCGCCGCCAGCAGCGCGGCCATCGCCAGAAAAAGCGGTCCTTTCACTCGCTCATCCATCGCGCACCGGCCCCCGTGCAATCCTGCCGATGCCCTTGATGCGGTGGGCATCGCCAATCGGTCGACTGGCATCGGCCGCAGTAGCGCAAACCGACCCGTCTGTCGTGAAACCTAGTCGCCAAGTCCAAATCGGCAACCTTCGTCCCATCAATGGCCAACCGCCGACTTCCACGTCGGTGTCCAGGCGGTTCCCATCCGATCAGGGTAAGGGTCTCAGGGGGCCGACTGCTGCAAAAACTCCCAAATATTGGAGATCACGACCGACCCCTCGCCGACGGACGAGGCGACCCGTTTCGTGGAGCCGGCGCGAACGTCTCCGACTGCGAAGATCCCCGGACAGGATGTGGCATATTGCGAGTGCCCGCCGGCGGATTCGCCGGTCTTGACGAACCCCTTGTCATCGAGGTCAACCAGACCTGAAAGCCACCCCGTATTCGGTGCGGCCCCGACCATTACGAAGAGTGCGCAGGTCGAAAGCTCTCTGGTCGATCCGTCCGCCGAATTTCGGATAGTGATGCTTTCGAGACGCTCGGCGCCACCAACTGCCACCACATCGACATCATATTCGATCGTAATGGCCGGATCTGCCTCCAGGCGGCTGGAGAGATAATGGGACATGGACGCCGCCAGCGTCGATCCGCGGACCAGCAAGCGGACATGCGCTGCCGAACGGCTCAGATACATCGCTGCCTGTCCGGCCGAGTTTCCGCCCCCGATCACCGCGGTCTCCGCTCCCCGGCAGAACCGGGCCTCGTTTTCCGTCGCGGAATAATAGACCCCTGTCCCTTCGAACTCTTCGAGCCGATCGATCGGCAAGCGTCGATACTGCACGCCGGTTGCGACCACGACGGCTCCGGCACGGATGCGCTGGCCTCCGTCAAAAATCACGCAGAACCCGCCCTGGTCCAGTTTCTCCAGTCTGGCGACGCGCCGGGGCATCGCGAAACGGGTTCCGAACTTCATCGCCTGGACCTCACCTCTCCAGACAAGGTCCGCCCCGGAAATTCCCGTTGGGAAGCCCATGTAGTTCTCGATACGGCTTGAGGTTCCGGCCTGCCCCCCGATTGCGGTATCCTCTACTACCAGTGCAGTCAGCCCCTCCGCTCCCGCATAGACGCCAGCCGCGACGCCGGCGGGACCGCCCCCGACAATCACGACATCGAACGCCTCGTCCTCTAACAGGTCCCGATTGAAGCCAAGCAAACGAGCGACCTTCTCGGGCGTCGGTTGATCGATGACATTGTCCTTGCCGAAGATCACCGCCGGTCTGTCCGCGGAAATTGCGCAGCTCGCCGCGACCGTCGCGGCTTCAGCGCTTCCCAAGGCATATGATGTGTATGGCAGCCGATTTCGGCTAGCGAAGTCGGCGACCCTGCGGACGGCGGCATCTTCGTCCTCGCCCAGAAGGACGAGCGTGCCGTCCCCCGAGTCGATCTGGCTACGTCGGCGTGCCGCCAGGACGGTGATGACAATATCCGACATCTCCGGGATCTCGGACATGAGACGCAACATCGCCGGGCGCGGAATCTCGATCACCTCGGTATCGCGGACGGTCCGCATGGGGATCGACCAGCTTCCGCCGTCGAGGAACGATATCTCCCCCAGGAACTGGGTCGGCCCCAACGTCGGTGGTACATGGCGTTCGTCGGTGAACGGGTTCACGACCTCCACTTCGCCATCGACGACGTAGATGAAGCGATCGACGGGATCACCAGGCCTGACGATAAACGCTCCGGCAGGATAACTGCGGAGCGTTCCTGCCTGGCGCAGCGCCGCGACATGCGACCTGGCGAGCGGAACCCGCTGCATCTCACGCAGGTCGCGGCCGATAGTTTCCATTGCGTGTTCCCCAGTTGCACTTCAGCGTGGATCGATGCGCACCGTAGCAGACCGCGGTCCTTCCCCGACCATGTCCGGCAGATACTCCTTGCCCGGATATTTCGCCCGGTACGCGTCGTCGATCGCCTCAGCGACGACAGCCTCCGCTGGGGCAAAGACGACCTCATAGGTCTTGCCAGCCGCGACGATGCGGCCTGCCTTTTGCTCGATGGCGGCGCGGTACCAGCGCGACAGCTTCCCGTTCCATGGCCGGGCATAGAGGCCACCCTCATGGGCCACGCACCAGATCCAGGTTGGGGTGCCATAGGTCTCTCCGTCTTCGCGGAAAGGTGCGATCTTCAGGTCATCCGCATCGACGATACGCGCGAGCGTGACAGCGTCCCAGAATGCCATTCTTCACCTCATGCAAGCAATTGCGGCGTCCGCGCTCCAGTTGCGAAGAGAGCCACGCCCCAAACTTCGCAGGGCAGTTTGCATCGCTAGCGACCATGCCACCATTCTACGGTCGAATGGCGGATGCCATACCTTGTTGCGTATTGGGAACGATCAGCACCCTGCACTTGGCGTCACTCCGCCCGCATTCTGGAGACATCCTTGGGCGTTATTTGTGCAGGCGATGCCCCGAACCGTGCCGTCACGTAGTTTGCGAGGTCCGCGATCTCGGCATCGGAATAAGCCGCGCGGAAGGAGGGCATATAGGTGTGACCAGACGCTGGCTTGCCCGTGCCCTCCAGGATCATCAGAACGACGTTGGCCGAGGTCCGATCATTCACGGCCCGATTACCGGTGAGTTGCGCCCCGCTCACCAGCGCCCCCTGTCCCGACCAGGCGTGGCAGCTCGCGCACGCCCCCTCGAACAGGCGTTTGCCACGCGCTTCTCTCGCCAATGCCTCGCCCGGAATCGCTGGCGCGGGCCCGGCCATGGCGGGTGCTGCACTCGTTCTGATTGCCGGAATCGACCGCAAATAGATCACCATGGCGTTGATATCGCTCTGCGTCAGCTTGCTCAGGCTGAGTTCCACCGCCTCGGCCATCGGTCCCGAGGCTACACCGTGGTTCCGCGCATGCCCCTTGGACAGATAGCTGGCGAGTGCTTCCTGAGGCCAATCGCCAATCCCGCTGATCCGATCGCTGGTGATATTGTAAGCATTCCAGTTCTCCGCGACGCCGCCCGAGAATTTCTGACGCATGTTCATCGCCTGCATCAGGTTGCGCGGCGTGTGACACTCCCCACAGTGCGCGGCCGCCTCGACCAGATAGGCGCCGCGATTCCACTCCTCGCTCCGCTCGACTACCGGCCGGAACCTGCCCTCGCGATTGAAGAAAGCAGACCAGACCGCCATCAGCCAACGCTGGTTGAAAGGGAAGCTGAAGCTATTGGACAGGTTCTTCTGCCGAACAGGTACCAAGGTCTCAAGATAACGCCGGATCGCGATGACATCCGTGTCGGTGAGCATGGCATAGGATGCATAGGGAAAAGCCGGGTAGAGTCGGCTGCCATCGCGGGAAATACCGTTATGAACGGCCCGCAGGAATTCCCCGTCACTCCAGGCGCCGATGCCGGTCTCACGATCAGGGGTGATATTCGGCGTATAGAGCGTTCCAAACGGCAGCTTGAACGCCCGTCCGCCCGCAAACGGCTTACCGCCCTTGACGGTATGACAGGCCATGCAGTCCGCGGCCTCGGCGAGATACTTTCCCTTCGCGATCGGATCGGCGTGCGCCAGTTCCGCTGGCACTCCGGCGGGCGATCTCCCTCGATATTGAGAAAGATCCACTCGCTGCCCGCCGGCGAACGCCAACGCGGAAGGCTGAAGCGCCATTCGCCCAAAGAAGATCGCAGCGAAAAGAACTGAGCTGGCGATCAGGAGGACGATCGCACGATGAAGACGTATCCACTTCATACCCGACCACGTCCAGCCAGCAGCGCCCGATCAAGCGGAAGCCTGGTCAAGGGAATCCCCGTGGCCGCGTAGATCGCGTTCGCGACCGCCGGCTGCACAATGACTGTTCCCGGTTCGCCGATGCCGCCGGGGGCCTCGGCACTCCTCACGACATGCACCTCTATTTCAGGCATCTCGTCAATCCTGACCACACGATAGTCGTGGAAGTTGCTCTGCTCGACGCGGCCATCGCGGATCGTGATATTTCCGTGGAGCACCGCACTGAGGCCGAAAACCATGCCACCCTGGATCTGCGAGACGATACCATCGGGGTTGACCGCGACACCGCAATCAACTGCGCAGATCAGCCGTCTGACATGGACTTCCCCATCGTCGTCGACGCCGACTTCTGCGACCGCCGAAAGATAGCTGCCGAACGCCATCTGCAGACTGATGCCTCTGCCCGAGCGCACCGGTAGAGGCCCGCCCCAACCCGCCTTCGCCGCCGCGAGATCAAGAACGGCACGCGCTCGCGAGTCCGCAATGATGCGCCGGCGGAATGCTAGCGGATCGGTGTCACTGGCACGGGCGAGCCGATCGACAAAAGTCTCGACTGCGAAGACATTCACATTCGGGCCAACGCCACGCCAGAAGCAGGTTGGAACACCCGGCAATTCATGGCGCACATATTCAGCCCGGAAATTGGGCAACGTATAGGGCGTCTCCGCTGCCCCCTCCACAGCGTCGTTATCGATCTTTCCATCGAAGCCCGGCGGCAGCCACCGCGCAATGACCGCCGGACCGACCACACGATGCCGCCATGCCACGGGCTTTCCATCCTGGAGGCGCGCAGAGAGCCAGACGCCATAGATGGAGCGATACATCGCATTGGTGATGTCTTCCTCGCGCGTGTAAAAGACCTTCACCGGCCCGGGCACCCGGCACGCGATACGGACGGCCTTACGGATGTGATCGATCTCAAGGCGACGACCGAAGCCACCACCGATCAGATGATTGTGGATATCGACCTGCTCAGGCTGGAAACCGCACTCCTCCGCAGCGGCCCGCTGTGCCATCGTCATGACCTGGGTACCAACCCACATCTCACATTTGGAAGCCGTAACATGAACGGTGCAGTTCATGGGCTCCATTGGGGCATGGGCCAGCATCGGGAGATCATATTGAACCGATATTTTCTCATCGCCTTCGAGCATTTCCAGGGGGCGACCAATTTCTTTCGCGACCTCCGCCTCTCCGGCCGCCGACTGGTTCAGCCCCGCCCGCAGTCTCTCCGTGGTCAGCGTGCCGTGTTCGCCATCATCCCATTCGATTTCTAGCGCGGCCAAACCGCGCTGGACCGCCCAACTGTCCCTGCCGACGACTGCCACCATGTTGTCGAAGCTCAGGACGTCGTGAACGCCGGGCACCCTTCGCGCCTGTTCGTCATGCAAGGCCTTGAGCTTGCCGCCGGGCACCGGACTTGCGGCTAGCGTGGCGAACACAAGGCCTTCTGGCATCGCATCGATACCATATTTCAACGAGCCATTTGTCTTCGGCGGTGTATCAAAGCGCCGGTGCGATTTACCGATCAGACGGAAGCTGGTCGGATCCTTGAGCGTGACGTCCACCGGCACCGGCTGACGCATCGCCAGTGCGGCGAGGCTACCATAGTCCGCGCGACGCCCAGTCGCGTCATGATGGACGTACCCCGCCTCTGTCCGGCAAGTCGTGGGTGCGACCTTCCATCCACGCGCCGCCGCGGAAACCAGCATCGCCCGAGCGGTGGCGCCAGCGGTCCGCAGCGGCACGAAATAGGCGCGCATCGAGGTGGAACCGCCAGTCGCCTGCACCTTGAAGATCGGGTTGCCGTAGAGCTTGTCGCTGGCCGGGGCGGCCTCAAGCGCGATCCGGTCAGTCGCCAGGTCGAGCTCTTCCGCGATGAGCATGGTCAGGCCGGTATAGATACCCTGACCCATTTCGACCTGGGGCATGATCAGCGTCACCGCACCATCGCCGCCAATCCGGATGAAGGCATCGGGGACAAATACAGCTTTCGGCCGGGCCGACGCGGACGCAATCCTGCCCGTGGCCAGTTCCACACCAAGCACGAAGGCTGTCGCGGCGCCTGCCCGGAGGAGATCGCGGCGCGCGAGGCCGATCGGTTCACCCGCGCGCGGCATGCTTGATACCCTCCCGAATCCGGACATAGGTCCCACACCTGCAAATGTTGCCCGCCATTGCGGCATCGATATCGTCGTCGTCGGGCGCCGCGTTGGTCGCGAGCAGCGCCGCGGCAGCCATGATCTGGCCTGACTGGCAATAGCCGCACTGGATCACCTCCAGATCGAGCCACGCCTTCTGGATCCTGGCACCCGGGTCGGTTTCGCCGACTCCCTCGATCGTCGTTATCTTGCGACTGCCAATATTCTCGACCGGCAACTGGCAGGACCGCAGAGCTTGGCCATCAACGTGAACGGTGCAGGCGCCGCACTGGGCTATACCGCAACCGAACTTGGTGCCGGTCAGGCCCAGCACATCCCGCAGCACCCAGAGCAGCGGCATGTCGCCGGGCACGTCCACTTCCTGGTCCAGACCATTTACGGTTAACTTGAACATACCATGTCCCCTGCACGGCAGACGTTTTTCCGAGGCTGCATCATGCGCCACACGGTGCGGCGCGATAACCCGTACCCCGGTATGGGGCGCGCCGCCGGCTCCCCGCTCCCGGCAACCCATACGATGGTGTTGGGCGCTACCGGACTGTGAAGGCAGCGCCAGCTACTGCGGCATTGATGACGCGCACTGCCGCGATCCTCCATCCTTGGCGCTAACGAAACCCGTCCCGGGTAACGGCCTGGAGAGCGTATATGGCATATCGCAGCTTGAACCCGGCGACTGGTCAGGTCGAACGTAGCTTTGACTTTCTGTCTGATTCCGACCTGCACGCCGCGCTGGATCGCGCGGATCGCTGCTACCGCGAAGACTGGAGCCTCAGGTCCGTCGCAGCGCGCGCGGATATCGTCCGCAAGGCCGCCGCGTTGATGCGCGCCGAGACGACAACACTGGCAGCGCTGGCCGTGCGCGAGATGGGCAAGCTCTTCACCCACGCACTGGGCGAACTGGCACTGTCTGCCGCAATCCTCGACTATTATGCGGACAATGCGGAAGAATTCGCGCGTCCCAAGCCGGTAAAAGGCTATGACGACGCCGTCGTGCACACGCTTCCGCTTGGCGTACTCGTCGCGGTCGAGGCATGGAACTTTCCGTTCTTCCAGGTCGCCAGGGTATTGGGGCCACAACTGACGGTCGGCAACGTCGTCCTGCTCAAGCATGCCAGCAATGTTCCCCAGTGCGCCGCGGCGCTGGAAGACCTCTTCCTGCGCGCGGGCGCTCCGGAGGGCGCGTTTACGAACCTCTACGCGACGACCGACCAGGTCTCCGGCCTCATCGACGATCCGCGGGTTCGCGGCGTGACCCTCACTGGCAGCGAGAAAGCTGGCGCATCGGTCGCGCAGCGCGCGGCCGCAAACCTGAAAAAGTCCGTGCTCGAACTGGGGGGCTCGGATCCCATGATCGTGCTGGAAGACGCCCCGATCGAAGCGACGCTGGACAACGCGCTGCTCGGGCGCATGAACAATACGGGTCAGAGCTGCGTGGCTACCAAGCGGATGATCGTCATCGGTCGCGAGCGTGGGGAGATATTCCTTGAAGGGATGATCCGCAGGATGAGCGCCCTTGAGGCTGGCGATCCAATCGATCCGACAACGACGCTTGGCCCGGTATCGTCCGAAGCAGCGCTGCACGGCCTGCTCGACCAGATTCAGCGCGCGACATCCGCGGGCGCTAGGATCGCGCTCGGTGGAAACCGGATTGAACGAGCCGGCGCCTATCTCGAACCCACGATCCTGACGGACATCGACGCCCGGAACCCTGTCTATCGCGAGGAAGTCTTCGGGCCCGTACTCTCATTCTATGTCGTGGACAGCGAGGAAGAAGCGCTTCGCCTGGCTAATGACGTGGACTTCGGTCTCGGCAGTTCGATTTTCACCAGCGACCTGGAGCGCGGCGCAAAGCTCGCACTTTCGATCGAGAGCGGCATGACGTTCATCAATCACCCGACCTGGTCAGCACCGCAGCTGATCTTCGGCGGGATCAAGAACTCGGGCTATGGCCGGGAACTCGGCGAGCTCGGGTTCAGCGAATTCGTGAACCACAAGCTCGTCGCGATCTCTCCGGCCGGCTCGTCGCCGCTCGGAGCGGACACCGCAGGCTGAGCACCCGCCGGCATCCCGCTACCGCGCCCCACGCAGGGGGCGGTCCGAACTACCCCTGTCGCCACCCGATCGATCCAGGAGCAATCCGATGAAAGCAGCTATTCTCAACAGTTTCGATGGCCAGTTCGATATCGAGGACATCGAAATCGGAAGTCCCGTCGGACGCGAAGTGCTCGTCGAGGTAAAGGCATGTGGCCTTTGCCACTCCGACCTCCACCTCGCACAGGCCAATTACGGAACGCCCTTGCCGGCAGTCCTCGGCCATGAAGTGTCGGGGATCGTCACCGAAGTCGGTCCCGACGTGCGAGAGCTAAAGGTCGGCGATCACGTCGTGGGTTCCCTCGTGCAGTCTTGCGGGCACTGCCTTCCTTGCTCGACCGGGCGCACCTATCAGTGCGCCAATCCCCAGGAAACCCTTCGTGATGCGAAGCTGGGGCAACGCCTGACCCGCAATGGCGAGGCCGTCACGACCGGTTGGGGCACGGCCGGTTTCGCGGAGAAAACGCTGGTTCATGAGAATCAGCTGGTGAAGGTGCCGGACGAAGTACCCTTCCCGCAGGCCTCGCTGCTGGGCTGCAGCGTCATCACCGGCGCGGGCGCCGTCATCAACACCGCGGGGATGCGACCTGGCGACACTGTCGCCGTGATCGGCGTGGGCGGCGTCGGTCTGAACGCAATCGCCGGTGCCAGGCTCGCCGGCGCTCGTCGAATCCTCGCCATCGACATTGCCCCCGAGAAAGAGGCCCTTGCCAGGAAATTCGGCGCTACCGACTTCATCAATTCCGGGTCGAGCGATGCCGTTGAGGCTGTTCATCAGATCTGTCCCGGCGGCGTCGACCACGCTTTCGAGGTCATCGGCCTCGTCCCGACCTCGCAGCAGGCGGTTCAGATGGCCCGCACCGGCGGAGGCGCATATCTGATCGGCCTCCATCATCCCGGCGTCGAAATGGCCGTCCAGGCACTCGACCTCATCGTGCGGCAGGTCGCGTTGCACGGTGTATTCATGGGTTCGAGCAACATCCGCCACGACATCCCGATGTACGCCGACCTGTACCTGCAGGGTCGATTCAACCTCGACGATCTGATCTCCCGCACGATCAATATCAGCGAGATCAACGAAGCGTATGAGGCACTCAAGCACGGCGAGATCGCCCGCAGCGTGATTACCTCTTTCTAGTTCTCGATCGGATTGGCGCGAGGCGACCATGAAACTCTATACCCATCCAGGCGCCAGTTCGCTCAGCGTGCACATACTCCTGCGCGAGATCGGGAAGCCTTTCGAGCTGGAGGTGATCGACGTCCGTACCAAGATTCGCCCGGACGGGTCCGATTACAGGACCGTTGCCCCGCGGGGGATGGTCCCGCTCCTCGAACTGCCTAGCGGGGAGACGCTCACGGAGAACGCCGTGATCGCACAGTACATCTGCGACATAGCCAGACGACACGATCTGATGCCGCCACACCATGAAATGGCGAGATATCGGGTGATGGAATGGCAGAGCTTCATCGCCGCCGAACTGCACAAGAGCTTCTCCCCGCTCTATTGGCCAACTCTGGATGATGCGATGCGTCAACTGGCGGTGAAGAGGATCGAGAGCCGTCTGGCTTTCGCCGAACGCAGCATGTTCGGACCGTATCTCACCGGCGAGATCTTCACCGCGGCCGACGCCTATATGTTCGTCATTGCCAGCTGGACGAAATATTTCGGGATATCGCGAGCGCCGTATCCCAGAATCTCCGAGCTCCTGCGCCGAGTCGGCGATCGACCGAGCGTGCGGTCTGCGCTCGATGCAGAGGGCCAAGGGTTCGTCACCCTGGACGATGTCGTTCCTCTTCCATGACGGGACCTCGATGCCCCCAATCCCCTGAATCAAAAGGATTTCCTATGTCTCACAAGATGTTGATCGGTGGAGCACTGGTCGATGGCCGACTGTCGATGGACGTGATCGATCCGACGACGGGCTCGGCTTTTCAGCGCGCGCCTCGAGCTGACAGCGATCAGGCGAACGAGGCTGTGGCTGCGGCCAAACAGGCGCAGCGTGGTTGGGCGGCACTCGGTTATGCCGGCCGCCGCCCTTTTCTCGAGAAGTTCGCTGACGCGATGGACGCGGCGCAGGAAGAACTCGCCGAAACGCTTACGCGAGAACGCGGCGGTCCGATCGCGGATTGCCGCTTCGAGATCACAAGGGCTGCATCCGCAATCCGCTTCTTCGCCGAACAGGTGCTGGAAGATCGGGTCATTCGAGAGAATGACAGCGAACTCATCGTCGAGCAACGATACCCGCAAGGCGTGGTCGTAGCGATCATGCCGTGGAACCGGCCCATGACCCTCCTCTCGTTCAAGTTGGGCCCCGCACTGATCACCGGCAATACTGTCATCGCGAAGCCGGCGCCCTCAACACCGCTGACGACGCTCATGCTCGGCGAACTGGCCAAAGGCATTTTTCCGGCCGGCGTTTTCCAGACCCTTGTCGATAACAACGATCTCGGGCCGCTGCTGACGAGCCACCCCGACGTCGCGCACATCAGCTTTACCGGATCGACGCCAACGGGCAAAAAGGTGATGCAGTCCGCAGCGGGAACGCTGAAGCGCTTCACGCTCGAGCTTGGCGGCAACGATGCGGCGATCGTCCTCGACGATGTCGATGTCGATTGGGCCGCCGACAAGATCTTCGCCGCAGCCATGATAAACGCCGGCCAGGTCTGCTACGCCATCAAGCGGGTCTATGCCCCTCGCAGCCTGGCCGACGATCTCACCTCGGCTCTGGTTCGGCGGGCGAAGGCTACGATACTGGGCGACGGTCTGGACCCAGCGACCACCATGGGGCCGCTGCAGAACAGGATGCAGTTCGAGAAGGTACTCGGCTTCATCGAACGCGCTAAAGCGGACGGCGGAAATTTCCTCACGGGCGGCGAGGCCACCGGAGAGGGATATTTCATTACTCCGGCTATCGTTACCGGCCTCGCTGCCTCGGCTGAGCTTGTACAGGAAGAGCAATTCGGTCCGGTGCTGCCGATTCAGATCTACGACGATCTGGAGGAAGCGATAACCCACGCCAACGAGACGGAGTTCGGCCTGGGGGGTACGATCTGGACCTCCGACGTCCGGCGCGGGATCGCGATCGCCGCGCGGATCGAGACCGGGACGATCTGGGTCAACCAGCACATGGCCCTGCCTCTGGACGTACCGTTCGGAGGTGCGAAGCAATCCGGCATCGGACTGCAGAACGGTATCGAAGGGATGCAGGATTTCACGCAGCTTCGCGTGATGAACGCCAAGCTCAACGCATAGGAGACGACGATGAAGCAACTGAATGCCAGCGATGCGGGCAGCTTCGCGATCGGCGGCGACATGTCCGTCATCCGGCTCGGATTCGGTGCGATGCGGATCACCGGGCAGGGCGTCTGGGGACAGCCGCGCAATCGAGAGGCGGTGCTCGCCACTCTGCGACGGGTCCCCGAACTCGGCATCGACTTCATCGATACAGCGGACTCCTACGGCCCCGACGTCTCCGAGCCTTTGATCCGGGAAGCTCTCGCTCCCTATAACAACGTCCATGTGGCAACCAAGGCGGGCCTCACACGGCCTGGACCGGACCAATGGCTACCCCGAGGCGATCCGGAGTATCTGATCCGTCAGGCCTTGCGCAGTCGCGAATTTCTCGGGGTCGAGAAGATCGATCTGTGGCAGCTCCACCGGATCGACCCGAGAGTGCCCCGCGACGAGCAGTTCGCAGCCGTCCGGCATCTGCTGGACAGCGGCGTGATCCGCCACGCAGGGCTCAGTCAGGTAAGCATCGAGGAAATCGAGGCTGCCTGTGCCTACTTCCCCGTCGCAACCGTGCAGAACCGCTACAATCTGGCCGATCGCAGCAGCGAGGCGATCGTCGACCATTGTGAAGCGAAGGGGATCGGTTTCATCCCCTGGTTTCCTCTGGCGGCCGGTGAACTGGCCGGCCCTGGTACCATCCTCGACCAGGTAGCTGCACGGCACGGCGGGACGGCAGGTCAAGTCGCACTGGCGTGGCTGCTGCAGCGCAGCCCGGTCATATTGCCGATCCCGGGAACGAGCAGCGTGGAACATCTCGAGGAAAATGTCGGTGGAGCCTCGCTCAAGCTGAGCAAGGAGGATTTCGAAGCCCTGAGCCAGGCGGGTGGATAAACCCTACCGGGCCGCTGCTGCGCAGCCTGGGAATCTCACAAGAATGCGGGGTCGCTGGCGAGATCGCCGGCGGCCCCGTCTCGTGTCAGTGAGGAAGCGGGATCGGGTTCGCCAGCATGTCCGCATTGAAAGCGTTGACGAGTGCATGCTCGGCCGCACCGGGATTGTCGCGAACGGCGGCGATGGCGTCCACGTAGATTTCCTCGCGGTCGCTCGCGAGCTTCTCCATGCTCTCGGCGATGAACGCATCCAGCGGCATAGCGCGCGGATCATCCGACTTCGCGATGAGATCGGTGTTTACCCAGGGCGGCGCGATCTCCTGGACCCGGACAGAGGTGTCGCGAAGCAGGAAGCGTTGCGACAGAGCATAGCTGTGCAGTGCTGCCTTGCTGGCCGAGTAGACTGCATTTCCCGCCAGCGGGAGATAGGCAAGCACCGAGGTGTTATGCAGGATGGTGGCACGTGGTTGAAGCTTCAAATGTTCGATGAGCACCGAAGTCAGCCGGATTGGCCCGAGCAGATTGGTCTCGATGATCAGACGGCTGACATCGTCATCGATCGTCGTCGATGCATCGTCAAACGGCATCACGCCGGCATTGTTGAAAACCACATTCAATGCGGGGAAGTCCGCGATCAATTGACGGGCAGTTTCCTCGATGCTGGTGGCGTCGGTGATGTCCATGCGGACTGCCTTCATGCCCGGGTTCGCGGCAGTTACTTCGTCAAGTAGAGCCTGCCGGCGCCCCGAGACGATCACCTGATTGCCACGCTTGTGGAACGCCTCGGCGAAAGCCCGTCCGATACCGGAGGTACCTCCAGTAATGAAGATCGTATTATCGGTGAGTTGCATGTTTCTACTCCTTGGAACGATTGGAAAGTTTCAGGCACGAGCGAGGTAGCGGCGACCGGGACGCGCATGCGCGAGGTCTCCTGCGATCTTCTGCCGCTGTGCTTCGTAGGCGTCCCACAGCGCTCCATCCTGGAGCGGCGGGATGGTGACGACTTCGCCAAGGTCCAATCCGGCGAGGGCGGCATCGACCATCGTGTCGGCTGGCATGGCCCGGTCGCTTTCTGCGTAGGCGCCGTGACCGGCAATCCCCCAGAATTCGGTCGAGGTTCCCCCCGGCAACACCGCCTGCACCCGCACGCCGGTGCCGGAGAGCTCGTGATGGAGCGACTGCGTGAAGGCCAGAACAAATGCCTTGGTGCCGCCATAGACCCCGTTGAGGATCTCGGGACCGATCGCAACGATCGACGAGATGTTGATGACCGTCCCGCGGCCGCGCGCGACAAAGCCGGGCACAGCCGCATAAGCGAGCCGCATCGGCGCCGTGACGTTGAGATCGACCATCAGGGTCATCTTCTCGACGTCCGATTGCAGCAGCGGGGTGACCGATCCGAAACCCGCATTGTTCACCAGCACCGAGATCGCCGCGTTCTCGCGCAACACGCGCTCGACGCGAAAAAGATCATCCCCCTCGGAAAGGTCCGCCGTAACTACATTCACAGACCGGCCGGTTTCGTCGGTGATCCGCTCCGCCACCTTTTGGAGGCGGTCCGTGTTCCGTGCCACCAAGATGAGATCATGGCCACGCCTCGCGAGGCGATCCGCATAGACCGCTCCGATGCCAGTCGATGCCCCCGTAACCAGCGCAGTTCCCAAATCCGTCATTGTCTGTCTCCGCAGCGCCGTCTCGTTGGCGTGGGCCACTATCTAGGCTTGCGAAGCAATGTCTCAAATGTCATAAACACGGCAAATACAGACAGGGGTATGGGTCTTGCGTACGATCGGCTTCATTGTCCACGCCGGATATTCGCCGATGAGCGTGGCCCTCACGACTGCGTTCGAAATCGCCAATCTCCATCTGGGTGACCCGATCTACGATGTGCGCATGCTGTCGCGGAATGGAGGGCCGATACGCACGTCACTCGGCTTCTCGATCGACACCGAGCCTTTTGCCGGCGAGCACCTGGATCTGTTGGTCGTTGGTGGAAGCATGGAAGATGCGACGCCCGAGGTGGTGTCCTTCGTCCGTACGGCACCGAAATTCGCGCGGCGCATAGCCGGTCCCTGCGTCGGCGCCCTGGTGCTGGCAGAAGCCGGGCTGCTGGATGGTCGCCGTGCCACGACCCACTGGATGTATGCTCGCGACATGGCGGCGCGCTATCCAAGGGTGAAGGTCGAAGAAGACAGGATTTTCATCGCAGACGGATCCATCTGGACGTCCGCAGGAATGACAGCCGGCCTGGACCTGATGCTGGCCCTTATCGAGGAAGATCTTGGCACCGAGACGGCTCGGTTCGTTGCCCGAAAGCTGGTGATGTACCACCGCCGTACCGGTGGACAGTCCCAGTATTCGGCCCTGCTTGAACTCGAGCCCAAGTCCGATCGGATCCAGACCGCTCTGACCTATGCCCGCCGAAACCTCACCAACAAGCTCAGCGTCGAGGAACTGGCCGAAGCTGCCCATCTCGGCCCCCGTCAATTCAGCCGAACCTTCCTTGCCGAGACCGGCCAAACCCCTGCCAAGGCTGTCGAACATCTACGGCTTGAGGCCGCGCGCACGATGATGGAGGACACTGCCCTCAACATCGACGTCGTGGCCCAACAGACGGGATTCTCCGACCGGGATCGCATGCGCCGCGCGTTCATGCGTACCTATGGCCAGCCACCCCAGGTTATCAGACGTGCGGCCCGCGGAGCGGCAGGGGCGCTTGTCGATGCCTGACCTTCCAGCAGCGGCTGGCTCCTCACTCTAATTTGAGGATAGTGCCTCACCGATACCGGGATGGCGTGGAAGGGACAGGACGAACCGCGAACCGCCCGGCACCGAGAAAGCCTTGATCGTCCCCCCGTGCGATTCCGCGATCGACCGGCAGACCGCAAGTCCGATACCCATGCCGCGTGGCTTGGTCGTGTAGAAGGAATCGAAGAGTTTCTCATGATCGCCGGGAACGATGCCCGAACCTGTGTCCTCAACGGTCAAGGTGGCCAAGTCCGTCATTCCCGTCACGCTGATGTCCAGACACCGGTCTTCGACCGGAACGTCCTGCATTGCCTGGATCGCATTCATCACTAGGTTCACCACCACTTGCTGCAGTTGAACACGATCCGCGAAGACGACCGGCACCTCCGGGCAGAAGTGAAAGGCCTGGCGGACCTTGCCGAGCTTCAGTTCGTGGCGAACGAATGGAAGCGCCTCCGACACCATCTCCTCCAGCGAAACCAGTTCTCGCTTGGGGGAAATGGGAGCTACTACCGAGCGAATCCGCGCAACGATCTCCGCTGCTCGATTTGCGGCACTCAAGGTGTGTTCCGCGAGGGAACGCAGTAGCGGAAGCTTGGGCGCTTCCCGATCCAATGCCCTGATCGTGGTTCCCGAGTTTGCAGCTATCGCCGCGAGAGGCTGGCTGATCTCATGTGCAACCGAGGCTGCCAATTCCCCAAGGGTGGCAATCCGCGAGGCGTGGGCGAACTCTGTTCTGACGGTCTCGAGGCGCTGATGCGCGCGTAACCGCTCGCTGATGTCGATCACGCCCGACAACACGGGCTGATCTGAACGGCGATCGTCGTCCGCCCAGAGCGTGATGTTCACATCCACCTCGGTCCCGTCCGGCTTCGCAAAGCGCCGATCTTCGGGAGGTATCGTCTGCTTCTGGTAGCGACCATCCACTGCGTGCGCGACGATCTCCCAGCTCTCTGGTCGCCAGAGCCATCCGACACCGCTTGCTTCCACGTCGTCACGGTCAATTCCGAAGATCTCGAGAGCCCGATCGTTGATCGCTCCAACATGTATCGCGTCAATGAGTTCGGCCATCCGTCCGCGATCCGACAGCAGGTGACGTTCAAGATCGATCACGCCTTCCCCGCGATACCGAGCAAGGAGGCCATCCGCTTGCGAGAAGTCGTACTCCAAAAGCCCGATCGACATGGCGTCGAAGAGCCGGCGGAACTTCTCCTCGCTTCTCTGAAGTTCGGAATATGCCCGCTTCTGGTCCCGGAGATCTACAACCCCGACCACCATCACGCCGCGCTTTGCGCTCTCGGGAGACCAGGCAACTGTGAAGAGGGTGTCGATCGGCTGTCCGTCGAGTGTCAGCAGCCGCGTCTCGCAAACGAAATGCGGCTGCTTCTCCATCACGGCGATCAGCGCTCCGACATAGTCCGCGATGCTTTCGTCAGGCCACAATCGGCTGCTGCGATTTCCAAGCATCTCATCGGTAGAATCCGCCCCGAAAAGCTTCACGCTAGCTGCATTGACGTCAACAATGTCTTCAAGGTCCATCAGCGCCCGAACACGCGCAGGGTCGGCGAGCAGATAGCCCCTCAAGTCTGTCACGCCGCTGTCGCGGACTCGCTTGAGCTCGGCCCCGACCTTACGAAAATCCGTTTCGAAGAAACTTACGGCGAGCGCCTGGAATAGGTTCTCGAAGCGATAGGTCGCCGATTTAACCTGTCGCCGCAAATCGGCCAGTTCCGTGGCCGCTCGTCCTGTCTCCAGTATCTCCTCGAGTACACCCCCGCTTCCTCGCTTCGCCCGCCAGCGCACCTGCACGATCGCCGGGCCCGCGGCGGTCGTACGTGCTATCTCGCCTTCCCAATTGTCCGATGCCCGGAACCTCGCAGGCCAGTCTTGCTTGTCATCTCCAAGCAATCCCGCCAGGTCGCACCCGACCGCAGCCGATCTCTCGATGCCGTAAAGTGCTTCCGAAGCCAGGTTCCAACCCCGAATGACACCATCGGCACCGAAGCGCACAACGCTTTCATTCAAAAGGTCGTAAGGATCCGAACCACGCCTATCATGCGTGGCATCACCAGCGACTGCTGCGCGTTCCGCGGAATTTCCGTCATTGAGCAAGATGTAGGTCGCGTCACAGAGTGCATGTCCGCCATGCCAGAGCGGGATATCTACCTCCGCAGCGGGTCCCGGCAACCCAGAACCAGGGTCGGCGAGTACAGACTTCGGTATGCTTGTGGGGCAAGAGTCCCGAAGCTACTGGTCATGGAGGAGTAGCCGCGGTGGAAGGATTGCCGACTTGAGCGTCCCATCGCTTGTGGCCGTGATCGATGATGATGAGGATGTGCGGGTCTCGCTGGAGATGCTCATCGGCAGCATCGGTCATGAAGCCGTTCTCTACGAGTCCGCGAACGACCTCCTCGCTGCCGACGACCTGGGCAAGTTCGCGTGCTTCATAAGCGACGTCCAGATGCCGGGGCTCGATGGGATCCAACTCGCGCGCCGTCTTCGGAAGCTGAGCCAATCCCCCGTCATCCTGATCACCGCTTTCGCCAGCGAGGATGTCGAGCGACGTGCGTTGGCATCGGGTGTCCACCGCTTCCTGAGCAAGCCTTTCGACCCGAATGCGCTGATCGACGAGCTGGAACGGCTGCTGGGCTAATCGTGGCCCAACGGTTGGGTGACCCCATACGCAAGTCCGTCCTTTCCGGCTCCACGGTAGAATATTCGCCACGCGCACCGCCCGGCATGTTTCCCATGCCGTCACCTGAGACGGTTTGAGTGGAGCGATGCGATGAAGGCCCTCCTCGCCATACGGCAACCGGAAGACGATCGCACTTCGAGCCCAAGGCGGCTCGCACGTCCCTACCGCATCACGCGAATCGAGCCGGAGCGCCAGTGCGGCGCCTTCGGGCCGCTCGAATGGCTCATCATTGCGATCGGCCAGCGCGATGGTCCGGCCAGCCTCCAGTCCCGCCCGCTCATGGAAGCGATCGCAAGGCTCTTCGCATGCGAGCAGCCCAACGGCCTCGCCAATCCCAGGCTGGAGGAATTGCGGCGGCTTGCCGCCTATGCGAGCGAGCATGGCTGGCATGTGCCCGCGAGCGAGATGTCGGCCTTTCTCCGCGCCGGATGGAGCGACGAACAGCTGGAGATCCTGATCGACACCGTCGCGCCACCCGCCGACCGTTACGGTCGACCACGCGCTGCAGCCCTCGCCAAGGCGGACTGAGTCTCCACATCCCCATGCGTGCCGGGACCGTACCATGGTATTGATGCCGAGCGCGGGCGATCCACTTACAAATCAGTGATCTTCAAACGGTCAGGTGATCACCATGGACTCCCTCGCGAATACCATTATCGAAGCGCATGGTGGGCTCGAACGCTGGCGCGCGTTCCGAACGCTTTCGGCCGATCTGGTCCAGGGTGGAGCGCTCTGGCAGATCAAGGGAAAAGCCGGTCTGCTCGATCGAACTACGGTTACCGTGGCGCTGGATCGGGAATGGGCTTCGCACTCGCCCTTCGGCGATCCATCGCGCAAATCGGAATTCACGCCGGATCGCGTCGCATTGCTTTCCGTTGACGGGGAAGTCGTCGAGGAACTCGCCTCGCCACGGTCGTCCTTCGCCGGCCACAGCCTGGAGACACCATGGTCGGACCTCCAGCTTGCCTATTTCGCGGGCGTGGCGATGTGGACCTACCTGAACGTCCCGTTCCTGCTGGCGCGGCCGGGTGTCGAGGCGACCGAGCTGGATTCCTGGTCAGAGAATGGCGAGTCGTGGCGGCGACTCAAAGTTATCTTCCCGGCTGACATTGCCACCCACAGTACGCAGCAGACGCTGTACGTGGACGAGGCTGGCCTGATCAGGCGGCACGACTATGATGTCGAGATCGCCGGCAACACGCCTGGTGCCCACTATGTCTCTGGCTACCGCGAGTATCAGGGCCTCCGCTTCCCCACCAGGCGTCGCATCTTTCCACGGCAGCCGGACAGCAGCTCGATGCGCGAACCTTTGGTTGTGTCGATCGATCTCGACAATATTCTTCTCACATAACGCGGCGATGAAGCGCATCGCCGCGGATGGTCCGACCGGGTGCGGCGAAGGTGGACGGCGCGGCCTGCTGCAATCTATTGTGCACGTCGCAATCGCGGATGCATCGGTCGGCTGGGCCGCCGCTACCGACCAAGCGGGGAAACCAATTGCAACGAGTGCCGGCACAGTTACTGGACATTTCCGACGAAAGCATGATTTCGAGCGTCGGCGGATCGATCACGAGCTGGAACCTGGCTGCATCGACCCTTTATGGATGGCAGCCACACGAGGTCATCGGCCAAGACCTTGTCGCTATCCTGGGCAGCTATCCAGCCGCAGCCATTGACGGCGTTGAAACGGCGGGCATCTGGGAAGGGAAAGTCGAGCGTCGCCGGCGAGACGGCTCCGCCTGCATCGTCCGGCTCCGTCTTGCGAAATGCGACGATGCGGATTTGTCGGAGTGGATGGAGGTCTCGACGAACGTCGAGACTACCCATCCGGCAGAGCGGGCCCTGGATGCCAGCGAGTATCGCTACCGCAACCTGTTCGGCGCGGTTGCCGCATCCTTCTGGGAACTAGATTTCAGCGGCGTCGGAAGAATCCTGCAGGAGCTGGTTCAAGGCGGCGTGGTCGATATGCCTGCCCACCTCCGCGCACATCCCGAGATTTCGCGCGCGATGATGCGGGCTACCCGCATCATAGACACCAATGAACGATCGCTCGAGATGTTCGGCTCTGCCAGCAAGCGGGAACTCCTTGCTGCCTCTCTCGATGCATATTGGCCGGAGGAAAGCACCGCTGACTATACCGAGAGCGTCATCTCGGCGATCACCCGGCAGCCCCGGCATGTGGCGGAGACGCGCATGCGGGCACTCGACGGTCGGGTCTTCGATGCCCTGTTCACCGTGTCCTTTCTGCCTGGAACCGTCGGCGGAGGAACGTTGCTCATCGGGTTCACCGACATCTCCGACCGCGTTCATGCTGCACGCATGCTCGGCGATGTCCGCGCGCAGCGCCAGATGCTGCTCGATGTCCCCACGATCGCGCTGTGCGAACTATCCGCCCCGGAAGTTGCTTCGGTATTCGGCAGGCTCCGCGCCGAAGGCGTTACCAACCTGCATGCCTTTCTCGATGAAAACCCCGAATTCGTTGACTTCGTGATCGCGAATCTCCGGGTGACCTACCTCAACGAGGCCGCCGTGCAGCTGTTCGGCGGAGCATCCGCCCAGGCACTCATCGGCCGAAATATGGAGAGCATCATCTCGCCCGGTTGCGAGGTGCTGAGGCGGTCGATCGAGGGATCGTACCTGCGGGAGCCGGTCTTCCAGTCCGAGATGCGGATTACTCGCCTGGACGGCAGAACCCTCGACACCCTGTTCTGCCGGGTGTCCAATCCGGATCCGGCACGAACGGACGTACTGGTCGCACTGATAGACATTTCCGACCAGATCCGCGCGCGAGACGAGGTCGACCGGATGCGCCAGCAAGTCGCCCATGCGTCGCGGCTGTCGCTTCTCGGGCAACTGACAGCGTCTATGGTCCACGAAGTGAGCCAACCGATCACCGCCATATCCAACAATGTCGTCGCCGCAGAGAGGCTAGCGCAGCAATCGGGAACGCCAACGCCAAGGCTTACCGGGATGCTGGCGCTTATCGGGCAGCACGCGTTCCGGGTCGGCGAGATCATCCGTCGCCTCCGCGCCGTGGCAGCAAACCGAGAAGTGTCGATGGTTCCGATTTCGCCGGACGAGATCATCTCGGAGACCCGTCTGCTGTTGCGGCAAGAGTTGAACGAACACGGGGTTCAGGTAGGCGTCTTCAAGGACGCAATGGCATCATTCGTCCTGGGGGACCGAATCCAGCTGCAGCAAATTCTCGCAAACCTGATGCTCAACGCCATGCAGGCGATGGAAGCTACCCCTCTTGCGGATCGCAAACTTGAGGTCCGCCTCAGTTCCGATCAGGAGAATGTCAGCATCGAGGTGCTCGACAACGGACCTGGTCTCTCCAGGGAATTTCTGGAGGCTCCGTTGCAAGCCTTCCGCACGAGCAAGGCCGATGGGCTTGGCATGGGACTGACGATCTGTCGCTCGATCGCCGAAGCCCATGGCGGCTATATTGACGTCAAGGATCGCCCGGACAGAACCGGCGCCATCGCTACGGTCACGCTGCCGATATACGGTGGTGGGCAGGAGCGGGAGATGATCGAGAGTTAGCCGAGATCCTCTGCCAACCAGTTTGTCTATAGCTGGAGCAGCTCGACCTTGCGGATCATGTCGGCAACCGAGACTGACTTGAGCTTCCGACCTGCGTTCGACCGATGCATCTTCACGGTGATCTCGGAAATACCGAGTTCGAAGGCGATCTGCTTGTTGAGCAGCCCCTTCCCGACGCCTCGCAGGACATCGCGCTCACGTGGGGTAAGGTGACTTGCGAGAAGACGAACCCCGTTCACCTCCTCATCCTCCTTGCGTCGATCACCATCGATCCGCAACGCTTCCGCCACCGCGTCGAGCAGTTCCTGTTCACGAAAGGGCTTGGCCAGGAAATCTGTGGCGCCAGCCTTCATCGCCCGAACAGAGGTGGGCACGTCGGCATACCCTGTAAGGAAGATGATCGGAACGCGAACCCCTCGCTGAGAGAGATGGGTCTGCAACTCGAGCCCGCTGGCGCCTGGCAAGCGCAGGTCCAGGATCAAGCATGAGGGCCGATCCGGAAAACCGGCGGCCATCAATTCGTTCGTGGAAGCGTAGGTAACGGTCTCCATTCCCACCGAGGCGAACATGTCGGTGAGGCTGGCGCGGACATCCGTGTCGTCGTCGACGACGATTACCAGAGGATACTCGGAGCTGTTAAGCACCCTGGGCCTCGTCTCTGTCACGGTGCTTACGACGCCCATCTCTTCCGCCTTCAATCTGACCGACGCGAGGCTAATCTAACGCGACGAGAGCCATCATACCAGCGCCCGTCGCGTGTGAGTTCCCATACTTCGGTATTGGGAAGGAACTGAACCCGCGTTCCCCCAGCCTTTGAAGACGCCCTCTCCACAGCCAGCTCCGGCTGCGGCACGAGACACACACAGGTATCGGTCGAGCCCCACCTACGAACGAATGGTGCTTCCCCAAATAGGCTCCCAAGCTCGATCCAAAATCGATAGCCTTCAGGAGCCGCATCATGACGAACATCTTCGAACCCGATGAGGCGAACTTCATCGACATCGATGGCCTCGCTATCCGTGTCGTCAAGGAAGGCGATGGCGCGCCGCTCACGCCCATCCTCCTCACGAGCCCTTACCCGGAAACTGTGCACGCGTTCCATGCCATCTGGCCTCGACTGCGCGAGACCAATCGCCCCCTGATTGCCGTCGATCTTCCTGGATTCGGACGGTCTGAGGGGCGGTCGAGCCTGATGTCCCCCGCCGCAATGGGAAACTTCTTCCCCCGTTTGATGGGAGCATTGGGCCTCACCAGGGTTCACGCGGTGGTGCCCGATGTCGGAACGCTTGCTGCCCTGTTCGCGGGCGCCAGCCATCCCACATTGTTCGAGAGCATTGTCGCGGGCAGCGGCGGCGTCTCCATCCCCCTGCTCGGAGCTCCGCTTCGACAGATTGTCGAAAGCAGCCTCGCGGATTTCGAAAAGCAGGACGGCGGCCCGCAGGTGGTCGCAACGGTACAGGCAGGCCTTCGCAATGCGGCGCCGGCGTCGGCAATCGAAGATTATCGCCGCGGTGCAACCGGCCAGCGTTGGAACCAGGCAGCTGAGTTCGTCCGGGCCTATTCCCGCGACTTGCCGCTGCTCGGCAGGCTGCTTCCCGAAATCAATGTGCCGGTGCTGGTTCTCTCCGGATCCACCGATCCTTTCGTGCCGCCTGCAAATGGCACGTTCCTCGCGGAACGACTCCCGCGCGCAACCGCGATGGTGATCGATGCGGGCCATTTCGTCTGGGAAGATGCACCCGAGACATATGCCGAACATGTCATCGACTGGATCAATGGCGGCTACCTTGAGACCGCGGCCCGGAACGCCTCACCGAAAAGCACCTGAGCGCGAACGTAATCGCGTCCACTTCTGACCGCTGGCGAACAATCAGGGTCAAGGCGCGCAAGCCGTTCGTACGCCCGAAGACTGACCGAGCGAAGCGATAGCTGCAGGCGAAACACGAAGCCAAAACCGAGCCCTGGAGGGACATAAGCATGATGAATGAGCTACTTAACGCGCAGACGAAATTCGTAGTCGCTGGAGACGGCATTCGCTACGCCTATCGGCGCTTTGGTGAAGAGGCCGGCATCCCGCTGGTGCTGTTGCCGAGATTTCGCGGCGACCTCGAAACCTGGGATCCCGCCCTGTTCGAAGTCCTGGCCGCGGATCGCGAGATCCTGCTCTTTGACAATCGGGGCGTCAGCTCGACATCGGGCCTTACGCCGTCGACGGTCGCGGAAATGGCGCGAGACGCCCTCTCCTTTTTCGATGCCCTGGGTCTGCGGCAGATCGACCTGCTCGGTTTCTCACTCGGCGGATTCGTCGCACAGGATATCGCACTCACTCGCCCGGACCTTGTGCGCCGCCTGGTGCTCGCGGCGACCGCACCACGCGGCGGCCCGGACATGCATGGCTGGCGCAAGGACATTGCCGATGCCGTGCGGAAGGACGAACCCGGTCCCGCCGAGCTGCTTTACACCTTCTTCAAAGCCACGGAGACCAGCCAGGCGGCAGGCAAAGAGTATCTGGGCCGCTTCATGGCCCGCGCCGAGGATCGAGACGTAGCCAGCTCGCTTCAGACGCGCGACGCGCATTACGACGCCGTCTGCGAGTGGGGGATTCCAGATCACGCGGCACTGCAACGGCTAACGGGAATCCGGCAACCTACGCTGGTGGCCAATGGAGATGCGGATGCGATGATCCCGCCGCGCCTTTCCCACCTTCTTGGCGGGCTGATCCCGGACGCCCAGGTGCGGATCTATCCGGATGCCAGCCACGGCTTCCTCTTCCAGCATCATGTTCGGTTCGGTGCCGACGTGAACGCGTTCCTCAACGCCGGTTGATTGGATTCAAAGTGCCCGCACACGCCAGCATAGAGCGTATCTCTCATGTCGGCCCCAGGCGATCGCTCGGGGCGGGCATCTCGAACCGCATCGTCGTCGCGCCGGACGCCTTGCAGGGACAGTCTCCGTTCATTCTCCTGGCCGAGGATTTCATCGGGGAACAAGGCGACTTCCACGACCATCCCCACCGCGGGCTCGAAACCGTGACGTTCGTGCTGGAGGGGGCGCTGGAGCACGGAGACCATCTTGGAAACACCGGCGTCCTCGAGGCCCTCGACGTTCAATGGATGACCGCCGGCGGCGGCATCGTCCATGGCGGCAGGCCCGCCAGGGGCTCGAGCGTTCATGCGCTCCAATTGTGGACCAACCTGCCCAACGCCCTCCGGAACGCCACGCCGGGCACCCGGGTACAGCGGCAGGCGGACACCATGATCGAGGTTCGAAACGGTGTGTCCATCAGGACCTACGGAACGAACGCGATCGAACCGTGGAGCCGCCATCCGATAACGCTTCGAAACATCGCTGGCACTGCCGGCGCGGCCGGTGACCTGGCGATCGCGGGCGAAGAGCGTTGCTTCGTCCACATTCTGGCCGGAGCGCCACTCATCAGCGGGCGGCCTTGCCTGGCCGGGGACGTCGTCTGGTGCACCCTCTCCTCCCGGGAGACGGCCCTGCCGATAGCGGGAGACTCCCCGTTCAGGGCAGTAGCCTATAGCGGAAGGCCGATAGCGGAGGACGTTGTGGCGGGCGGCCCTTTCGTTGCCGGCAGCGAGATTGAACTCGAGGCGTGGCTGTCGGACCTTCGCGCCGGCAAATTCTCCCTTCCGACATGATTATCTGCGAGGCGGTCGTGTTCAGCCAATGGCCGCCGGTCACCGCCGCCTGACGCAGTTTCCGCTCCGTCAGGTTCTCGGAGGCACACCGGCGAGCAGCATTCCAAGGCCTTCAGCCAATGTGGGATGCGCGATGATCGCATCTCGAACCGCAGTATAGGGAAGCGATCCCAGCATCGCCATCTGGACCGCGGTCATGACCTCGCCCGCCTGCGCGCCCAGCATCGTGAAACCGAGAATGGAATCATCCACTCCGATCAGGGCTTTCATCATTCCCTTGCGCTCGCCAAGCGTCCTGGCGCGGGGGATCACGTCCATGGAAATCACGGCCAGCCGATAGTCGATACCAAGAGATCGCGCCTCCTTCTCGTTCAGCCCGATCCTCGCAAGCTCGGGATCGGTGAAGACGCAGTAGGGTATAATCCTGCCCGTGGTTCGGTAGTCCCCTCCGGACATCGCACTCCTCACCACGCGATAGTCGTCCAGCGAGGCGTGTGTGAACATCGGAGTGCCCGCGATCTCGCCCATCGCCCATATGCCGCTGGCTGAAGTCCGCAGCCGGGCGTCGGTCTTCACGAAGCCACGGGGATCCAGTTCCACTCCTGCCAACTCGAGACCAATGCCCGAAGTCATGGGCCGGCGACCGGTAGCAACCAACAAGTGCGATCCGGAAATCAGGCTCCCATCGGCCAACACCAGCGAAACCGCATCACCTGACTGTCCGATCACTTCGACGACGTCGGCGCCGATCTCGAACCCGATCCCCTCATCGTCGAGCGCGGCCTGCAGAGCAGCCGAGACTTCCGGATCCTCCCGGGACGCGATCTGCGAGCCTGCTTCAACGATGGTTACCGCTGCGCCGAGACGCCTGTATGCTTGCCCGAGCTCCAACCCAATGTAGCCGCCGCCGAGGACGAGGAGATGTTCGGGAAGCCGATCCAGCTCCAGAGCCTCGACATGGGTCATCGGCTGCGCATCAGCAATCCCGGGGATTGGCGGCAGGTCCGCCATCGTCCCCAGGTTCAGATAGATCGCCGGCGCTGTCACCCGGCGTTTGCCAGCTTCTGTGTCGACCTCGATGATGCGAGCGTCGACGAAGCGTCCCCAACCTCGAACGAGTTCGAGCCCTGAGGCATCGAACCCGCTCTGGTTGGTGGCGACCATTTCCGCGACGACCCGTGCCGTACGGCGAGCCACGGCCTTCATGTCCGGCACCGCGTTGACGAGGGCCCCGAACTCGCTCGCCTCGACCGAATGCGCGTGAATTTGCGCACTTCTGATCAGAGTCTTGCTCGGAATACATGCCACATTGATGCACGAGCCCCCGATGAGACCGCGTTCGATCATCGCCACCCTCAATCCGGCCTTTGCCCGATCCATGGCGAGTGTCTTTCCGGCTTTACCGCCGCCAAAGACGACGATGTCGAACGTTTCGATCTGCATACGTCCGCTCCTCAGCCCTTGATGAAAGCAAGGATGTCGGGATTGAGCACGTCGGCATGCGTGGTCAGCATGCCATGCGGATAGCCCTTGTAAATCTTCAGCTGCCCATGCCGCAGCAGCTTTGCCGACAGCGGAGCGGCATCCGCGATGGGAACGACCTGATCGTCATCGCCGTGCAGGACGAGGGTCGGAACGCTGATCTGCTTGAGATCTTCGGTGAAGTCCGTCTCCGAGAAGACGGCAACGCAGTCATAATGCGCCTTTGCACCGCCCATCATGCCCTGGCGCCACCAATTCTGGATCGTGCCCGGGAAGATCTTGGCCCCCTCGCGATTGAAGCCGTAGAACGGACCGCTGGCGATATCCATGTAGAGCTGCGCCCGGTTTGCCGCGAGGGCGCTGCGATAGCCATCGAACACCGCCATCTCCGATCCGCCCGGGTTCTTCTCGGACTTCAGCATGACGGGCGGAATCGCAGCCGCCAGAACAGCCTTCGCCACCCGGCCTGGCTTCGCGCGGGCGACATAGCGCGCAGCTTCGCCACCGCCCGTCGAGTGTCCGATATGGACGGCGTTCTTGAGGTTCAGATGGTCCGTCAGCTCGATCACGTCGGCGACATAGGTGTCCATGTCGTTGCCGATGTCGGTCTGGGTCGAGCGACCATGGCCACGGCGATCATGGGCAATCACGCGGAAGCCCTTCGACAGGAAGAACAGCATCTGGGTGTCCCAGTCGTCAGAAGACAGCGGCCAGCCGTGATGGAAGAAGATCGGCTGGGCATCCTTGGGCCCCCAATCCTTGTAGAAGATCTGCGTGCCGTCCTTGGTCGTGATCGTACCCATGGTTATTGCTCCGTGCGTTGGTGATGTGGATGCGAAGAGCGGGCTGATATCCGCGCTCGAGATGACGCCCGCTGCGACCAGCCCCACAAGGGCGTCGCGCCTGGTCATATTTGCCCAGCCCATCAGGGTGTCTGCCGGCCCGCTCATGCCGCGGCCCCGACCAAAAGAGCGGCGGCACCGCTCTCAGCGAAGACCTGAATGCTGGAATAGTGGGGCATGATGGTACCTCGTGGCTTGGAGCGGCAGGCGCCGGATCAGCGAAACATGCCGAACTGCCAAACGGGCTCCAATCCTACGGTGTCACGCCGTCCCCCATACCAAGGTCCACTGCCGAACGACCGATCGCCGCGCCTATCGTTATCGGATGCTCCCGGAGAACAGACAGGTCGACAATATGTCCGACAGCAGCCAGAAAGGGTCTCGTGCCCGCATCGCAATCGCCGGCGCGACAGGTCGGGTGGGAGCCGCACTCATCCGAAACCTCGCTGAAGACGCGGTTGAGGTGGTTGCGCTCTCGCGAAACCCCGATGGAGGAAGCATTCCTTCGACTGTGAGAACCGCCACCGTAGATTTCGACGTGCCGACGACCCTATCCGAAGCCCTGCAGGGCGCAGATCGTCTATTTCTGGCGCACGGCACCTCGGATCGTCAGGTCCCAAACGAGATCGCGCTGATCGATGCAGCGGAAGCGGCTGGGATTTCTCACATCGTCAAGCTGTCGTCGATGGGGCCGCCAATCCGTCTCCATCCCTTCGATTGGCACATGGAGGTCGAGGCACACCTCGCGACAAAGGATTTCGGCTACACAGTCCTGCGCCCCGGCCCCTTCGCCAACACTCTGGCTCGATCAGGCGAGCCGGTATCGCAGAATAATTGGGGCGGCGCAGCCGGCGACGGTCTGGTCAACTTTATCGACACGCGGGACGTTGCCGACGTGGCCCGGGTCGCCTTGCTGGATGCGCGCTTCTCGCGTTCGCAGCGCGCCTATCATCTAACGGGGCCCGGTCCCGTAAGCATGTCGGAGGTAGCTGAAGAGTTGTCGAGACTGCTTGGACGAACCGTCGAGTATCGCCAGCGAACCATCGATGCGCACCGCGCCATATTGCTCGCCTCAGGCGTGAGCGAAATGGTCGCAGAACTTCTGCTCGGTCTCGATCGACTCTTCGCTGATTCCGTGCTGGCCGAGACGACCAACACAGTCTCCGATCTCACTGGAAGGAAGGCCCGCTCGGTCTCGGCGTGGCTCAGCGACAACCTCGCCCTGTTCCACGGGTCGCCGACGCATAAGCAGTGAGCATCGGCGATAATACTCGACCGTGTTCCGGCTCCATGGCGTTCAACCTCACCCAGCACCTACGTTTGCAGGGTCGTTGCATACCGTGGTCCGTATCGCCTTGGGCCGATGGCGAGCGCCATTGTCCGTGAGAGGAGATCAAACCATGCATACGCACCACACCGCCCCGACGCAATTCATGGAAGCTGGCGCAAACCGGTATGCGTATCGGCGTTTCGGCAATCCATCGGGTCTGCCGATGGTGCTGCTGCAGCACTTCACCGGGGGCCTCGATCACTGGGATCCGGCCGTCACGGACGGCTTGGCGCGTGATCGCGAGGTGATCCTGGTCGACAATGCCGGCGTCGGGGCCTCGACGGGCGAAACCCCGAGGACAATCGAAGGCATGGCCGACTGCATCCGCGATTTCGTGGACGCGCTGGGGCTGGACAGGTTCGACCTGCTTGGTTTTTCCATGGGCGGCATGGTTGCCCAGGCATTCGCGAAGAAACACGCATCTCAGATTCGCAAGCTCATCCTCGTGGGCACAAGCCCTCGTGGCGGTGATCCGTCACCCTATATCGCGGAGGTGTCGCAGCGAGCCCGCGGGAACGCCGATTTGGACGACATGGCGTGGCTCTTCTTTGGCCATTCCGAAGCCGGGCGCGCTGCCGCCGCTGCCTATTGGGAGCGCCGCCACGCGCGTACGCAGGACGTCGACCCGCCAAGCGGCGTCCCGACGATCCTGTCCCAGGTCGCCGCCGGCCGGGACTGGCTGGAGCCGCATGGGGAACGCTTCGCCGATCTCGCCGCGATCACGATCCCGACACTAGTCGTGAACGGCCATCTGGACGTGATGCTCAACTCGATCAACTCGTTCCACCTCCAACAACATCTGCCCGATGCGCAGCTGATTCTTTACCCGGATTCCGGTCACGCGCCGCATTTTCAGTATCCCGATCTCTTCCTGTCCCACGCGAGGATCTTCCTCGAGGGCTGATCGCGCCTTCATCTGGACAAACGCCTTTGTGGAGGGCGGCGTGGGTGTCACGCCGCTCTCCTTGCATTTGTGCCCTAGCCGCCGCCTCCCCTACCAAATGCGGTAACTGGTAAACCTCGGAACGCCTGTTCGGCGACACTCGGGAGGCGCACCTTGTGAACGACCGGGACGACAGCTCGCCCCCCAGGGTCGACTGTTTCCCCACTCTTAAGCGCAGTCGGCCCGTCGTCCCGGTCAACCCCGAACGGGTCTGTTACTGATCCAAGACCCTATCTGACAGCGCGTTCAGAACCCGCTTGGAGCGTCCTGCAATCGCGACTATGATCGCGTTATGTTCCGCACCTCCTCCACTGAAGACGTGTTCGAAACACCCGTCGCGGCCCACCACCCGGTCGATTTTGTGGCGGTCGATGTCGAGACGGCCTGCGGCCGAATCAGCAGCATCTGTCAGATCGGAATCGTCGGCTTTCGTGGCGGCCAAGTCGATTTCGAATACGAAACCCTTGTAGATCCCAAAGACTATTTCAGCAGTTTCAACACAAGGATCCACGGCATCGCCGCTGACGATGTGTTCGGAAAACCCTGTTTCGGGGATCTCCACGAGGTAATTGATCGCCATCTCGCCGGACGTGTGACCATCGCTCACAGCTATTTTGACAGGGGCGCTCTCGCGGCAGCGTGCCGGGTTCATGACCGCGCCAAGATCGACACCAACTGGCTGGACAGCGTACGCGTCGCCAAGCGCGTGTGGCCAGACCTTCCCAGCCACCGACTCAACATCGTCTCCAAGCACCTCGGGATCCGCCTGCAGCATCACGACGCGCTGAGCGACGCCCGCGCCGCCGGACTGATCGTAGCGAGAGCGATCGAGGAAACCGGCATCCCGCTCAAGGGCTGGCTCAGCCCGGCGCGGGGCAAAGCTCCTTCTGCTCCCCAGCCTTCGCCGACTGGTCCGCTCGCCGGACACCGCATCGCCATCCTCGGAGATTCGCGCTGCGGCGACCTGGCGCACCGCATAGCTTCGCATGGCGGCAAGGTCATGACCTCGGTCGGCAAGACGGCAACAATGCTTGTCGTGACCGCAGACGACCCGTTCGGTTACGTTCGTCACGACGCTCAGTTCAAACGGGCACGCGATCTACAGAATCTGGGGAGTGGAATTGAGATCTTGAGCGCCAGCGCGCTGGCAGATCGCTACCCGGGGTTGTGAAGCATCGCTTCGACGCGCCATGAACGCCAAACCTTCGTGCCAAGCGGTACCGGCAGCACCGCTCGGAGACATGTGTAATGGTCCTGCGCGCAGCGGCATGGCTGACAATGTGACGAACAGACGCCTCAGAGCCTGGGCAATGCGAAGGAGAAGGTTGCCCCCCCCTGCGCGTTGTTGCTTGCCGTAAGCGCGCCGCCAAAGGCTTCGATGATCGTGCGACATATGGCCAACCCCATCCCCATGCCTCCACGTCTGGTCGAGAACAGCGGATCGAAAATCTGGTGCTCGCTTCCAATTGGCAGCCCGACGCCCTGATCGCGAACCTCGACAACGACATCGGCATCCCGCCCTGAACGCACCGCTACGACAATCGTCTGATCCTTCGCAGTCGACTCCTGACTTGCCGCCATCGCGTTCAGGATAAGGTTGACCAGCACCTGCTGCAGCTCGACGCGGTCGACAGCGACGAGCACGCTTTGAACGTGCAGGTCCAACGACACGCTTCCGCCCTGGAAATGAATTTCATGCTCCAGCAACTGGATGCTGGCGCGAACGATAGACACCAGATCTATCGGTTCGACCGATCGCTCGCGGCGGCTCGCCTGCTCGCGCGTGCGATCCAGCAAGTCGGCCGCCCGGCGTACGGAGAGGACCATACGGTCGATAGCTTTTCTCGCGGTCACTGTGTCCGCCGGCGCCTTGCCGAGCGCCCTCTGTCCGACGGTTGCGTCCATGGCTATCGAGCTGATCGGCTGCCCCAGATCATGGGCCAGGGACATCGATAGTGCTCCGATCGACAACGCTCTGTTGGCTCTCGCCAGTTCATCGCGCGCCTGGATCAACAGCTCACGCGTCTGCTCGCGATCCGTGATATCGCTAAGATGCGTGAGCGCTCGAGTTCCTTCCGGGCTCCGCATCAATGTGACGCCGCATAGCGCCTTCTTTATAGTGCCGTCGCTGGCCTTCAGGGTGACCATGCCCTCCCATTGTTCATCCAGCCCGTCGGCGATAAGCTGGAGCAATTCAGCGAACGGCTTCGGGTCGACGACGCCCGGCCGGGATTGCGCGAGCAGCATTCGCCGCTCCTTACCCAGAAAATGTTCGGCGGACGAGTTCACCTCTTCCGTCTTCAGAAGAGATAGCAGGCCGGAGAGCACTTCCGGTCTATCGCGGAGATAGTCAGACAGGCCCGCCCCATGCTCGATGTGCAGTGGGCGAAGCGCATCGATCAACGCATCCAAATCCTGCTCGAACAGCGCGACCCTCGACTGCTCGAAGATCGACCGGTAGCGGCGCTCGCTTCTCGACAGTTCTAACGTCCGTTCCTCCACACGCTGTTCGAGTGTCTGATTAAGCGCCCGAACGCTCAGCTGCGCCTGCATTTCCGCGTGGATGTCGGTCGATACGCCATACCATCGGTAAATCTCGCCGTCGGCGTTCCTGACAGGGCGAGCTGTAACCTGAAGCCATCGGTACGTGCCGTCGGAGTGAAGAAGCCGCCTGTACGAGCTGAACTGATGCCCCGTGGCTCTGGCGCTTGCCCAATCGTCGAGCAGTCCCTGACGATCCTCCGGGTGGAACCAGTTCTGCCACGCCCAACCGTCGTCCTCCAGCCCCGCATCGACCGTCGCACCCGTGATCTCGGTCCAACGCAGGTTCATGAATGTCACGCGCCCGTCAGGCAGCCCCTGCCAGAGGACCTGCGGGACCGAGTCAGCGACGTTGCGGAGATCGTCGATGCTATTGCGCGGATAACCTCGGCGATAGCCAGCCGCCACAAAGCGGGATGCGACCGCACCCCCAAGTGCAGCTGCAATCAAAGGCAAGGAATATAACACCAACGACATGCCGCCCCACTCTCGAACCGCGCAATACCCGGTTACTCTTCACCAGGTGTTCTGTGCCGGCTCTCGCCATTTTTCTATCTGCACGCTGGTAGGGGGCGAATCGCACTAGACGGCAATCGCGCGTCTGGTCTCATCGGCGAGGATCATCTCCGCCGCCCGTTCCGCTACGATGACCGTCGGCGCCATCGTGTTTCCGGTGGGGATCGACGGGAAAATTGACGCATCCGCGATCCGAAGGTTGGATACCCCGTTCACGCGTAGCCGCGAGTCGACCACGGCCATTTCGTCGAGTCCCATGCGGGCCGTGCCAGACTGGTGCCAGTAACTGGTTGCGGCGTTGCGGATGAAGGCATCCCGCTCGGCGCCCTTGAGAGGCCCAGGCAGCATTTCGGACAAGCGGAAGTCAGCCAAAGGCCCGGCGTTTCCGATCGATCGGGAAAACTCGACGGCAGACGTCAAGGCAGCAAGGTCTTCGAGCGCGGTGAGCGCTCCCCAGTACACCCGGGCCGGCTCGGAAGGCGAAGAGCCCGCGAGCAACACCCTTCCTCTGCTCTTGGGGCGAACCAGTGCCGGCAGAAGCGACCAGCCAGAGGGCACGCTCCCGGAGAGGTTCGCCCGCACTTCCTCGGTGACAACGGGTGCCGAGACCAGAAGCGAATGGATATCCGGAGATGACAGCGCTGGATCGCTCTTCGAGTATATCGCTGCCTCTGCCCCATTGTCCGTGAACGGGACCGGGGCGGGCGATGACCAGACACAGCCTCGGAGAAGGACGTGGTCCTGAAGGTTCCGGCCGACGCCCGGGAGATGCCTTCTCACCTCGATGCCGAGTCGGCCCAGCTCCGCCTTCTCTCCGATGCCGGAAAGCATGAGAACCTTGGGCGTGTGGAGCGCTCCCAGCGACAGTACCACTTCGCGACCGGCTTCGATTTTGAGTCCGACGCCGCCGGTTTCGAGCTCGACGCCGGTAACCGTAGCCCCCGTCATGGTAAGCCGACGCACCATCGCGCCGGTAAGGACCGTGAGGTTCCTCCGCGCCATCATGGGGTGAAGATAACTTCGATAGATCGACAGCCGGCGTCCCTCGCGAGTCCTTAGGTTCACGAGAGCAGCGCCGCCACCGGCCTCCATCATGGCACCGTTGGCGTCCTCAAAAACGGGCACGCCTGAAATGTCTGCGGCCAATAGCACTGCGCGGGCCACCAGGCTGGGGTCCGGCACGGGCTGAACGAAAAGCCGCCCGCCCTTTCCTCTTCGCTGATCGGCAACACCATGCCAGTCTTCAATCTGCCGGTAGATTCTCAGGACAGAAGCATAACTCCAGCCGCTGTCCCCGACTTCTCGAGCATAGCCGTCCCAGTCTTCGCGATGTCCGCGGGCCCAGATCATGGCATTGATGCTTGATCCGCCACCGATGACTTTTCCTGCCGAAAGCAAGGGCGCCCTGCCGTTCAGCGCCTCGCTTCGTTCGGCTACCAACGCCCAGTCGCGCGCGGAGCCAAGATTCGACAGCCAGGCCTGCGGGCGCGAGATGTGGTCGCCCTCGTCATCGCCACCAGCCTCCACCAGCAGCACCGTCGCGCTCCCATCTTCCGCAAGGCGAGCGGCTACGACACAGCCAGCCGTCCCGCCCCCACAGACGATGTAATCATAGCTTTTTCCAAGATCGCGGCGGTTCCGTTCCTGATTTTCCTGCACCAGACGCTCGAACCCGACGTCGATTCGAGCGGCGGCTGGGTCCGATACATCGTCTCCAGTTGCAGCCATGTTGCGCAGCACTTCCGGAGACGAGCGTGGATTCATCTGATACGCGCCTTGATACGTAACCGTGCGCGAAGACTGCCACGGACCGGCTCTCGTCCTATTCCGCGCGTTCGATGCCTTCCCAGACGTACTTCCGTATGGGCGCCCATACCTTGGCACCGACCGCCAATGCCAAGGTCTCTAGCGCTCCATACCCCTGCGGAATGGTCGAATCGCCGCCAAGCTCGGATTGTCAGTCCGAGCCCTCAAGAATGCAGGCGGACGGACCCCACTCATGACCACGAACGTCCAAGCGGCAACGGATGCGTATTTGCACCTGATCCCGGTTGCGAAGGAGGCATCCGCTATTGCCTATACCCGCGGCGGGCATTGGATCCTTCTCTGGTCGAAGCTGATCTCGTGCGCGATCGCAGTCATTCTCGCGAGATTCTCGCTGACAGGGCCCATTCAAAACATTGCAAGGCGGGCCGACCGACCCAATCGGTCGGCATTTCTCCTGAGCCTGTCGATCCTCCTTGGCTATTCCGTCCTTATTGCACCCTGGTTTAGCTATGCTGAGTGGGCGCGAGAACGGTCCTATGGCTTCACAAGCGAAGCGTTCGGGACGTGGCTTTCCCAATATCTGGTTCAGTCCCTTGTCTCGGATTTCGTTGGCGCACTGCTGCTCACGGCCTTTTACGCTGCTGCGCGCAAGTCCGGCAGGGTATGGTGGATCTGGGGGACGGCTTTCGCTGCGATCGGTATGTTCCTGGCATTGATCGTCCAGCCGGTCCTGCTCTCCCCGCTTCTCAACAATTACAAGCCAGCCCCGTCGGGCGGGATACGGGATGCCGTCGAGACCGTGTTAGCGCGAGCCGGCGGAAGCGGTGACCGCGTGCTTGTCTATGACGGCTCACGCCAGAGCTCACGATACACCGCCACTGTTACCGGTATCGGTTCCTCGGCTACGGTAATGCTGAGCGACACGATGCTCGCAAAGGGCGCTGACATCGCCGAAGTGAAGGCTGTCGTTGCCCATGAGCTGGGTCATCAAAGGCACAATCACAGCCTGATCCTCCTCACCATCCTGACCGCGATAGTGGGATCGGGACTGCTTTTAACGGATCGCCTGTTCCCTGTTGTAGCGAAAATGATGGGTATGTCGCCCCAGACGAGCGTTTCCGATCCGCAGGGACTGCCTGTGCTGCTCGCGATATTCGCTCTTTTCACGCTCCTGAGCACCCCTCTTGTGAACACTGCGCAACGCCTGGTCGAGGCCGATGCAGATCGGTTCGGGCTGGACCTCGCCCAGGAACCGGACGGAATGGCAAGAGCGGTCATCGCTGCCGCCGACTATAGGGCGAGCCGGCCGACAGCCGCTGAGGAAGCGCTGTTCTACGACCATCCCAGCAATGCCCGCAGGATAGCCGACGCGATGCGGTGGAAGACCGCTCACCAAGCGGCGGCGGGACAGCCGCTTGATCAACACGATCGGAAATCCAGATGATCTTTCCATCGGCCTGCGCCGGACCTCAGGAGCGTCGAAGCTGATGCCCGCCAGAACAAGCGGTGACGCAACGCGTCCAGTGATCGGTGAGATCGCTCATCGCACATCGCCGATCGGAGGGTTTGAGGCAGCCCGCTCCGTCGACCTCATCTCCGACGAAACCTCGACGAGAGAGCTGCGGGCAACGATGGCTGCGACGGGTCACGATCTGATGCAGCCACTCCAGATCGTCTCACACTGCGTCGAGAGGTTCGGCGCCTCCCGGCAGAATGACAGCGATCGCGTCTGGATTGAGGCCGCGCGTACACAGATCGCGCGCCTGGCGCGGGGTTTGACCAATCTCGTCCAGGTGGCCGTGGCGCAAGGCGCAGCGCCGACACCGGCCCAGCAATGCCTTGGTCCTATACTCGACGACACCCAAGCCGCATGGGCACAGCCTGCGGCGGCGAGCGGAATCGTCTTCAACATTGATCGTCTTGCGGTCCCGGTGCGAACCGACCGCCCACGACTGCGATCGATCCTGGACAATCTCATCAGCAACGCCTTCAAGTACGGCAGCGGCCATGTGAACCTCTCTGCGTCTATCCTTCCCCTGGGAGTGAGGATCGACGTGCTGAACGATGGCGGGCCCATCCCTCCGCATGTTCAGGAGCGATCCTTCGACGCGTTCTACCAGGCGGATCCATCGAGCAGCGGACTTGGCATCGGGTTATCGATCGTGCGCGAACACTGCCGCTCCCTTGGATACCAGATCGAAGTAGTTTCCGACCCCTTCCACACCCGCTTCAGCATCCTGATCCCGGACGAGGTCTAGGCAAGGATGCCTCTATCCCCGCACAGAGTTCGATATCTCACCGCACGTCCCTGGATATGACGATCTTTCCCGGTCCCCGGCTCTTGCTCATCAAGTCGAAGATTTCGGGCGTGCGTTTGAAAGGGATCACCTGGTCGATCACCGGTCTGATCGCTCCATTTTCGACCAGCGCCGCGATCTTGGCGAGTTGCTTCCCGTCGGCCCTCATGAAGAGGAACGAATAGTCCACGCCCTGCTTTCGAGCGAGGCGACGGATGCGGAAGCTGAGCAGTCGCAGGACTTGCCGTATGATCCATCTGGCACCCACGGCCCGACCGAAGGCGGGATCCGGCGGTCCCGACAGGGAGATAAGCTTCCCACCGCGGCGCAGTACTTTGACCGACTGCTCAAGGACATCGGGCCCAAGAGATGACAAGACGACGTCATAGTCGCTGAGATGCCGAGTGAAATCGTCGTTTCGGTAGTCGATCACGATATCCGCACCCAAGGAGCGAACGAAATCCAGGTTGGCGGCGCTCGCAGTGGTGGCAACCATGGCGCCAAGATGCTTCGCCAGCTGGATCGCAATGGTGCCCACCCCGCCAGATCCGGCGTGGATCAGAACCTTCTGGCCAGGCTTCAGACCGGCTCTCTCCACGAATACCTGCCACGCGGTAAGAGACACCAGAGGCAACGACGCAGCCTCGGCCATGGAGATGCTCGCCGGCTTCAGAGCCAGATCGCGTTCATTTACCGCAATGCGCTCGGCAAAGGTCCCGATCTTGCGAATGTCGACCTTGGCGAACACCTCGTCGCCAATGTGGAAATCCGTCACGCCGGCACCGACCGAGATCACTACCCCCGCCACGTCATTGCCCAGAACAAGGGGCATTTGGAACTTGAGGAACTTGATCTCGCCACGACGGATCATACCGTCGAGCGGGTTCACGCTCGCGGCCTTGATATCGACCAGAACCTCACCGGCTCCCGCAACCGGCTCTGGCAGTTCCTTGAGCGACAGGTCCTCGTTGTAACCATCGATGGCGAACGCCTTCATGCTGTCATCCGTTGTGAGAGGTGAGAAGCGCACCAATCCGCCTCTTGGGATCTGTGCTCGCCATTTTCGCCGATAGCCGATTCCCAACGTGTCGACCCGGCCACCGAGCATCAGCATTCCGACAGACGAATTGAAAACATGGGAGGTCTTTATCAACTTCAATTATTGAAGTGAATACTTGATTTGGATAGCTATGCCGTCCTGAGCGCGTGGAAGGCCGTTCTTCCTGGCGGGGGAGCGCAAGCCGCTTCCGCTGGCATTACCAGGCGAGATCGCCGTTCGAACGGCTGACGCACGGTCATGGGCCTTTCGCCCGGATCTCAGCTGACACGGGCTCCGGCGCGGAAAGTGCTCCGCGCTGCCGTGCCCGGATAGTTCGAGGTCCGCGCGTTACGGAGCCACCCGGAAGCGACTTAACGAAACCGGGGCGTTACCAGGACCTAGAAATGTATCTTGGCGCCGATCCGCACGGTCCGGGGTTCCACCACACGGCTCATTCGCCCCTCGACGGGGCCGTCGCGATCGAATCCCGGCAGATAGGATTCGTAGAGATAGGCGATGTCCTTGTCGCGGCTGGCGAACACGTTAAGCACCTCACCGTACAGTTCGACCCGCTGCCCTTTCCAGGCGGTGCGGGCGTTCAAGACGGTGCTACCCTTGTCGCGAACGCTGTTGTCCTCGACCAGCGGATAGGGTCCCAGATGCCTGAGGCGAACGCTGCCTTCCCAGGCACCCGAGGATATAGAGGCCCCAACCGACGCCGCGTTCTCGAACGCGTTGGGAATCCTTTCGCCGTTGTCATATCGTGCATGGCTCGCCGTGTAGGTGCCGTCGAGCGCCAGCCAGGAAACAGGGCGCCAGAAAGCCACCAGTTCGTAACCGTGCCTTTTGCTTGCGCCTGTCGGCTCGACCGAATTGGAGTCACCCACGAACCGGAGCTCGCTTCCAACGTCGAGCCACCAGTAGGTCGCGGTGAAACTGGCGCCGTTTTTCTGCAGCCGCGCCCCGATCTCCTTTCCCGTCCCGCGCACCAGCAAGGGCACGGCAGCTTCGCGATTGACGGTCCCGCGGACATCGTTCGAATGGAATCCACGCCCCCAGTTACCGTAAAATTCCAGCCATGCGGCCGGAGCATATGCAATCGAAACCTTCGGCGATGCCAGGAAGCTGTTCCCGCGCCCCGTTCCGAGATCCGAGGCTTGCTCGTCGAGCGCGCGGACGCCAAACCCATAATAATCGCCCCGCAAGCCTCCCGTAAGGCGCAGGCCTGGTAGGGGCTGCCACCGCGCCTCTCCGAACAGTGCCGCCGATGTCTCGTTGACAGCGTAGCGCCCCAGCGACGCGAAGAAATGCCTTCGATCGGTCTGGAAAACGCCGACATTTCCGATCTGATCGTGCCGGGCCTCGCCGCCGATCATCACTTCGAACGAGGGCAGCACGCGCCAGGAACGCTGGGCGCTGCCGCCAATGATCCAGCGGCGATCGAACTGCTCGATCTGGGCGCTTGCACCGTTCGCGCTCGCATAGGTCGGATTGGACGACATTGTCCAGTCGTAGAACTGCCCGTAAAGGTTGGCGCGCCAGTCCAAACCATCGGCGGCGATATTGCCGACAAGTCGCGTAGTGCGCCCCCTCGCGCTCGGATCCGGCGAACAGAAAACATCTGGGCACGCGATCGAACCGATCGCGCGCTCAGGTATCTGCTCGGTCGGCCTCCAGGTCGCGTGATAGGCATTGAGCGTCAACGCCCAGTCGATGTCGCCAGTCTTCAGCCGATACTTTGCGAAACCCGCCAGGTGTCGAAGGCGCTCCGGATTCTGCCAGGGTCCATCGTACGCCTTTGCTTCCCCGACCAAAGTGAGGTCGCCCTTGGCCAATTTGCGGACCGTGCCTCCGGCCGCTACCCGGCGCCAGCCATAGGATCCCAGCTCCAAGGAGGCCCAGGGCCGTTCATAGGCGTCGATCGTCGTCAGATATGCCGCGCCAGCCAGAGCGAAGTCGCCACCGTCGGCACGATACGGCCCCTTGCGATAATCCTCCCGCGCGACCACCTCCGGAATCAGCCCGTTGAGGTCGAGATATCCCTGGCCGTGCCCGTGGCTACGCAAGTTCATCTGAACCCCGTCGACATAGGTGGTAAAGTCCGACCCATGATCCAGGTTGAAGCCTCGCAGGAAATACTGGTTCGCCTTGCCGCTCCCGGAATGCTGGGCCGCGATCATCCCGGGAATCGCCTCGAGAAGCTCGGCTACCCGGAGAAGCGGCCGCACGAGAAGGTCTCCGCCGCTGACAGATCCTTCGCTTGAGGCACGGGCGACGCCGATCTTGCTCTCACCCCTCCCATAGACGACGATCTCCTCGCTCTTGTCGGCTGCACCGTCCGCTTCGGTTTCCGATGCAAGCTCTTCTTTGTCCCGGGGGGCGGCCTCCGCAGGATGACCGCAGGCAATCGCTGCAGCGCCCAGCGCTGCCAGCAGCTTCTCATGACACATGATGTTGTGCTCCGTCGGTACGGCCAATTCGGGGAACGAAGTCGATCGCTCAGCTGATCCTCGCGATGGCAGGTGTGCGCTCCACCGTACGAAAGATCAGAAAGGAGATTACCCAGGCGCCAGCAAAAACGCCGATGATCGCAAAGCCCAGAGCATTGAAGTTCTCGTTGAGCGCCAACGCCCAATCCGCCAGCGGTCCGTGCAACCCAAATCGTCGCACAGCCAACGCCGATAGCTCCACTCCCCCGATGAAAAGCGCCACGGCGATCGACATCAATGTGATCGTCATGTTGTAGTAGAGTTTGCGCAGAGGCTTCACGAACGCCCAGCGATATGCCCCGACCATCATCACGCCGTCAGTGGTGTCCAGCAGCGACATCCCTGCGGCGAATAGCACCGGGAAGACCAGCGCCGCCTCGATCGGGACGCCCTGCCCCGCCTGGGTCGCGGACAGTCCGAACAGAGTGACCTCCGTCGCTGTGTCGAAGCTCAGGCCAAACAGGAACCCGAGCGGAGCCATGTGCCAGGCACGGCTGATGCATCGGAATAGCGGCCGGAAAAGGCGTGAAAGAGGACCGCGTCCGGCGAACATGAGGTCAAGCGCGCCGTCGTCGACGGCTTCACCAGCCCGCACGCGCCTCAAGGTCCGCAATATAGTGACGAGGATCATCAGGTTCATCGCCGCCACAATGAGCAGAAACACGGCCGACACGACCGTGCTGAACGTGCCGCCAGCTTCCCGATACGCTTCGAACGCGTCGAGATTGGTCGCCGCCGCAATCACCGCGGCCGTGACGAGGATCACGACGGCGGAGTGCCCGATCGCGAACCAGAAGCCCACAGCGACCGGCTGCTGGTGCTCCTGAAGCAGCTTGCGAGTAACATTATCGATCGCTGCTATATGGTCGGCATCGACAGCATGCCGCAGCCCCAGGCCGTAAACGAGAACCGCCACGCCTAGCAGGGCCGGCCGGTCGTGGAAGAGTGCTAGAGCCCAAACCCACCCGCCGACGTTCAGGACGGCAAGCACGGCATAGACGAACGCCAGATTCCGCCTGAATGCGGGATCGGAGGGAAGGATGGCGAAAAGCCGCGCAATCACCCCGCCGCCTCCGTCGACAATGCCTCAAGCAGATCCCGCATCGCCTGCAGGATCGGCGATGCCGTGTTTCCCCCGTGCCGCTGCACGAGCCAGACGGGGTCGTTGTAGCCGATCGAAACCACCCCATCGCTCTCCCAGACCAGTATTTTCAGCGGCAGGTCTATGCCCAGCGTGGGACTGATCTCCATGAGCGGCGTGCCAGCGCGCGGGTTGCCGAACAGGAACAGGGCGATCGGAGCCAGAGGCAGGCCGAAGTTCGCGGCTGCCACCTGGTGATTGATCCGAGCGACTGGAACGATGCCTCGCGACGAGAACGCCGCCTCCAGCCTGGAAAGGCAATCCGCGTGACTGTGATGCGCCTTACGGACGCTGAGGCCGGGGACGTTCACGATGACACCTGTTGCTTCGGAAACAGCAGCACCACCGCCAGCAAGGCGACCAGTGCACCCGCCAGCTCGCCAACCAGATAGGCTATTGCGGAGCTCGAGTTCAGCGCGAGCGGCCCGCTCGTCACGAGCGCGCCGACAATGACCGCCGGATTTGCATAGGATGTCGTCGGCGTCGCGAGCACAGCTGCGACAAGCCAGGCCCCGACGGCGAATGGCCCGGTATCCTTCCGGCCGCTACGAGCACAGCCAAAGACAACCATCATTAGGCCAGCCGTCGCGGCGATCTCTGAAACCAGGCCATGCCATCCGAGCCCGCCGGCGTCGCCACCGGTTGACTGCCATATCGCTGCCCCCAGCCCGCCGCCAAAGGCGGCTCCGACCAGCTGCGAAAGGACGTACGCCACAGTGCAGGCGCCCTCCCGCTCGCCAGCAAGCCACTGAAGAACCGTAATCAGCGGATTGAAATGACCGCCGGATATGCTGCCCAGCGCGACGATCAATGCAACGAGTGCCCCGGCGAGCGCCAAAGCCACGATGGGGAGCACCATTCCCGGCATCGCGGCGAACGCGCGAGCCGCGGCGACGCCGGCACCGCTGCCGGCAAGGACCAGAAGCGAAGTGCCGATGGCCTCCGCGCCGGCGCGCCGCCACAGCGCGAGCCGCGCATCCGCCTCATGGAAGCAGGTCGACTGCGCCGCGTACATCACGCGGCGTCCTGCTCCGCGAAACGGGCATCCACCTCCGCCATCTTTTCGGCCAGCTCGGTGGGGGTGAAGAACCCCTTTGTGAAGCTGATATTCGAGAATGCCACGATCCAGCGCTCGTAATAGGGAAGCTTTCCGATCAGCACCTCGCCGAGCGCCTCGACACCCTTTCGCTTCTCCTCGGTGTTGATGAGCTTCTTGAAGTCGAGCACGTCGGCAAGCGCGTGACACCGCTTCTCCCATGGTTCGAGCACATGCTCGACACGCATCACGGAGCCGGCCTCGAACCCGCCAATGTCATTGGGCAGACGGCTAACAAAATCCTCGGTCGCCATCACGTGGCCTCCTTGTCCAACGATACGGGAATGACACCGATCATCGCGTCCCGGGTAACCAGCGCAGCGAGTCGCTCTTCCGACCACCCCTCGGTGCCCTCGGGCCGGCGCGGCAGCACAAGGTAACGCACTACTGCCGTCGAATCGCTGACGCGGATCTCGACGTCGTCCGGAATCTGGGTGCCGAACTCTGCCAGCACCTTCCTGGGCTCGATTACGGCACGCGCCCGATAGGGCTTCAGCTTGTACCAGTCGGGTGGCAGCCCGAGCACCGGGCGCGGGTAACAGGAGCACAGAGTGCAAACGATGAGGTTGTGCACCTCTTGCGTGTTCTCGAGGACGATCAGCTGTGTATCGTCATAGAATGTGATCCCGAGTTCCTCGCATCCCTTGCGGCCATCCTCGAGCAGCCGCACCTTGAATGCCGGATCGACCCACGCCCTGGCCACAACTGCGGCACCAAGTGCTGGCGTACGGCTGTCCAGCACCTCGATCTGGTGACGAATATCGCTGGGGGTAATGTATCCCTTCTCCATCAGAAGCTCGCGAACGGCGGTCTCCATAACCTCGTAGTAGCCGGGCCTGGACTCAGCGGTGATTGGCGCATGATCACCATGATCGTGGTCGTGGTCGTGATTGTGCGTTCCGGTCGCCATCACGCGCGCTCCAGCCAGGTTTCGTATATCTCGATGTGGAGTTCATCCCGAGGTGAACCCTGGTAGTCGTGCCAGAGCGTGGGGAGCGGGATGGAGATGCGGTAGTAATGCCGCTTATTTCCGGCATTGCGGCCATAACCCTCCTCCTCGTTATCCACGAGGGCCGGCTCGATCACGCGCTCGACCACGCCGACGCCGCCACGCAGATAGATTGGCACCCGGTAATGGCCGATCGGCGCACGCGTCGCGACGCGAACGCGGTCGCCGACCGCGAAGGCAGGCAACTCGTTCAGGCCGGCTTTAACCTGCTCTAAAATCGAAGCGGTCATCGGTTCGCCCCTTCCTTTGTGTTGTCCAGGAAGGTGCCGAAGCGGGCCCAGCCAAACCATTCTACCGTGTCAGGCAGTCACCCATACCAGTGTGTGGGTCGGCTCGGCTGGAGGGTGCCTTCCGGAGAAATCGGCGCCCGCGTGGAAGCATCGGACGACGAAGCAGAGCGCGAGGCGCCATGCCGAACGTTGCGGCGTTCCCCAACGGCGATCCTTCCCGTGGCCGCGCCCCACGATGTGCCGGGGTGCGCAATACGGTCGTATGGATGGGCCCGAGGAGGCGTCCGTGCGAGCAATGCTGGAGAGCGGCACACCACCGCTCGGCACAACTGCGCACCTTCCACGACACCCTGGCCACCGAGCCATGTCTTCCGCTCCTTCATCAGGAGCCGGGAGATCGTTCGAGTACCGGCTCCGAGATCACGATGATCGTGGAATCTACTTTGAAAGGTTCTCGCGATGATCAACCGCCTTCTCTGGACCGCGCTCGCCAGCGCGGTCGCCTCGACCGCCCTGTCAAACACGCCCGCGGCGGCTCAAGACACACCCTATGCAACCATCAATGCTGCCGCGGAGTCCTCCGAGATCACCGTCCAGCCTCTTCGTGGCGGCGTCTCGCTGCTTCAGGGATCGGGCGGAAACATGGCCGCCTTCGCCAGTGCGGACGGCATGTACCTGGTCGATGACGGCATCGCGCTTTCGCAAAGCAAGATCGAGGCCGCCCTCAAGGGAATATCGCGGGCGCCGATCAAGTTCGCGGTCAACACGCACTGGCACTGGGACCATGCGGATGGGAACGGCTGGGTCCATCGCGATGGCGCGGTGCTCATCGCCCATGCCAATACCGCCAAGCACCTCACGCAGACGATCCGCGTCGAGGAATGGGGCCATACCTTTACACCTGTCCCGAAGGAGGGTCAGATCGCGCAGCTGGTTCGAGCCGAGCGGTCGATGTCTTTTGGAGGCGAGACCATCCGCTTGCGACCCTATATGCCATCCCATACCGACGGTGACCTGTCGGCCTACTTCGTCAAGGCCGACGTCCTGCTGACGGGCGACACATGGTGGAACGGCCTGTACCCGTTCATCGACTATGTCGCTGGCGGCAGCATCGACGGCATGATCAAGGCCGCCAACACCAACGTCGAAATGGCTGGCCCTGGCACGATCGTCATCCCCGGCCACGGTCCCGCCGGCGGTCTCGCTGATCTGACCGAGTATCGCGACATGCTTGTCGCGATCCGCACGAACGTCGCAGCCCTGAAGAAGCAGGGCAAGACGCTCGAAGAGACGATCGCCGCGAAGCCGACCGCCGAATTCGACGCCAAGTGGGGCCAAGCGATCATCAGTCCAGCCCTCTTCACGACCCTCGTCTATCGAGGCGTCTGATCACGTCTCGCGAGGCCGGCTGCTGCGCGATGGCGGCAACCGGCCTCGCCGGGTATTTACGCTGCGCATCTAGCCGGGCAATAGGCCCCCTCAAGGATCTGGTTATCGCGCGCCCGCGCCGGCCCCGCGCACGCCATATTGTCGTTTGACAGACCCTAGCGAACACCCTCGGAGAAATCGGCCGGCAGCTTTGCCCTGAAACGGCGATGAGCCGCGTTCAGCGCGGCCTTGAAATCATTCTTGGTGCGCATGCGCGGGCGCCCCGTCTTGTCGGGCGCAAACGCTTCTTTCCACGCTACCAGATCGTCCGCTAAGCTCGCTCAACTCGATATCGGCTATCGGGTTGCCCAGCACATATTTGGTTTTCGCTGCTCTTACCCCCCGTTGCGTGTACTCTCACGGCGAAAACACGAGTTCGATTCTCGTAGGGGTCACCAGCCGCCCGTTTGTGGCGAAGCGCGCGATCAAGCCGCATCTTTGCGCTGCGCGTCGACAGCACCATTTACAGCGCTGCCAAGATCCTTTCCCGTAACGATAGGCAAAACGGCCAAGCCGCTCCCACATCAGTCGGGAAAAAGCGCTCAGTGAGACGTTTTGTAACGCAACTGAATTGCGGAGGACATATGGCCCGGCCATCAGCCCACCGTCGGTCGACCCAAAAGCAGGCTAACGCAACCCTCCGGACAGGCAAGATCCTGCCCCCGGAGGAGCCTCTCCCAAGTCCCGATTCGGGCGGCATCGCATCGATGTGCGATGCCGCCCGACCCGGGCCATCGCCTCATTCGAATTCGAGGATCGCCGCATCCACGGCCAGGCTGTCGCCCGGGCCGAAATTGGCGGCCTTCACCACCGCCGCCTTCTCGGCGCGCAGGATGTTCTCCATCTTCATCGCCTCGACCACCGCGAGCGGCTGGCCGGCCTCGACCTTGTCGCCCGGCGCGACATGGAGCTGGGTAAGCAGACCCGGCATCGGCGCGAGCAGGAACCGGCTCATGTCCGGCGGCACCTTCTCGATCATGTGATGCCGGAACTGCGCGATGTGCGGCGGATAGACCTCGACGAGGTGCGAGGCGCCGTGCGCGGTGAGCTTCCAGGCCGCCCCCTTGCGCGCAACCCCGACACTGAGCGGCGCCCCGTCGACCATGGCGGCGAGGATCAGATTGTCCGCCTGCCATTCGCCGTCGATGTCGATCGGCTGGCCATCGACCGTGACTTCCTCGTCCACCACGACCGTGAACCGCTGGCCATCGATCAGCACCACGCGTTCGTCGCCGACGGAGACCGCCCCGTTGAGCTGCCCGGACGTCGCCGCGGCCCGCTCGGCGCGCTCGATGTCGATCACCGTCGCCAGAGCCGCCAGCTTGCGCTTCAATGCGTCCGAGGCAGGCGCACCGTGGAAGCCTTCCGGATATTCCTCGGCGATGAACCCGGTGGTGATCGCGCCCGAGCGGAAACGCGGATGCTGCATCAGGGCCGACAGGAAATCGATATTGTGACCGATCCCGTCGATCCGAAAACGGTCGAGCGCCGCCACCTGCAGGTCCGCCGCCTCGTCGCGGCTCTCGCCCCAGGTGATCAGCTTGGCGATCATGGGATCGTAGAACATCGAGATCTCGCTGCCCTCGGTCACGCCGTCATCGACCCGGACATAGCCATGGTCGCCCCGGGTGCCGGGCGCGCCATAGGGCGTCTCCTCGCTCACGGGCGGACGATAGCGCACCAACCGCCCGGTGCTCGGCAGGAAGCCACGATAGGGGTCCTCGGCATAGACGCGATTCTCGATCGCCCAGCCAGTCAGCTTGATATCGTCCTGGGTGAAGGCAAGCTTCTCGCCGGCCGCCACGCGGATCATCTGCTCGACCAGATCGAGCCCCGTCACCGCCTCGGTCACCGGATGCTCCACCTGCAGGCGGGTGTTCATCTCAAGGAAGTAGAAGCCCTGCCCGGTCTTGTCGGCACCCGAGACGATCAGCTCGACGGTACCCGCGCTGAAATAGCCGACGGCGCGAGAGAGAGCGACCGCCTGCTCGCCCATCGCCTTGCGCATCTCGGGGGTGACGAAGGGCGATGGCGCCTCCTCAACCACCTTCTGATGGCGGCGCTGGATCGAGCATTCACGCTCGCCGAGATAGACGATGTTGCCATGCTGGTCGCCCAGCACCTGGATCTCGATATGGCGCGGGCTCTCGATGAACTTCTCGATGAACACGCGGTCGTCGCCGAAGCTCGCCAGCCCCTCGCGCTTGGTCGCCTCGAAGCCCTCGCGCACGTCCGCCTCGCTCCAGGCAAGGCGCATGCCCTTGCCGCCGCCGCCGGCCGAGGCCTTCATCATCACCGGATAGCCGATCTCGTTCGAAATCCGCACGGCATGCTCGGTATCCTCGATCACCCCGACAAAGCCCGGCACGACGTTGACGCCGGCAGCCTTGGCGAGCTTCTTGGACTCGATCTTGTCGCCCATCGCCGCAATGGCGTTCGGCGGCGGCCCCACAAAGGCGATGCCGGCCTCGGCACAAGCCCTGGCGAAGCTCTCGCGCTCGGAGAGGAAGCCATAGCCCGGATGGATGCAGTCGGCCCCGGTCTCCTTCGCGGCGAGCAGGATCAGCTCGGCCTTGAGATAGCTCTCCGCAGCCGGCGCCGGTCCGAGGCGCACCGCCTCGTCCGCCATCAGCACGTGCGGCGCGCGCGCGTCCGCATCGGAATAGACCGCCACCGTGGCGATCCCCATCTTCTTGGCGGTGCGCATCACGCGGCACGCGATCTCGCCACGATTGGCGACCAAGATCTTCTTGAACATCAGGCCCCTCGAAATCCGCTTCCAATGTCTTCGCACTTCGCGATCCGCCGCTGCCGCGACCCGCGCAGCACCGGAACGCCCGCCTCAGCGATCATGGTAGGCCCACTCGCCCACTTCCTCGCCCTCGGCATAATCGCCTTCCGCGGCCAGGCGTCCGTCGGCGTGATAATCACGCCAGCGGCCATGCTCGCGGCCGTCCCGATATTCACCTTCCGAAGCGAGCGTCCCATTGGGATGATAGGCCTCGAACCTGCCGTGCCGGATCCAGCGCGAACCATCCTGTGCGAGGTAGCGCGCATAACGGAACTTGAGCCGCCCCTCGGCATCCAGAATTTCGGCAAGTTCGAGATCGTCACTCACTCGGCAGCCTCCAGCTCCACCTTTACCTCGGCCTGCATCGGCACGACGCCGAGCCGTGCGAACAGCGCCGCATCCTTGTCGTCGCCGGCATTGCCCGCGGTGAGCAGCTTGTCGCCGGTGAAGATCGAGTTGGCACCGGCCATGAAGCACAGCGCCTGGGTCGCGTCGCTCATGCTCTCGCGCCCCGCCGACAGGCGGACCATGCTCTCCGGCATGGTGATCCGTGCCACTGCAATCGTGCGGACGAACTCGATATCGTCGATCTGCGCGAGCGGCGTGTCGGCGAGCATGTTGCCGAGCACCGTGCCTTTGATCGGCACCAGCGCGTTCACCGGCACGCTGCCCGGATGCACCGGCAGCGTCGCCAACGCATGGATGAAGCCGACGCGGTCCGGCCGGGTCTCGCCCATGCCGACGATGCCGCCGCAGCACACGTTGATTCCCGCCTCGCGGACATGCTCGAGCGTGTCGAGCCGCTCCTCGAACGTCCGGGTGGTGATCACCTCGGCGTACCGTTCGGGGGACGTGTCGATATTGTGGTTATAATAGTCGAGCCCGGCATCGGCGAGCATCTGCGCCTGCTTCTCGCTGAGCATGCCCAGCGTCATGCAGGTCTCCATCCCCATCGCACGGACGCCCTGCACCATCTCGACGATGGCGGGCATGTCGCGGTCCTTGGGGTTGCGCCAGGCGGCGCCCATGCAGAAACGCGACGAGCCGTGATCCTTGGCCTGCGCCGCGGCCTGCAGCACCTGGCGCACGTCCATCAGCTTGGTCGCCTTGAGCCCGGTTTCCGCCGAGACCGACTGGCTGCAATAGCCGCAATCCTCCGGACAGCCGCCGGTCTTGATCGAGAGCAGCGTGGAGAGCTGCACCTCGTTCGGCGCATGGTTGGCGCGATGCACCTCCGCGGCGCGGAAGACGAGTTCGGTGAAGGGAAGATCGAACAGCGTTGCGATCTCTTCGCGGGTCCAGTCGGTACGCACAGTCACTTCTTGTCTCGCAAATTGAGGAGCGTGATGCTCATTTCGTAGGCGCCGTTCGGCAACGTCGCAGTGTTGAGGAAATAACGCGTGCTGCCGACTTCCCATTGCGTCGTCGGCTGACGCTTCCCCGAAGTCTTACCGGCGGCGAGACCGAGCCCTTGGGCGGTCGTGGCGGCAATAGCGGCATGATCGGGGGTAGCAGCGAGACGGGTCCGCATCGAACATTGTGGCGACGGCAGGTCGCGCGGCAGCCAGTCCGCCGAGGTGTAGGAGAATTGCGCGTTGGGCCCGTCCCAGCGATCCCCTGGCTGTCCCTTGGCCTCCGGCGGCTTGGGCACAATTCGCATGCCCAACTCGGGGGCTTCGATCGCCGCCTTGAACCGCACGGGATCCGGGAACGGATCAACGCACACACGTTTGAACAGCGCGACGGCATCGGGGGCGGACATGGGCTCGGTCGTCGCTGCGTCCTGCTGCGGAGACAGGGCAAGCAACGTCAGCGCGAGAAACATCATTCAGCAGCTTCCTCTACCGGGGGCATGTTGTGCCCCAGCAGTCTCAGCACTTCTTCGGCAGCTTTGACAAGGTTGGTGCCCGGCCCGAAGATCGCCTGGACGCCGGCTTCACGAAGGAACTCGTAATCCTGCGCGGGGATCACCCCGCCGGCGATCACCTTGATGTCCGCCCTGCCCGCATCCTGCAATGCGCGGATAAGCTCGGGGATCAGCGTCTTGTGGCCTGCCGCGAGGCTCGAGGCGCCGACAACGTCGACATTCTCGGCCAGCGCTAGTCCGGCGGCCTCCTGCGGGGTCTGGAACAGCGGCCCCGGCACGACCTCGAAGCCCAGATCGCCGAACGCCGACGAGACGAGGTTGGCACCGCGGTCATGTCCGTCCTGCCCCATCTTCGCGACGAGCATGCGCGGCTTGCGGCCGAGCCGGCGCTCGGTGGCGGCAACGCCATCCTTCAGCCGCTCCCAGGTCACATCGTCCTGATAGGCACCGCCATAGATGCCCTGCACCGGATTGGGCGTGGTGGCATAGCGGCCAAAGCCCGCCTCCATCGCCGCGCTGATCTCGCCCAGCGTGGCGCGGGTGCGTGCCGCCTCGACCGCCAGCGCGAGCAGGTTCTCGCCGCCCCGCGCGCCTTCCTGCAGCGCGAACAATGCCGCCTGGCACGCCGCCTCGTCGCGGCTCGCCTTCACCCGCTTGATCCGGGCGATCTGCGCCTCGCGCACCGCATGGTTATCGACATCGAGGATGTCGATCGGCTCTTCCTCGGCCTTGCGGTACTTGTTGACGCCGACGATCACCTGCTCGCCGCGATCGATCCGCGCGGCAGTGGCCGCCGCCGCCTCCTCGATCATCGCCTTGGGCCAGCCGGCCGCCACGGCCTTTGCCATGCCACCCTCGGTCTCGACCCGTTCGATGATCTCCCAGGCCTTGTCGACCAGCTCCTGGGTCAGGCTCTCGATATAATAGCTGCCGCCCAGGGGATCGACGACGTTGCACATGCCGGTCTCCTCCTGGATGACCAGCTGGGTGTTCCGCGCGATGCGAGCGGAGAAGTCGGTCGGCAGCGCGATCGCTTCGTCGAGCGCGTTGGTGTGCAGGCTCTGCGTCCCGCCGAGCATTGCCGCCATCGCCTCGATCGTGGTGCGGATGACGTTGTTGTACGGGTCCTGCTCGGTCAGCGACACGCCGCTCGTCTGGCAGTGCGTGCGGAGCATCTTCGAGCGCTCGTCCTGCGCGCCCAGCTTCGTCATCACCCGGTGCCAGAGCACGCGCGCCGCCCGCAATTTCGATACTTCCATGAAGAAGTTCATACCGATTGCGAAGAAGAAGCTTAGGCGCCCGGCGAACTTGTCGATGTCCAGCCCGCTGGCGACGCCATATTTCACATATTCCATGCCGTCGGCGATGGTGAAGGCAAGCTCCTGCACCTGCGTCGCGCCGGCTTCCTGCATATGGTAGCCAGAAATGGAAATACTGTTGAATTTCGGCATGTTCGCACTCGTATATGCGAAAATATCCGAAATGATCCGCATGCTCGGTTCGGGCGGGTAGATGTAAGTGTTGCGGACCATGAACTCCTTGAGGATGTCGTTCTGGATGGTCCCGTCGAGCAGGCTCTTGTCGACGCCCTGCTCCTCGCCCGCGACGATGAAGAAAGCCAGCACCGGGATCACCGCGCCGTTCATCGTCATCGAGACCGACATCTTGTCGAGCGGGATCCCGTCGAACAGGATCTTCATGTCCTCGACGCTGTCGATCGCCACGCCTGCCTTGCCGACATCGCCGGTCACGCGCGGATGGTCGCTGTCATAGCCGCGGTGGGTGGCGAGATCGAAGGCGACGCTCAGTCCCTTCTGTCCGGCCGCAAGGTTGCGGCGGTAGAAGGCGTTGGATTC